>ENA-UOUL01000716-UOUL01000716.1-bioreactor-metagenome-genome-assembly--contig:-NODE-716-length-54760-cov-8.377869_pt1 | contig 54760 bp, 52 predicted proteins | sample MGYA00249838_ERZ747220 | MGnify/ENA primary metagenome ERZ747220 (study PRJEB28778, sample SAMN05720191) | bioreactor metagenome | isolation source: Anaerobic biogas reactor | place: USA:Washington... | reverse complement strand
ACAGCCTTGCCAATGGGCAGTTCTGATTCTTTCACCACGTCAGACGGACCGGTGATGTCAGTCTATATGTTTGACCTTGATTTACTGGACAGCGCTGCCATTGATGCAATGATAGACCTTGAAAATGTCCCGGAAGGCTATGATAAAACAGAATACAACAACATGCAAAAGGAAACCTTGCGCTGGCTGAAAGAACGCGGTGCCAAGGCGGCACAGGCAATTATAGAGAATACCGATGATGAGGGCTTCCTGAGTCTGCGCTATCTCTTCAGCGTTCAAACCTTCCAGGACAACAGTTTTGGGGAGGAGATCCCCGGCGAAATCCGCTTCAAAGTAAAGATCAGGTAATAGCAGGAGTAATCATAAAGCAAAGAACCCGTTAAACTCTTGTACATCAAAGGCGGCCTGAATGCGGCCGCCTTTGATAATAAAAGTTTTTGCCCCGCTATTTTCAAATAAGCAGGCGTCCCTCCGTCCTGCCGCTCTACAACTCTCCCTTCAGGTGGCTGACCGCGATCTGTGTTCGGTGCGCCAGCCCGGTCTTCTGCAGGATGGCGGTGATATGGTTTTTGACGGTGCCTTCGGAAATGAAGAGGGCCTCGGCAATCTGCCGGTTGGACAGGCCGTCGGCGATGGCTTTGACAATTTCGACCTCACGCTCGCTGAGTGTTGCCAGCTTGGCGGCGCCCGCCGGTTTCAGGCTGCGGCGAAGGGCCTCCAGCGCCACCGAATCAAAGACGCTTTTACCCTGGTGCAGCTGCGCGATGGCCTGGACGATGGCGGCGGGCTTGGCGCTTTTGAGCAGGTAGCCATGGGCGCCGGCGCGCAGGGCTTTGACAATCTCTTCATCGTCATCAAAGGTGGTCAGCACCAGCACCCGGGTCTGCGCCGCGACTTCCGCCAGCACCTCCAGCCCGCCCTTCACCGGCATGCGCAAATCCAGCAGCATCACGTCGCACTGCGGGGCCAGGTGGAGGGCGTCCAGCCCGTGCTCCCCGAAGCCGATGATGCGGATGCCCTCCTTGCCCTCCAGCAGGATGCCCAGGGATTCCCGGATGAGGGCGTCATCATCCACGACCGCGACCTTAATCATCCTTCAGCTCCTTCCGGGGCAGCAGGGTAATCACCTGCAGGCCCCCTTCGCTTCGCACAATCAGGCTGCCGCCCTGCTCCCGGGCGCGCTCCCGCATGCCGGAGAGGCCCATGCCCTCCACGATATTCTCACAGCCATGCCCATTATCGGAAACCTCAAGCCGCGCCATGCCGGGCAGCACCTTGAGGGAAACCGCAGCCTCCGTCGCCCCGGCGTGGCGGATGACGTTGGTCAGCGCCTCCCGGGCGTTGCCCAGGATGACCTGCCAGTGGCTGTTCGGGAGGTCATCCATCTGCCCTTCCTCGGTGAAGCGGATGACCAGCCCGCTGTCCAGGCGGAAGCGGTCCAGCAGCGCCTGCAGCTCCACCAGCTTCAGGGCCGGCACCTCCGCCCGCATCTGGTGCACGGCTTCCCGCACCTGGGCAATGCCCTCGCGCAGCTGGCTGGCCGCGCCTTGCATCATGCCCTTGGCGCGCCCGGGCTCCCGGTCCACCAGTTCCGAGGCCGCCTCCAGCTGCAGGGTGGCGGCGGTCAGGCTGTGCCCCAGCAGGTCGTGGATTTGCTGGGCGATGGCACGCCGCTCCTCCAGCCGCGCGGCAAGAGCCGCCTGGCTTTCGTAGTTCTCCTTCATGAACTGGTAGCGCAGGCTGTTCTTCTGCTCAATCTGAAGCTTCGTGTTTTCACGGGTCAGCAGCTGCTGCTGGCCTTCACGCCTGTCCAAATAAATGTACAAGGCCGTGTAGAACAGATAGGCCAGCACCAGGATGAGCGGCCTAAAGGGCAAGAGGAAGTAGAGCAGCGCCAGGTTGATGAAGGAAAAGGCAGGATGCACCGCCAGCGCCAGCACCCGGACGGCGAAAAAGAACAGCAGCACCACCAGGATGCCCGAAAACCCCTGGAAGGTGAGCAGGGCGTATACGCCATATCCTGTCAGAATCAGGAGGTCGGTCAGCAGCAGGAACAGTTTCATGCCATTTTCGCCTCCTTCACTTTCTTGGTATTTCCTGTGGGTTGTCCAAGCGGTTTGCCTGCCCTCAGCGCCGCCCATGCCTGAGGATGAGCTTGCCGGCCCAGGCCAGCAGCAAGCCTGCGTATTTATCAAGTGTGCCTTCATGGATGGCGGCGGGATGGATGATGGCCTCCAGCACCTGCCGGTCCTGACCATCCACTGCCCGCGCCATCTCTTCCCGACTTCGGAAGTAGCGGCCGGTTTCACAACAGCGGTCGGCCTGCAGGGTGAAAAAGGCGGACTTGTACAGGGAGGTCAATGTTTTCACGCTTCTTTTGTGCAGGATATTGTGGCTGCAGGCGTGGTACAGGTTGCAGGCGCCCATAAGGGCGGCCTGCCGCGCGGTCTCAGCGTCGATATTGGGGAGGATGCCCTCCAGGCTGCCCTGCAGGGGCAGCGTGTCCATCGCGAGCTGGAAGACATCCGGCTCGCTCCAGCAGCCCAACTCCTCCTTGCCGGACACAAAACCGCAGAGCAACCCACGGTTTGGAAGGCCGCTGACCGCCGCGCGGTACAAGGCTAAGTCATCTATACTCACCCGGTCTAAAATGAGGACAACATCAATGTCGCTGTCCTCCCTGGCTTCGCCCCTGGCCCGGCTGCCCTGCAGCCCGATGAACACCACCCTGCCGCCAAAGCAGGCGTTTACCGCCTGCCGGTAAACCTTCAGCCAATCCTCAAGTTCAAACATCGCATGCCCCGACCGAATGGATGGAATGGGTAGCCCGTACACTGAGATCTTCCTCTGTACTATATCACATCCGGGCCCGAGGCTCCGCAGTGCGCCCGGCTTTATGCACCCATATCCCGGTAGGGATGCGCTGAGATGAACACCACCCGACAAAGGGTGGCGTCAATGAAAATCAGTTCTCACGCAGACAGTGTGTACGCGGTATTCTGCCAACAAATGCTCAGCCCCTCCGCCCGCACTTTCAGCAGCCGCTCCTTGAGTTCCAGAATCCTCTTTTCAAAGGCTTTCGCCGTGTCAATAAACCCCGCGCCGGAACTCCCGTCGGGGTCTTCCAGGCCAGGTTTCCCGTAATCGGGAAGGCGGGTAGGGTCATATCACATTGCAGTCCATGGTGATGACGCCGTCCAGCGGGGGCAATTCATCGTTGAGCCTGCTGTATTGGGTCCGCTCCATGTCAATACCGTACAGTCGCTTCATGACACGCACAGCGTCCTGGTTGATTTGCGGCCTGGTCTTGGTGCCGGCGGAGTCGCTTTCAAACACGCCGCCGGCCAGATACTTGCCCAGCGCCTCCGCCATCAGGCTGCGTCAGGGGTTGTACATGCGGATAAAGGCAGCTTCTAGTTTCAAGGAACTGTCCTCCATGGGCAATCTGTCACGTGCTGATACAGGGTTCAATGAAGCTTTCCAGCCTTCCCGCCATGGATGACAAGGCTGGGCAGGTTTTCCATTCCCGCGATGAGCGGCCTGGCCTTCCCAATCAAGGCCTGGAAGACCGGCAGCTGCAATGAATCCTGGTGCGCCGCTTCATTGACCCACACTTCATACACCCAGACGTCCTCCGGTTTGTTTTCATCCGTGCCCACGATGTAGCACAGGCAGCCGTCCATATTTTCCATCCCTTTGGCCGCATCCAGCAAGATAGCCAATAGCTTTTCGCCTTCACCTGGAAGCGCTGTCAATTTCCCGTTCACTGCGTACATCAACGCTGTCCTCCCTTTTAGGTTCTGATAGAAATCTACCCGCAGTGGCAAAACTCAAGATTGCTCTTTTACCAGAACCTGAAAGTGTGCTGCTCTTTTCATCCTTTCTTTACTCCGGCCTGCCCTATGGTTTTACATTCCTTGGCTATGCTTTCCCTGGACCACGAAACCGGAGAAAGAAAGGAAACCACGCAAACATGAAGAAAATCACCGCGCTGCTCCTGGCCCTGCTGCTGATGCTGGGCACGATGTCCGCTTTTGCGCAAAGCCCTGCCAACATCCTGGAAAACTACAAACAGGCCCGCGAAGACATCAGGAACATCATCATCCTGATTCCCGACGGCATGAGCCCCGGCGGCATCACCCTGGCCCGCTGGTACAAGTCCTACAACGAAAACACGGACAGCTTCGACCCCACTGTCACTCTGGCACTGGATGAAATGGCCTCCGGCGTCATCCGCACCTACTGGCAGACCTCCTCCGTGCTGGGCGCCATCACCGACTCCGCCCCCGCCGGCACCGCCTTTGCCACCGGGCACAAGACCAATGACAAGCACATCGCCGTCAACGGCGATGAGGAAAAGTACCCCCTGGCCACCATCCTGGAAGGCGCGCGGGGCATCGGCAAAGCCACCGGCCTCATCTCCACCTCCAACGTGCAGCACGCCACCCCGGCCGCTTTCTCCAGCCACTATTTTGACCGCTCCCGCTACGACATCCTGTCCGAGCAGCAGGCCCACCAGGGCATCGACGTCCTCTTTGGCGCCGGCTCCGCCTACCTTGCCGCCGAGGACCGCAAGGACAAAGAGGACATGATTGAAATCGTGAAAGCCAAGGGCTACCAGTACATCACCACCGCGGCCGAGATGAACTCCCTGGCCATCGGCCCGGTCTGGGGCATGTTCGCAAAAGGCGCCATGGCCTATGAGATGGACAGGGAGCAGATCGCGAATTCCGAGCCCTCCCTGGCGCAGATGACAGAAAAGGCCATTGAGTTGCTCAATCAAAACGAAAAAGGCTTCTTCCTGATGGTGGAAGGCTCCAACGTGGACTGGGCCGCCCACGCCAACGACCCGGTGGGCGTGGTCTCGGATGTGCTGGCCTTTGACGCGGCGGTTGAGGTTGCCCTGGATTTCGCCAAGGCTGACGGCAGCACCCTGGTGCTGGCTGTAACCGATCACAACAACGGCGGCGTCACCCTGGGCGACCGTGAAACCGACGGCAGCTACTCCAAGGACCCGGTCTCCCGCTTCATCGGCCCCCTGCTCAAAGCCAAACTGACCGGCGAGGGCATTGAGCACAAGCTGGACGCCGAGCGTACGAACATCGCGGAAGTCATGGAGACCTGGTTTGGCGTCACCGACCTGAGCGATGAAGAAATTGAAGAAATCAAGGCTGCCGGCGCCGGCTCCATGAACTACGCCGTGGGCCCCATCATCTCCCGACGCGCCAACCTGGGCTGGACCACCGGCGGCCACACCGGCGAGGATGTCACCTTCTACTCCTACGCCCCCGGCAACGCCCGCATCTGGGGCACCCTGGACAACACCGACGTGGCCAAAATCGCCTCCGACGTCTGGGGCATCGACCTGGACGCGCTGACCCGTCAGCTCTTTGTCAACGCCAACGCCGCTTTTGCGGAAAAAGGTGCCACGGTCACCGTGGACAAGGCGGACGAAAACAATCCGGTTTTGAAGGTTGAGAAGGACGGCAAGACCCTCCTGATCCCCGAAAGCCGCGACCATGTTCTGCTTGATGGCGTGAGAATAGAGTTTGACAGCGTCACCGTGCAGACCAACGATACCTTCTACGTGCCCCAGACTGTCATCGACCTGCTGTAAGCACGGGAAGCCCGCCTAACAGCCCCGGGGCCGCCATCAGGCGGCCCCGGTTAGACTGTCGAAAAACCATTTCATGGGAGGTATCGGAGGGCGAAGCCCTCTGATGGTAATCCGCGTTAGCGGCATGTACGGTAACGCGGGTTTTGGCTTTAGACAAAACATTTCCGCGAATTTCTGCCGGCCGTGAGGCAAGCAAAGCGACGCCAAACAGGCAGAAATTCCCGTTCCTGCTTAATCAAAGAAGTGTCCGCAGACACTTCTTTGACACTCTGCGGGGCCGCCATCAGGCGGCCCCGGTTTTTTGTTGTGGGGTTGTTCATCATGCGTTGATTCAAGGAGAAGGCGACAAAGACCGGATAACAGGCGAGGGGATTGTAAAATGATTGTTTTGCCCCGGATATGCCTTGCCGGACAGTCTGAAAACACAAGCCCGGGGTAGCATCAGAGCGTACGGAAGCACGCATGACCGCTCAATCCGGAGGTTCAAAAAATGCTGACCACGTCCCTGCCCCCCATCCCGGAGGGGAGCAACAAAGCCCATCTGAGCCTGACGCCACCGGCGCGTCATTTGCGGGAGGATGGTGTTCCATCAGCCTGGTACGCACGCATCCTGACCCCCCGGGATTATGAGCGCACCTGCACCGATGACGGCTGCGACCTGGCCGCAAGCCCGGCTGACTCCGCCCCTTGACCCCATGTACCCTTGAAAGGAGCGCAAGCATGATTACCGTTTATCTCAATTTCCCCGGCAATACGCGGGAGGCCTTGCTTTACTACCAGCAAGCCTTTGACGCCAAAGACCCCTATGTGATGGGATATGCCGACATGCCTAAGGAGGACCAACAAAGCGCCGGATCCGGAATGAAGGACCTGGTGATTTACAGCGCGCTGATGACTTACGCGGGCGAGCTGCAGATGTCCGATGACCTGCCTGAACTGGGTTTCACCCCCAACGGCGCATACTGGATTTCCGTCACGCACGATGATGCGGATGCCCTGCGCCGCACCTTTGAATTCTTTGCAAAGGATGGTGAGGTCATCATGCCCATGGAGCCCACCTTCTTCAGCCCCCTGTACGGGCAGGCGAAGGACAGGTATGGCTACCACTGGATGCTGATGCTGCCTTCTCCCCTGGAAGGCGGTACAGCCGGATAAGCATATTTGCTTGATGGATTGACTAAACGAAACCAGATTCAATAGAAGCCGCTTGTATGCGAGCGGCCTCTTCTCTTTATTGGCTCCTGCAGATCAGGAATTGCATCGGAATCGGGAACATGGGATAGGTCACGCTGTCGATAATGGCGAAGCCCTGGTCTTTCACGAAGTTGAGAAACCCTGCCGCGTTCCACATCTGTTCATCCCGGTAGCCGCCCAGGCTCATCAGTGTGTTTCCTGCCCGGCTGAAGACGGACTGGCCGGCCAGGTAGGCGGAGAGGAAGAGCAGGCCGCCGGGCCTTATGACCCTGCGCAGTTCCGCCATGGCTGTTTCCGGGCGCGGCAACAGGTGCAGCACCGCCAGGGAGAGCGCCGCGTCAAAGGACGCGTCCCGAAAATCCAGTCCGGTTGCGTCCTGAAGGCTGAAAGTGATGTTGCGGATGCCCTGCTCCCGGGCATGCACGGCCGCGATGTCCAGCATCCCGGGCGCCAGGTCGCAGGCCTGGAGGGCCTGGACTGCTCCCGCGAGCGCGCAGGGCACCTGCCCGGTGCCGCAGCCTAGGTCCAGCAGGATGTCGGAGCGCTTCAACAGCGCCCGACAGCGGGACAGCAGGTCCCGGTAGATTTCTGGCATCGCGCTGAATCGGCGGTCATAGCGCCTTGCGCGGGCATCCCAGAACGCGGCTTTGGGTCTTCTTATACTCATCCTTTGGCTCCTCTCACCTGAAGCAAGTGACTGATTTGCGAAGGAGACCATGAATCAGGTCGATGACGCTGCCGGGCTGGTCCATCCCGTAATTCCTCGCCGGACGCTTCAACCCGCCAATACTTTCCGCGCTGCCGCTTCCCGGTTCCAGTTCGTTGGCGAAGCCCCCATATGCGGAGCATACCACCGGGGCAAGCGGCATAAAATCACGGCTTTGTAAAATCTTTTGCAATCCAATCGGCCGGATTGTAAAATTTTTCATATTTCATGTTAAACATGTTTGACATTCTCTGGCAGGGTATGATACCGTATGTACAGAATCTTTAACATCTTGTTTGAAGATTTTGACACCCGAAAGGGAAAAGGAAAAAACGCCGACAGGCGCAAGGAGGACACCATGCACAACCGTTCCAAGGCAGCCATTCTCTCCGCGCTCACCAACCTGGTCTGGTTCATCCTGCTTTACTTCTGGAACCGCGCCCGCACCGCGGGCCTGACCGGCGAGGAATTGGCCCGCGCCTGGGGCGTCTACTTCCTGGCGCTGGTGCTGGGCTTCCTGGTTCTGAACATCCTGAGCGTCATCCTGGTCATGGTCTATGAGAAACGCAAGGGCGGCCAGGGCTTTGAGGAAAAGACGGATGAGCGCGACCGCCACATCGAGGGCTACGCCATGAAGGCCTTCGGCCTGGTCTTCTCCCTGGGTTTCCTGGCTTCCGCCATCCTTTTGGCTTTGGGGTCCGGGCTGATTGTGTTCTTCAAGGCGCTGTCCTTCATGGTGCTGCTCTCGGGCCTGGCCATGTGGCTGACCTACCTCGTCGGATATGAAAGGGGGCTGTGAGCATGGCGAAGAAGACGCGCGTCACCAACACCATCCGCACCCTGCGCTTCATGGCCGGGGAAATGACCCAGCAGCAGCTGGCCGATCGGGTGGGTGTCACCCGGCAGACCATCCTGGCGGTGGAAAACGGCAAATACTCCCCCACCCTGGAACTGGCCTTCGCCATCGCCAAGGTCTTTGACAAACCGCTGGAAGACGTGTTTTCAATTACGGAAGAGGAATAGGGAGAAAGCCATGAACAAGAAGCATTTGCCCAAATCGATGCAGGCGGCCGTGGCCCTGCGCTACGGCGGGCCGGAAGTGGTTGAAATCAGGGAGGTCCCCCTGCCGGAACCGAGGCCCGGCATGGTGCTGGTCAAGGTGGAAGCCGGCGCCGTCAATTCGGGCGACGCCCGCGCCCGGGGCCTGCAGGTGGCCCAGCCCATGAAAACCCTGATGCGCCTGGTGCTGGGCGTCAAGCGCCTGCGAAAGCCCATCCTGGGCACGGTCTACGCCGGCACGGTGGCAGCCCTGGGCGAGGGAACGACAGCCTTCAAGCCGGGCGACCGGGTCTTTGGCGCCACACCGGGGATGAGTTTCGGCGGCCATGCCGAATATGTGGCCGTCCCGCAGGACAGCGCCCTCGCCCCGGTGCCGGAAGGCGCGAACATGGGGGACATCGTCAGCCTGGCCTTCGGCGGCGCCACCGCGCTCTTTTTCCTGGAGAAAGCCGGGGCGGCGCCGGGGAAAAAAGCGCTCATCTACGGCGCGTCCGGCGCGGTGGGCACCATGGCAACACAGATTGCAAAGAACCTGGGCATGGAAGTTGCCGCGGTCGCCGGCGAAAAGAACCGGGCGCTGGTCACTTCCCTGGGCGCGGACAATTTCCAGGCCTATGACAAGCCTGGATTCAAGCTTCGGGATGCATCCTATGACCTGGTGCTGGATGCGGTGGGCAAACTGCCCAGGAAACTGGCACAGTCTGCCCTCAAGCCCGGCGGGCGGTACGCCACCGTGGGTGGAACGGCAGTGTCCAAGGAAACAGCAGCGCACATGCAGCAACTAGCCGAATGGTTCAGGGAAGGCACACTCAAGCCCGTCATTCAGCAGCGTTATGCCTTTTCGGACATCCGCAAAGCCCATGAGCTGGTGGACAGCGGGCACAAAGTGGGCAGCGCGGTTATCCTGATGGGTGAATAATCATTGTAGACCTTTTCAACAGCCTTCACATAACGGACAGGCACCCATCCTTCCCGGCCGGGTTACCAGCCGGGGTGTTTTGTGTTCTCATCCAAGGTTGTATTGCAGCTGACACAGAGTTTATATGAGCGAACCGGCAAGGGACTGACTGGGCGGCGCCTGCCGCGGGTAGACAAGGCATGGAAGGTTACCATGCTTGTTTCTGATTTGAAGTATCGCTTTCCAATTTAGGAGGCCTCAATGAAGCATGAAGGCAGCGAGGTTCTGGCCTTTGAGGACGCGGCCGCGCTGGAGGGCTGGCTGGGCAGGAACCACGCGGTTTCCCCGGGCGTCTGGCTGCGGATTTACAAGAAGGGCAGCGGGATCAAGACCGTGGGCTTCATGGAAGTGCTGGCGGCGGGGCTGATTTACGGCTGGAGCGAAAGCAAGCGCCATCCGCTGGATGAGGTGTCCTATTTGCAGCGCTTTGCGCCGCGGAGGAAAACAGGCACCTTATCCCCCCGGAACCGCAAAATGGCGGAAGCGCTCATCAAGCAGGGGCGCATGCGGCCGGAAGGCCTGAAAGCCCTGGGCATGGCGTAATTTGACGGTTAGGAACCACATTACAAAGCCCCGACCGGCGGGCCGGGGCTCATGTGTGCAATCCAATGGTTCACTCCCACGGAATGTAGTGAACAGATGCGAGCCGGGCGGGAAACGCTGTCAGGCCTTGGGCAGCGTATATTCAAGCGTGAGCCGGTGGGTCCAATCAGGTTCAATCACCATCTGTCCCGTGCCTTCGATGCCGGCCAGCGCCCCGGTGCCGCTGAAGGGCACGATGCGCAGCACCTCATTCCTGCGGTCTCCGCCCCGGGTATCGGCCAGATGCAGGTAGCAGAAGCCGCCTTCCTGCCCATGCAGGCTCCCGTGAAAAACTTCCATGGCCAGGTAGGAACCGGTATTGCTCCCCTGATCAAAGGCGCTGGTGAACAGGGTGAAGGACTCGCCCGCCATCTCCCCCTCATAGGTCTTCTTCATCGTCATCAAGCCGACAGGCAGCCCGGTTTCAAAGGGGACTTCAAGTTCAATGGGCGCAAAATCCGAGGGGACATAGGTACAGCTTGCTTTCATGGTGCTCCGCCTCCTGAAATTCTGGGGTACTCCAAAATCATACCCTGACACTGGAAAACGCAACGCCGGGCTTTGTAAAGTTTCCGGGCAGACAGGCCGGTGCCGGTACCGCCCATGGCGGCAGGCTCACAGGAGGTCTTGAATTCAGGGGCTCAGGCCAATGCGCACGAAAACCAAGGCCCTGTTCGTTACAATAACGAACAACAATTGGCCTCTGTCCTTGATTTTGCAATGGCCACGGAAGGAAACAGATCATGTGGAATCGTTCAAAGTATGAAAAGATCTTGCTGTCCGTTGCAGCCCTCCTGCTGCTGCTTTGCCTGTTCCCCTTGTCCGGTTTGGCGCAGCAAAAAGGGTTCGGGGTATTCGCTATCAACGAGGTGAACGTCCGGGAGTCGCCCGGCGGGGACATCCTGTTCAAAAAGCAGAAAGGCGAGGAGCTGTTCATCCTCTCCTCCCGGGAATACAGGGGGCAGACCTGGTATGAAGTCAACACCCTTGACGCCCGCCGCATCACGCCCCGGACCGCCTGGGTGCGCTCGGACATGGTGATTCCGCCCGAAGTGCTGTTTTCCGATGTGGTGCAGGTAGCGGCGGATCACAACCTGATGATTGCCCTGAAGAAGGACGGCACCGCGGTGATGGGGGGCGAGATGCACAAGTATCCCCATCTGATGCCGGGCGCCGCCCCGGACACCTGGCGGCAGGTGAAGCAGGTGGCGGCCGGTTTCCTGACCGTGTACGGCCTGAAGGAAGACGGCAGCCTGTACAAGTGGGGCATCCGCGGCCCGGCGGACGGCACCACGGGCGTCACGGACGCGCAGGGCGGGGTCGTGCGGCTTGCCGGCATGGACGCCCTGGATGAAACCTTCCTGGGCTTTATGGAAGACGGCTCCCTGTATTCCCTCAAGGGGGACGGGCAGGGGCTGCAGCTGCTGCCGCCCGGCAGCGGCATCACGGATTTTTCCGCGGGCCTGGGCCTTTATGACGAGGCTGTGGTTTCATTGGACGGGTGGGTTGTATCCCTTTCGGCCTTCCATGACAGCATCTTCACTGACGCGGACCGGGCCGCCCTGGCCCTGTGGCGGGACATCGTTCAGGTGGAAACCGGCTTCCGTTCCCCCGTCATGGAAGGCGCTTCCATGGCGAAACAAGGCGCGCCCCTGGTCGCGGGCATCAGGCAGGATGGCACAGTCATCGCCCTGAATCCTCAGCTGAACCAGGAGGTCAGCGCCTGGACGGAGATGGTGAAGATTGAGAGCGGCGACGGGTTTCTGGCGGGCCTCCGCGAGGATGGAACAGTGGCCGTCGCCGGGGAGAACAAGCATTTCATCGCGAAGGACCTTGAAACCTGGTCCGGTATCATGGACATCGCCTGCGGCCGCACCTTCTGCGTGGGCGTCACCGGGGACAGCCGGGTGCTGTTCGCCGGGGAAGTGCAGTTTACACCCAACTGAGCGGTAAAGACATTTCGCTGATTTACGACCCAGGCCAACAACCTATTGCCTGGGTTTTTGGAATTCCGCCGGGTCCCACTTGTTAACCAGGTCGAACAGATGCCACAGCATGCCAAACTGGTCGCCGCTGCCGAACACATGCTTGCTGTGGTATAAGATTTCGCCATGTTCATCCCTGGTGAAGTATGCCAGCCCTGGATACACCGTGTCCCCTTCCAGGAAGCCCAAGTCCTCAAGGATGCGGTTTCCTCTGGAGGAGACCATGGGAAACTGCCAGCCCCGCTCCTTGATGTTCCGCTGCTGCTCCTCAACGGTCTCCCTGGATGTCACCACAAAGGCCGTTTTTTGCGAAACGCGGTGGTAGCTGTCGCTGAAGCCGTCCGCCCAGATGGTGCAATAGGGGCATTGGCGTCCCATGTTGTGCACCAGGATGAGGCTGTCATGCGGGCCGAATAATTCGCTCAGCCTCACGTTTTTCCCGTCAGGGCCGGTGAAGTCATAGTCCTTCAAGGGCAGCGGTTCATCCTTGGCCCTCAGTTCGCTCAGTTCGTTGTACCTGGCTTCTATTTCCGCTTCCAGCGCGTTGATTCTCTTGTTGACAGACAATGCGGCATCCTCCCTTTGATGTGATGCATATAAAATACCCGCGGGCAGCCCTGATACTTGTTCTCAGCAATCCGCGGGACAGCCTTCAGGGCTGGCTGAGGCGTTGGCAACGCTTTGAAATCACCCGGGCCATCAAGAAGTAGGTGCTAAGCTTCTGCCTGTTCTCTGAGCTTAGCGCCATAGCAATCCAGGGCGCCCAGGGTCAAAACCGGCAGCATGAGAAGCCCAATGGCCAGGTAGGAGGCGTAAAAACCCAGCGCAGTATACAGCAGATAGCCAATCGGCGCGATGACCGCCATCATCAGCGCCCCAAGCAACATGAGGGGTACAAGCAGCCGGCGCCCGGACCAGCTGGCCGCGGCCAGGTACACCAGCCCGCCCGCGCCCACAACCCCGCCCAGATAGATGCCGCCCGGGAACACAAAGGGCAGAGCAAGGCAGATAATGGCGGGCAGCAGCAGCGCGCCCAGCGCCTTTTCGAAGGGTGTACGGCCCTTTCTTGCCACGCGCGCCAGGAAGAACCCGCCGAAGCAGAACACCAGCGCCATGGCCAGGAAGACCGGCGTGCTCCACCTGGAGCCCCACATGCTGCCGCCCCGCCCGAAGAACAAGGCATGGATTCCCTCCTGCAAACCATAGACCAGCGCTGTGGCCAGCGCCAGGTCAAATAGAATGCCGGCAAAGGACGCCATCACATAGGACAGCCGCGCGCGCTTTTTTCGGATGCTGACAAACAGGAATACCAAGGTCAACAGGGCAATTCCCCAGCTGACCGCCTTGGCGATGCCTTCCGGAACCACCGCCAGTTTTGCGAACGGCAGCGGAAAGAACACGCCGTCCTCACCGCTGTCCAGCTCCAGGTCAGGGGCGGTGGCAAAGTAGCGGGCCAGCGCTGTCACATCGTCCAGGTACTGCCGGGCGGTGTCGCGCGAAAATGTCTCATAATTGTCCTGTGCGGTGTGGTAAACGACGGGGTTGTCGATACAGGCGAAGTTCATCCCCGCGCGCCCTTTCCGGAAGAAGGCGGTCAGGTCGGTATCGTTCTGCATGCTGCGGTAGACCGCGGTGGCGATGGAGGTGCTGACCGGCCGCTGCAGCGCCCGGTTCAGATGCCGTACCATGGCGAGGTTCTTGTCGCTTGTCTCAAACATGAGCAGGGCGCCGCTGTTGCCCCGGGCCTCCAGGTTCAGCACCAGCCGCGCCTTGTCCACCAGTTCAGGGTGCTCTTCCACAAAGAGGAAGGCGCCCAGCAGGCCCTGCTCCTCCCCGTCGGTAAACAGGAAGACGACATCCCGCCGCAGGGTCTGGCCTTTCAGCAGCCGCAGACCTTCCAGCATGGCGGCCACAGACACCGTGTCGTCAAAAGCACCCGGGCCTTCCTTCACGGAATCCGTGTGCGCGACCAAAAAGATGGTTTCCTCCGTATCCGGCGCGTCCAGATGCACATAGAGGTTCACAAGGTCCATGGCCGGCGCGTCCCCGATGCCGCTGTCCTCCCTGATGGATGCCGGCGTCGCGTCCATGCCCCGCCCCCAGGCGCGGCGCAGGTCCAGCACATCCTCCATGCTCAGGGAGTAGCGGTCTTCCCGCGTTTCATATCCCAGTTCCGCCGCCCTGTCCCTGATGTAGTCCTGCACCATTTGAATGCCCGGGCTGCCCACGTTGTGCACCCGCGCGCTCATCTGCTTCAGGTCAGACAGCATCAGGGTGAAATCAGGGCCGGCTTCCGCGTCCTGCAAGGCTTTGGGCGCTTCAACGATGTGTCCGGCCTTGCTTGGCATAAAGCGAAGGTAGCCCAGCCAGGCGCCCAGCAGGATGGCTATGCAGAGCAGCAGGGTTCCCAGGCGTGGCCAAAGCGTTTTCACAGCGTCCTCCTCAAGTCGTCCCCATCATCTTGTCATTATAGCCCATCCATGAAAAAAGCCTGTCAGGTTTTGGTATATTTCCCACGAATGATCCAGTTTCCGAATGCGCAAAACCTGTGGTTGCCCTTGCAGGATATCCTGAAAAGTTCCGAATAGCGCTGAACATTTGCCGTTTTTCATCAGCGCTCCGCCCCGTCTCAAGATTTCACCCCGGTTTTACCGCGATTTGATGGCGACCCGGATATCAAAATGATATCAATAAGACAGAAAAATAAGGAGGATTGCAGAAATGAAGGAGCAGAACATCAAGGCCAGGCCGGGGATGCCGGTCCTGCTGGGGTTTGGCGCCCTCTACCTGGCCGCTATCGGGCTCATCGTGCTGGGCGGCATACTGCTTGAGAATGAACGGAACATCGGCGCCCTGCCCCTGGTGCTGGGCATCGTCTGGGTGTTTGTCGGCTTCATCCCCTTCCTGGGGCTGAAGGTGCTCAAGCCCAATGAGGCGCTGGTGCTGACCCTGTTCGGGCGCTACACCGGCACCCTGAGGGAGCCGGGCTTTTACCATGTCCATCCCTTCTCGGTGTCCGTGAACCCCGCCGCCAAAACCAGGCTTGGTCAAAGCGGCGATGTCCAGGAGAAAAAGCAGGGCATCACCATCACCAGCGAAAGCGCCAAGGTGGATGTGGAAGCCCTTGGCAAGCGCGTGTCCCTCAAGGCAATGACGCTCAACAACGCCAAGCAGAAGGTGAACGACTGCCTGGGCAACCCGGTGGAGATCGGCATCGCGGTCATCTGGCGGGTGGTGGACACCGCCAAGGCGGTGTTCAACGTGGACAACTACAAGGAGTACTTGTCCCTGCAGTGCGACAGCGCGCTTCGGAACATCGTGCGCATCTACCCCTATGATGTCGCGCCCAATGTGGACACCACGGGCGACGGCGAGCCGGACGAGGGTAGCCTGCGCGGCTCCAGCGAGGTGGTCGCCCGGCGCATCAAGGATGAAATCCAGGGCAAGGTCAACGAGGCCGGCCTTGAGATTCTGGAAGCGCGCATCACCTACCTGGCCTACGCGCCGGAGATTGCCGCGGTCATGCTGCAGCGCCAGCAGGCCAGCGCCATCGTGGATGCCCGGATGATGATTGTGGACGGCGCCGTGGGCATGGTGGAAATGGCACTGGAGAAGTTGAGCCAAAATGAGGTCGTGACCCTGGATGAGGAGCGCAAGGCCGCCATGGTGAGCAACCTGCTGGTGGTGCTGTGCGGCAACCGGGACGCCCAGCCCGTGGTGAACAGCGGCAGCCTGTACTAAGAAATGTCAAGCGGCAAGAAGCAAATCCCGCTGCGCATCTCAGCGAAGCTGTATGAGCAGCTGGCCGCCTGGGCCCAGGATGAGTTCCGTTCCATCAACGGCCAGATTGAGTTCCTGCTCTTTGAAGCCCTGAGAAAGCGCGCGCGGGGCGATAAACCGCTGCTCCCGGCGCAAAGGGAAGCGGAAGAGGCGGCCGAATAGGCGCAGCAGATTCGTGCATAAGGCCTCCCTTCTTTTTGGGGGGCTTTATGTTTATTTAGACAAGGGAGTGGCAGCCTTAACAGCCCCCGGAGAATGGGTTCATGAAGCAGCAGGAACGCTAGGAACGAATCACTTCCGGACACCTCACCAATGCCATGCCGAGGCCAAGCTCCACCAAGGATTGCCGGCGCTTCATGCCCTGGGGCTATTGCTTTTGGAGAAAGGGTTCCTTTCGCGAATGTTGTGCAGCGACAAGATTCTGACGGATGGCCTCTTTCTCTGCCCGATTGCCTCCTGTCAGACACGCTGTCCAATAAGTTTGATTCTCCTGCAGGTATCATATACAGAAACTAAGAGTGATTTGACTTTCTAAGCAAACCAAAGTAGTATGCAAACACCCATTTTGTGTACACATCATTTATAGAATTATGCGAACAACGCTCCGTCAGCAAATCGTCAGGGATATTTTAACGAAAGAGGTAAAACATGAAAGCAGTCAACATTATCGGGCCGGAAAAAATTACCATCGAAGAGGTGGCGATCAAGCAGCCAAAGCAAGGCGAGGCGTTGGTCAAAGTCATGGCGGCCGGGATTTGCGGCACGGATTATGAACTGTATACCAATGACATGGTTTATATCAAGGAAGGATTGAGCAGCCTGCCAATCATCCCCGGCCACGAGTGGTCCGGCGTCATCGAACAGGTTGGGGAAGGGGTCAAGGGATTCCGCGCCGGGGATAAGGTGTCTGGCGAATGCACCGTCAGCTGCGGAAAGTGCTGGTTTTGCCAGCGCGGCAAGCAAAACCAGTGCAAGGACAGAACTGAAACCGGCATCATGAACAGGGATGGCTGTTTTGCGGAGTATATTACATTCCCGGTTTCCCATTTGCACAAGTTCAACACCTTGTCATTCGAGGAAGCCGCGTTGATCGAGCCCACCGGTATTGCCTTGTACGCGGCGATGAGGGGCGGGGTCGGCCCGTTCGACAATGTCATGGTTGCCGGTCCCGGCCCGGTCGGTTTACAGGCGGCGCAAATCGCGAAAAAAGTCTTTGGCGCGAAGAAGGTCATCCTGACCGGAACAAGGGATGAGCGGCTTGCCAGGGCGGGCAGTTTTGGTCTGGACGGGATTATCAATATCCGGACCTCTGATCTGGTATCTCAAATCAAAAGCATCACGAATGGCGAGATGATTGACGTTGTTTTGGAGGAATCCGGCGGCGCGGGCGTATTTGACGAAATCAAGAAAGTCATCCGTTCCTGCGGCCGGGTGGTTTTGAACGGGTTCTTCGGCTCGAAAAACGCGCCGATTGACTGGGATTTCTTTACGGTCAACGACGTGAGCATCCTGGGCGCCTTGGGGAGCCCAAATGTTTGGGACCAGGTCATCGCATTGCTCGAAGCGGGGATTATTGAGACCAAGTCCCTCATCTCCCATGTCCTGCCGCTGGACCACTTTGAGGAAGGCCTCGACATCATGGTCAACAGGAAAGAGAATGTTTGCAAGGTGATTATCAAGCCGTAGGAGGCTAACGACGGGCCGGTCGCCGGGACGGTTTGAGCAGCATTTGTCCGGTTGGCGCGTGGTTCCCGCAGTGTGAGCCGGCTGAAATGCCATCGGCTCTCCCCCATATTCGGCATTCGGAAACCGGTTCTTTCCGCTTGTCTCCCTGCCGGCTGTACCATCGCATATGGAATCGCGCGGATTCCGCCTGCCCAGGCCTTGCCTTCGTTGAAACGATCAAACAGGAATGGTGATTTGAATGAAAGCACTGGTAAAAACGGCTAAAGGGCCGGGGAATATCGAAGTTCTGGATATTGAGAAACCAAGGATTACGGATCCTGATTGGGTTTTGATTCAGGTGAAGGCGGCGGGCGTCTGCGGGACTGATTTGCACATCTGGCATGACCAGTTCCCATATTGGCCGCCTGTCGTGCTCGGGCACGAGTTTTCAGGCATGGTGGTTGAAGTGGGTGACGCCGTAACCGGGTATAAGCCCGGGGACAGGGTTGTGGCCGAGCCGCATTCCCTGGCCTGTGGCACCTGTGAGCTGTGCCGGCAGGGCAAAATCCAAATCTGTTCATCCAAACGGTCTCCCGGCTGGGGCATAAACGGCGCTTTTGCGCCTTACATCACCATGCCCGCCAAACTCCTACACAGAATCCCGGATCTCATTTCGTTTGAGCATGCCGCGCTTGCGGAACCGATGGCGATTGCCGTCCATCAGGTCGCCGAACGCGGAAAAATCGAGTGCCAGGACACGGTGGTCATCACCGGCGCCGGGCCCATCGGCATTTTGGCGACGCTGGTCGCCAAGACAATGGGCGCCTCAAAAGTCATCGTAACAGGGACAACGGCTTGTTATCAGTCGCGCTTTGAAGCGGCGAAATACTTCGGCGCCGACGAGGTCATCAATGCCGAGGAGACGGACGTCGTAGCAAGCGTGATGAAGAGCACCAACGGCAGGGGCGCCGACATCGTCATCGAAACCAGCGGCGCAGGCGCAGCCATCGCGCAGAGTGTGGAATTGGTCAAGAAATGCGGCAGAATCTCCGCCATCGGCATCAATTCGAAAGGCAATGTCAGCTTCCCATGGAATCAAGCGGTCTACAAGGTTCTGGACATCAGCTTCAACATGAGCTCCAGCTACACTTCATGGGACAGGGCCATCTCACTGATTGCCAGCACCCCAAAAGATCTGGGCCGCTTGATTACAAGCAGGTCCGGCATTTCTGAATGGGAAAGCGTTTTCCGGGAATTGGAAACGGAAAAGGGAATCAAAGCCCTGTTCATCCCGGACGAGCCGGTATAAGGGAGACAGAAGGGGAAAAGCAAAAAGGGAAAGATAACAATCAACATTTTGGAAGTGCGTCGTAATCCTCAACTGGAATCATAAAACGAATCGCGACTGATGATGATGCTGTGCCGTCCAACGAGGAGGACACGGCCTTGCCGGCGGACAGATTGATACGCTCAAGCAAAGTACCTTGGATACTGGGAATGCCGAAAACGATTTACTGAACGACAAGCCTTTGTTCTCTTTCAATACGAAAGTCAAGTTTGATGCAAGTCATCCCATGAAGCGATGAAACCTTGCTTCGTCCTGCAAGCCAGCAACCGGCTCCCCGGAGAGCCGATTGCTGCGGATTCCATGTATGATGCTATTCTGCCACACAGCCTGACCCTGGAAACGCGCTTTGCGCCATTTCTTCAAGCTGCCTGGTCTTGTTGGCCAAGCCTCAAGCAACGCCTTATCTGACGCAAGGATTGGGGGCATCACTACGAAGCCTGACACGAATGTGGAAGCCAAATCTGCGAACGCCGCTCCTCATGCCACGCCGCCTGGCCGCCTTGTAAATCAAGCGGCTCCCCGCCCAGGCACAGTCTGGCAACCGGCCCGCTCTCCGGGTCCCCCGTCAGGGATACCGTCACCCGCCTCGGGCAGGGCTGCGGGCTGGGGAAGATTCGATGGAGACCCTCAGCCTGGCGATACCCTGATTCGTTGAACGCCGCTTGTTTTGCAAGCGCTGCATGGCTTGCGGAATGCTCCTTGCCGTGATATCGTAATTCCATCGCTTCCAATCCGCCGAAACCTGACATGTAGACGGAGGGCAAATGGACAATTTCATCAACACCCTGGAAAACTGCCGGCCGGCCGCCGGAACCATCGCGGTGTTTTGGCTGGGTCAAGCCAGCTATGTCATCAAGACAGCCGAGTTGAAAGTGATTGGCATCGACCTGTATCTTTCGGATTTCGTGGGAAAGTCTTTCCCGGAAATGGGGCTGGGTTTCAAGCGGCTGACGCCGCCGCCCTGCCGCGCGGAAGACCTGCGCCTCGACGCGTTGCTGATTTCACATGAGCACGCGGACCATTATGACGCGGATTCCATCGACGCCCTCCTGATGGACCGGAAAATCCCGGTTGTGACCACGCCTACCGTGGCGGAGGCCCTGCGGGCGCGCGGCCTTGAGCAGGGCCGGGTCACTGTGCTGCGCCCCAGCAGCCAGGCCGATGCCGCCGGGTGCCGTATCACCGCGGTGGACAGCGACCACGGCGAGCTGTCCGCGGACGCGATTGGCTTTCTGATGGATTTTGGCTTTATCACGCTGTACTACGCAGGCGACACCGCGCTGAGCATGGATCGGCTGGACCTTGCCATGAAAGCCAGGCCGGACATCGCCATCCTGCCCATCAACGGCGCCTTTGGCAATCTGGACGGCATTGAAGCGGCCCGCCTGGCCGGCGCGTTGCAGGCGCGCTATTGCATTCCCTGCCACTTCTGGACCTTCCCCCTGCATCGCGGGGACCCGCAGCAAATCATCGAGGCCTTGCCCGTCCACGCCCCGGATTGCCAATTGTGCCTGTTCAGGCAGGGCGAAGGCATGGTATTCCCGCACGCGGCCACCTGAGGCGGAAGGCACATAGACCCGGGCCGGCCAAGGGGCTTGTCAGCGGTTGGCCATGCAGTGGATTGCGTTGCCTTGAGCGGGAAAACAAGCCTCGCGGCAGGCGCGCGCGTCCTGCGCGACTGACCCCCGGCAGATTCCAGCGGCACGCGTGAAAACGGGAAGATTGTAATTATCTATTGTAGCGGAGTCCCGGCGGCACGGCCATTCCTTCAGGGTATCAGCCCTGCCGCAGACAAGCATGCGATCTGTCACACTGAGCGCTTGACCATGAGAAACGCACCCCTTGGCTGGGAAACCCAGCAGAGAGGTGCGTTTCCCGTTACACGGGGTTAAACGCTATTGGAATTGTTTACTTCCAGGGAAGCTCAAACTCCACGCCTTCCCAGGCCGCTTCCACCGGCCAGATGGTGGTGGGGTCGCCCTCGAACCACACGCAGCCGAAAGAAATCGCCCTTTCGTTCTGCCCGACCTCGTCGAACTTGCAGCCCCACCCGGTCGCGGTCGAGAACATCGGCAGGTCGGTTTCCCGCGCGGCTGCGGCGATCTTGTCCGCGTCGTAGCTGCCGGCCCTGGCGATGACGTCAAAGAGAACCAGCGCGCCCGAGTACGCGCGGATGGTGTGGCCCGACCACGGCTTGCCGCCGTATTTTTCATCGTACGCCTTGATGAAGGCAGCCAGGCCCTTTGCCGCGTTTTCGTTGGTTCTGGGCTGTGTGATGTCGGAATGGAGCAGCCCCGCAATCTGGTCGCCCAGCGCGTTCTTCAGGTCCTGCACAGCGTTGCCGGCCATAACCACCGCCAGGGGTTTGAAGTTCAGCTCCTGCATCTGCCTGAACAGCAACAGCGCGTCCGCGACGTAAGGGGTGGGCGCCAGGATATTCGCGCCGGACTGTTTCATCTTCAGGATAAGCGAGGACAGGTCGGTGCTGGCGGCGTTGTAGCCTTCGTCCAGCACGATGTTGAGGCCATGCTCTTTCGCCAGCGCCCGGGTTCCGTCGGCGACGCTGGAGCCGAACGCGCTATCCTCGTAAATCAGCGCAATCTTGAACTCCTTGGGGTCCATCCCGAGCTTCGGCGCGACAATATCCTCAATCATCATGACCTGCGTCTCGCCCAGGTTGCGCCCGGTAATCCCAAACCTGAACAGATACTTGAAGCCGCGCTCGGTGATGTTGGTGGCGACGCCGCTGTTCTCCCACCAGACGACCTTGTGCTTTTCGGCGACCGCGCTGCCCGCATAGGCAACACCGCTTGAGTAGGAGCCCATGATGACCTTGACCTTGTCGACCGTAATCAGCCGCTCGGTCTCCGCGACCGCCGCATCCGGCGTCGGCGCGTCAACGGACACCCACTCCACAGGTTTCCCGTTGATGCCGCCCGCGGCGTTGATCTCTTCCAGCGCGATGGTCGCGCCCTTCAGCTCTTCCTGGCCCAGCTTCGCAAGCGGGCCGGTCAGCGGATAAACCAGGCCGATGCGGATGGTATCCGGCTCGCCTTCGGCGATTGCCAGCGACAGCGGGGCGGCGAGCGCCAAAACGAAAGCCATCACAATCAGAAGCAGTTTTCGGGGCATAATCCTTTTCATTTTATCTGCCTTTCATTCAGCATTTTTTGCCTGTACTGTAGAATCGTCCGATTCAAACGGGTCCTGGATGCAGCAAGAATTGCGCGACGATGGAATCGTGCTCTGGTCATCGCTCCTTTCGCTGGACACTTCCCTTTGGCATCAAGGGCATGCCAAGTGCAGGGTACACTTTGGCCTTCCTCCTCCTTTCAGCATTTTCAGAATAAAATCGGGGCTTGGTAAGCCCTACGAATTCATAACGCTTCCGCCGTTGACATCGATCGTGGCGCCGGTGATGAAGTCACTGTCCGGCGAGGCGAGAAAAAGCGCCGCCCAGGCTACGTCCTCCACGGCGCCCAAGCGCCGGAGCGGCACGTTCAGGGAGACCTTTTCGGAACCCAGGATATCGGTCATCGCGGTCTTAATCGTTCCGGGGGCGATGTTGTTGCAGTTGATGTTGTATTCCCCCACCTGTTTGGCGACCGCCTTGGTCCAGCAAATCACGCCGGCCTTCGCGACGGGGTAGGTGGCTTCCGTGTACAGCCCGCCGACCTGGCCGGCAATCGACGCCATGTTGATGATTTTCCCGGAACGCCTTGCCTTCATGATCGAAAGCACGCATTGCGTGCCGTACACCGTCCCCATCAGGTCGATGTCCAGCACTTTACGCCACTGCTCGGGGCTGATCTCCTCGACCGGGCGTGCGGGATAGGTGACCCCGGCGTTGTTGACCAGGATATCGACGGTGCCGAACCGGGAAACGCAGGTGTCCACCGCGTTTTGCACGTCGGTTTTGTTCGATACGTCGCATCGGACCGCGATGGCCTTCCGGCCGGTCTGCCGTTCGATGCCATCCGCAATCCCGGCCGCCCTTTCAAGGTCGATATCCGCCAGCACCACGTTCGCCCCTTCGGCGGCGAAGGTTTCCGCAATTTTGGCTCCGATTCCGTTCGCCGCCCCAGTGATGATTGCCACCTTGTCCTTCAGTTTCACGTCTCTTTCTCCCAGTCGCTCGTTATTCGGATTCGCAAGGAGGGGCCCCTACATGCCCAGATAGGCCTTTTTCACGTACTCGTTGTTGATGAGTTCGGAACCCTTCCCGTCCATCACGATGCTGCCGTTCTCGATGACGTAGGCGCGCTCCGCAAGCTTCAATGCGTGGTTTACATTCTGTTCCACCAAAAACACCGTGACGCCGGAATGGTTGATCGTCTTGATGGTTTCCAGCATGTCGTATACGATGACGGGCGCCAGGCCAAGCGACGGCTCGTCCAGCATCAGCAGCTTCGGCTCTGCCATCAGCCCCCGGCTGATGGCGACCATCTGCTGTTCCCCGCCGCTGAGCGAGCCGGCAAGCTGCCTTTTCCTTTCCCTCAGCCGGGGGAAGAGGTCGTACATTTTTTGAAGGTTCGTTTTCGCGTTCGCGCGGGCGCTGGCCGTAAACCCGCCCATCAGCAGGTTGTCCTCCACCGACATCTGCGGGAAAAGCTTTCTTCCCTCGGGTATCTGGATGATGCCCAGCTCGACGCGCAGCTTTGCGTCGAGCTCATGGATGGGCTTGTCCTGGAACAGGATGCTGCCGCCCGTCAGATGGATCAGGCCGGAAATCGTGTTGAGCAGCGTGGATTTCCCCGCGGCATTGGCGCCGATGAGGGATACGATTTCCCCTTCCCGGATTTCCATGGAAACGTCGTTGAGCACCTGCACTTCGCCGTATCCAGCCTTGACATTCTTGATCTTAAGCATCGGCTTGATACTCCTTCCCCAGATAAGACTTGATGACGGCTGGGTTGTTTGTCACTTCCTGCGGATTCCCCTCGGCGATCTTCTCGCCGTGGTCCAGCACGATCAGGCGCTCGCAGATGCTCATGATTGCCCGCATGATATGCTCTACAACGATAATCGTGATGCCCGAGGCCTGCAATTCCCGGATGATGTTCAGGAAGGCGTCCACCTCGTTGGGCCTGAGCCCCGCCATCACCTCGTCGAGCATCAGCACCTTGGGTTCTGTCGCCAGAGCGCGGGCGAGCTCGAGCTTTTTCCGGTCTGCGATGGTCAGGCTTTTCGCAGGCTGCTGCCGCTCGGAGGTCAGGTCGAGCCGCTCGATGACCTCCTGCGCCTTCGTCCGCACGGTGTTGATGTCCGAGTACAGGTTGAACGCCCCCACCATGACGTTCTCTTCCACCGTCATCTCGCCGAAGGGCTTGACGACCTGGAACGTCCTGGCGACGCCCATGTCGCAGATTTTGTTCGGTCTCAAGTGGGAGATCAGCTTGCCCTGGAACAGCACCTTCCCGTGGGTCAGCGTATGGTATCCCGCGATCAGGTTGAACAGGGTCGTCTTTCCCGCGCCGTTTGGCCCGATCAACCCCAGGATTTCACGCTCTTCCACGTCAAAGCTGACGTTGTTGACTGCCGGCAGGCCGCCAAAGTACTTGCTGACGTTAACGACTTCGATAATCTTGCCCATCTTCAGCGAACCTCGCTTCCTGGCTTCTGCGCTTGGTTTTTCGGCAGTTTCGACAAGGCCTTCCTGTCTATTTTCTTGAACCAGCTTTCAATCGTCGGCCAAATCCCCTGGGGGATGGTCAGGATGACGAGGATCAGAATGACCGCGTAAATGATGAGGTTCAGCCCGTGCACCTTCCCGCCGAAGAACGCGCGGATGAATTGGTCCAGGGGGACAAGCAGCAAAGCGCCCAGCAGGGGGCCCCACTTGGTGCCCAGGCCTCCCACGACCGCCATGACCACCATCTGGCGGGAAATGTCGGCTGAAAAGACGCTGGACGGGTCAATGTAGAGGAGGTACTGGGCGTAAATGGAGCCGCCGAGGCTGGTAAACGCGGCGCTAATTGCCAAGCTCGTGAGCTTCGCCTTCGTCGCGTCGATGCCCAGGCTGGCCGCCGCGTCCTGGTCCTCGCGGATGGCCACCAGGTAGTAGCCCAGTTTCGATTTTTTGATGCGGTCGACGGAGAAAAGCACGATTCCGAGGAAAATCACGACAATGATGAGATAGACCCATTTTTCACGGAACAGCAGGTTGGAGAAGCTGAATTCCATCGGCACGCTGACGCCGACCGAGCCGTAGGTTAGGCCGGTCAGGTTGATGGCCATGTACCGCATGACCTCGCCGACCGCGACCGTGGAAAGCGTGAAGAAGGGGCCGCGCAGCCGGAAGCACGGGAACCCGATGATCAGGGAAGCGATGACCGCCAGGACAACCCCGCCCACGAGGCCGAGCCAGGGGGACACGCCCAGCTTGATGTTCATCAGGACGACGGCATACGCGCCAATCCCAAAGAAGGAGGAGTGCCCCAGCGAAAGCTGGCCGGCCATGCCGCCGATGATATTCCAGGAACTGGACAGGGCGGCAAAAAGCAGGATCATGATTACCATGTTCAGGATGAACTGGTTCCCCATCAGGGAGGGGATGCCCAGTGCGAGTGCAACCGCAAGGAGCAGGCCGGCAATCAGCACCTTCGCCCAGTTGTTGAAGGTGTTTTTCATCAACTGCTTCATTTTCCACCTCCAGCCGACGCTTTCCCCAGGAGGCCGTTGGGCCTGAACAGCAGCACGAGCAGGAAAATCCCCAGGTACACCGCTTCCGTATATCCTGTGGGCAGGAAAAAGCCGCTGAAGGTGCTGACCAGGCCGATGATCAATCCGCCCAGGAAGGCGCCCGCCACGCTTCCCAGCCCCCCGAGGACGACGATGACAAAGGACAGGGTGCCAAACTGCGTTCCCACGAGCGGGTACACGTTGAAGATGGGAGACAGCGAAACCCCGGCGATCCCGACGACGGCGATGCCGATTCCAAAGGCGATCATGTAGGTCTTCCGCGTATCTACGCCCATCAGCTTCGCCGCCTGGGGGCTCTGGGACGCCGCCTTGATGGACCTGCCGATCCAGGTTTTGTCCAGGATGATTTTGAGCGCAACCGCGGTCAGGAGAGCGACCCCGAAGGATATCAGCCGCGTGACGCTCAGGCGGATGTCCCCCAGACCCAGCGTCTTGATGCTGTAGGAGAGCTGAATCCCGCGGACGTCGGCTTTCCACAGCATCAGGGCGATGTTCTGGAGGAGAATCATCAAGCCCATCGTCATCAGGATCGTCAGCTGCTGCTGGCGGTGGATAATCGGATGCAGGGTGAGGCGGTAGACCAGCACGCCCACGACAAACATGGATGGGATGAGTAAAAGCAAGGATAAGTACGGATCAAATCCCAGCTTTACATTCAGCCAATATGTGAAGTACATGGAGAGCATGATATACTCGCCGTGGGCGAAGTTGATGATCTTCATGACCCCATATATCAGCGTCAGGCCGATGCTGACCAGGGCGTAAATCCCGCCGATCAGCAGGCCGTTGGCTGCAAGTTGCAGATAGATGTCCATACTTTTCCCGAACCCTCCAATCCTGTATCAGAATACTTCCGGATTGTACTGTTTGGGCAGTATTGGAGACTTCCGCCTCCAATACTGCCCGACCTTATGCCCTTTTCAGAAACGGGCCCAGTTTTATTGCCTCCAGGGAATCAGGACTTCCACGCCCGGCCAGGCGGCGTTCTCGGGCCAAATCGTCTGGGGATTGCCCTCGTACCAGACGCAGCCAAAGCTTACCGCGCGCTCGTTCTGGCCGTTCTCATCAAACTTGACGCCCCACCCCGCAGGCGTGCCGAAGAGCGGGATGTCCGTCGCGCGGGCGGCCGCGGCGACTGCGTCCGGATCGACGCTGCCGGCTCTGGCGATGACGTCAAACAGCACTTTCGCCCCCGCATAGGCGCGGATTGAATGCGCGGACCAGGGTTCTTCGTTATGGACCCTTCTGTACTCCTCGATGTAGGCGGCCAGGCCTTTCGCGGCCGCTTCGTTCGTCCTGGGCTGCGTCAGGTCGGAATGGATCAGCCCGTTGATATCGTCGCCGAGCGCGTTCTTCAGGTCCTGCACCGAGTTTGCGCCCATGACAACAGCGAGGGGCTTGAAGTTCAGTTCCTGCATCTGGCGGAACAGGAGAAGGGCGTCCGCCACATAGGTCGTCGGCGCCATCACGTCGGCTTCTGCCTGCCGCATCTTCATGATCAGCGAAGACAGGTCCGTCGCATCCTTGTTGTAGCCTTCGTCGACGACGATGTTCAGCCCGAGTTCCCCGGCGCGTTTCCGGCATCCTTCGGCAACGCTGGTGCCGTATGCGCTGTCCTCATAGATCAACGCGATTTTGAGGTCCTGGGGGGCTTTCCCGACTTTCTGAGCGACCAGGTCGTTGATGATGTCCGCCTGGGTGACGCCCAGCGCGCTGCCGGTTACGCCATACCTGAACAGATACTGGAAACCCCGCTCGGTGATGTTGGTGGCCACGCCGCTGTTCTCCCACCAGACGACCTTGTTTTTCTCGGCAACCGCGCTTCCCGCGTATGCCACGCCGCTGGAGTAGGAGCCCATGATGACCTTGACACCTTCGACGGTAATCAGGCGCTCGGTTTCCGACACGGCCGCGTCAGGCGTGGGCGCATCGGCCCGCACCCACTCCACTTTCTTTCCGTTGATGCCGCCGGCCGCATTGATTTCCGCCAGCGCGATGTCGGCACCCCGGACCTCTTCGGCGCCCAGCCTTGCGAGGGGGCCGGACAGGGGCTCAATCAGGCCGATCCTGATTACGTCCTCCTCCGCCAGGGATTGAAGCGGCATGGACAGGCCAATGAGCAGTCCCAGGCAAAGCAACAGCGCTATTCCACGTTTTTTCATATTGACGGTTTCCTTTCTTCTCGTTCGCTTTTGAAGGACCCTTCCATCGATTGGGAATTGGTGGACGAAGACTCTCACCTCCTGTCTGGTCATCGATACCGGTATCAGGTTGTGCGCCCAGGGCCGCGGGGCTACTGTTCTTTTTTCTCGTATTGCTGGGAGGTTTTCAACTGGGTGATCAGCCTTTTCTGGAAATCGTTCCTGGCTTGAACCGCTTTCTCGGGCTGGTAGCGGTAAAACCCCTCGCCGGTTTTGATGCCGAGCTTGCCCTCATCCATCAGTTTCTTGAGCGCGGGGCTGGGCACGACGTTCTGCGCCAGGTAGGGCAGGATGTTCTTCTGGGACAGGTACCAGATGTCCAGGCCGCCCATATCCGCGGCTTCCAGGATTCCCGTGGTGACGTAGCGGAAGGCCGAGCTGTACATCAAGGCTTTGTCCACGTCCTCCGGCGAGCAGACGCCGTCGTCAATCAGGGAGAAAGCCTGGCGGATCAGGCCGTGCTGCAGGCGATTGGCCACCATGCCGGGGACGTCCTTGAGCACCCTGACGGTTTTCTTCCGGATGCTGGCATACAGTTCCTCGATCTCAACGAGGATGTCCTCGGGCATGTTCCCATAGAAGGACAGTTCGACCAGCGGCATCAGGTGCGCCGGGTTATACCAGTGGCAGACCATCATCCGCTTTTTCCGCGCGGGGCTGACCTTGACGGCCATATCGTCCAGGCGGATGCTGGAGGTGTTGCTGGCCAGGACCGCGTCCGGCTTGCAGAGTTCGTCCAGCTGCTGAAACAGGCTGATTTTCTTGTCCAGGTCCTCCACAATCGCTTCCACCGCGTAGTCCGCGTCTTCCACGGCACTTTTCAAGTCCGCGTGCACCGTAATGCGGGAAAGCGCGTCCTCCACCGTCCGGGCGGGGATAAACTCCTGGGACGCCAGGAACTGCAGCTCGGACCGGATTGTCCCGAGAACGGAAGACCGGATGGGCTCGAAGGATTCGTACAGGCGCACGTTGTACCCGTGCATGGCGAAGCATTCCGCGATGCCATGCCCCATGGTTCCGGCGCCGATGACCGCAATGTTCTTCATCATGGCGTTTCGCTTCTTTTCCCGAGGCCCAGCATTTCCCTGGCCTCGGCAGGCGTAGCGGCCTGGTTTCCGAACTCTTCCACGATGCGCTTCGCGCGCGCCACAAACTGCATGTTGCTGTCGGCCAGCACGCCCTTTGTATAATAGACGTTGTCCTCCATGCCGACCCTGACGTGCCCGCCCATGGCAACGGTGGAATACAGAATCTCCATCGCGCCGGCGCCAACCCCAAAAGCGGACCAGGTGGAGCCCGGCGCCACTTCCTCCATGGTTTCCTTCATGAAGACCAGGTTTTTCGTGGAGGCGCGGATGCCGCCTGCCACCCCCATGCAAAACTGGAAGTGCAGCGGCTCATGGATAAAGCCCTTTTTGAGCAGGTAGGCGGCGTTGTAAATCATCCCGGGGTCGAACACCTCGATTTCCGGCTTGACGCCCCGCTGCTGCATCAGCGTGCCCAGTTTTTCGAGGAATTTCGGGTTATTCTCGAACACGGTCACGTTCTGCCAGTTCATCGTCCCGCAGTCATATGACGCCATCTCGGGCAGCAACTCGTAAAACGGCTTGATTCTGTCCTCTTCAAGCAGGTTGACCCCGCCGGACGTGGTCAGGTTCAGGATGATGTCGCAATCCTTCTTCTCCCGGATCCGCTCCACCGTCTCCTTGAACTTATCGAACTCCATCGCGGCCTTGCCTTCGTCGTTCCTGCAATGGATGTGGGCTACGGCGGCGCCTTCCTGCCAGCAATGGTAGACCTCCTCGGCGATTTCACGCGGCTCGATCGGGACGTGGGGCGTGTTTTCCTTGGTCGGCCAGGCGCCCGTGGTGGCTACGGTGATGATTGTTTTTGGCATATTTCCTCCTTCTTGTCCTGAAAAGGTGTCGCTTGATGACAAACTGCCCAGAGCGCGCGGGTTTATCGGCGGCTATTGACCTTTCATCCGTAAGATATGACCGGGAATTTTCAGCTCCGCCCCGGTCGCCTGCACGATGTCTTCCACCGAATAAGCCGGGTTGATTTCCGTCAGGACAAACCCCTGCGGGCTGACCTCGATGACACCCATCTCCGTAACGATCATGTCCACCGCCTCGACCGCGGTCAGGGGCAAGGTGCATGATTTCAGAAGTTTATGGCTGCCTTTGTTGGTGTGTTCCATCGCGACGATGACTTTTTTGGCGCCGCTGAGCAAATCCATCGCGCCGCCCATTCCCGGCACCATTTTACCAGGAATCATGTAATTGGCAATATTGCCCCTCTCGTCCACCTGCAGCGCCCCCAGCACGGTCACATCCACATGGCCGCCGCGGATGATGCCAAAGGATGTGGCGGAGTCGAAGAACGCGCCGCCCTTCCGGATGGTCGCGGGCACGGCGCCGGCGTTGGTGATGTCCGGGTCCTCCTCTCCCGGTCCGGGAGCCGGGCCCAGGCCGGTAAAGCCGTTCTCCGACTGAAACAGCACGTCCTGCCCTTCGCCCACGTAGTTGGCGACAAGGGTCGGCAGCCCGATGCCAAGGTTGACGATATTGCCCGGTTTCAACTCACGCGCGACGCGCCGGGCGATGAGCTCCTTGTTGTCCATTATGCTTTCTCCCCCTGCACAAGGTAGGTGACGAAAACACCCGGGGTATGGACAATATCCGGGTCAAGCCCGCCTGCCTCCACCACTTCCTGCGCTTCGGCGATGGTGATTTTCGCGGCCGCGGCCGTGATGTTGTTAAAATTGCGCGTGGCGCCGTGATAAAAGAGGTTTCCGAACGTGTCCGCGCGTGTGGCCGCGATCAGCGCCACGTCGGCGAAAAGCGGTTTTTCCAAGAGGTATTCCGTGCCGTCCACCGTCACGGTCTGCTTGCCCAATGCCACCTGGGTGCCCAGGCCTGTGCGCGTGAGGACACCCCCCAATCCGTAACCGGCCGCGCGGATCTGCTCAATCAGGGTTCCCTGCGGAACCAGGACGACCTCCGTCTCCCCTTCCAGCATCTGGCGGCCCGACTCCCTGTTGGTGCCGATGTGGGACACGATAATCTTTCGAAACTGCTTGCCGACCACCAGCTTGCCCACCCCGACGTCCGGAAAGGCGGTGTCATTCGCGATCAACGTGAGATTCCTGGTGCCCCGCTCGACCAGGGCGTCCAGCAGGCGGTGCGGAGTACCCACACCGAGAAAGCCGCCGACAAAGATGGTATCGCCGTCCTTGACGAGGTCGACAGCCCGCTTCACATCGATCAGCTTGTTCATCCTATGCCCCTTCCACCAGCATGGCGATTCCCTGCCCGCCGCCGATGCACAAGGTCGCGAGGCCCTTTTTGGCGCCGCGCCGTTTCATCTCATGAACCAGGCTCACCAGGATGCGCGCGCCGCTGGCGCCGATGGGGTGCCCCAGCGCGATCGCGCCGCCGTTCACATTGACCTTTGCCGGGTCCAGGCCCAGCGTTCCGGAGACAGCCAGCGCCTGGGCGGCGAACGCTTCGTTGGCTTCGACCAAATCCACGTCTTCCATCTCCCATCCCGCCTTCTCCAGCGCTTTTTGCGTGGACGGGATGGGCCCGGTCCCCATCAGGGAGGGCTCAACCCCCGCGCTCGCCCATGCCTTGACGACGGCCAAGGGCTTCATGCTCAGCGCTTCGGCCTTGCGCTGGCTCATCAGGATGACAATCGCGCTGCCGTCGTTGATGCCGGAGGCGTTGCCTGCGGTGACCGTGCCGTCCTTCTTGAACGCAGGGCGCAGCTTCTCAAAATCCTGCGCCTTGGCGCCCATGCGCGGGTACTCGTCCGTGTCCACCACCTTGGGGTCGCCTTTGCGCTGGGCGACGCTGACGGGGATGATTTCCTCCTTGAACGCGCCGGACGCAATGGCCGCCTCCGCACGGTTTTGGCTTGTAAGCGCAAAGGCGTCCATCTGCTGGCGGGTAATCCGGTACGCCTCCGCCACGTTTTCCGCCGTGATGCCCATATGCAGGGCGCTGAACGCGTCCGTCAGCCCGTCGTAGACCATGCTGTCCACCAGCACGCTGTCGCCCATACGCTTGCCCCAGCGCGTGTCCCGGTCCAGGTAGGGCGCCTGGCTCATGTTTTCCGTCCCGCCGGCGATGACAACGTCCGCGTCGCCCGTCAGAATCGCCTGGGCGCCCAGCTGCACGGCTTTCAGGCCGGAGCCGCACACCTTGTTGACCACGAAGGACGGGGTCGTGATGGGGATACCGGCGCCGACCGCAGCCTGCCGCGCGACGTTCTGGCCCAGGCCGGCCTGCAGCACGTTGCCCAGAATCACCTCGTCCACTTCCTTGGGGTCCAGGCCGATTTTTTTCAGCGTCTGTTCAATCAGCCCCGCGGCCAGCCCCACCGCGCCGACTGACGCGAAGGCGCCGCCAAACGAACCGATCGGCGTGCGCTGGGCTGCGACAATATAGACTCTTTCCAAGGCGTATACCTCCTTCATGGTTGCAAGGGGAAGCATTCAATTTGTATTAATAAGTAATTTATGTTTACCGGCGGGTTTTGTCCAATACGCGAAATTTATTGAACCATAAGCTCGACTTATGGTATATTGTGGCAACGGGCTCCTATCGTCGCCGCGCAGCAGGTTTCAGGAGGTAATCGTGGATATCCGGCAGCTGAAGTATTTCGTGGAAATCGTTAACAGCGACTTCAATTTGACCGTCGCCAGCGGGAAGCTGAACATCTCACAGCCGGCCTTGTCCATGTTTATCAAGAAGTTTGAACAGGACGAGAAGGTGGATGTTTTTATTCGGTACAAGGGGCTGATCAAGGGCCTGTCGACGATCGGGGAGACGTTTTACAACAACGCCGTCAACGTGGTCAACCAGTACGAGCATATGATTGACGAGCTGCGCCTGCAGACATCCCACCTCAACGGCATCCTGCGCATCGGTATCCCCCAGCTCATCGTCACCGTGGTGTGCACGCGGTTCTTGAACCTGCTGGTGCAGAAATACGAGCACGTGAAATTCCTGGTCAACGAAAACGGCGCGTACGACCTGGAGAAGGAGCTGCTGCTCAACGGGATTGACTGCGCCGTCCTGCTCCGGCCCACAAGCCTGAGCCCGACCCAGTTCCGGGAGGTGCTCATCAGCAAGGACGAGTTGAGCGTGTTCATGAACAAAAGCCACCCCCTTGCCGGCAAGGAACGGCTGACATGGCGCGACCTGGAGGGCCAGCGACTGGTCATCTTTGACGAGAGCTATATGATTCATCACAAGCTGAAGCAAAAGCTCGAGGAGTACCAAGTCAATCCGCAGATTGCCATGATGAGCAAATCCTGGGACTTTCTTCTCGAATCCGTGAGGTACTCAGACTCACTGACCATCCTTCCCTCACCTATCAGCCGGTTTTATAACCTGGGCGACGTCAGGGAAATCCGTTTTGACGACCCGATCGAGTGGGAGGTCGTATTCGTTTATCCAATCAAGCGGTTCTACAGCAGAATCGAGCTGACGATGCAAAGCGAGATTAACAACTATTACCTGGAGCCGAAACGCAAGGCGCGCAAAGGCAGCGGGTCATCCGCAGCAGGAAGCGCGGATGCCCCGCTCTAAGCCGGGGCTCCGCGACGCGTGGCGCGCAAGGTGTTCCGCTTCGCTTGTTCCAAAACGCTACCCGGGGAATTTCTCCTTCTCAGCCCTGAGCGCCGGAAGCTCTCCGCCCGGTTTGTCCGGATTGAATCAGAAATGATTCCCATTCACAAACTCAACCGATAATTCCTTGAACGCCGGCTTTGCCGCCGCGTCGCCGCGGGGCGTGAACCCCCTGCACGAGGAGCGCCCGATTGGTGGACCGGAGGCTTGTATTGACACGCGCATATCCCGCATAATGTTCCAGCCATACTGATTGCACCCGCCGCCATACGCATGCGCGGGCCCGGACGGTTTCATTGAGGGAGGTTCGCTGATGGGCCATGAAAGCCTGATTATCACCAATCAGCAGGTGAAGGAGAACATCACCCTGGAGCGGGCGATCGCCTGTGTCGAGGATACCTGGCGGTGGCATGCGGAAGGAAAGGTCATCATGCCCCCCAAGATTACAACCGACATGTCCCCGCTGGGCGTGGAAGGATGGTTCAATTCGATGCCTTCCTATCTGCAGCCCAAGGACATGGCCGGCATCAAGCTGGTCGGAGGCTATCAAGGCAATCCAGGGAACGGCATGCCCTATATCAAGTCGAACATCCTGCTGACAAACCCGCATAACGGCACGCTGCGCGCGCTGGTTTGCGGGGACTGGATTTCCGACGCGCGAACCGGCGCGCAGGCCGCGGTCGCGATGAAATACCTAGCCGCCTCGACAGACGTGGTGACCGTCATCGGCGCCGGCCTGCAGGCCTATTACATCGTCAGCTGCATCATGAAGCTGCACAAAGTCAAGGAATTGCGCGTGTGCGATATCCGCCGGGAGGCGCGGGAGGGGTTTGCGGCGCGGTTCCCGGGCGCGGGCATCAGCATCGTGCCTTACGACCAGAACGAAAGCGCCTGCCGGGGCGCGGATGTTGTCATCACCATCACCACCGCCAACCAGGCCCTGGTGGAGGAGTCGTGGTGCAAGGAAGGGTGCCTGGTGATTACCATGGGCTCCTTCACGGAAACCTCGGAGAACGTGCCGCGGGCGTTTGACAAGCTGTACATCGACAATATCGCCCAGGGCCTGCACCGGGGCAACTTCAAGGTGATGGCCGAGATGGGCATCGTGGACGAAGACAGCTTTGAAGCGGAGCTCACGGACGTCGCAGCCGGGAAAAAGAAAGGCCGCACCAATCCCGCCGACCGCATCCTGTGTGAGCTTGTCGGCATGGGAAGCCCCGATCTGTGCATCGCTTCTGAAGTGTATGATACGATTGTGGCGAAGAACGCTTCCGTTCTGAAAGTGGACATGCTGGGAGAATAAACGGCCTGCAGCCGTACGGGCGCTCCGGGGTTGCCGGCTTGTCAGGCATGCATCATCAGCACGCAGTCCGGATGCGCTTTCACTGCTTTGCGCGGCACTGGGCATCTTTCATGGACATCCAGGTGCCGGGACAAGCTTGATATGCGAATCACGACGCCCGGCCGCCGTCTGCCTTGTCGCCCGTCCATCGGCAGTCAATCGCGGGTCCCGGCCCCCCCATCCACGCTCAAGTGCCAAAGATGCCCGAGACATTATGCTTGACGAAGGTTTCAAGTTAAGAGGGGAATCGGAGAATAAAACAGACCAATCCCCCATTCTTTCCCCCAGCTCCGTTGATCATTGGAGACGCTCCGTCGCATGAGAAGGGGCCCGCGGTTGCGGGCCCCTCCCAGCGGCAAACCGCCGCCTTTCCGTTTAACTCCGGTCAGTCGTCATCATCGTCATCGTCGTCATCGTCATCATCGTCGTCATCGTCGTCATCGTCGTCATCATCGTCATCATCGCTGCGGGTCACCGTACGCCGGGGGGCAGGCCGGTCGTCGTCATCATCGTCGTCATCGTCGTCGTCATCGTCATCATCGTCATCGTCGTCGTCGCTGCGGGTCACCGTGCGCCGGGGGGCAGGCTGGTCGTCGTCATCATCGTCATCATCGTCATCATCGTCATCATCATCGTCGTCATCATTATCGTCTGCATCGTCATCGTCATCATTGTCATCATCGTCGTCATCATCGTCATCGTCGTCGTCATCGTCGTCGTTGTCGTCGTCATCGTCGTCGTCATCGTCGTCGTCGTCGAAGTCATCGAAGTCATCATCGTCATCAAAGTCATCGTCGTCGTCAGCATCGTCGTCGTCGAACCAGTCGTCATCATCATCGTCGTCGTACCAATCGTCATCCCAGTCGCTGACGACCGGCGTTCCACCCGGCAAACCGATGCTGAAGTCAGAGATTTCCATCAGCCTGGAGGCGACGGTATTCAGGCCCATCAGGCTTCCGTTTGCCGCGTTGAGCAGGATACGGTAGCGGGTCCCCGCGGAGTGGATTTCGACCTGGTACATGTAGCCGCGGCTGGTCCTGCCGAACTCCACATCCGTCACCACGCCGCCGCCGGAGATTGCCAGGGCCGCCTGGACAGCCTGCTCGCGGGTCAGCGCGGCCTCCGGCACCTGGCCGGCCTGGGGCACGGCGCGCAGGACGTAGTGGGTCAGCCTTCCATTGGCGGTATTCAGGCGCGCCTTGTAGAAATATCCGTCCTTTTCAAAGATGGCCAGGAAGTAGAGCTCGTCCTCGCCCTTTGCCTCCACGTACACCTTGCTGACGACCGCGCCGGGGAACTGTTCAAGAATCCGGGCGCGCACGGCGTTCTCGTCCATCCCCACCTGCTTGCCGCCGGACTCGTCCGTGGACTTCATGTTCACGCGCAGCACATACAGGGGATTCTTGTTGAGCACGACCTTGTACTCGTTATCCTGGGCGTCCTTGAAGGTCAGTTCAAGCCGGGTGTCGTCCTCGCCGGTCGAGCTGAGCGCCGCGCCCGGGGGAACAACCTTCTGCGCCTCGGCCACCGCCTGGGCGGGGGCGTCGGCCAGGGCAGAGCCCAGGCTCAGGGTCAGCATCACCACCAGGGCAATGATGAGGGTAAATGTCCTTTTCATGGTTCTCTCTCCTTTGCTGATTGCCTGTGTTTCAGGCTCTGACCGGAGCATAACCGCCTCCTTCCGGGTTTCAAACCTTTTCAAGCCTTTCCTCACAATTCCCTTACAAAAGCCCGCCGGTCCGGCGGGCTGGGGCGTGCATGCATTGCGCTGGCGGACTTGCCTCAAGGCTTAATCGTCGTCAAGCTCATCGTCGTCATCGTCATCATCGACATCGTCGTCGTCATCATCGACATCGTCATCGTCATCATCGACATCGTCATCGTCGTCGTCGTCGTCATCGTCATCCCGGATAGGCGTGGCGGTGGCTGCCGGGCGGGCGGTGGTCGCCGGGCGGGGCGCTGCCGTTGGCCGGGGCGCGGGGCGCCGGGTGGCGGCCGGCCTGGACGTGCGGCTGGCGGAAACAGGCGCTTCCGGTTCGTCCCCGTCGTCCATCTCGCCCATGTCGTCCCAGTCTTCCCAGTCGTCCAGCTCATCCCAGCCGTCCCATTCGTCATCCAAGCCGGCGGCGGCAGCGGAAACGACCCCATCCTGCGGGAGCAGGCTGCTGTCCACAGAAGAGTAGCCGAGCAAAGCGCCGCTCTGGGCGTCAAGCGTCAGGTGGTATTCCTGGCCGTTCAGGAAGACAGCGGCGATATAGAGGTTTCCAGCCCCAACGCGCTCGAAGGACAGGTCCAGGAGCCGCCCGCCGGGGAACTGGGCGACCGCGGCGGCTTTCGCCTGCTCCAGGGTCATCAGGCCTTCCCCCACAGGCGCGGCGGGCTTCATCACCTCATACAGGATTTCACCGTCCGAGGCGCTGTAATAGCCCCGGTACAGATACCCGGGCTCCTGCTGGGCGTAGACGGCCAGATAAGAAGCCGACTCCCCTTCCCGGGAAAGGAAGAGGCTTTCCAGGCTGGTTCCTGGGCGCAGGGCGCGGATTCTCCCGCCCACTTCCCCCGCCTGCAGGGAGACCTCCGGCGAGCCGGCCCGGTTGTAGGCCAGCAGGGTCCGCTGAAGGAAACCGGTTTGCCCCTGCCCAATCTGCACCTCGTAGCGATGCCCCTTCAGCTCGTCCTCAAACGTAAAGAAGAAGCCGTCCGACTCCTCGCGCATCCCAACGGGCATGGCGGAGGCGGGAACGTACAGCGCGGCGGTGCGCCAGGCTGTGCCGACCGCTTCCGCCCCCGCGGGCAGGCAGGCCAAGGCCAGCAGGCACAAGGCCGCTAGCAGGGCATAGCGCCGCATTCCACACCTCCTTCCCTCCCTTGGAATATACGTTCGGCGGGCAGGCGCGGACAAGGAACAGGCCCCATTCTTACAAATTCCTCACAAAGCGGACGGTGAAGCGGCTGCCCCGGCCAGGCTGGCTGTCCACGTGAATGGCCGCGCCGTAGCGGTTGGTGATGGCGGCGACGATGGCCAGCCCCAGCCCCGAGCCGCCGTCCTGGCGGGTGCGGGCGCTGTCCACACGGTAGAACTTCTCGAAAATGCGGGGCTGGTGCTCCGGCGAGATGCCGATGCCGTCGTCCTCCACCACCAGCACGTCCTCCTCCAGCGCGACCCGCACAAACCCGCCCCGCCGCCCATAGCGAACGGCGTTGCCCATCAGGTTGCGCAGCAATTCCCACATGTCCTGCTCCGACGCGCGCACGGTGCATTGCCCGGACACCCGGATGCCGATGTCCTTTTGCGCCGCCTGGGGCTGCAGCGCCGCCGCCACCTGGTCGGCCACCTTGCGCAGGCTGACGGCCCCATGGGTCTGCCCCTCCACCCTGTCCTGCTTTTCCAGCAGCAGGATGTCGTTGATGATGCCCGTCATGCGGCGGCACTCCGCCAGGATATAGCCCAGGTATTCCCCGCGCTGCTCCGCCGGCATGTCCGGCTCCTCCTCCATCATCTCCGCGAACCCGGCGATGGAGGTCAGGGGGCTTTTGAGCTCGTGGGAGCTGTTGTCCACGAAATCCCGCTGCATGTCCTGGGTTTTGACAATCTGTTCCAGGTCGTCCTGCATACGGCCGATGAGGTAGGTGATGCTCTCCAGCGCCGGCTTCAGCTCCGGATAATAGCCCGCCGCGTCGATTTCCCCGCGGTGGAGGGTGCCCTCCAGCAGGCCGCGCACCTGCTCCAATTGCCGGACCATCCTGCGGGTAACCGGATCCAGCAGCCAGTGGGACACCGCCACCATCACCAGGAACATCAGGGCGATGAGCGGCAGGTAAATGGTGACCAGGTACTCGATTTCACGGATGGGGTTCTTCAGGTGGAGGATGAGCCGGTTGCCGAGCATCACCGCGGCGTTGAGGGAGGGGTGAATGAGGCTTTCGGAAAAGGACAGGTCGTCCCCCACCTGCCCCAGAAGCGCCTGGCGCACCTCCGGCCGGGACAGCAGGGCCTGCCCGTCCTGCTCCCCCTGCCCGCTGTCCGCCAGGATGATGCCGTTGGGCAGCAAAAAAGTGACCCGGAGCGGCTCGGAGGACGCGGCGATGCGGTCCGCCAGGTCCTGCAGGTTGCTGCTGGCCTCGGCGGTCCAGGCCGATGCCGTATTGAGGACGGCCTTCAGGCTGCCCCGGTCGGTTTCTATATCGGAGACAATCATGACGGCCGCGAAAACCACGACCAGCAACAGCGTGAGCGCATTGCCGACCCAGTAGGCGCGCAGGAGGCTTCTGCGCATGCCTCAGCCTTCCAGAAGCATGTAGCCGCTGCCGTGGACCGTCTGGATGAAGCGCGGGTTCCGCACGTCGTCGGACAGTTTCCGGCGCAGGGAACGGATATGGAAGTCGACCGTCCTGGAGGCGTCGGTCTCCGCCTGGTAGCCCCAGACGTCCTGCAGCAGCTGGGCGCGTGTGACCGCGCGGCCGGCGTGCCGGGCCAGGTAATGCAGCAACTCGAACTCCTGCTGCGTCAGCTCCACCGCGCTCCCGTCCACCAGCGCGCGGCGCCTTTCCGGCTCCAGCACCAGGGCGCCCAGCTCGACCCTGAGCGCCTCGGGGGATACGCGGCGCAGGGCCGTGTTGATACGCGCCTTGAGCTCCCGGACGCTGAAGGGCTTGGTGACGTAATCCTCCGCCCCCAGATCCAGCCCCTTGACCTTGTCCGTCTCCGTGGAGCGGGCGGACAGGATGATGACGGGGATGTGCCGGGTCCTGATATCCGCCTTCCACTCCGCCAGGATCTGGTAGCCGGTCTTCCCGCGCAGCATCAGGTCCAGCAGCATCAGGTCCGGCAGGCCTTTTTTCATTTGCTTTTCCAGCTCCGCCGCGTCCTGGCAGCGGACGCCGGCGTGCCCCATGGACTGGATGATTCTTTCAATCAGGATGCCGATGGTGTCCTCGTCTTCCACGGTCCAGATGGTCGCCAACGCGTTCACCCCCCCCTCAAACCGAGAGTCTGCCGGGCGCCGCCCGGGCAAGCAAGGATTGCGCACCCTTTCTTACACGATTCTAACATATCCGTTTGACATGCCGGAAGGCTCCCCGCGCCTTGCAAAGGCGGCGCGGCTTTGCTAAGATATCTCTTGCCGTATGCGATGCCGGGCCCCGTGCGATGCCATGGCGTGAACCCTGTCAGGTCCGGAAGGAAGCAGCAGTAAACGCATGTTGGGATGTGCTGCGGGTCCACCCGGCGCCGCATGCGGTATTTTGCGCGATACCGGGTAAAATGGCAAAAGAAAGAACATCCTGTACAGGAGGCCTTTATGTGGAACATCCCCGAGGCGCTTTGGGAGGACCCGGAGGTCCGGAAAACCATCGAGGACGAGTGCGCCAGGCAGGAATCCCACCTGGAGCTCATCGCCAGCGAGAACTTCGTCAGCCCCGCGGCGCTGGCCGCCATGGGCAGCCCGCTGAACAACAAGTACGCGGAGGGTTATCCGGGCAAGCGGTACTACGGCGGGTGCGAGTTCGTCGACGTGACGGAAAACCTGGCACGCGACCGCGCGAAGGCGCTTTTTGGCGCCGACCATGCCAACGTGCAGCCGCACAGCGGCTCGCAGGCCAACCAGGGGGTCTACCTGGCGCTGCTTGAGCCGGGCGATACGGTGCTGGGCATGAGCCTCAACCAGGGCGGGCACCTGACCCACGGCAGCCCCGTGAACGCCTCCGGGCTGCTGTACAACTTCGTCTCCTACAACCTCGACCCCAAAACCGAGCTGATTGACTACGGCGACGTGATGCGCAAGGCGCGGGAACACAAGCCCAAGCTGATTGTCGCCGGGGCCTCCGCCTATTCGCGCGTCATCGACTTCAAGCGTTTCCGGGAAGCGGCGGACGCCGTGGGCGCCAAGCTGATGGTGGACATGGCGCACATCGCCGGGCTGGTCGCGGCGGGGGTCCATCCCTCCCCCGTCCCTTACGCCGACGTGGTGACCTCCACCACGCACAAAACGCTGCGCGGCCCGCGCGGCGGCCTCATCCTGTGCCGGGAGGAACTGGCGCGCGCGATTGACAAGGCGATTTTCCCGGGCATCCAGGGCGGCCCCCTGATGCACATCATCGCCGCCAAGGCCGTGTGCTTCAAGGAGGCGCTTTCGCCCTCCTTCAAGGACTACGCCCGGCAGATTGTGAAAAACGCCAAGGCGCTGGAAGAAACCTTTCACGGGCTGGGCGTCCGCATGGTGTCCGGCGGGACGGACAACCACCTGCTGCTGCTGGACCTGGCGGACCTGGACATGACGGGGCAGGAGCTGGAGACCCTGCTGGGCGAGGCGAACATCACCGTCAACAAGAACATGGTGCCCAGGGACCGCCGCAAGCCCAGCGAGACCAGCGGGGTCCGCATCGGCACCCCGGCGGTGACCACCCGGGGCATGAAGGAAGAGGACATGAAGGTCATCGCGCGGTGCATCCACAGCGTCATCCAGAAGCGCGAAGCCGCCATTCCCGGGGTCCGGGAGGCGGTGGCCAAGCTGACCCGGGCCTATCCCTTGTTTGACTGAAGCGCGTTCCCTTTACCGCCGCCGCGCGCCGCGCGGCGGCGGCTTTGTTTGATGCGCCCGCGGCCTGTGATACAATGGGCGGGAGGTGATTGACGTGCAGGAGACCTGCGTTCTGGTAGACGGCCACAGCCTGATGTACCGGGCCTTTTTCGCCCTGCCGCCCATGGACGCGGACGGGGCGCCCACCAACGCCGTGCACGGCTTCTTGAGCATGCTGTTCAAGGTGTTCGAGGACCTTTCCCCGCAATACTGCGTGGTCACCTTCGACGAGCACGGGCCGGTGTTCCGCCACGAGCAGTACGCCGAATACAAGGAGGGGCGGGCCCCCATGCCCGACGACCTTGTCCCCCAATTTGCCACCGTCCGGGAAATCCTGAAGGGCATGGGCATCCAGGTGCTGAGCCTGCCGGGCTTCGAGGCGGACGACCTCATCGGCACCCTGTCGCTGCAGTGCAAGCAGCGGGGCATCAAGGCCCTCATCGTGACCGGGGACAACGACGACCTGCAGCTGGTGGACGACGGGGTGCACATGCTGTTCACCAAGCGGGGCATCTCCGAAACCGTGCTCTTCGACCCGGCGGGGGTCAAGGCCTACTTCGGCGTGACGCCGGAGCAGGTGACCGACTGGAAGGGCCTGATGGGCGACAGCAGCGACAACATCCCCGGGGTGCCGGGGGTGGGCGAGAAGACCGCCCTGAAGCTGCTTTCGGAGTTTGGCACCCTGGACAACACCCTTCAAAACGCGGACAAGGTCAAGGGCAAGCTGGGCGAGAAGCTGGTCCAGTTCGCCGACCAGGCCCGCATGAGCCGGGAGCTGGCCACCATCCGGCGCGACGCGCCCGTGACGCTGAGCCTGAAGGAGGCGGCGCTGGACGAGCTGGCGGCCGGGTTGCCCGTCCTTCAGAAATACCAGCTCAACGGCGCGTCGGAGCGGCTGCGCCGGCTAACCCGGGCGACCGCGCCGCAGACGGCGGGCGGAACGGAGGCGCCAAAGCCCGACTGGCAGGAAATCGCCGGGCGGGAGGAACTGGAGGCCTTCCTGATGCCGCCGCCGGAGGCGCCGGCCGCCGTGTTCGCCAACGCGGAGGAACTGTCCCTGGCGCTTCCGGACGGGCGGCGCGCACGCCTGCAGGGCGCCTCCCGCCAGCAGAGCCTGTTCGAGCAGGCGGACGGCCTGACCAGCGGCGAGGCGCTGGGGCTTTTGATGCCGCGGCTGAAGGGCGGGTTCGCCGCCCATGACGCGAAGCGGCTGTTCCACCTGATGAACCTGCAATACAAGGAAGCGGACCGGCTGGTCTTCGACACCATGATCGCCGCCTACCTGAACAACCCCCAGGAGAAGAGCTACGCCCTGCAGTCCTTCGCCCAGCGCGACGCCCAGGGCGTGATGGACCTGTACGGCCGGCAGACGGCGCAGCTGAAGGAAGCCTGGATGGAGGCCCTGTTCCACGACGTGGAGCTGCCGCTGGTGCGAGTGCTCTACGACATGGAGGAAGTGGGCTTCCAGGTGGACGCCAAGGTGCTCAGCGCCCTGGGCGAGGAATACATCCGGCGCGCCGAAGAACTGCGCGAGGCCGTCTACCGGGAAACCGGGGTCCCGGGCTTCAACCTCAACAGCCCGCAGCAACTGGGCAAGGTGCTGTTCGAAACCCTGAAACTGCCCTCCCAGCGCAAGACCAAGTCCGGCTACAGCACGGACGCGGAGGCGCTGGAGCCGCTCCTCCCCCTGCACCCGAGCATCAAGGACATCCTGGAATACCGGCAGGTGACCAAGCTGAACAGCACCTACATCGACGCGCTGCTGCGCAAGACGGACGCCAGCGGCCGCATCCACACCACCTTCGATCAGACCGGCACCTCCACCGGGCGCATCTCCTCCAACGAGCCCAACCTGCAGAACATCCCCATCCGGACGGAAATGGGGCGGGATATCCGCCGCGCCTTTGTCGCAAAGCCCGGGCACGTGCTCATCGACGCGGACTATTCCCAGATCGAGCTGCGCATCCTGGCGCACATGAGCGGGGACGAGGAAATGCGGGAGGCCTTCCGGCGGGACCAGGATATCCACACCCACACGGCCGCCGAGATCAACGGCGTGGAGCTGGACGAGGTGACGCCCGCAATGCGCTCGGACGCCAAGGCCATCAACTTCGGCATCGTCTACGGCATCAGCGATTTCGGGCTGGCGCGCAACATCGGCTCCACCCGAAAGAGGGCGGCGGACTTCATCTCCCGGTACTTCGAGCATTACCCGGGCGTGCGGCGCTTCATGGACGATTCGGTGCGCTTCGGCTACGAGCACGGCTACATCTCCACCCTGATGGGCCGGCGCAGGAAGCTGGACGAGCTGAAAAGCGGCAACGTGAACACCCGGAACTTCGGCGAGCGCGCCGCGATGAACACCCCCATCCAGGGAACGGCCGCCGACATCATCAAGGCCGCAATGGTGCGCGTGAGCCGGGAATTGCGCGAGGGGAACTTCCAGGCGCGGCTCATCCTGACGGTGCACGACGAGCTGATCATCGAGGCGCCGGAAAACGAGGCGGGGCCGGTGCGCCAGGCGCTCAAGCGCTGCATGGAGGAGGTCATCGCGCTGGAGGTGCCCCTGAAGTGCGACATCAAGACGGGCTACAGCTGGTATGACACAAAATAAGACCTGGCTCGTCGGCCTGACCGGGGGCATCGCCTGCGGGAAAAGCCACGTCAGCCAGACACTGGCGGCGCTGGGCGCGGCCGTCGTCGACGCGGACGGCATTTCCCGTGCGCTGACCGCGCCGGGCGGCGACGCGCTGCCCGCCGTGCGGCAGGCCTTCGGGGACGCCGTGTTTTCGGGGGAGGAATTGAACCGCGCGCTGCTGGCCCGCGCGGTCTTTGGGAAGAAGGCGGAAATCGCGCGGCTCAACGCCATTTTGCACCCGATGGTGTTTGCGGAAATGGAGCGCCGGATTGAACAGGCGGCCGGCCAGCCCGCCGTCGTCCTGGACGTGCCGCTGCTGTACGAGACCGGGTTTGACCGGCGGTGTGCGGAGGTCTGGTGCGTGTGGGCGCCCCGGCATCTCCAGGAGCAGCGCCTGCTGGCGCGCGGAATGACCTTGAACGAAGCCCGGCTGCGCGTTGAAAGCCAGATGCCCCCGGACGAGAAGGCGCGGCGCGCGGACCGGGTCATCCTGACCATCGGGGACAAACGGGACAGCGCAAAAGCCGCGGAGGCGCTGTGGGACGGTTTGATGAGGAGGATTGCCCTTGGCTGATTCCCCCTGGAACGCGAAACCAAGGCCCCGCCGACGGGCGCAGGCCGGTGCGCAAGAAGCTGTGCAGCGCCCCGCCCCCCTTCCCCCGCCGCCGCAGGCCGGCGCGCCTGGCTTGAACCCTCCCCCCGCCGCGCATATGCCCCTCGCAGGGCGGCGCGTCGGGGGCAACCCTGCCGCCCCGTCGCTGTGGCGTTTGCCCGCCCTTTTGCTGGTTGTCCTGGCGCTGGGCGTCCTGGCGGGCGCCGTCGCCTACGCGCTGGAGAATGGCCGGATAAACGCCCTGAGCGTGCAGCGGGCGGAGGAAGCCCGGAGACTGCAGGCCTGGCGGGAGGAGCACCTCAGCGCACGCGCGCATTCCGGCTATCTGGAAACCATCCGGAAATACGCAAGGGAGTACGGAATCGACCCCTCCTTCGTGTCCGCCGTCATCAAGTGCGAAAGCAGCTTCAATCCCCTGGCCGTCAGCCGTGTCGGCGCGCGGGGGCTGATGCAGATCATGCCGGACACCGGCGTGTGGTTGGCGGAGAAGCTGGGCATCGCGGAATACAGGCCGGAGATGCTGTTTGAACCGGACTTCAACATCCGGATGGGCGCGTATTACCTCGCCCACCTGAGCAACCTGTTTTCCGGCTCCCCCGCCATGGTCGCGGCGGCCTACCACGCGGGGGACGGCAGCGTGAAGGACTGGGCCCTGCGGCTTGCCGAGGACCAGAAAACCATTGCGGTGGACCAAATCCCCGCCGATGACACCCGCAGTTATGTGAGAAAGGTGCTGGACGCCTATGCGATTTACCATGAGGAAGACCTGGGCGCGACGCTGGGCGACCTGCCTGGCGCTGTTGCTTCTGCTGGCGCCGGGCGGCGCGCTCGCGCAGGGCAGTAACGGCGAAAGCCTGGTGCTGGGCGTCGTGTCGGTCACGACCCGGATGCTCAACCCCCTGCTGCCCGTCGAGCGCGAGTTCATGGCGCTGACCTCCCTGGTGTACGAGCCGCTGGTCACGCTGGACGACGACTACCTGCCCCAGCCGGCGCTGGCGGAAAAATGGGAAGCCAGCGCGAGCGGCGCCTCTTGGACCTTTACCTTGCGGGAGGGCGTGGTCTTCCACGACGGCAGCCCGCTGACCAGCGCGGACGTGGTCGCCACGGTCGAGGAAATCCTGCGCCTGGCGGCGGACGAAGCCAACCCCAACAAGGGCGCCTACGCGACCTTGAAGTACTTCGTCAGCAAAATCACCGCGACGGACGAGCGCACGGTGGTCATCACCACGGGGCGCAAGAACTACGGCTTCCTGTACGCGATGAACTTCCCCATCCTCCCCAAGGCCTACGTGCAGTACGAGAACCCGCCGGGCACCGGGCCGTACGCGGTGGAGCAGTTCGTGCCGGCGGAGTACCTGTGGCTGTCCCTGAACTCCTACTGGTGGGGCGGAAAGCCAAAAATCTCGGAAATCAGCGCGCTCTTCCACGCCGCCAACCGCGACCTGATTTCCAGCTACGAGTACAACCGGGTGGACGCCGTGCTGACCCGCTCCATGACAGCGGCCCAGTACCGCTCCGGCGTGTCTTCCCTCAACCTGAGCTACCGCACCAAGCAGCTGGAAACGCTGATGCTCAACCGCCGCTCCTACGAGCTGGAGGACGTGAGGGTCCGCAAGGCCATCCGCGCGGCGCTCAACCTTGACGCCATCAGCGAGAACGCCTACATGGGCATGGCGCAGCGCACCGACACCCCCCTGCCCGCGGGCAGCTGGATGTACAAGGCCGACGAGGCGGTTTTCCGCCAGGACCTTGAACTGGCCAACCGCCTGCTGGACGAGGCGGGCTGGAAGGACAGCGACGGGGACGGCATCCGGGACATGATGCGGGAGGGGAAGAACGTCAAGCTGTCGCTGCGCTTTTACGTCTATGAGGAGCAGGACAACAGCGTGCGGCTCAACGCCGCCAACCAGATCGTGTCCCAGCTGGCCGCGGTGGGCATTGAAGCCCGCCTGCCCTCCGCCTCCATGACCTTCCGGGAGGTGCAGGAGAAACTGGCGGCGGGCAGCTACGACCTGTGCATGGCCAGTTTCAACATGGACTTCACCCCGGACCCCGGCTTCCTGCTGATGTCGGGCAACACGGGCAACTATTCGCGCTATGACTCCAAGGCTATGGACAAGCTGTTCGAGGAACTGCGCGCCGCCATCAGGCGGGAGGACTACCAGGCCAAGCTGTTCCAGATCCAGGACCTCTTCGCCGAGGACTGCCCCTTTATCTGCCTGTATTACCGCAACGGCGCCATCCTGACCCGCATCATGTTCACCCGCACCCGCGACATCCGGGAGCCGGACGTCCTGCGCGGCATCGAGGCGCGGGCGGATTAGCGGAAATCCGTCAGAAAGGGAAACCAAATGGCATTTATCCCCACCAAGCCGGGCACCCTGCTCTCCCCCGCGCCGGCGGTGATGGTCACCTGCGCCAGGGCCGGGGAACGGCCCAACATCATCACCATCGCCTGGGCGGGCACGGTCAACTCCGACCCGCCCATGGTGTCCGTCTCGGTCCGGCCCGGCCGCCATTCCCACCCCATCATCCGGGACACGGGGGAATTCGTCGTCAACCTGGTCGGCCGTGAACTGCTGAAGGCCGCGGATTTCTGCGGCGTGCGCTCCGGGCGGGACACCGACAAGTTCGCCGCCTGCGGCCTGGAGGCCGTGCCCGCCGAAGGCATGTCGCAGGCGCCGGCCATCGCCCAAAGCCCGGTCTGGCTTGCCTGCAAGGTCAGAAGCGCGCTGGAGCTGGGCTCCCATACGATGTTCATCGGGGAGGTCGTTTCCGCCGGCGTCCGGGAGGACCTGTCCGACCCCTCCGGGCGCTTTGACTTCCTCAAGGCCGGCCTCGTCGCCTACTGCCACGGCGAGTATGCGGGCCTGACCCGCGCCCTGGGGTTTTTCGGTTTCAGCGTCGCCCGGCCGGAGGTGCTGAAGCGGCGGATGAATAAATAATAAGAACGATTGTTCTGTTTTTTGCCCCCGAAGCCTTGTGGGCGGGGCGGGGGTATGGTAAAATGCGCTTGCTCAGCCCCGGCTGAAGCATCGGGAATGGAAGTGCGGATGAAGGTAGGCGTCGTTTCCCTGGGCTGCGCGAAAAACCGGGTGGACACGGAAGAAATGCTGTCTTTCCTGCAGGAAGACGGCTTTCAGTTTACCGACGACCCGGGCCAGGCTGAGGTGCTCGTTGTGAACACCTGCGGCTTTATCGCTCCGGCGAAGGAAGAATCCGTCGACGCGATTCTGGAGATGGCCGAATACAAGCGGACCGGCCGCTGCAGGGTGCTGTGCGTGACAGGCTGCCTGGCCCAGCGCTACGGGGACGAGCTGCAGAAGGACATCCCCGAGATCGACGTATTGACGGGCGTTTCCCGCTATCCGGAACTGCCGGGGTTCATCCGCAGGGCGCTCGCGGGGGAAAAGGCGGGCAGCACGCAGCGGGGGGAAGACTTCAGCGGCTGCGGCCGGGTGCTGACCACGCCGCCCTACACGGCCTATGTGCGCGTGGCGGAAGGCTGCGACAACCGCTGCGCCTACTGCGCCATCCCGCTCATCCGGGGCGGTTTCCGCTCCAGGCCGCAGGAGAGCGTCCTCGCCGAGATGCGCGCGCTGGCGAATCAGGGGGTCAAGGAGCATATCCTGATTTCTCAGGACACCTCGCGCTATGGCAGCGACCTGAAGGGCCGTTCCCTGGCCGGCCTGGTGGAAGAGGCCGCGCGGGTGCCGGGCGTGGAGTGGCTGCGCGTGCTTTACTGCTACCCGGACGAGACGGACAAGCGCCTGATTGACACCATGGCTTCCTTCCAGAACGTCTGCCGCTATCTGGATTTGCCGCTGCAGCACGCGGCGCCCGGCGTCCTGAAGCGGATGAACCGGCGCGGGGACATCCGGGCGGCGGAGGAACTGCTGGCCTACGCCCGGGAGAAGGGATTCGCCCTGCGCACGACGATGATTGTCGGATTCCCGGGGGAGACGGAAAAGGACTTCCAGGCGCTGATGGATTTCTGCGCCCGGGTGTCCTTTGACCGGCTGGGCGCCTTCGCCTTTTCGCCGGAGGAGGACACCGCGGCCTACCGCATGGCGGGGCAGGTGCCCGAAAAGGAAAAGCAGCGGCGACTGGACGCGCTGATGGCGCTGCAGCAGGGCATCAGCCTTGAGCGCAACCGCCTGCGGGTGGGACGGGAGGATACCGTGCTGGTGACGGGAAAAAGCGGGAAGGACGCGCTGGGCCGCTCGGCCTGGGAGGCGCCCGACAGCGACGGGCTGGTGCGCGTCCGCCGGGGCGCGGGGCTGCCGGAAGGGTCGTTTGTCCGCGTCCGCTTCACCGGCGCCTCCGCCTATGACCTGGACGCGGAGCCCGTCCTCCCGGAAGGGGGGTCGGCGTGAACCTGCCCAACCGCCTTACGCTGCTGAGGGTGCTGCTGATTCCCGCCTGCGTCCTGCTGACCGCGCTGTCGCAGTTCGGCTGGGCGGCGGGGCTGTTCGCCCTGGCCAGCCTGACGGACTTCCTGGACGGATATATCGCGCGCAAGCGCGGCCTGGTCACCAACTTCGGCAAGTTCGCCGACCCGGTGGCGGACAAAATCCTGGCACTGAGCATGATGATTGCGCTGGTGGTGTTCAAGGGCTTCCCCTGGTGGGCGGCCTGCGTGGTGGCCGCAAGGGAACTGGCGGTGGACGGCCTGCGCCTGGTGGCCGTCGAGCAGGGCGTCGTCATCCCCGCGGGCACGCTGGGAAAAATCAAGACCAACTTCCAGTTTTTCTGCGTCCTCGCCTCCCTGCTCTCCGCCCCCGGCTGGCTTGTCACCGCGCTGTGCGCCGTCATGGCCTTGCTGACCGCCGCATCCGGCGCCCAGTACTTCAAATCCTCCCGCCACCTGTTTACCGGTAACGGCGATTCCCCCACCAAACCATAAGGAAGGTAACGACAATGGCAGCAAAGGATACCAAGCCGGCCGCGGGCGCGGCAGCCGACGAGAAGACACAGGCCCTGGACCGGGCGCTGGCGGCGCTGGACAAGCAGTTCGGCCGCGGCACGGTGATGAAGCTGGGCGAGCAGACCAAGATGCAGGTGGACGTGATTCCCACCGGCTGCCTGGACCTGGACGTCGCCCTGGGCGTGGGGGGCATCCCGCGCGGGCGCATCATCGAAATCTTCGGGCCGGAGTCCTCCGGCAAGACCACCGTCGCCCTGCACCTGATCGCCCAGGCGCAGAAAGCGGGCGGCCTGGCGGCCTTCATCGACGCGGAGCACGCCCTGGACCCCGCCTACGCCAAGCGGCTGGGCGTGAACATCGACGAGCTGTACGTCTCGCAGCCCAGCACGGGTGAGGACGCGCTCGAAATCGCCGAGGCGCTGGTGCGCTCCGGCGCGATCGACATCGTGGTCATCGACTCGGTGGCCGCGCTGGTGCCCCGCGCGGAAATCGACGGGGAGATGGGCGACACCTTCGTGGGCCTTCAGGCGCGCATGATGAGCCAGGCGATGCGCAAACTAGCCGGCGTGGTCAGCAAGACCGGCGCCATCGCCGTGTTCATCAACCAGCTGCGCGAGAAGGTCGGCGTGATGTACGGCAACCCCGAAACCACCCCGGGCGGCCGGGCGCTGAAGTTCTACGCCTCCGTCCGCCTGGACGTCCGGCGCGGGGAGCAGCTCAAAAACGGCACCGAGGTCATCGGCAACCGCACCAAGGTGAAGGTGGTCAAGAACAAGGTCGCCCCGCCCTTCCGGGTCGCGGAGTTCGACCTGCTCTACGGGCTGGGCATCAGCCGCGAGTCCTCGCTGCTGGACATGGCGGTGGAGCGCGACCTCATCCAGAAGTCCGGCGCGTGGTTCTCCTACAAGGACCTGCGCATCGCCCAGGGGCGCGAAAACGCGCGCAAGTACCTGGTGGACAATCCCGACGTCGCCCAGGAAATCGAGGACGCCGTGCGCGCCACGCTGACGCTGGGCACGGCAAAGACCGAGGGCGAAAACGAGGGGGCGGCGGACGAGGATTGAGATTCCCCGGCAGCCTGTCAATGATGAAAGCCGCCCGAAGGCGGCTTTCGCATATCAATGTCCGGACGGTTCAATCGTCGTCCGGCATCTCTTCCTCCGCATGCCCCGGCAGCGCGATGATGTCACGGCCGGCAATGCCCTGCAGGTCGCCGCTCATGCCGTACAACCCGGAGGTCACCTTCTGGAGGATTTTCTCCTGCGCGGCCCAGCGCTTCTGCGCCTGCTTCTTTTCCAGTTCCAGCTGGCGGGCCATCTCGTCGTAGGACTCGATGATGGCGCGGACGCGGTTGTTGAACTCACCGCCGGTCAGGTAGTCGTAAATCATCTCGATTTTCACGTCCTTGCCCTCGGCGTTGCGGTTCGCGACGGCGACCCGGATGAGTCCCTCCCGGAGGAAGGCGGCCATCATCACGGCGTAGCGGGGCTTGACCAGCCAGATGTTCTCAGCCAGCTGCCGGTAGTCCTCCCCGCCGCCGCCCGCGGGCGCAAACACGAGGATGCCGAACTGGGCCTTTTCCTCCGCCAGCGTCTCCTTCATCTTGACCAGCCAGCCCGCCTGGAAGGTCTTGGCATTCTTGCATTCCCAGAGAATCAGCCCGCAATTCTGGATGGCGAGGTCGTTGACAACCTGGCGGATGTCCGTGCCGCGCTCGCCCTTTTTGACCTCGTCGACGGTGTCCATGGGGAAGTTTTCCTTCAGGCTGCGCTCGATATCCAGCTCCAGGATTTCCCCCTGCAGCTGCTGGGAGCCCTGCTCCGCGACCAGTTTCGCGGTGGTCAGCTGCTCGCGCAGCTTGCCGATGGTCTCCTCCTGCTCGCGGATTTTGGTGTTGAAGTTCTCCGAGGCGGTGAGAATGGCCTCTTCGCGGATGAGGCGTTCTTTCTCCAACATCTCCCGCCGTGCCTCCAGCTGGGCGCTTTCCTTTTCCCGGCGGGCTTTGTCCAGCTCCTCAATCAGGTTGACAGTCTGCTCACGCAGCAGGGTTTCGCTCTGGCGGGCGGCGTCCATCTGGCCGCGCAGTCGCTCCAGCTCCAGCTCCCGGACCTGGCGGGCTTTTTGCACTTCCAGCTCCACCTGCTGCTTCGCCCGCTCCAGTTCCAGGGTCGCGCCGGCGCGCTCCTTCTGCAGCGCCAGCTCGGCTTCCTGTTTTTGCCTCTCCACGGCTGCCGCCACCGCTTCAACGACCCGCGCTTCCGAAAGGGCGTCATACTCCTTCCTCAGGCTTTGGGACTGCTCGTCCTTGGCCCGCGACAGCTCGTCCTGAATCTGGTGACGGATGGCGTCGGAGATTTCAATGGGCCTTTTGCAGTGAGGGCAAATGACTGTGGTTTCGTTCATGGTTGCTCTCCTTGTTTCGTTTCGAAAATCCGCGTGGGGAGCGGGAATCAATGCAGCCGGATGTCCGCCCAGGCGCCGCTTCTAACCCTGTTCGCCAGCAGTTTGTTGCGCACGATGGCGTCGATGAGGAAGGCGAACCAGGGGCCGGTCGCCTCCAGGTGCAGGAAGGGAAAAACCGGGAAGAGGGGGAAGCAGAGCAGCCAGGTCAATACCGGCCGCAGGATGCCGACGCCGACCAAGGACGTGTAGGCCACGTAGCGCACGTCGCCCGCCCCGCGCAGGCAGCCGGCGTACACCACCCGCCCGTTCTGCGGAAGCAGCGAGGGGATGACCACCAGGAATCCCAGGGACGCGTCTCGGATGACCGTTTCGTCCACGGTGAACAGGGCCGCTAAGTCTCTGCGGAAAGGCAGCAGCAGGGTGATGAGCAGCAGCGAGGCCACAATGGAAATATGCCGCGTGACGCGGATATAGCGGGCCGCCCGGTCCTTGCGGCCCGCCCCGAGGCTTTGCCCCACCATCGCCACGCCCGCGGAAGCCACGCCGTCCCCCAGGGTGAAGGACAGGGCGGACACCTGGGTGACGATGTGAAAGGCCGCGAAGGCGGCGGTGCCAAGCCCCGCGATGATGCGGGTGGTGATCAGGAACCCGCCGCGCAGAAACCCGGCTTCCGCCGCGGAGGAGCCGCCAACCTTCGCCAGGCCGCGCAGCGTATCGCGGTCAAAGGACGGCCGCCTGACCCGATAGCGGAAGGGCGACGCGGCGCTGGAAGCGAACCAGAAGGACACAAGGCCTGCCGTTGTGATGCCGATGACGGTCGCCAGTGCCGCGCCGGAAACCCCCAGGCGCGGAAAGCCCAGGTTGCCTCCGATGAGCAGGAAATTGAAGATGATGTTGACGACGTTGGACAGAAGGTGCGTAACCAGGGTGACACGGGTCTTGCCCAGGCCGCGGAAGGCGGCGCAGATGCAAAGCTGGATGCTGTTGGGGATGAAGCCCAGGGAGACAATCCGAAAGTAATCGGAGGCCATGTCCAGGGTGTCCGCGTTGGCGCCGGCAACGGACATCAGGGGGCGAGCCAGGAAAAAACCCAGCAGGGTGGTCACCAGGCCGATGATGACGCTCAGCCACATCGCCTGTTGCAGGCAGGAGCGCAAGCCCGCCTCGTCCCCCGCACCGCGCCGGCGCGCGATGAGCGCCGTGGTGCCCACGTTGAGGGACTGGGCCAGAATCAGCAATATCATCCGCGGCTGCATGGTCAGCCCGACCGCCGCGATGGCGGCGGGGCCCAGGGTGCCCACCATGATGGTGTCCGCGGAGCTGATGACGCTGACGAGCAGGCCTTCCAGCACCGCCGGCCAGGAGATGGCCAGGGCCTTCCGGTACAGCGGCCTGTCTTCCCGGATTCCCCGCAAACTGACGAAAGAAGAAAGGCGAGCCCGCAACCAGCCAGTAATCGCCCACCCCTCCTTTCATGCAGCCTTGGGTGATATGGTATCACACAAACGAACACACTGCGTCCCGCCATGAGAACGCCCCCCAAGGCAGGGGGGCGCCCGGCGTGAAGCGCGCAGCGCAGGAAACCCTGCCTATCGGATGGGGCGGATTTTATTCAGCGGCAGGAGCACGTAGACGGCTTTCCCCACAATCATATCCCTGGAAATCGGGCCGACGTCGCGGGAGCGGCTGTCGTGGCTGCTGGCACGGTTGTCGCCCATCACCATGTACTGGTCTTCGCCCAGGACAACCCGGCCAAAGTTCTGCATGGGCGGGTAGACGATATAGTCCTCCTGCACCAGGGCGTCGTTGACATAAAGCTTGCCGTCCTGCACGGCGACGCTGTCCCCCGGAAGGGCGACCAGCCGCTTGACAAAGAGCTCGTGCTGGACGAACTGCAGGTCCAGCGGGGCGCCCAGGTGAACCGAGCGCGGCGTGTTGCGCCCGGGAAAGCGGCAGATGACGACCTCGCCGCGCTTGAAGTTGCCCAGCAGCACGCTGGGCTTGGTCACCAGGACGATTTCGCCGTCCTGCAGGGTTTCCAGCATGCTCTTCCCGTCCACGCGGATGGGCTCAAACAACAGGGCGCGGATGGTCATCGCGAGGACGACGGCCAGCAGCAGCGTGCCGACCCAGCTTAAAATTTCCTGACCCAAGGTCTTTTTCTTCTTTTCCTTTTTCTTTCGCTTTCTATCGGAGCCGGCCTGCGTTTCCACGGGCTGCTCCTCCGCCGGGGCTGCTGGCGCAGCCTCGACCGCTTCAGGGCCCAGCTTACCGGGGTTGGCCTGGTCTTCTATTTGCGACGGGTCCTGGACGTATGGGTCGGTCATGTGGCATCTCCCTCGTTTTCATCTTGCTCGTTCGCGCCGCCGAAGGTTTCCGAATGTGGCGTCTCCGGCGCGCGTCCGGACAGGCCCAGGGTCACCTCCGGAGCGTCCGGTCCCTGGGTCACGGTCTTCCTGCGGCGGCGGATGAAATCGACGCGGTCCATCATCACCACCCGCCCGCATCCATTGCACTTCATCTTGATATCGGCGCCGATGCGGGTCACCGTCCAGAGCACAGAGCCGCAGGGATGCTTCCGGCGCATCTCCACCACGTCGCGCAGCCTGATTTCTTCCGGCAAAAGGTTCACCTCACCGCGACATTATACGGCAGATGAACCCGGACGGGCAAGCCGTGGCGGAAAAGGGGGGACGGCCGTCCGCGGCAAAGGCAAAAGCAAGGCCGCACGTTTGTGCGGCCTTGCCGTTGGAGACCGGCGGCGACCTACTCTTCCGGGCCGTTTCCAGCCAAGTACCATCGGCGCTGAAGGGCTTAACTTCTGTG
>ENA-UOUL01000711-UOUL01000711.1-bioreactor-metagenome-genome-assembly--contig:-NODE-711-length-55073-cov-5.121209_pt1 | contig 55073 bp, 45 predicted proteins | sample MGYA00249838_ERZ747220 | MGnify/ENA primary metagenome ERZ747220 (study PRJEB28778, sample SAMN05720191) | bioreactor metagenome | isolation source: Anaerobic biogas reactor | place: USA:Washington... | reverse complement strand
TCGTCCAGGAACAACTCAATTTCACCGCTGAACCCGTCTTTTCGCAGCGCGTAGACGTCGAGCACAGCCGCACCGGCTGAGATGTTTACGCTGGAGGGAGTGAGGCGCAGCGCGAAATCCGGTTGCGGCGGGCTGACGCGCAGACGGTAGCCGTAGGCCGGGCCGCCCTGTCCCTGAGCATCGCTCACCTGCACGTAGTAGAGGCCGCCGGCGGGCAGCGTCACCCGCAGGTAGGAATCGGCCCTATGGGTTTGCACGCCGGTATCCATGTGCAGATGGCCCTCCTTCTGCTGGTAGTCGTCGTTCCAGGCGATGACGTTTCGGTCCTCGTCCAACAGTCGCAACAGGGAATCCAGCGGCGAATTCAGCCGGCGCGCCATTACTTCGGCGACCACTTCTTGCGCGGATTTGCCCTTGAAATAAAAGACGTCCACGTCGCCGGGGGCACTGATGCGACCGTCGATTATGTGCGGCAGTATGACGCGTTGCGCAGTAGTCTGTGTCTCGTTAGGCTCGCTCTCCGGATCGGACGGCAAGTCGTCGATCGCATACGTGACGGGATTGGAAATGCGTTTGCCCATTTTGAGGCATTTGTGCTCAATGCCGTTGTGCTTGCGGCCGGGGTCGATGAAGAGCCGGTCGGTTGGCAGGTTCCACCCGTCAACTTTGACATACCGCTGGTGATCCGCGCAAGTTCCCAGCGGGAACATGGAAGTGATGAACGGCTGCTGCCCGAGTGTAACGCGGTATAAAAAGTCCTGGCGGCCGCGGTACAAGGCGTCGCGGATTTCCAATTCGTACTCGCCATCCGCGGGCACTTCGTAGTACAGCACCGGGTCAGGGTCGAAACGATAGTCATCGGCGAAAGCAACTTCGTTGCCGCCGGCGTCGTAGAGCGAAACCGTGGCCTGAAACCAACCGGGCACGGCGTCCGCCAGGTAAGGTATCAGTCGCCGGGCGTGGGTCTCGACTACCAAGCCCTGGCCCTGTCTGGCTTTGAAGCGGAAGCGGTCCACGTCGCCGGGCATGATTTGCCCATTGAGCACGATTGGCAGTTCCAGCGGCTCGTCGGGCGGCAGCAGCGCAGCCACCTTGGACTCGTCATCCTCCAGGTCGTAAGTCTCCGGCAGTGCTCCAACCTCGAAGATCATCGGATTGGACAGGCCGGACTTGCCGCCCAGCCGCAGTTCGCGCTCGCCCAGCGGTGCTTCCGGGCCGATGTTCACCTCAATGAGTACTGACCCTGCTATTTGTGCATTCGGCTGGCCCCTTCTGAGGGCGGTCAGCATGTGGCGGATGTGCAGTAACTGGCGCAGACTCTTGTGTTCGAGATCGTATAAGAGTGGGGTGTGCGGCAACTCGACCTTGCCGCTGGCCGGCTGGCTTTGCGGCTGCGCCGGGCGAACCAGATTCTGCAGGCGCGGCGGTAAGGGGCCGACGCGCCCCGCCTGTTCCAGTTCGTCCCAGCGCTTCGCGATCAGATCCTGCATGGTGCTCGCCAGCAGGTCACGCTGCTCCGAGCTCAGGTTTCGCAGTGGCGGGAACTGTTCAATGAACCAGGCTTGCACACCGGCGCCGCTGATGTAGACGTCCGAGACGCCGCGCAGGTTCTGCCCGCCTATGGTGACTCGCAGGCTGCTGCCCTGGCGCCCGCCGGCGGGATATATGTAGCCAATATGCGGTTCGCGCCTCTGCTGCCCCGAGGCCTGCATACCGCAGGCCAGCAGCCCCGCCACAAGTGCCCGTCGTAGCGTGCTCATGGCGGCATTAACTCTCGCAGCCTTCCACCGCTGGGAGCATCAGTGCCGGGCGCGGGCAGGAGGCGCACGTCCAGACCCCGCGAGTTCGGCAGTGGCCCGTCCGGGTCGATGCCTAGAAGTTCGTAAATGCTGCCGATCAGGTCGCTGGGATAAACCGGGCGTTCCGCGACCTCCTCACCGGTCGCGGTCGAGGCGCCCACGACCTTTCCACGCTGGAAGCCGCCGCCGGCCACCAGGGCGGAAAAGCAGTCGCCCCAATGTCCGCGCCCGCCATTCCAGGGCGCCTCCCACTGCACGCGTGGCGTGCGCCCGAATTCGCCGCTCCACCACACGATCGTGTGCGCCAGCAAGCCGCGCTGGTCCAGGTCAACCAGCAATGTGGCCAGCCCCGCGTCCAGTTCGGGCAGCTTGCGCCGCATGGTTTCGAAGTGCCGCTTGTGCGTGTCCCAGCCGCCGTAGTTGATGGTCACGTACGGCACGCCCGCCTCAACCAGCCGCCGGGCCATCAGGCAGGATTGGCCAAACATGTTTCGCCCATACCGGTCGCGCAGCTCGGCGGGCTCCTGCGCCAGGTCGAAAAGCCGGCCGGCCTCGCCGAACATCATTTCGTAGGCACCCGCCTCGCACTGATCGAGAAGTTGGAAGTGCGGGTTGCCGGGAGCGGCCAGGCCCAATGTATCCAGCTTATGCAGCAAATTCCGCCGCCGGTGCTGACGCTCGTCGGAGATGTCTTGGGCGACGATGCCCTCGACCGCGAAGCGCGGCTGGTTGGGATCGCCGCCCGTGGCGAACGGTTTGTAGCGCTGGCCCAGGAAGCCCGCTTCGGAAAACCGGCCCTGGGGCTGCGTGAGCACGATGTAGGGAGGCACGCAGGCCTGGTAACCGCGGTCGTAGCCTTTGAACAGCGATACGACCGCGCCCACGCACGGATACACCAGGCGGTCAGGCTTGCGCCCGGTCTGCACCAGGTAGGCCGCGGTTTCGTGGGAGTTCACGCCGTGGGTCATGCTGCGGATGATTGCGTACTTGTCGGCGTGTTGGGCGAGCAGCGGCAATAACTCGCAAATGCGAATCCCGGGGACGTTGGTCTCGATGGGCTTATTAAGCGGGCCGCAGTAATCAGAGCCGGCTTCGGGCTTGGGATCGAAAGTGTCCAAGTGCGAAGGCCCGCCCCACATCCAGATTTGAATGACCGCTTTCGCGCCCCGCGGCTGAGTCGCCTGGGTTGTTGCACGGGCGTCCTGGCCCATCAAGCCTCGGGCCCCGAAGACCGCCAGGCCGCCAATGCCGGCCAGTGCCCGCCGCAGCGCCTCGCGCCGCGTGATGCCGCCGGATTGTACCGACGCGCTCATAAGCCAAATCCGCGCCGCTCAGTGGCGGTAGAAAAACTCCTTGGTGTTAATCAGGGCCCAGGCCAAGTCGTCCACCGCCTGGCGCTGCAACAGTCCGGCAGTTTTGAAGTACTCTTCGGCGATGTCCAACTCCTCCGGAGTGGGAGAGCGTGAGAGCAGATGCATGTAAATGGCGCTGATCAACTTCCGGCGGTCCTTGCGGTTATCCGCGACGATCTTGCGCAGCCGCGGGCTGTTCTCAATCTTCTTCTGGACGTGGCTCGAATTAATCAAATGCAGCCGCTGGGCACGGGTCGGCTGGTTGTTCCGCTCCGACATCAGTCCCGTATCGCGTGGCGGCCGCCCGAACAGCTCGAGAAACGGGCTCGTAATGCTGCCGTCGGCCAAGGTGATCGTCCGCTGATCTTTCGGGATGACTGTGAACGGCTCAGGGATCGCACTGGTATAGCTTTCCCCGGGGCCGCCGAACACCTGGCACAGCGCATCCACCAGCACTTCCGCATCCAATCGACGAACGGGGTAATACGCAAACAGCGTCTCAGCTTCCGGGCAGTCGCGGCGCGCAATCGATGATTGCTGATAGGTTCGCGACCTGAGTATCAGCCGATAAACGGCGCGTAGGTCGAACTCGGCCCTGAGCAGCTCCCGTTCGAGCACCGCCAGCAACTCTGGATTCGACGGCGGGTTGTCGGGCCGGATATCGTCGGGCTCGTGGATGATGCCGCGGCCCATCAGCCAGAACCAAGTGCGGTTGACTACCGCCCGGGCAAACCACGGATTTTCGGCCGAGATCAGCCAGTCAGCAAAGACCTTGCGCGGGTCCTCGCCGGCCTCGATTCGCACGCTGCTGCCGTCCGGCAAGACGGCATCCAGCGGACCGCGCGGCGCCGGATCGAGGTAGATGATCTCCTCTTTCCATTCTCCTGTACTCTTGAACGCCAGCCGTGAGAAGAAAGCTTCCAGGTTGTGCCGTTGCTTCTCCGGCCACGTATCAACGCGGCTGCCCATGAAGGTCAGGGCCACAACCGCGGCCAGCGCGGACGGCTCGTGGCCGGCGGCGGCCCGGTAGAAGTTGGCCGGCGGCACGCGGAAATTGCTGCCGCTGGACGTCAACAGCTCGCGGGCGAACTGGTCATACGGCTTATTGTTGGCAATCGCATCCCGCACCCATCGGTGGTACGCCTGCACTGCGTTCGGCCACAAGTTGATGGGGAATTCCGACTTGACCCGCAAGACGTCGCACCACTTGAGCGCCCAATAGTCGGCGAACTCGTCCCGCGCCAGGAGGCGGTCTATGAGCTCAGAGCGTTTTTCGAGTCGGCCGTCTTCGAGAAACTGCTGCACCTCGGCCGGTTCCGGCAGAGTTCCAATAACGTCCAGGTAGACTCGCCGAATGAAGACTTCGTCGGAGCAGGGGTTCGCCAGCTCCAAGCCGTGTTGCGCGAGCGCCGCGGTGATATGCTCGTCAACGACGTTTGGAGGCGTGACCCAGTGGTCGGCTTCAAATGGGCTCAAGGCCTGAGCCGACGCGAACGGCGCGCCTGCCGCTAAAGAAACAATCAGCGCAATAACGATCGTTCGTCCGAAGGCCATCGCAGCTTTTCTGCCTGGCAGCGGTTTTTGGTCAGGCCGGCTGAGAACCGGTCCCACAACGAAAACCGGTCGCACAACGAAACGAGTCCCACAATGAAGACCGGTCCCGTCGGGTCCTTTGGGATCCGCTTCCGGACCGGCCAGGACTCGACACAATGGTACCGCCAAGTGTGCTTCTGGGCGGCACTAAACATCTGACGTATTACCGCGTCGGATATTCTCAGTCTACGGAGGGCCACGGCGTAGTCGGAGCGGGTACTGCGCTGACGGGAGATCCTCGGCGGCATTTCGGGGCGGCACGCCCCGGCTCTGCTTTGCGTGGAGGGGCGGACAGGCGCGATGGACTGGCCCGTCAGGCGAGCCGGCACAGTGGCCCGCCTGACGGGCTAGCCGTAGGGACGATTTAGATTTCAGTCGTCCCTACGGGATCGAAGGAATTCGTTTCCGACTTCTCCCCAGCACTGCGCGCAGGGCTATCCTCTAAGATACGGGCGGCACGATGAGGCCAATAATGCCACGAGTCCTTCAACGCCGTTAGCTCATGAACAGGTCTCTCAGCCACTGCATCGTCGTCTGCCGTCCCAGTTCGCCGATGGCTTGCGTCAGGGGGATGTCCTTGGGGCAGACCTTGACGCAGTTCTGCGCGTTGCCGCAATCCGCGATGCCGCCTTTCTCCATGATTGCGTGCAGACGTTCATCTTTGTAGAACTGGCCGGTCGGGTGTGAATTATGTAAGCGCACCTGGCCGAGAACCGCGGGGCCGATGAATTCCGAGTCTTTGTGATACTGCGGGCAGGCTTCCATGCAGCAGCCGCAAGTCATGCAGCGGCTGAACAGGTAACGCAGCGACTGTTCGCCGGGGCTGATGAGCGGGGCGTGGCGGTGGATGTCCCAGCTTCCGTCGATGGGCGTCCAGGCCTTGACCTTCAGGAGGGCGTCAAAGACCTTTTGCCGGTCAACCTGCAAGTCGCGGATGACCGGGAACTTGCTCAGCGGTTCCAGGCGTATGGGCTGCTCCAGCTCGCCAACGAGGGCGGCGCAGGCCTGCCGTGGCACGCCGTTGATGAGCATGGCACAGGCCCCGCAGACCTCTTCCATGCAGTTGCACTCCCAGACGACCGGATCGACGGTCTGACCCTGGGCGTTGACCGGGCGCTTGCGAAGTTCCATCAAAGCGGAGACGACGTTGTGCCCGCCGGCGTCCGGCATGATGAAATCTTCCCAGTAGGGCTGGGCATCGGGGCCGGCTTGACGTTTGATACGAAAGTGAATCTGGTTAGCCATCGCGAAATTCCTGCGTGTATTCGATTCTGCTTATCTGTAATCCCGCGGCGTCTCCGGCGGCATCACGCTCACGTCGACCGGCGAATACGTAATCTGCGGGCCATCCGCTGTGTGCCGGGCGATCGTGTGTTTCATCCACTTCTCGTTATTTTCCTTCCAGCGGGCCTTATAAGCCTCGTATTCCGGATCGCCGGCGAACTTACCCTCCGGTACCTTCAGCTCAAATTCGGCCTTGTAATGCGAGCCGCGGCATTCGTCGCGCAGCCGGGCACCGACCGTGATAACCTCGGCCAGCACGATCATGTCCTGGACCTGGCGGCCCCACGATAGCGACTGGTTCGCCCAGCCGCTGCGATCATCGAGGCTGATGCGCTGCGAACGCTCCTTGAGCTTGCGGATGCCGTTCAGCGCGATATCCAGCCCCTTGTTCTCGCGCTCGACAAATACGTGTTTCCGCATGATCTCGCCCAGTTCGTGATGCAGCGCGAACGGGTTCTCGCCGCCTTGGCGGGTCATGATCGCCCGGTTGATTTCTTCTTGCCGGCTCTGTTCCTGTTTAAAGAAGTTATCCGGCGTCGCCGCCGCCCGCTTCTTCAGGCCTTTGACGTACGCGACGGATGCGTCGCCGGCCACCCGTCCGCTGAACGATGCGCTCAGCAGCGAATTGGCGCCCAGCCGGTTCGCGCCGTGATAGGCGTAGTCGCATTCGCCGCAGGCGTAGAGGCCCGGGATCGTCGTCGAATGGTTCCGCGGCGAAACGCGGGCCATGCCGCCCGTTTTCTCGTCCTTCTGGTAATCGACCCAGAGCCCGCCCATCGAATAGTGCATCGCGGGAAAGACCTTCATCGGCCCGGTGTAGGGGTCTTCGCCTGAAAAATCGCGGTACATGTCGAGAATGCCGCCCAGACGGTCCTCAAGGAATTTCCGCGGCTGGTGCGACAGGTCGAGATAAACCACGTCCTGCCCGCCGAGCCCCAGGCCCATCGTGCGCGTGACCCGAACGATCGCCCGGCTGGCCACGTCGCGCGGCACCGTGTTCCCGTAAGTCGGATACCACTCCTCGAGAAAGTAGAAACGCTCATTCTCCGGGATGTCCTGCGGCCGCCGGGTGTCGCCGGCCTGCTTGGGCACCCAGATGCGCCCGCCCTCGCCGCGGCAGGCCTCAGACATCAGGCGGTTCTTGTCGTGCCCCTTCATGGCGGTCGGGTGGAACTGCACGAACTCAGCGTTCGCCAGTTTTGCGCCCTGCTGATAGACGCGCGCCGCGGCTGAACCGGTCGAATTGGTCGACATCGTGGACCGGCCCCAAATCAGGCCCATGCCGCCGGTTGCGAGAATGACCGCATCCGCGCGGAACGCCTGCACCTTCATGCTGTTGAGGTCGAGCGCGGCTATGCCGCGGCAAATGCCCTCTTCATCGAGCACAACCGACAGGAACTCCCAATGCTCATACTTGCGTACCGCCCCGCGCGCCTCGTGCGCCCGCACCTGCTCATCGCAGGCGTACAGGAGCTGCTGGCCGGTGGTCGCGCCGGCGAAGCACGTTCGCTTGTTCTTGACGCCGCCGAACAGCCGCAGGTCCATGATCCCTTCCGGCGTGCGGCTGAACGTCACGCCCATGCGGTCATAGGCGCGGATGAGGCCCGGCGCGTCCTCGCACAAGCTCTTTATGGGCGGCTGCTCGCCCAGGTAATCGCCGCCCTTGATCGTGTCGACGATGTGCTGCCAGATCGAGTCGTTCTGACCCTTCGTATCGAGAACGGCGTTAATGCCGCCCTGCGCGCAGCACGAGTGCGAGCGCTTGACCGGGAACAGCGAGAACAGATCGACGGGAAAGCCGGCTTCGGCGATCCGCAGCGTGGCCCACAGCCCGCCTAATCCGCCGCCGACCACGATGATGTTCGGTTTGGCTGCCATTTTAATGCTCTCTCCAAGAGCGGCTTGCGCTCACAGGTGAGTGGCGCCGGAGCCGCCGAATGTCGGACCATTATAAGGGGAAACCCGGCGCGTGCATGTCGGCGCTGTTAATACTGTTTTGGGCGGATTTCCGGCACTTTTGGAGCGTCGGGGTCCGCCGGGAACCCGTAGCTGCATGCTGCTCCGCGCGTTTGCCCTGAACGCATCGTAATTCGAAATTTAGAAACTTGTCAGCCCTTACTAGGAAACTTCAGCGCGTCTGCTGGTAGTGAACTACCGCGTAATCCCCTTTAGGGCGTCTGCTGCTTGTGCCTTCTGCGCGGCGAAGGCGCACGCGCCCGGACGCCGGATATAAGGAAACTGCCCCCGTTGCCTGCGCGAGGTGATTCGGCCCTGCGCCAAAGAGACGTTTCAATCAAGCACGCGCTCCAGCGGCGCGGGTAAGGGACGCGCTACATGGGCGCCTTTTTCGCACCCCGGGCGAATCTTCTGGCCCGCGGCGCACCCATCGCTGGTGTGCTACTGCTCGGCCTGGTGGGCTTCGTCTGGTACGGCTGGGTTAACTCGCCGTACGGCACGCGCGTCGGCTATTACGTCTGGCAGCCCGTGCCGTTCAGCCATGCGCACCACGTCGGAGATGACGGCATCGACTGTCGCTATTGCCATGCTACCGCGGAGGTCTCTTCGTTCGCCGGCATGCCGTCGACGGAAACGTGCATGCACTGTCATTCGCAGCTCTGGACGAATGCCGAGATGCTCGCGCCGGTGCGGGAGAGCTGGCGGACCGACGTGCCCCTGGTCTGGAACCGCGTGCACGATCTGGCTGACTTCGTTTTCTTCAACCACGCGGTCCACGTCAACAACGGCGTGGGGTGTGTGACGTGTCACGGCCGCGTGGATCGCATGCCCCTGATAACGAAGAGCAAGTCGCTGTACATGGAATGGTGCCTCGAGTGCCACCGCAACCCGGCCCCGTATCTACGGCCACGCGACCAGATTTATAGCCTTACGTGGGAGCCGCCCGAGGACCACGCCGCGCTCGCGGCCCAGCTCATGCGCGAATACGAGATTGACGCAGTGCGCGGCGCGGCGCTGACCAATTGCTCGGCTTGTCATCGTTAGGAGCGAGAGTGGCGAAAACGCACGATAGCGAGGTTCCTCTCTGGCGCAGCCTGGACGAACTGGCCCGCTCGCCGGAGTTCCTGCGCTGGACGGAAGCGGAGTTCCCGGAGCAGGTTCGAGCGGGAGGCTTGGGGCGGCGCGAGTTTCTCAAGATGGCGGCGGTGTCTTTCGCACTGGCCGGTTTGGGCGGGTGCGGCGAGCGCCCGCCGCGGCAGATTGTGCCGTACGTGCATCCGCAGCCGGCCGTGGTGCCGGGGGAGGCCGTGCACTTCGCGACCTCCGTGCTTCATGCCGGCTACGCGCTGGGCGTGGTGGTGGATAGCCGATTGGGGCGGCCGACGAAAATCGAAGGTAATCCGGAACATCCGGCCAGTCTGGGTGCGACTGACATTTTTGCGCAGGCGCAGATTTATGAACTCTACGACCCGGATCGTTCGCAAGCCGTTTACCGCGGCGGGCGGATCAGCGCATGGAGTCAGTTCGAGCCGGAGTGGCGCGCCGTGCTCGCCGATCTGCGGGAACGCGGCGGGGCGGGACTGCGCCTGCTGACCGGGCGCATCACTTCGCCGACCGCGCTGGCACAGATTTCCCAGCTTTTGGAGGAGCTTCCGGAGGCGCGCTGGCACGTTTACGAGCCGATTGACGACACCAATGCACAGGAGGGACTCAAAGTTGCCTTTGGCCAGCCGGCCGATTTGGTCTATTCGCTCGAGCGCGCGGATGTCATCTTCTCTCTGGATTGCGACTTCTTGAATGACGTTCCGGGTAGTGTCCGCTACGCGCGCGAGTTTGGCCGTCGCCGAACGGTGCGGCAGGACGGCATCAACATGTGCCGGCTGTATGTCGCCGAGCCCTCGCCGACTGTCACCGGCTCAATAGCGGACAACCGGCTGCCGGTGCGACCCGGGCTGCTGACGGCGGTACTCGCGCGTCTGGGGGAGCGGCTGGGAGTGTCGGCGGGCGAACCGAGCGCCACGCGCGGCGCTGCGGCGCTGGACGATAACGTGAGGAATTGGGTCGACGTGGCGGCGCGCGACCTGCAGCAGCACCGCGGCGCGTCCCTGGTCTGCGTCGGTCGGCGTTTGCCGCCGCAGGCGCACGCGCTGGCGGCGTTGTGCAACGAGCGGCTGGGGAACATCGGCGCAACGCTGCGCGCCATCGACTCCGTGCCGGCGCCGACCCCTTCGTTCGGCAGCCTGTCCGACCTGCTTAAGGAAATGCAGGCCGGAGCAGTGACGCACCTGCTCATCTTCGAGGCCAACCCGGTCTACACGGCACCGGCCGATTTTGCGTTCGCGGAGGAACTGGCGCGCGTCCCGTGGACGGCGCAGTTTGGCCTCTACCGCGACGAAACCGCGGTACGCTGCTTCTGGCATCTACCGCTGTCGCACACGCTGGAATCGTGGAGTGACGCCCGCGCTTTCGACGGCACGGCCGGCATCGTTCAGCCGCTGTTGACGCCGCTGTACCAGACGCGGTCGTTGCAAGCCGTTCTGGCCATGCTCGCGGGCCGGCCATTGATCGGGGATCGCGACCTCGTACGCGACCACTGGCGCAAAACAGTGAACGAAGCCGACTTCGAGTCGTGGTGGCGCGAGGTGTTGCGGGCCGGTGTTATTCCGAATTCCGCCGGGCCGGCGCTCGATGTGCAAGTTCGGGCCGCGGCCGTGCGTCAGGCCTGGCACCGCGCAGCAGAGCCGCGCGAAGAGCGTCCTGGTCAGGTCGAACTGGCCTTTGCCCCCGACCCGACGCTTTGGGACGGGGTGTATGGCAGCAATGTGTGGCTCCAGGAGCTGCCCAAGCCGATCACAAAACTGTCCTGGAACAACGCCGCGCTCGTCGCGCCGCAGACGGCCGAACGGCTGGGACTGCGAAGCGGCGACGTCGTGCAGCTTACAACGGATAATCATGCCGTTTTAGCGGCTGTGTTGCCGGTTCCCGGGCACGCGCCGGACTGCCTCACGTTGCCCTTGGGTTACGGCCGCGAGGTTGCAGCCGCGCTGGCCGCAACTGGGTTCAACGCCTATACCCTGCGGACTTCGTCACATCCGTGGTTGACCGCCGGCGCTGTCGATCGCACAGGCATGACGCAGCCTCTGGTAACGACGCAGATGCACTTCGCGCTGGAAGGCCGCCCGTTGCTGCGCCACGCGATTGTCACGGAGCTTGCGGCCGCGCCCGCGGTCGAGCATTCACAACCCCGCGAGTCGTTGTATCCCGAGTGGCCGTATCCGGGTACGCAATGGGCCATGGTGATTGACCTGACGCGCTGTAACGGCTGCAGTGCGTGCACGATCGCCTGCCAAGCTGAAAACAACATCCCGACCGTTGGGCCGGACCAGGTGCAGCGCGGGCGCGAGATGTACTGGATGCTGGTGGACACGTATTTCAGCGGGTCACCTGATGCGCCGGGGATCTACCATCAACCGCGGCCCTGTATGCATTGCGAGAAGGCGCCCTGTGAACTGGTATGTCCGGTGGGCGCGACCCAGCATAGCGCCGATGGGCTTAACGAAATGATATATAATCGCTGCGTCGGCACACGCTATTGCTCGAACAACTGTCCGTACAAAGTGCGCCGCTTCAATTTCTACAATTACACTCGCGATGATCCGCCGGTGCAATGGCTGCAACGAAATCCGGAGGTGACCGTGCGGGCCCGCGGCGTAATGGAGAAATGTACCTACTGTGTACAACGCATCCGGGCGGCCGAAATTGAAGCCCGCATAGCCGAACGGCCCATTCCGGCGGGCCGCGTTGTGCCGGCCTGCGCTGCGGCATGCCCGACACAGGCCATTTTCTTCGGCGATATGAACGACCCGGCCAGCCCGGTCGCGCCGCTCAAACGCGAGGCGACCAACTTTGACATGCTCGCGGAATTGAACACGCGGCCGCGCACGTCGTACCTGGCCGCGATCCGTAACCCGAATCCGGAATTGACGTAGCCCGTGTCAAGATCGAGTTCCATATCGGCGGGTGACGGCCAGTCGACCAGCGACGTGATCGACACGCGGCTCACTTACGCAGATGTCACGCGACGCGTGGTGGCCATTCCGCTGGGGCGCACGTCATGGACCTGGCTGAGCCTGTTTGGGTTCGCCATGGCCGCGTCAGGACTGCTGGCCGCGGGCATGTTCGTGGTGTTGACCTGGGGTGTCGGCGTGTGGGGGGTCGACATCCCAGTCGCGTGGGGCTTTGCGATCATCAATTTTGTTTGGTGGATTGGGATTGGCCATGCGGGCACGCTAATTTCGGCTATTCTCTTGTTGCTGCGGCAGGACTGGCGCACGTCGATTAACCGCTTTGCCGAGGCGATGACGCTGTTTGCGGTCGCGAATGCAGGCTTGTTTCCGCTCCTGCACTTGGGCCGGCAGTGGAAATTCTATTACCTGCTCCCCTATCCCGACACGCTGGGAGCGTGGCCACAGTGGCGCAGCCCGCTGGTATGGGACATCTTCGCCGTACTAACCTACTTTACCGTGTCCCTGATATTCTGGTATGTCGGTTTGCTGCCCGATCTGGCGACTTTGCGGGACATTGGCCGGTCACGGCGGGTGAAACGCTGGGCAGGCCTCTTTTCGCTGGGCTGGCGCGGCGATGCAACTCACTGGCAACGCTACCAGTCGCTCTACCTGCTACTCGCCGGTCTGGCCACGCCGCTGGTCGTGTCCGTACACAGCATTGTCTCTCTTGATTTTGCCGTCGGCATTGTTCCCGGCTGGCACACCACGGTATTTCCGCCGTATTTCGTGGCCGGTGCAATCTACTCCGGCTTCGCCATGGTATTCGTGCTGGCGCTGCCGTTGCGCACCGCCTACGGCTTGAAAGACCTGATCACGACCCGCCACCTGAATGCCATGGGCAAGGTCATGTTGGCTTCAGGGCTGATCGTGGCTTACGGCTACCTGATCGAGAATTTCAGCGCGTTTTTCAGCAACGACAAATTTGAGATCGCACAGGCGAAAACGCGCTGGTTTGGACCATATGCTGTCCTATATTGGGGGACGCTTATCTGCAACGTCGCCATTGGAAATTTGCTGTGGTTTCGCTGGGTGCGCGTGCACGCGCTGCCGCTTTTCTTAGTCAGCGCCGCGGTGCTGCTGGGCATGTGGCTCGAACGATTTGTCATTATCGCAGTGAGCCTGCACCGCGATTATGTACCGGCAGCATGGGGCATGTACTACCCGACCATTTGGGACTGGGCGCTGCTGTTGGGCTCGCTGGCCTTCTTTTTACTTCTGTTCCTACTGTTTATTCGCCTCGTACCCATGATTGCCGCGTCTGAAGTCCGCGAACTGCTGCATGAAGTGGGCCATCCGGCCACGGTCACTCTACCGACAGAATTACCGGCCGCCGCCGAACTCCCGGACCAGCCGAGTAACCCGCAGGGCGCCATCGCAGCTTTTCTGGAGCCCCACGACCTGGTGACCGCCGTACGCCGGACGCGCCAAGCCGGCTACAGCCGCCTGAACGCGTACACACCCTTTCCGGTGCAGGACCTGCCGCAGGCCCTGGGACTGAAACGTACGCGCGTTCCGTTGTTTGTACTACTGGGAGGATTGGCCGGAGCCATCGGCGCTTTCTACATGCAGTACTACTCGGCCACCGTCAGCTACCCCTGGAATATCGGCGGGCGCCCGCTGAACAGTTGGCCGTCGTTCATCCCGTTGACCTTCGAGTTGGGGGTGCTGGGCGGGGCCCTGTGCGGACTGCTCGCAATGCTGATCGCAAACCGTTTGCCGCAGCTCTATCACCCCATTCTTAACGCGCCCGGGTTTGAACGTGCTTCACAAGACCGCTTTCTGCTTTCAATTCAAGCCGCCGACCCGCGCTTCGACCCACGCGAGACGCTCGCTTTTCTGCATAGTCTGCAGCCTGAGTACGCAGAACTGGTGCCGGCCAGATCGGAGGCTTACTCATGAGGCGCTACACGTGGCTTATCGCCGGCCTGCTGGTGGCGACGTTCGGCTGTGACGACGTGGCCAACATGCGCCACCAAAAGCGCGTTAATCCGTTCGCATCCGCCGTACTGTCGGGGCGCGCCGGCAGCGCTCGTCAGGTGCCGCTGGCAACAGTCACAAGGGACGGCGTCGTTGCGGTACCTCCGAACACCCAGACTGACGCGCCGCCCAAACCGCCCACTACTCTTGAACTTCTACAACAAGGGCAGGTGCTCTTCAATGTACACTGCGCGGTCTGTCATGGTGAGGACGGTTACGGTCGCGGCATGATCGTGCAACGCGGCTTTCCGGAACCGCCCAGCTATCACACGCCGCGGCTGCGCGAACTGCCGGACCAACACATCTTTCACGTGATCACCGCGGGTTTGGGCAAAATGCCGTCGTACGCGGCTGACGTCCCCGCCCCCCAGCGCTGGGCCGTGATCACGTATGTGCGAGCCCTGCAGTTAAGTCAGAACGCGCAACTGTCCGACGTGCCGGCTGAAATGCGACAGCAGTTGCAGGCGAGCCAGTCCGAACAGGCGCAACCGGCGGGCGAGGAGGAGCGGCCATGATCCCGCAGGAATTCCGCATAACCGATCGCCTCCGCCGGCAGTGGGGGCTGGCAGCGCTGATTGGTCTGGTCATTGCCTTGGTCATCGGCCTGTTTCGGCCGGCCAGCCTATTCGGCGGCTACCTGGCAGCCTTCGTTCTGATAAGCGGCGTCCCCCTGGGGGCGATGAGCATCGCGCTAATGTTTCAGGTTACCGGCGGGCGTTGGGGGCGCGGACTGAACGAATCACTGCGCTTCGCGGCCGGAGCGGCGATGGCGACCCTGGTCTTGGCCATTCCGATCTTCCTCGGCATACCCTGGTTGTACCCGTGGTACTCGGAGCCGCCCGCCGCCGACACTTTTCGCGCCTCGTATCTGAACCCTGCGGCCTTCGTCGGGCGCGGCGCAGTCTACCTGGTATTCTGGGCCATATTGGGCGCCGTACTGGCGCGCACTGGAGAACCCGAGGAAAGGCGCACCAGGAAGTGGGCCGGTCCCGTCCTTGTCTTCTACCTACTCACACTCACGTTCGCCGCCATCGACTGGGTCGGCTCAATTGTCCAGCACTGGTATTCGACCGTCTTCGGGTTCTACTTGATTGTCGGGCAAGCACTGTCAGCACTCGCCCTGCTGGTGCTGCTGGCCGCACGGCGGCCGGATCAGCCGGAAACGCAGACGCGCCATGACTGGGGCAACCTGCTGCTGACCTTCGTCGTCTTGTACGCCTACATGGCGTACTCGCAGTTCCTCATCATTTGGAGTGGAAATCTGCCGCAGGAAATAACATTCTACGTACAGCGCGTGCGAGGCGCGTGGGGCGCGCTTGCGGTAGTGTTGATTATTCTTGGATTCCTGTTGCCGTTCGGAGCACTGCTGGCACGGAATGCCAAGCGCAGGGCTCAGGCGCTGGCCGCCATCGCCGCCGTTGTGTTGTTCGCCCGGCTCCTCGACAGCGCCTGGATGGTCCTGCCTGGGCTGTCGGCGGGGCAACTGCTGGGGCTGCTCGCATACTTTCTGCTGCTGCCCGGGCTGGCCTGGGTCTGGCTCCTGGCGGCCGGCTGGCTGCATGCGTGGGTGCCGGCTTCCGCCGAACTGCGCCGCGAGGCCCGACCATGAGCATTTCGCCGGCCGGTTCTGAACATCCTGCGCCGTACGGGCACGAGCCCGAAAGCGCCAGCGTGAGCGGCACGGTCGCGGCGATTATCAGCCTGGCTATCCTGATCGCGCTAATTATGACTGTGGTTTACTGGTTCATGGGTGAAGTTCGCCAGCACCGCATGGTCCCTCCCGAGTACACCCGGCCGCGAATACAGGTTCAGCTGCCCTCGCCTTCGGTTCAGGAGTGGACGGACCCGGGCCAGGCGCTGGAACAACTGCGGCAGCGCGAGTACACCCGCCTTCACAATTACGAGTGGATTGACCGCGCAGCCGGCCGCGTGCAGATTCCGATCACGCGCGCCATGGAACTCCTGGCGGGCGGCGCCAAGTTGCCCAGCGCGCCGTCTACCGCACCGGCCGGCGGGCCCGCCGCTCCACCGGCCACCGAACCGGCCACTGCTCCGGCCGCAACCGGCCCGTCCGAACGTTCAGGAGGTGCGGCGCAATGAACCTGCCGTTGGCCCAGTTCTGGAGCACCGGCATGCCGCAGCGCGCCTCAGAGGGTGCAGAGCGCGTAGACGCATTGCTACTGGGTCTGCTCGGCATTTCCGCATTTTTCGTCCTGCTGATCCTGATTCTGATAGTGCGCTTCGTAATCACGTACCGGGCCGGCTCGTCGGCGGACCGCGCGAACCCGGTGCGCAAGACCTGGGGCTGGGAACTCACCTGGATTGCGATTCCCTCGCTGTTGATGGTCGGCATGTTCGTATGGGCGGGCATGCTTTACCTCCACATGCAGGAACCGCCCGCAGACGCGCGCACTATCTACGTCGTCGGAAAGCAGTGGATGTGGAAAGTTCAGCATCCCGAAGGACCCGAGGAAATCAACGAGCTGCATGTACCGGCCGGCGAACCGGTCAAGCTCGTTCTAAGTTCGCAGGATGTAATCCACAGCTTCTTCATTCCGGTCTTTCGCATCAAGCAGGACGTTTTGCCGGGACGTTTTACAACGCTCTGGTTCACCGCGACCACACCCGGCGTCTATCCGTTCTACTGCGCCGAGTACTGCGGGACGGAGCACTCCATGATGCACGGCCAATTGGTCGTCATGACCCCCGGCGAATACGCCGCCTGGCTGGACGCCGCCGTCCGTGACGCCGAACCGGTGCCCGGAACGCCCGGCTCGCCCGCGGCGCCGCTGGCGCTCGGCCAGCAGGGAGCTTTCTACCGCCTGGGCTGCGTGGCCTGCCACACGCGCCAATCGGCTGTCCTCGCGCCGCGCCTGGACGGCATCTTCGGCCGGCCGGTGCGATTGGCGAACGGTCAGACCGTCATCGCCGACGAAGACTACATCCGCGAGTCGATCATGTACCCCAACGCCAAGATTTCAGCGGGCTATCCCGCGCCTTCCCTGATGCCGACCTACGCGGGTCAGGTCAGCCCGGCCGACCTGCACGACCTGGTGGAGTTCATCAAGGCACTGCGTGACGGCTGGCCGTCGGAGGACCCATACACATGGCGAATATTGACGGCGCCCCGGCCGTAACCGACTACTTGCAGACCGGCTGGCGGGCGCGCGACTGGTTTCTCTCCACGGACCATAAGCGGGTGGCGATTCTGTACTTGCTGTCAATCACGTTTTTCTTCTTTATCGGTGGATTGGCAGCAACGCTGATCCGGGTCGAGCTGCTCACGCCGCCCAGCAACCTGGTCAGCAAAGACGTGTTTAACCGCCTGTTTACAATGCACGGCGTAATCATGGTCTGGTTTTTCCTGATCCCCTCGATCCCGACTACCATCGGCAACTTTGTAATTCCATTGATGATCGGCGCTCGCGATCTCGCCTTTCCCAAACTCAACCTGTTCAGTTGGTACCTCTTCAGCGCGGGCGGACTATTCACGCTGGGCGCAATAATTCTGGGCGGGGTCGACACCGGTTGGACATTCTATACGCCGTACAGTTCGTTTTACGCTCATTCCGCAGTGGTGCTGGTCATCCTCGGCATCGTGGTCGCCGGGTTCGGCTCCATCCTGACCGGCCTCAACTTCATCGTCACCGTGCACACAATGCGGGCCCCGGGGATGGGCTGGTTCCAGTTGCCGCTGTTCATCTGGTCCCACTATGCGACCAGTCTTATCCTCGTGCTGGCCACACCGATTTTGGCCATTACTCTTCTGCTGGTAGGCATCGAACGCGTCTGGCAATACGGCATTTTCGAGCCTTCGCTGGGTGGCGACCCGCTGCTGTTCCAACATCTGTTCTGGTTCTATTCGCACCCGGCCGTATACATCATGGTGCTGCCGGCCATGGGCGTCGTGAGCGAGATTGTGCCCTGCTTCGCGCGCAAGCATATCTTCGGCTATCACTTTATTGCGTTCGCCAGCCTGGCCATTGCGACCTATGGTTTTTTGGTCTGGGGCCACCACATGTTCGTCTCCGGCCAGAGCCCGTACGCCTCGCTGATTTTCTCCGCGCTGTCCTTCCTGGTGGCGGTGCCCTCGGCGATCAAGGTCTTTAACTGGACCGCTACGCTGCACAAAGGCTACATCCATTTGCGCACGCCAATGCTGTATGCCCTGGGCTTTATCGGGCTGTTTGTGATCGGCGGCTTGACCGGTCTGTTCCTGGCATCGACTGCGCTCGACGTACACGTGCACGACACGTACTTCGTGGTTTCTCATTTTCATTACATCATGGTGGGCGGGGCGGTGATGGGATACTTGGGCGCAATCCACTTCTGGTGGCCAAAGATGAGCGGGCGGCGCTATCCGGAAGGCTGGGGCATTTTCGCCGCGATTCTCCTGTTCGTCGGCTTTAATCTCACTTTCTTTCCGCAGTTCCTGTTGGGCTATGGAGGAATGGTGCGGCGCATCGCGGAGTACGCGCCGGGGTTCCAGGTCCTAAACGTGATGTCAACCGCGGGCGCTTCGATATTGGGCGTCGGTTATGTACTGCCGCTGGCTTATCTACTGTGGACTCTGCGACGGCCGCCAGACGCCGGACCGAACCCATGGTTTGCGACCGGGCTCGAGTGGCAAACCAGTTCGCCGCCGCCCAAGCACAACTTCCTGGCCGCGCCGCAGGTTGGCGAACCCTACGACTACGCCGAAATGCCGCGCGATATCCCGTGGAGCTGACCAAAGTGGAAACGCCGGTCGAAATGCAGTTCGACGATCCAGCCCAGCAACGGGAGGCGTCCGCGCTGGGAATGTGGACGTTTTTGGCCAGTGAAGTGCTCTTCTTCGGCGGCGTGTTCACCGGCTACTCAATCTATCGTTGGAAGTACCCGCACGCCTTCGCCGAAGCCAGCCACCACTTGTACGAGTGGATCGGAGCCGTAAATACGGCCATTCTGCTGACCAGCAGCCTGTTCATCGCATTGGCCGTGCAGGCTCTGCACACCGAACGCCCTCGGCGGGCTTGGCGCCTGATAATTGCGACGCTCATCTGCGGCTTGGCGTTTCTGAGTCTCAAGGCGGTCGAATACTGGATGGACTACCAGGAGGGACTTGTGCCGGGTGTGCGGTTCGACGCCTCAAAGTTCACAGACCCCGCCCCGGCGACGCTGTTCTTCACCTTTTATTTCAGCATGACCGGCCTGCACGCGGCGCACGTAATCTCCGGCCTGCTGGTGCTGACCGTCATCGGCATAACGCTGCGACGCGCCACCGATCCCGGCAAATACGCCAACTCCCTGGAGAACGGCGCCCTGTTCTGGCACCTGGTCGACATCATCTGGATCTTCCTATTCCCGTTGCTCTACCTTATCGGAGGGCCGAAATGACCGGCGGGCCGCGCACTGCAACCCTTTACTGGACGGCCGTGGCGCTGGGCCTGCTGCTGGGCGGCACCATCGTCGCCACCGAGTTCCTGGGCCGCGCCGGCCCGACCGTGAATCTGGTCATCGCGGCGGTGAAGGCCGCGCTCGTGGCGGTGGTTTTCATGCACCTGCGCTGGAGCAGCCCGCTGCAGCGGCTCTTCGCCGGGGCGGCGTTCTTCTGGCTGGCCATCCTGTTTGCGCTGACGTTCGCGGACTACCTGACGCGCCGGGCGTGAGCCGCATTAGCCCTGCGTTTAGCGGTCGCACGGCATGAGCGCGGCCGATGATTCTGACCACAGGCAGGCGGGGCTTGCAGGCCGCGCAGGGCCGCGAGCGAGAACTCGACCACATGCTCGATAAGCTCGTCGGGCGTCGCCTCGGGCGCGGCGGGGAACATGCGCTGTACCAGATGACCGTGATATACGTGGAAGACAGCGCGAGCCACCACACCGGCCGCAGCCAGCGTGAGTTGCTGGAAGGACAAGTCCGGCCGCATTTCCCCCATGGTTTGCGATAGGCGGTGTGCAGTGGGGCGCACCAGGTCGTACATCAAATCAAGGACCGGAGTGGGCTGAAAAAGTTCACGGCCCAGCACGCGCGTTTGCCACTTGGGACGGCTCGGGTCGAGGGCGGATTTAAGCATGGCCGTAATCAGTTCACGGAAACGGCCCTCCGGGGTCTTGGCGGTAAGCGGCCGGCTCATGGCCGCCACGATGCCCTGGTGCGCCCGGCGCAGCACCTGCGCGTAGAGCTCGAACTTATCGTGAAAGTGATAATTTACGGATGCGACGTTGGCGCCGGCCCGCTGCGTGATATCGCGGATTGAGGTGCCGTGCAGGCCCTTTTCGGCGAAGATCTCTCCGGCCGCTTCGATTAGCTTTTCGCGTGTCACAGGGGCTTTAAGCCGACGCGGTCGGTGCATGGCACTCACCTCGAAATTGGGCATAGTCGCCGGCGCTACGCAACGAGAATAATCCCGCCGCCGCGCGCTGTCAAACGCGCGTTTTAAACAACCATTTGACAGGGGGCCGGGGCATCCCTTAACATGCCCCCCAAGTAATTGCGCAGCCCAAAAGGGAATGGAACCGCGGATTTGGGCCAGGCCTGGCTCAGAAGGTACAAGATGACAATCGGAAATCGACGCCCGTTCAGCGGGCGCATGTCGCGGCTGGTGCGCGGCAGCTTGTTCCTGGCAGCGCCGGCTGCCCTGGCGGCCTTGATCGGCTGCAACAGCAGCCCGCAGCCGCGGCCGCAAACCGAGGCTCCGCCGCCGGAGGTGGCGTTCGTTACGCTCCAGACGCAGCCGGTGTCGCTGACGACAGAGTTACCTGGGCGAACGAGCGCCTACCGGATCGCCGAGGTGCGGCCGCGCGTGGGCGGGATCATCGAAAAGCGGCTATTTGTCGAAGGCACAGACGTCGAAGCCGGTCAGCAGCTTTATCAGATTGACTCGCGCCGCTTCGTGGCCCAGTTGGATTACGCGGATGCGAACGTCAAGCGGGCGCGGGCCGAGTTCGCCCGGGCCGATTATGAGCTGCAACGTCTCACCAGACTGCGGCAGAGCGATGCCGCCGCGGACAAGGAATACGAGGACGCCCTCTTCGCCCAGCAGGCGGCAGAAGCCGCGCTGGAGCTGGCTTTTTCCGAACAACGGCTGGCGGCGTTGAACCTGGAATGGACGGTCGTGGTGGCGCCGATTTCCGGACGCATCGGCTATTCGTCGGTGACTGAGGGGGCGCTGGTCACGGCCGAGCAGCCCACGCCTCTGACGACGATCCAGCAGATCGACGAGATCTACGTGGACGTCACGCAATCATCGGCCGACCTGCTGCGCCTCAGACGCCAATGGGAAACGGGCGCGATCAGCAGCGGCGACGGAACCGTGCGGCTGTTGCTGGAGGATGGGACGCCGTATCCGCTGGACGGCAAGTTGCAGTTCCGCGACATCACGGTGGACCCAACGACTGGGTCGTACACATTGCGCATCCTGTTTTCCAATCCGGACCATGTGCTCCTACCGGGGATGTTCGTCCGGGCCGTGGTGCACGAGGGCACAGTCCAGCAGGCGCTTTTGGTGCCGCAGGAGGGCGTGAGCCGCACTCCCAAGGGCGAGCCGGTGGCGCTGCTCGTGGATGAAGCCAATAAGGTTCAGCAGCGGAAGCTGACGCTGAACCGGCCTATAGGCAACCACTGGCTGGTTTCGGCGGGTTTATCGCCCGGGGAACGCCTGATCGTTGAAGGCGCTCTGCGCGTGCGGCCGGGAGACCTGGTAAGGGCCGTTCCGTTTGAGGCGGGCAAACAGACAGTGGCCGTGGGCGCGGCACAGAATCCGACCGGTGGCTCGGAATAGCGGAGCACTGCGGTGTTGTCGAATTTCTTCCTGGACCGCCCGGTTTTCGCCTGGGTCATCGCCATCGTCATGATGCTCGTGGGTGGCCTGGCGATTTACAATTTGCCAATTTCTCAGTATCCGCCGATCGCCCCGCCCTCCATCGCCATCGACGCGTTCTACCCGGGGGCATCGGCCGAAACGGTCGAGAACAGCTTAGTCCAGATCATCGAACAGAAGATGACGGGCTTCGACAAGCTGCTGTACATGACGGCCGTCAGCGAGGCCTCGGGCGGTGGGCGGATCGAGCTCACGTTTGCCCCGGGCACCGATCCGGATCTGGCCTGGGCCCAGGTTCAGAACAAGCTGCAGCTTGCAATGGCGAGTCTGCCCGACGTGGTGCAGCGCCAGGGCGTGAAGGTCAGTAAATCCACGCGCAACTGGCTGCTCATCGTAGGACTGGTTTCCAACGATGACAGCGTGGATGACATTGACCTGCGCGACTATGCGGCGGCCAATATCGAGAAGGTCCTGGCGCGCGTGCCCGGCGTGGGCGAAGTCGAGGTGTTCGGATCGCAGTATGCCATGCGCATCTGGCTGAATCCGGACAAGCTGACAAATTACAAACTGACGATCGATGACGTGATCGCCGCCTTGCGGGCTTACAACGTGGAGATTTCCGCGGGCCAGTTCGGCGCGGCGCCGGCTGTCGAAGGGCAGCGCTTGAACGCCTCGATCATCGTTCAGAACCTGCTCAAGACACCGGAGGAGTTCGCTGAAATTCCCCTGCGCACCAATCCTGACGGCTCCGTGGTGCGCGTGCGGGACGTGGGGCGCACCGAACTGGGCACCGAGCGCTACGAGATCAACGCGCTGTACAACGGACGCCCGTGCGCCGCGCTGGCGGTACGGCAGGCCGCCGGGGCAAACGCGCTGGAGACGGCCCGGGCCATCAAGGCCACAATGGACGAGCTCTCCCAGTACTTCCCGCCGGGTATGGGCGTCATTTACCCGTATGACACCACGCCGTTCGTCAGAGTCGCCATCAACGAGGTGGTGAAGACCCTGCTCGAGGCGATCGTGCTGGTGTTCCTGGTGATGTACCTGTTCCTCGGCAACATTCGCGCCACCCTGGTTCCGACCATCGCCGTGCCGGTGGTCATTCTGGGCACCTTCGCCGTGCTCGGCGCGCTGGGGTACTCGATCAACATGCTGACCATGTTCGCCATGGTGCTGGCCATCGGCTTGCTCGTGGATGATGCGATCGTGGTCGTGGAGAACGTGGAACGCGTCATGCACGAGGAGGGGCTGTCGCCACGCGAGGCGACGCGCAAGTCCATGCGCGAAATCACCAGCGCGCTGGTCGGCATCGGCACGGTGTTGGCGGCCGTGTTCGGGCCCATGGCCTTCTTCGGGGGCTCGACGGGCGTGATCTACCGCCAGTTCTCGGTGACTATCATCGCAGCCATGCTGCTGTCGGTCGTCGTAGCCCTCATTCTCAGTCCGGTGCTGTGCGCAGGACTGCTCAAGCCCGTGGCCCACGGGCACGCGCCGGCGGATACCGGCTTCGTTCTGTTCCGCCCCTTCTTCCGCATTTTTGACCGGGTCTTTTTCTGGATCAGAGACAGGTACCGGGACATGGTGGGGCGAATCCTGGGGCGGAAGATCCGCTACCTGCTGGTGTACGTAGTGCTGGTCGCCGCGCTTGGATATCTGTTCCAACGCATGCCCACTTCGTACCTGCCCGAAGAAGATCAAGGCATGATGGTCGTGCAAGCCATGCTGCCCGCCGGCGCCACACTCGAGCAGACCGAGGCGGTCATGAACGATGTGCGCAAGTACTTCGAGGACCACGAGGCCGAAGCGGTCGCCTCCTGCATGACAGTTGCCGGCCGCGGTTTCGCGGGCGGAGGGCAAAACGTCGGCATGGCCTTCGCTAGACTGCAGGACTGGGAGCTGCGTCAGCGGCCCGACCTAAAAGTTAAGGCTGTAATCGGGCGCGCGATGCGGGCTTTCTCGCAAATCCGCAACGCCCAGGTGTATGCATTTGCGCCGCCGGCCGTGGTCGAGCTGGGCACAGCCAACGGGTTCGACTTCCAGTTGCAGGACCGGGGTGGGGTGGGGCACGCGGCCTTGATGGCGGCGCGCAACCAATTGCTGGGCATGGCCGCTCAGGATCCGCGGCTGATGCTTGTGCGTCCGAACGGTCTGGACGACGTGGCGCAGTATCGCATCGACGTGGATTGGGAAAGGGCCGGTGTGCTGGGGGTGCCGATTAGTGGCATCCACGACACGCTTGCGGCCGCCTTCGGCAGCGCCTACGTCAACGATTTCATTCAGGGCGGGCGCGTCAAGCGTGTTTACGTGCAGGCCGACGCCCCCTATCGCATGCTGCCCAGTGATCTGGAACGCATGTACGTGCGCAACCAGGCCGGATTGATGACGCCGTTCTCGGCCTTCGCATCGGGGCGCTGGAGTTACGGCTCGCCGCGTTTGGAGCGCTACAATGCGTTTCCATCGATCAATATCTTGGGTGAAGCGGCGCCGGGCAGGAGTTCCGGCGAAGCAATGCAAGCGATGGAGGAGATCGTCGGGCGTTTGCCGCAGGGCATAGGCCACGACTGGAGTGGGGTATCGTACCAGGAGCGCATGGCTAAATCACAGACGGGTCTGCTCTACGCATTCTCGATGATCGTGATATTCCTTTGCCTGGCGGCGCTGTACGAGAGCTGGACCGTACCGATTTCGATCATGCTGGTTCTGCCGCTGGGCCTGATTGGCGGCGTTGTGGCCTCTTCCTGGCGCGGGCTGCCGAACGATGTGTATTTCCAGATCGGGCTGCTGACCGTGCTGGGGCTGACGACGAAAAACGCGATTTTGATCGTTCAGTTCGCGCTGCTCAAAATCGAGCAGGGCGCGGACCTGGTCCAGGCCACGCTTGAGGGCGCGAAGTTGCGCTTCCGGCCGATTGTCATGACCTCGCTGGCATTCGGCTTTGGCGTGCTTCCTTTGGCATTGGCGACTGGCGCCGGAGCCGGCGCCCAGGCGGCCATCGGCACCAGCGTGCTGGGCGGAATGGCGACAGCCACCTTCCTGGCGATCTTCTTTATTCCGCTGCTGTTCGTACTCGTATCAAAGATGTTCGGGCGGAAGGCGCGCCGCGCTGCAGTGGCTGCGCCGTTAGCCTGCGAGACTGTCTGACGCGAATTCGACGTTGCAGCCGGGCAGGGACGATTCGAGCAGAGCCCGGACGCTGCCTATCCCGCGCGGGCGGCGCGCTTGCGCTCCACTTCGTTCAGGAGTCGTTTGCGTAGGCGAATCGCGGCCGGCGTCACTTCCACCAGTTCGTCGGCCTCGATGAACTCGAGCGCCATTTCGAGCGTCATCACGCGCGGCGGCTTCAACACGACCGTCTTGTCGGCCGATGCGGCGCGGATGTTGGTCAGCTTCTTGCCGCGGCAGATGTTCACGCCCAAGTCGCCATCGCGGCAGTGCTCGCCGATGACCTGGCCCGCGTAGACCGGTTCGGTCGGGCCGACGAAGAATTCGCCGCGGTCCTTGAGTTGGTCGAGCGCGTAGGCCGTGACCTGGCCGCTTTCGTTGGCGATTATGACGCCGTTGAGCCGCCCGGGTATCTCGCCCCGCAGCCGCCCGTACTCATAGAAGTTGTGGTGCATGATGATCGTGCCGCTGGTCGCGTTGAGCAGGCGATTTCGCAGGCCGATCAGGCCGCGCGAGGGAATGAGGAACTCCATGTAGGTTCGCTCGGCGCGGGCTTCCATTTTCCGGCAAACGCCGCGGCGGCCGCCCATCTGCTCCATGACGCGCCCGACGTGTTCGGCCGGTACGTCGATCGCGCACAGCTCGATCGGCTCGGTCTTATGGCCCTCCTGTTCGCGGTAGATGACCTTCGGTTTGCCGACCGCAAGCTCGTAGCCCTCGCGCCGCATGTCTTCGATCAACACGGAAAGGTGCAACAGTCCGCGGCCGGCGACGTGGAATTCCTCCGGCGTCTGCCCGGGGGCGATGCGTAGCGCCACGTTGTGCTGCTTTTCACGCAATAGCCGCTCCCAGATGTGGCGGCTGGTTAGAAAGCGCCCGGCCCGGCCCGCGAAGGGCGAATCGTTGACGCGGAAGGTCATGTGTAAGGTTGGCTCGTCGATCGCGATCAGCGGCAGCGGTTTAGCGTTCTCCGGATCGGCCAGCGTGTCGCCGATGTCCACGGCCGGCAGTCCCACCACGGCGCAGATGTCGCCGACGGTGACGCGGTCCACCTTGCGCCGCTCCAAGCCGTCGAACACGTGCAGCTCGGTGCTGCGCTGGTCCTCGCGCGTGCCGTCGCGGTGCAGCACGGCCACAGCGCGCGCGGCGGTCAGAGTGCCGTTGAAGACGCGGCCGATGCCGATGCGGCCGACGTAGTCGTTGTAGTCCAGGGCGGTGATAAGAAGCTGGAGCGGGGCCGCGGGGTCGCCGGCCGGCGGCGGGACGTGTTTGATAATGGCCTCGAATAGCGCCTCGACGTTGTTGGTTCGCTGGAAAGGGTCAAGGGTGGCGTAGCCCTCGGTGGCGGAGCTATAGACGGTCACGAAGTCGAGCTGCTCTTCGTTCACGCCGAGTTCGATGAACAGGTCGAGCACCTCGTCGTGCACCTCGCGGGGGCGGGCGCCGGGGCGGTCGATCTTGTTGATGACCACGATCGGACGCAGGCCGTACTCGAGGGCTTTGCGCAGGACGAAAGTGGTCTGGGGCATCGGGCCTTCGAAAGCGTCGACCAGCAGGAGGCAGCCGTCGGCCATTTTCAGCACGCGTTCGACTTCGCCGCCGAAGTCGGCGTGGCCGGGCGTGTCGATGAGGTTGATTTTGGTACCGCGGTAGGTGACGGCGATGTTCTTGGCCAGGATGGTGATGCCGCGTTCGCGTTCCTGGGCGTTGGAGTCGAGGATGCGCTCGCCTTTAAGCTCGCCGTCGCGGAACTGCCCGCTTTGGCGCAGGAGCTGGTCGACCAGGGTTGTTTTACCGTGGTCGACGTGTGCGATGATGGCGACGTTTCGGATGTTCGGATACTCGGCTGCCATCCTGGGTGTTTTCCTCGCTCGCGGCATCGTTGAGGCGGTGCGTTTCCAGCGTGGTTTCGTTTAGCCCGCGCGCCTGTCCCGGCGCGGATGTCGAATCCAACCATTATATGCGAAACCGGCCGGCGCGGGATGAACCCCCGCTGGTGCGATGAATCCGTCTCGCACCTTTTCCCGTGGGAATCCGTCCCGGCGCGGGGCATTCTGTCTTCGTGACTCCCGTCCTTTGCCTCCTTCGTTCACTCCGTCTCGCACCTTGCTTTGGGGAATCCGTCACCGTTGCCCCCATCGAGCTCCGGGTTGGAGCCGGCGGTGCATGCCGATGTAATAGCGGGGGGCCGCGCCGGGCGCGGCTCGGTGGACCACACCCAGCCGGCGTGGTCGGGGAGCTGGATTGAGGAGATGCCCAGGAGGCGCTTGGCGCGGCGCAGGGTAGCCATCGAGATGCCGGCGGCGGAAGCGTCGCGCTGAATCTGGCGAAAGGGCTGCGGTCCCGCCTGAAGGTAGTTGAACAGCCAGTCGGCGGCCTCGCACAGGGCGGAGTGCAGATCGGGCGCGAGATCCACAAGGGTCATGCGAGACAAGCAGGCGGGGCGAGGCTCTGCGGTAGAGGGGGCGCTTTCCCACTCAAGACGTCCGGGCGGGACGATGCGAAAAGCAATCGGTTCGGGCTCCTTGCAGTAGACAGTTTTGATGGGGAAGAGGATGCGACGGTCCGGCTGGTCGGGGTCGGCAGTCAGAAGGTGGGCCGCTCGCGCAGCGCTAATGAGGCTGATGGAGCCTTGCACACGGTAAAGAGTTTGCAGATAGCGCGTCTTGGCCAGATGGACGACGCCGACGATGGCGACGTTGCGGTTTTGGGCGATTTCGGATAGCGCGGCAAGGGCGGCGGCCAGGCCGTGGGGGCCGCCCTGCCCGGAGGGCGGCAGCACGGACAGGAGCGGATCGATAATGACCAGGGCGGGCAGATCGAAGGCTCTCAGGGCGCGGAGAATGAGATCGGCGTGGGCTGGCAAGCGCAGGGGCTCGAATTCGGTTTGGCGATCCGGCGAGTCGCGGTCGGGCCAATCTGGGCCGAACGGTTCAGAAACACCCCTGAGAATGCAGATGCGGCTCAGGTCGGCTCCAGCCACGGCCAGGCGCGACCTGAGGCTGTCTGAGTCCTCCGGGGTGACGAACAGCACGCCCAGTGGGACGGGGGGCCGGTGGCGACGGCCGAAGTCTTCCAGCAGCTCGGTGGTAGATTCGGGTCGTAAGCGATAGGGGCAGTTGAGCTGGTCGGCAGTGGCGGCAAGATCGCAGATTCTTCGCTGAGCGGTCGGCGGGGGTGAAGAGTTTGAAGGGAGTGAAGAGTGTGAAGGGTGCGAAGGGGGAAGGGTTTGGGCGATGGCTAAGGGCGAGTTTTGAGTAGTGACGGCGGCGGTCGAGGAGGACGCCGGTCGGGGGCGTTTGAAGAGAGGGCAGCCGTCCAACTGGCCGGGCAGAAGCGGCTCGGGGCAAAATTCGACGGTTTTCGGGGGCGGGGGCGGAGCGTCGGGCCAGGGCAGGCCGGCGGAAACGCGTGCGGCCAGGTCGGCGACGAGCAGGGTTTTGCCGCGGCCGGGGTCGCCGGCGAGCAAGGTGAGGCGCTTCATGGGGATTCGGCCGCGCCAGAGCCAATAGACGTGCGTCGCCTTGACCTCGTTGAGGAAGTAGAAGACGGGGGTCATTCCTGATTTTTGCATGGCAGGCTCCGTGGGGTGAAGGGGTGGAAGGCTGGCGAGTGGAGTTTTGAGATGCTGCGCCAGCGGGGGGCAATGCGGGCACAGATGCTCAAGCGGTCTGATAAAAAGCGGCATGGGATTCGGCCATGGGGGCAGGTGATCTGATGCTCATGGTTTTTGTGCACTCGATTTTGATAACCTGAGGTAAGTGGGCACGGGGGCGGGGTTGAGAATGCGGCATTATAAGATGATGGAGCGGGAAGCATCGGCAATGGCTCCGCGGGTAAGAAGTTCTCAGTTCTTAGTTGTTAGTTGTTAGTTTTTAGTTGTTAGTTCTGGCATCGTGGGCCTCCGGCGCGAGTTGTGCGCTTTCCTAGAGATCATAGGACAATTATTCCACGGGGCGTCCGGCGGTTTTCGGTCGCGGCGCGGATTGTTGGTGGTTGCGCGTGGTTGTGCGGCATGGGCGGAGAGTTGTTAGTTTTTAGTCTTTAGTATTGGTGCTGGGAGCGGGTTCCGGGCGGGGATCTAAAACTCAGCCAAGGCGGCAGGTTAGCACGGATTCTGGGGTGGGCGAGGAAGGTTGTTAGTTCTTAGTCTTTAGTGTTGGTGCTGGGAGCGGGTTCCGGGCGGGGATGTAGGAACACTGAGGGCACGAATGAGTTAACCCCAGGGGACGCGGGGGACGGCGATTGGGCGGGGAGGGTTGTTAGTGTTGGTGCTGAGGTGAGGCCCGCACGAGTAGGAAGGCCGGCCCCGCGCACGAGAAGTCAGGCGATCTGGCGCGCGCGGCCGAGCTGATGCAGGTCCTGGTCGATTTTCAGCGGGAGATCGGGCATGCGGATGCGGAGAAGCACGCGGCCGTCGTGGCCGCGATACGGAAGGGGTGACGACGCGCTGGGGCGAGCCGCGTGCCTGCGTCGTCGGCTGGATTACATACGTAGGCGGGTGGTTCAGCTCGCCAAGGGCGGCAGGCTGACCAGCATTTGCTCAAGCTGATTCGTCGGGTCAGTTTCGGCTTTCGGACTGAATAGCAGCGCAGTCGTCGCTATGCGGTATATATACCGCATAGCGACGGAATGGGGCATCCGTGACCCGGAAGGCTCAAAACGAGCTTGCCATGAGGCTCTACAGCGTATATATACGCTGTCGAGCGGCAGGCGAACAATGCCCCAAGGTCCACGATAAATGGCCGAAACGCGACTGAAGATTGCCAAGAAGGACATCGAAGCGGCGTTCGAGGGCGATGCGCGCCGGATTTTTCGGCGTTCCGATATTTCCAAAATCCTGCAAGCGAACCGCGCCTTCTGGCGGCTGCGGGAGGGCGAGACGGTGGCCTCGTTCCTCGCGTTCCTGCTGCGGCAGACCAAGCTTTGTGCGGCCAAGTTCCCGTTTCCTGGGCGGCCCGAAACCCGGTACATCTGGGGCGAGGTTCCTTTCTACGAGCTCATTTTGTCGCTCAAGCCCGGCGCCTACCTGAGCCACCTTACGGCGATGTACGTCCATGAACTGACACAGCAGATTCCGAAACGGGTCTACCTGAACGTCGAGCAGACCCCGAAGCCGGCCACGACGGGTCTCGAACAAGCTGCCATCGATCGAGCCTTTCGACTCCAGCCGCGCAGCACTTCCTTGTGCGCCGAGTACGGCGGCATGACGGTGTGCATCGTGAGCGGCAAGAATACGGGGGCGCTAGGCGTGATCGAGACGACCGGGCCGGATCAGTCGCGTATCCGCGTGACTGGGCTGGAACGCACGCTGATCGACATTACCGTCCGGCCGCATTACTCGGGCGGCGTGTTCGAGGTTCTCAATGCCTTTCGGCGGGCGCGCGAAAGAGTGTCTGTCAATCGGATGGTGGCACAGCTTAAAAAACTCGCTTACGTCTACCCCTATCATCAGGCGCTCGGCTTCTATCTTACGCGGGCAGGGACATACTCGCAGGCGCAGGTCAACCTGCTGAAGCGTTTTCCACTCGAATTCGATTTCTACCTGGCGCATGGGATGAAGGAGACAGCGTATGATCGCGAGTGGCGCTTATTCTACCCAAAGGGCATGTAGGCCATTCACCAGCTTGAGTACGTAGTCGAAGTAGTAATCGAACGGCTTAAGAATCACGCCGGGTTTGACGGTGTCCTCAACAATGCGGAAGCCTTGCCGGTGAAACTCCCGGAAATCGGCAATGTGCTGCAAGAGTGAGAGCGGCACGCGCTTTGCGTCAAACATGCGCCTGCAGAGATCGCGATTGCGCTGATCTGCGAGTTCGAGGCGGAAGTGCCTGGTAAGGCACCAGATATCGAAGAAGTCGTTGGCGCGCGGGCGGGCGGCCCCGCCCTCTACGGATCGGCGGTATTGAGGCATCTGCTGACAGATGGCCCGGAGTTTCTCGCAGACCAGCATTTCCGGCGAGTAGACGTATATCGTGTAGCCATCGAGGTCGTATTCGGCGCGGGGTTCGCAATATTCGTGACAACTTATATCGACGGTAAAGGTACGATTCTGATTTAGGCCGACCACTTCCGCCTGCTTGTGGAGCTTCTGCATATCTGAGCCAACGGCCCTGAGACGATCTGCGGTAGTCAGTTTGAACTCCAAGAGGTACCGCCCCAGAAGTCCTGCAGTTCCGGTGACACTTCAGGCGGCCGGCGACGGAGGCGCACGTCGAAAGCGTGAAGTCCCTCTGGCTCCAGGGTGGAGCGCAACGCAGTTTCGAACCTGGCGCGCATGGTTTCGATATCACTGAACGGCAAGTCGGAGCTGAGCGAAAAATCCAAATCCAGTGAGGCGCGCTGCGCGGCGTTGTGGATCAGGTCTACGGCGTTCCCGCCCTTGAGGGTCAGACGCTCCATCAACTCATCGTCGGAGAAGACGGCGCAAATGATCAGGCGTTTGAGGCGGTTCAGGCGTTCGATTTCCGTTGCCAGCATTCCGAGGAGCCCTCTTCGGGTGTTCGTAATGAGTTAGACTATAATTCCAGGCAAAGAACGTCGCCACGATCCAATCGATTCTTTGGGCGACTTGCAGAAGATGAACGCCGAGTTGTGTGCGAAGGAACGGCAACGCTCTGGGCACCGGCTATTGCGAGGCATTGCGCCAGTTCGTCAAAACAAGTTGCCGGCAGACAGGCGAGAGAGGCGTCCAGCGGTGCCTACGGCACTCGGAAGCCGGTTCGAAGGCAAATAGGACGGATAGGGCCTATTCACCGTGCCCCTGGCGGCGGGTGGGCGCGTGGGGCTCATTGGCCGTCTTTACCGCGCCGGCAGTACGCAGCGGAAGCCGCGGTTGTAGTAGCGGTTGGTCGGGACGAAGTAGTCGCGGTAAGCCACGCGGCAACTGTCGGCGTAGTCGTACCAGCAACCGCCGCGCAAGACGCGGTATGAACCGCTGGCCGGGCCGCGGGGGTTCTCGTAGGGACTCGTGGCGTAGTAGGTCGAGCCGTACCAATCGTGGCACCACTCCCAGACGTTGCCGGCCATGTCGTACAGGCCGTAATCGTTGGCGGCGTCGGCCGTCTGGTAGCTGTCAGGCGGGCCGGGCCAGTCCCAATCCGCCGCGTATTGCAGCGCGCCGCTGAAGAAGCCCACCGGGCAGGTCAGCGGGTTGTCTGCGGCGCCCCAACACGGGTGAAAACCGCGCGTTGGACTGGTGTCATACGAAACGCCCGACGAGCTCCAATAGTTGGCGCGCGTGTGCTGGATGGTGTCCTGGTCAGACCAGGGAAAGCGTCGGCCGGGGGCGCCGCCGCGAGCCGCCTTTTCCCATTCAGCCTCGGTCGGCAGACGATAGCCGCGGACCTTGAAATTGCAGGTCCAGGTGGAGAGGTCATAGCTGAGCGGCCGGCCGGCCATGGCGCTGCGCCAGTTGCAGTAGGCGACGGCGCCGTACCAGCTCACCATCACCATCGGGTGATCCGCCTTGTCGCTGACGACGCTGAACGTGCTGCCGTCCCAGGTAATGCGGCTGTACTGGCCATAATGCGGCGGGCCGGTGGGAGCGGAATTGGTCGAGCAGTAGGGGTAAGTGGTTCCGGTGCCATGTTGATAGACCACGCCGTCCGCAACCGCGATCAGGCCGCCCTGGGACAGAGCCCAGTTCAGCGCCTCGGCGTACTGCTGGTTGGTTACTTCGCAGGCGTCCATGTAGAGCGCGTCCACGAGGACCGCGTGAACCGGGAGTTCGTCGGCAATGGCTTCGCTGAAGGAATCGCCCATTTGAAACTCGCCGGCCGGGATCAGCACCATGCCCGGCGGCGGCGGGCAGGGCGCGCAGCCGCCGGATACCAGGCATAGCACAAATGGGTCGATGTCGAAGACATTGATCTCGCCATCGCAGTTGCAGTCGGCGTACAGCCGGTCGCAATCGGGCTGGGCGGCGGCGTAAGCGGTGGGATCGGTCAGGGCCAGCACGAAGGCGTCGATATCGAAAACGTTGACCGAGCCATCGCAGTTGAGGTCGCCGAGCGTTCCGGCGGCCAGACCCGGTCCGGCCATGGCGGCGAGCACGATCAGAGCGACGGCGAAGTTTCGCGGCAACATGCTTCTTTTCTCCTTCCGAACGGCCACAGGAGGCCAAGGCTCCGGCGCGGGATGGTAGCCGATGGATATTAGATCGATGGATATTAGCGCGCAAGAGATAAATGTCCGCCGGGCGGCCTGACGGAGGTGCGTGCGGCCGCGGCGATCCGCGGTAAACTTAAGATGTTCGATATCGACAAGCGGCCGCAAGGTGCCGGCGAGCTATCGCCCTCGCTGGCGCTTCGGGCTCGGATCGCGGTGCGTTCGGAGCTGCCCGAGACTTTCCGCTCGCCAGCCGGAGCAGAGGTTGACGCGAGTGCCTGTCAAACCCGAGCTGATCAGATGGGCCTGTGATCGGGCAGGGCAGGATATCGCCGCGCTGGCCAAACGCTTCCCCGGGCTGCCGCAGTGGCTTGGCGGGGCCGCGTACCCGACGCTCCGGCAACTCGAGCGGTTCGCGAAGGCCACTCACGCGCCGCTTGGGTACTTCTTCCTGCCCAGGCCGCCGGTTGAGGATGTCCCCATTCCGGATTTCCGCACGATGCGCCGCGGGGCTGTGAGGCGCCCCAGCCCTGACCTCCTCGACACGATATATATCTGCCAGCAACGCCAAGAGTGGTACCGCGAGCACGCCCGCATCGCGGGTGAGCGGGCGTTTCCATTCGTAGGCTCGGCCACAATCGACGACGACGTGGAGAAGACTGCGGCCAAGATGCGCGATGCGTTGGCGTTCGATCTTGAGGAACGCTGGCAGATGAGCACCTGGCAGGAGGCCCTGCGTCGGTTCATCGAACAAGCCGAAAATCTCGGCGTTCTCGTGATGATCAACGGGGTAGTCGTCAGCAACAATCTGCGTCGGTTAGACCCTGAAGAATTTCGGGGTTTCGCGCTTTCTGACCCCCTCGCGCCGCTCGTGTTCATTAACGGCGCTGACACGAAGGCGGCGCAGATGTTCACGCTAGCGCACGAGCTGGCGCACCTGTGGCTGGGCGCCTCCGCGCTCACAGACGTTCAACTACGCTCCGCGCCAACGAACGAGACCGAGAATTGGTGCAATCGCGTTGCGGCGGAGCTGCTCGCGCCCCAAGCGCTAGTTAGACGTGAGCTTCGCGGCAACGAGCCGCTGCGCGAAACGGTGGACCGCCTGGCGCGGCGCTTTAAGGTGAGTACACTTGTCGTCCTGCGCCGGATCTACGACGTCGGCGCTATGCCGAAAGACCGCTTCTGGCGCGAGTATGAGGCCGAAGTCGAGCGTCTGACGAGCACGCCACGCGCTGCCGGCGGTGATTTTTACCTCACGACTGCGGTGTGCGTCAGTAAACGCTTCGCCCACGCCATAGTCGCCAGCACATGGGAGGGCCGAACTCCATTCACCGAGGCCTTCCGATTGCTGGGATTCAAGAAGATGACCACCTTCCGGGAACTAGGGGAAAGCCTGGGGGTCGCACTCTGATGGCCTACTTGCTCGACGCGAACGTCTTCATGGCCGCCAAGAACCTGCATTATGGCATGGATTTTTGCCCCGCTTTCTGGGACTGGCTGGTACGCGAACACCAAGCGGGCAAAGTTTTCAGTATTGAAAAAGTCGGCGACGAGCTCACGGGAGGCGACGACGAACTGGCGCGTTGGGCGCTCGCGCAGCCCAACGATTTTTTCCTCAAACCAGGTTCGGCGGCGGTAACAGCCCTGGGGACCGTTGCCGCCTGGGTCAATGCGCACGAGACTTATAGCCCGGCCGCCAAAAATACCTTCCTCCAAACCGCGGACTATTACCTAGTGGCGTAGGCGCTGGCGGGCCGGTGCGTTGTTGTCACGCACGAGAAACCCGAGAACTCGGTGCATCGGGTCAAGATTCCGAATGTCTGCATCGGCGTCGATGTGAAGTGCATGACGCCGTTTCAGATGCTTCGCCGTGAGCGTGCCCGGTTCCTGTTGGGGGAATCGGCATGAGGCGTACTACCAGCGGACACGAATCCGCTTCGCAACGGGTCCGGCTCTGCTCAGTTTTTGCGTTGGGGTTGCGCGGTTACACTAGCGGGCGATGATTGGCAAGTTGCTCCCGCGGCGCCGTGATGAACTGGCGGGCGACGCCGGCGGCATACTGGTTGTGTTGCCGAATTGGATGGGCGACGTCGTGCTGGCTTCGCCTACGCTGGCGGCTTTGCGCGTCCACTTTTCCGGGAGCAAAATCAGTTTTTTGCTGCGGCGATATGTGCGGGAGATCGTCGAGGGCTGTGGCTGGCATGATGAGTTGATTTTTTGGCCCGACAAGTCGGCGCGTTCCCGGGCGGCACGCAACGCATCCGATACGCACGGGGATGCCACACGCGCGACGGGGTCTGGTTCGGCGTATTCCGGGGCGGCACGCCCCGGCTCTGCTAGCGGCGAAGAGCAGGCCGCGCGTGGTCTGACCGCGAGCTTGCGCGCGAGCGGCGCCTCGACTGCCGTGATGCTCACCAATTCCTTCCGCTCGGCCTGGGCCGTTTGGCGGGCGGGGATTCCGCGGCGCGTGGGGTACGCGCGAGATTGGCGCAGCGCGCTGCTGACCGATCGGCTGAGACCGCTCAAGCGCAACGGGCAGTTCGTGCCCAGCTCGGTGCTGCCGTATTACGCCGCGCTGGCCGAACACCTTGGCTGCCCGGTCGTTGACCGTGCGCTGCGGCTGGCGGCTTCGCCCGCACAGGAGCAGGCGGGGGAGGCGCTGAAACGGCACTACGGGCTGGAAGACGGCCGCTATGCCCTGATCAACTGCGGGGCGACGTTTGGGGCGTCCAAGTGCTGGCTCCCGGAGCGCTTTGCGGAAGTTGGCCGCCGCATTTCCAGCGAACTGAAGCTGAGACCGGTGCTGATCGGCGCGCCGCCTGAGTACCCGCTGCTGCAGCAAATCGCGGCCGCGGCCGGACCGGACGTGGTCTGTTGCACGAATCCGGGTACGACGCTGGGCAGCCTCAAGCCGGTTGTGGCCGGGGCGGCGCTGATGGTCTGCAACGACACCGGCCCGCGGCACTATGCCATCGCCTATCGCATTCCGACGGTCACCATCTTCGGGCCGACTCACCAGGAGTGGACAGACACCGGCTACGACGGTGAAATCAAGCTTCAGGCGGCGGTCGATTGCGGCCCTTGTCAGTTGCCCTCGTGCCCGCTCGACCTGCGCTGCATGCACGGCATTACGGCCGACATTGTAATGCAGGCGGCCACACGGCTACTGCGCCAGGCGTCGTCGCGGGTTGCGCCGGTGTGACCCGGTGACGGTGTAAACGGTGACTGCGTAGCCGGTCGGAAACCGGCCCCACAAAGGTGTGCGCTGATGCTCGAAGTCGATGTCATCCATATCGACCCGGCTTACCGTGAGGCCCTGGCCGCCAGCGGTTTAGCGCGCGTCGACCAGGTCTTGGAGCAAGTGAACGGCCGCGTGGCCGCCTGGAGCCGCACCACCGATACCACGCTGGTCGCGGGCGCAGCGAACCAGCCGGGCTTCTACGTCAAACGCTACCTTTATCCGACCTGGATTAAACGCATCCGCACCATGCTGCGCGGCACGTTTTTCGGCACGCACCGCGGGCAGGCCGAGTATCGCGCCCTGGAGGCCATGCGCGCGGCGGGCATTTCCGCCGTGCGGCCGGCGGCGTTCGGGGCGCGGCGCATTGGGCACTTCGTGGCCGCCTGTTTTCTGATTACGGAAGAGGTGCCGGAGGCGTCGAACCTGACGACGTTTGCGGAGCACGTGGTTTCCGGACGGCAGCCGCTTTCGCCGACGGCGCGGCAGGCCATGATCCACACGCTGGCCGACCAGGTCAGTCACATGCATGAGCTGGGGTTTTCACACGGGCAGCTCTTTTGGCGCAACATTCTCGTCCGCTCCAACCCCGATCGGACGCCGGAGTTCTTTTTTCTCGATGCGGCTCCGCGACGCTGGCGAAAAGTGGCGTCCAGTCAGCCCTGGTGGCAGCGTGAGCTGTCGCACCTGACGGTGTCCGGGCTGCCGTTCACTACGCGGTCTGACCGGCTGCGTTTCCTGCTGCGATATTTCAGAGCCACGCGGCTGAACGCTGAGCTCAAGCGGCAGGCGCGCGAAATCGCGGCCGGCGCGACGCAGTGGCAGCGGCACGAGTCGCAGCGCATCAAGATGAACCGGCTGTTCGACAAGTGGAACGAGCGGCTAATGCGAGAAGAGCGCCTGCAGAGTTCGCCGGCCGTGAGCCCGGCCGGGCCAGGGGACCTGGTTTGAGCATCGGGGAATACATCGCCCCGGCCTGGCGCGAGCGGCTGGCCGCGGCCGGCCTGGCCCGCCCGGCCGACCTGCTCGATCATTCACCGCTGGAACTGGGCCTGGCTGGCAAGTGGGAATGCTTGGCGAAACCGGGCCTGGGGCGGCGCGAACGCTGGCGCTGGGAGTTGCCGAACGGCGCCGGTTCGGAATTGTTGTATTTGAAGCGTTACGGCCCGGCGGACTGGAGGAGCACGTGGGACCGGGTTCTGCGGCAGTCGGCTCGTCACGCGCGAGCGTGGTGGGAATGCGATCAGAGCCGGCTTCTGTCGGCGGCGCACGTTGCAGCGCCGCAGGCCATCGCGGCGGCGGAAGACATGCGCGGAATTTCGGAGCGCGGCAGCATCGTGTTGCTCTCGGCCGCCGAAGGCGATGCGTTCGACCGCGTCTGGGCGCGGGCGGTTGAGGCAAATGAGGCGGTCGTGCATGGGCGCGCGCGTCACCATGTGGCCATAGCCCTCGCCCGTTTCATTGCGGCGTTTCACGCCACGGGTCTGTGTCACCGCGACCTGTACTTGTGCCATGTGTTCACGAAGCTGGATTTGGGCGGCCGGGCGGCGCCGCAGTTCACCCTAATCGACCTGGCCCGCACGTTCAGGCCGCGTTGGCGCCGACTGCGCTGGATTATCAAGGATTTGTCACAACTGGACGCGTCGGCGCGGCAGATTGGGGCGCGGCGCACCGATCGCCTGCGCTTCCTGCACGCGTATCTGGGTCGGTCGCTAAAGACCTCTATTCGCGCGTATGCGCGCCGCGTGGTGCGCAAGAGTGACTGGATTTTGGCGCGCATAGCGCGCAAGAGCCGCAGCACATGAAAGTCGCGCTGATCCAGGAAACCATCGAGGCCGCCCGCGGCGGGGCCGAAACCTCGACCCGGCAGATGGCCAGTCACCTGGCGGCGCTGGGTCTGGAGGTAACTGTGGTCTGCGCGGCCGGTGCGCGACAGGGCGCCTTGAATGCGCCCTTCAAAGAAGATGAAGTCTCTTACCAGCCCTTACCGGCGCCGGGCGTGAGCCGAACGCTACGCTCGCAGCGTTTCCTCCGCGCGGCGGCGGGATTCTGCCGGACATCGCAGTTTGACATAGTTCACGCGATTACGCCGTGCGCCGTGGCCGACGTCTATCAGCCGCGCGGCGGCACACTGCCCGAGACGGTGAGGCGCAGCACGGCGATGGTGCGGCGGCCGTTGCTGCGCCGGCTGCGGCATTTAGGCAAACTGATGAACATGCGCCAGCGCTGGCTGTGCGCGGTCGAACGCCGATTGCTGGCGCCGGGCTCCGAAGTGCATGTAGCGGCGCTGTCTGAATATGTGCGCCGCCAAGTCCTCACTGATTACAGTGTCGTGCCGCAGCGCGTACACCTGATCTTCAACGGCGTCGAGGTGGCGGCGCTGGAAGAACCCGAGCGCGCCGCGCACCGCGCAGCAGTCCGCACGCAACTGGGGATACCAGAGCACGCCGCACTGGTACTGTTTGTGGCGCACAACTTCCGCCTGAAGGGACTGCGCGAGTTGATTCAGGCCGGTGCTCTCGACCGCGCGGACGGGCCTAGGTGGCTACTGGCGGTAGTCGGGCGCGATGCGCCCGGGCAGTATCTGCGTCTGGCCAGCCGGCTGGGCATCGCGGACCGCGTGCGCTTCCTCGGATCGCAGACGGATCTGCGTCCGTGGTACGCCGCGGCGGACGTGCTGGCGCATCCGACGTGGTACGATCCGTGCAGCCGTGTCGTGCTAGAAGCCTTAAGCCTGGGGCTGCCGGTGGTCACCACGCGCTGGAACGGGGCGGCGGAAGTGCTTGAACCGGGCAAGCACGGCGCGGTAATCGAGACGCCGGCGGATACCGCAGGGCTGGCGGCCGCGATTGCGGAAGCGCTTGATCCGGCGGTGCGTTGCGCTTGCCGGGCTGATGCTCCGCGGGTGCGCGTCCTGGTTTCGATGGAACGGCACGCGCGCCAGTTGTTGGCACTCTATGAAGAGATTGTGGCGGCACGCGGCGCGGGCAGCGCGGCGCGGCACGCAGCTACTTCTTGACAATCACGTCCAGATTGGCCGAGCGTTGCCGGATATTCACACCCACATCGCCCTCGTGGTTTTGCAGCACTAGATTCACCCATTCCTCGCCGATGCGCAGGTCGTCAATCTCTATGCGCCGGAGAAAATCCGGCAACACCGGCCGGTCCAGTTCGATGGTCACGCGGCCCGGCGTTTCGTCGAGCCGGAAGTTCAGCCCCAGGCACGCTTGCAGCAGTAGAAAGACCGCGGCGCTGGCCCAAGCCTGCGGCAGGCAGGCCACCGGATACAGCGTGGGCCCCTCCTCCGGCACACGCGGGAAGCCGCAGAACAGCTCCGGCATGCGATGCATCGTCATGAACAGGCACGATTCAAACATGCCGGACAAGATTTCCAGCACCGCCCGCTTGAAGCCATAGCGCGCGAACCCGAGGGCGATCAGGGCATTGTCATGCGGCCAGACGGAGCCGTTGTGATAGGACATGGGATTGAAGCGGGCCGCGGTGGTATCAACCGTACGGATTCCCCAGCCGGAAAAGGAACCCGGGGACAGCAGTGTTTGCATGATCGCGCGGGCCTGCTCGGTGGTGGCGATGCCGCAGAATAGCGTCTGCCCGGCATTAGAGGTGCGGACGCGGCACGGCCGGCGGTTGCCGTCCAGAGCCATGACATAAGTATTCAAGTCCGGACACCAGTAGTCGCGCACGAACCGCTGGCGAAATGTTTCGGCCCGCTGTGCGAGCGTGGCGGCCCGGGTCAGGTCGCCCAGTTCTCGCGCCAGGCGGGCCGCGCCCAGTCGCGCCGCGTAGGTATAAGCTTGCACTTCGACGAGCGCAATGGGCGGGGGCGGATCCGAGCCGTCGGCGTGGAAGACGGAATCGGTCGAGTCTTTCCAGCCCTGGTTCACGAGCCCGCGGCCGGCGATCCGGCGGTAGTCGATGAAGCCGTCTATTTTGGAGGCGCCGAAGTTGTCGAGCCAGTCCAACGCGCGGACTATGTTGGACCAGATGGACTCTATGAACTCGCGGTCGCCGGTGCGGCGGAAGTACTCACCGGCCAGGAAGACGAAGAGCGCGGGGGCGTCTACGGAGCCGTAGTAGCGCTGAAAGGGGATTTCGCCGGTGGCGGCCATTTCGCCCAGGCGGGCTTCGTGCAGGATCTTGCCGGGTTGGGCCTCGCACTGCGGGTCGGTATGGTTTGCCTGGGTGTTGGCCAGGAAGCTCAACACGCCGCGGGCCAGCGAGGGATCGACCCAGAGCAGCTCGAGGGCCGTGATCAGCCCATCGCGTCCGAAGGGAGCGCTGTACCAGGGAATGCCGGCGTAGGGAAAGCGGCCGAATTGAGTAGTGGTGACGAGCATGTGTACATCGACGAAGGAGCGTTCCAGCCAGTCGTTGAACTGCTCGTGTGAGGTAGTAATTCGGCAGGCCGATTGGCGGGCGCGGACCAGCGAGTCGCATTGCAGGTCACGGGCGCGCTCGAACGACACCTGGAGCTTGGGGGCCGGCAGCTCACCCCGGAAATCGAAAATGAACTCCAATTCGCTGGTGGCCCGCGGCGGCAATGTGTATTGCAGTTCCACGCCGCCGACGAAGTGCCGGTCCGGCGCGGGCCGGACGCGGAGCCTGGTGCTGCGCACGACCTGATCGCGCCCCTCGTACTCAAAGGTCAGTTCGCCCGCTTCAAAGGTGGGCGGTCGCGGCCGCCCGTACTGCGTGCGCGGCATACCGCGAATTTGGAAGATGTCGCAGAAATCGGCCGCGGCCAGAAGTCGGACGGGGATGACGATCTCCTGGTCGGAATAGCTGCTCACCCGCATGCGCTGTACGCAGGCGTGCTCGGCCAGGACGGTGGTTCGCGCCATGTAAAGCGCGCCGCGCGGCACGATGACCTGATCGGCGCGGGTGATGTCGGGATTGGTCAGGTGAACGGTAAGCGCGCAGTTGTCCTGACGCACGGTTGAGCTAAGGAGCAATGGGCCGGCGCCCCAAATCTGGAATTCGAGGCGCGAGAGGTGCCGCATGCCCGCGTGGTACACCCCTTGTTCGCTGCTTTCGTCGGGGCGCAAATCGCCGAATGAGTCGAATACTCCGAACGTCTCACCCGCTTTGAGCACGAACGGCTGCGGTCCCGGGCGCGAAGTCCGGGCCAGGACCCCGAACTCGTTGCCCGGCGCACCGGTATTAGACATACGCACCTTGAGCAAGCCTGGTTGGCGGGCGTGCCGCAGCTATCAGCAGCCGGTACACGCGCAAATAGTCATCCGCCATGCGGGCCGCGCTGAAGCGGGCTTCGACCCGGCGGCGCACGTTGCGGCGGTCGAGTTGCGGGACGCGGCGCACAGCCTCCACCGCCGCCTCGACGCTGTCGACCAGGTAGCCCGTTACTCCGTCCTCTACGACCTCAGGCACGGAGCCGCAGGGCCAAGCGATAACCGGGGTACCGCACGCCATGGACTCGAGCATGGCCAGACCGAACGGCTCGGGCCAGTCAATTGGGAACACCAGTGCCAGGGCTTTGCCCATCAGTTCGCATTTTTGATCGTCATCGATCTCGCCAATGAACGTGACGAGCGGGTGATCCATCAGAGGCCTGATTTCGCGTTCATAGTACTCGCGGTCTTTCACGGCTATTTTCGCGGCCACCAAGAGCCTCAACCCGCCGCGTTTGGCAATTTCGATCGCGCGGTCCAGGCGTTTCTCGGGTGAAATGCGGCCCACGAACACGAGGCAATCGCCGGGGCGCTCATGAAACGCATATTTGTCGAGTGGCAGGCCGTGGTGGACGGTGGCAATCCACCTAGCCAGCGGCAAGGCGCGGCGTTGCGAATCGGAAATTGAAACCACCGGAACGTCGCGGAATTCGCGATAAAGGGCTTGCAATTCCGGCAGGTCCAGCCGCCCGTGCAGCGTCGTAACATGAGCCGCCTTCAGGCTGCGTGTGATGGGAAAATGTGCGTGATCAGTGTGAAAATGAATGATGTCAAATCGGCCGGCGTCACCGAGAACCCGCTCGAGCTGCAGGGCGACGTATGCGGTTGCTGATTCCTCCTGGCCGCTGGGGCGCAATGCGTGCGGCACAATGGCAACCAGTTCCGCCCGCGTTTGAGAATCGCCGCTGGCGTAAAGGGTCACGTCATGCCCGCGGCTAACTAACTCTTCAGTCAGGAAAGATACGACCCTTTCAGTTCCGCCATACTGCCTGGGGGGCACGCTCTCGAACAGCGGCGCAACCTGTGCGATGCGCATAACAAATCCTTCGCGCTGGGCCGGCATCAAATGCTCGCATGCGGAAAGCCGACCCAGGTCGCGGGATTCTATTCACGCCTTCTTCGGCGTTCCGGGCGAAAGGCCCGGCGCCTCGACGAGGCCGGCCGACGATCAGACTACCAGACAGGTCTGGACTGAGACCCGTCCGCGCCATCGTTTGAGCGCCATTGAAGCGCGTCGGATTGTTGTCTTCTGCGCCGCGTTAGCGACTGGGTCCGCCGCAGCAGGTCACTGCAGCAGTTTCGTCATTGTGGCCGCGCCGCCGTTGACAGTGATCGTTAGGCCGCCGGCGACGATTTGCAGTGTGATTGTTCCCTGAGCGACGGTGTTGTCGTCGTTGAGCGTTCCGTTGAAGGTCAACGAGTTGCCTTGAAAGGTCGAGGTCACGGTGACGTTCTTGCCGTTGACTGTCGCCTGGCCGACGGGGGCATTGACTGAAATCTCAGCGCTGCCGGTAACCTGGTATGTGACGTTAGTAACTTGGCCGTTTTGGTTGAATGTAAGCAGCAGCTCGTTAAGGTTGGGGGCCGAGTCGACGGTAAACGCCCAGGTTCCCTCAAGCACCGCCGTGGCTGGAAGGGGGCAGCCCGCCACGAAAGCGAGCAAGGGCAACGCCAACAGCAGCAGGCACTTCTTGGAATGCATACCAGTCCGATGCATTTACTTCTCCTTCAGCTACGGTGAATGTCTGACCCGGGGGTCGCAGCTACTCACACAACCCCGACCGCGGCTTTCTCATGCCTGATGAAGCCGGCTCGGGTAGAGCGGGCGCGCACAGCGGTTGAGTATAGGCGCGAGCGATCCCGACGAGTCTAGCATTGCGACCAGACACCGCGGGCTGGATGAACTGGCACGGTGTAGGATTTTCGGCACTGCCAGCGTCGCTATTTAGCGCTCGCAAACGCGACGTGCCATGTCGTATGAACGAGCTTCAGGGAATGGCAGGCGCGGAAGGAGGCGGCTTACGAAATTCGCACTTCCAGGAGAGTGACGTTCTCTCCGAACGGATCAGGTGCAAGGCCGCAAGCAATGCGTACTCTGCCGCGGGACTACTCCGTGAATTCCTCTGCGGCCTTGCTCTAATAGACCATGCAGGGCGTGGTGTCAGTATGTGAATGGCTACGTTGACGGAATTCACGACCAGCACGGTCGTGATTTCCACAAAGATGTCTCGCGCCACGGCCTCCCGACGGCCACCACCGGATTTTGGTACTCTCCCCGCGTGTTCTAGCAGCCGCGAGAACTGATCGGCCCGGCATCACACTGACGCGAGTCCGACAGTCCGGAAAAAAACCGTGCCCGCGCGGGGCACGGGCACAATTCAGCTTCGAACTGCGTTACGACCTTGCGCGGGCCTCGTTTGCTGTGCCCGGACAACGCCGGGCAACGCCACACCTGCGCAAGCGTCACAACGTCTTACGCCTGTACGTCAATCCCAAAAGTGTTGGCCAGGAAGTTGACCAGGAAACCGGCCGGGACGGCGCCGATCGACTCACCAAAGCCGACCCAGATGTTGCGTCCGAGACTGGCGCAGCAACCGCTGGCGATGACCGTCGTCAGCGAGGCCAACAGCATCATACTAATTCGCTTTCGCACAGAAGCCTCCTTCAAGACCTGATCTTGCATCCACGCCGTCTGTCAGACGGCACGCAAAGCCTGCTTTGCGCCTTGCGTTAAGGCTAAAAACGTGACGACCTGCGCCAGGCCTGAACTGTCGCGCCGGAAACAAAGCCGGGCAACGCCACACCCTGCGCAGGCGTCACAACGTTTTACGCCTGTACGTCAATCCCGAAAGTGTTCGCCAGAAAGTTGACCAGGAAACTGGCCGGGACGGCGCCGATCGACTCACCAAAGCCGACCCAAATGTTGCGCTGCAGACTACCGAAGCAGCCGTTGAACAGGGTGGCGGCGGACGCCACCAACATCAAAGCAATCATCCGCTTTCGCACAGAAGTCTCCTTGAAGATCTGACCTTGCTTCCACTCCACCGTCCAAACCGCATGAACGGTGTACGCTTGTTGTGCGGTTACTCGCAGGCGCGATAATCGCTACAACTGTCGCGCGCCTGACGAAACTTTCCCAAGTATACGCGATGGACACGGGCTGTCAACAGGCCATCCGCAGAGAAAGGACGATCAGTACGGGAAGTGTCCACAATTTGATTGGCGACCGACGCTGTCTATGAACCGGGCACCTACGGTGCAGCAAAACCTTGGCATAACTGCCCAACCAGGGTGGCGGAAAATCGCCACCTACAGACTCCGGCTGTCATGCCTCGCCACGTTCTCAGATTTGGAAAGCCGCGTCCACATAGGAGCGCCCAAGAAACCACAGCAGCAGCGCTGAAAGCACTTTGATGCCTACCAGCAAGAACGCCGTGATTGCGACGCCCCAGACCGGTACCAGCACTATGCCGCAAAGCAGCGCCCCGAGGCACGCGCCCACGTGGTCGGCACTGACCACTCTTGCCGCGGCCGCGCCCGCCGCGCCGGTCATCTCGAACTGCCAACGACCAGCCACGCCAAACGCGGCCCCGCCTAACAGCCCCGTCATAACTACCATTGTGGATATGCAGCCTTCGACCACCCCAAAACTGCCTGGACCACTTTGCAGTCTCGCCAACGCTTGCCAGACAAAGGGAATCGAGGCGGCAAGGACAGCCAAGAGAACGTCTAACCGGAGCAGCCGCGCTCTCAAGCGCAATCGGCCATGGCCAGATAGCATGCAACCCAGCACCAGTCCGGCCATGAACAGTGCGATTATCCAGCCGATGCGTTGGTACACGTAGCCGTACAGGTTCTGAAACGCGAATAGCCACAGGATGCTGAGGGCCATGGTGGCCAGGCCGGTAGTTGCCACCGATACCGCGATCGCCCCGGCCGCCCAGCCGGTGCGCGGCCCTTGTCGCAATCGGCAGATGAGGAGCGTGAGGGCGACGGCGCCGGCCAGGAGGCTGATCAGGTGCGTCAGGCGCAGCGACTTCAACTGTGCGAACACGCCGGCCGCGCACCACTTGCTCAGCCAGGAATTGGAGGCAGCGTCCACGAAGTCACGCCGGGCGGCGCCTGCGCCGGCCGCGGCTTCCCACAGCGCCAAGCGTTGCAGGTAAATCGAGGGCTTCAGATCAGTGCTTGCTGTAACGCCTTCGGCCGCGTCCAGGCTGGCGGCGCGCTGCGCGACCTTTTCGGGGTCGAGCCAGTCCGTGGCCCCGGCGAACCATGCCGGATCAAAAGTCGGGGACTTGACGCTGCGACGCGCAAATCGCCTGCTCATCTCGGCCGGGTCAATGGTAATCAGCCCCGGCACGGTCGCAGCCAACACGTGGGCCGGGTCGCCCCAACCGATTACCACGTCGGGAAAGTGCCGCCGCAGCGTTTCGCGTATGGAGCCCAAGTATTGTCGCGAAAGCTCGGACAACTGCGTCGGCGCGGCCGCGGCGGTCAGACAAAGCACGGCTTCCGGGGTCATCGCGCGGCGCAACTCGGCGTAAAACTCATCCGTGTAAAAACGGGCGCGCAGCGCTGATGTCGGCTCCGGCGGCCGAGCCACCACGAGGTCAAACCGGGCCCGCTGCGTCTTGACGAAATGCCGAGCGTCGATGGCGTGTATCGTCACGCGCGGGTCCGCGAGGGCGTCGCGGTCGGCCGCCGGCAGGAACGGCTGTACGAGCTCAAGTTCTCGCGGGTCCGGATAAATGCAATCCACCCGCTCGACCGGATGCAGCAGAATCTCGCTCAGCAGGCCGTCCGTGCCGCCCCCCAAAACGAGCACACGCCGCGGCTGCGGATGCTGACACATCCAGAAGTGCGCCAGCGGCGCCCAGGTGTATGGGTCTGGAAAATCTGACGCGAAGTGGCCATCGCAAAACAGCGAGAATTGGCCAGCGCGCCGGCCGAGCGCCAGGTTCTGATATTTTGTCTCGCTCGCCGCGACCAACTCGTAGTCCGGAGCAAGCTGGTTCCAGCGCCGGGCAGTCAGCCAGCCGTCAAGCGGCCCGCGGCCAAACAGCGCTGCCATAATCGCGATGGCCGAGAGTCCGGCGAGCGCCGCGGCCGTCGGCGGCAATCGGCGCCATCGGCGGCTGGGGCCCGAGGCTCGGCCGGGCTGCACCATCAAAAAGCCGGCCGAACACACGGCCGTGGCGGCGCCACACAACAGGACGATCTGAATGGGGGCCAGGCGCTCCACGGCCCAAAAGCTGAAGGCCGCCCCGCCGATCAGGCTGCCGGCCGATTCGATGGCATAGACGTGGGCAAAAGAGAGGGCCGGACGGTGCGCGTCAGCTCTACGAGTGTCGGCATGGGTCGCCGGCGCCGCGTTTAAAGTAACGGCGCAGGCCAACGGAAAGGCCAACCCGACCAGGGCGCTGACCGGCGAGACGAACGCAAGCGCCGCAACGACCGTGCGCCCCAGCGGCAACAGCTCACCCGGCGCCACGCCCAACCAGGCCCGCGCCCCGCGGAATACCCACAATTCAAGCACTCCCGCCAAGCTCAGTGCCAGCAACACGCCCGCGAGGCCGCCGGGAACGCTCCCGCGTCGCCCCAGCGCGCCAGCCAATCGACCGCCGACTGCCGCCCCGAGCGCGATCCCCACCAGCCAGGCGAACAACACCACGCCCCAGGCGAACTCGCTGCCGTACATGAGCACCATGGCTTCGCGCAGCAGCAAGGACTGCGTGATGATGGCCTGCGCGCCCCAGGCCAGAACCAGGGCCGCCAGCCAAAGACGTAAACTGCGGCCGGCGGCATGGGGCGGCGGCGTCGCGGTGGTTTGCTGGTGCGGCGGCGCCTGGGGCATGTGCATTCTCCGGCGGATCGCTTGTGGTATCATAAGGGCTCCGGCCAGGGAGTTGAGCCAGGGTCGTGCTTTTCGGGCAGGCAGGTGAATCTATTGGCACATCGCGGCACAGCCCGCAACGTGGCGGGGCTGCTGGGGCTCATCGTGCTGATGCTACTGGTGGGCACGTGCATGATGTACGTCCGGGAACAGCGGCGCTTCTGCCCGCTGCCAGACAATCCGGCGCGGGGTTGGCACTTGTCCGGTACGATTGAACGCTATGCCGCCGGGGATACGTATCTGAAGATCGGCCGGGCCGCGGACAGCTTCCAGCGGTTCGACGTCCAGCAGTTAAGGTTCGCAACGTATGCGCGGGAGGGGACGGGCGGCGTTACGGTGGAGGTCTACTGTTACGACATGGCCTCGCGCGCGCACGCGCTGGCGGCCTACCAATCCGAGAAATCGGCCGGCGCGAGCGCCGTCCCAGCCGGCGACGGCGGTCACCGCAGCGGGGCGAGCGTATCTTTTCTGCGTGGCAGCAGCTACGTTCAGGTTATTCCAATTCACTACGGTGAGGCGGACGAAGGGGATATTCGCACGTTGGCAGCGGCATTGGGCGGGACGAGGTAGGCGCAGCGGCGCGGGCGTGCCGCCCGCCTGACGCGCTACACGTTTCGGGCAGCCCACTCACCTGGCGGCGCGGCGCGTGTCAATACTGATGTGCACGGTTGGGTTTTGGCGTTTTGGCCGGCCCCGCGTGGCCTACAAGCGCAGCGACCGGGGTGCCGGCGGCGAGGAGAATGAGCGTGACAAGCAGGCTACAAAAGGCGTTGATGCTGGTCGTTTTACTGGTGGGCGTGGGTAGCTTGACCGCCTGCGACGAGGACGACTGGGAGGATTATTTTGAGGATTGGGGCGGCTGTAGTTGCGGCTGCCGTTACGATGACCGCTGTGGCGGTGGCCACTGGTACGAATTCTGGTATTGGTGATCGGATAAGCAGAGCCGGGGCGTGCCGCCCCGAAATGCCGCCAAGAGCCTCCGCATCCGCGTAGTGCCCGCTCCGCCGGCCCCCGCGCCATCGCCACGTCCGCCTACCGCCTATCCATCACCGCTGGCGTCCATCCATCAGCGCCGGCGTATTGCCGCGGCTGGGCTTCGTCCATTTGCGGCGGTATCATGATAACCGTGCCACGACGCCCTCCGACCCGGCGTTGGTCGAAAGCCAACAAAACGGGCCATACAATGAAGCATATGCTGACCCGCCCGGCCCGGCGGCCGTTTACACCTTGAAACCGCACACGGGAGCTAAGACCGATGCAGTCCAACGGCATAAAAAACGAAACGCAGTTCTCCGTGTTCCTGGTTAACAAACCGGGCATTCTGGCCAGGGTCTGCCAGCGCCTGGCCGACGATCGCGTCAACATTCTCGCCCTCAGCATGATGGATTCGACCGAACACGGCGTGCTGCGCATGGTCGTAGAAGACCCGGCCCGCGCCCGCCAGAGCCTGGCCGAGCTTGACGTGCCCACGACCGAATCGCAGGTTCTGGTGGCCACCCTCCCCAATCGCCCCGGTTCGTTGGCCGACGTGGTCGAGCGCCTCTCGGTGGCCCACGTCAACGTAAACTACGCGTACTGCACCACCGGCGCACCCGGCGGCAAGTCGCTGGGCGTTTTTCGCGTGTCGGACCTGAAAAAGGCCATTAGCGTGCTCGAAGAGCGCCGCCCGCGCAGAAAGCCCCCCTCGACGGCCGTTCGCGCTCCGGGTCAGCGGCGGAGGTAGCCGTAGCGGCGAAGATATCCTCAGCGTCGGAGATAGCCGGGGTCGGTGGCAGGTGGCCCGCATCGGTGATAGCCTCGGTATCGGAGATAGCGAGTCTGAAATAGTTGGCGTCAGAGAAAGTCGCCGTCGGACGTAGCGAGCGTCAGAAAAAGCAGCGTCGGAGATAGCGTTGGACCCTGCATCCCGGACTGTTAGCTCGGACGCGCCGGCCACGGCGCCGCGTTCGTCGGCCGGCGCCCGCTGGGTAGCGGCCGCCGTTTTCGTAGGTTGCGCGGCCGTGCTGGCTATGGCGGTTTGGCTCGAGCCGGACCCGCGCGGGTTCGGCACGCACGAACAATTCGGCAGCGCGCCCTGCGGTATGCTCGTACTGACCGGCTACCCGTGCCCGACCTGCGGCATGACGACCGCCTTCGCCTACTTCGTGCGGGCCCAGTGGATTCGCTCCTTCATGACCCAACCGGCCGGCTTTGTGCTGGCCCTGGCAACGGCCGGCTTCGCGCTGCTCTCCCTGCGCACGCTGGCCCTGGGCCGCTGGCCGCAGCGTTTTGTGCCCACGATTTCCAGCTACTGGATTTTCCTGGCCCTGCTGATCCTGCTGCTGGGAGGCTGGGGCTTCAAGCTGATCGAGGGCCTGGTGACCGGCACGCTGCCGCTGCACTGAAAGCTTGGTCGGCTGGAGCCCAAAGGCTCAGCCCGCAGAAATTTGTAGGAAGCCGCTTTAGTCTTCCGGGGGCAGAGCGGCCTTGTAGCGCTTCTCGCCCCAGGCCCGATCGAACTCGATTTGGCCGTCGTCGCCCATCTTGAGCCAGGGGTGCAGCGCTTCAGGCAGCTTCGGTTTTTCGATGTAAAAGCAGAAGCGATTGCGCTGGCTCGGGAAGAGCGTGACGTAGGCCAGGTACGGGAGGACGGCCAGCCGTACCGCCAGGTGTTTCAGCAAGGCGCGGCGTTCGAGGCGGGCCAATTGCGGGAAGAGGTACCAATAGCGGTAATGAATACGGTGGCGCGCCGTGGGGTCGTACGAGCATATCGTCTTTTCGACTTCACGCTCGGTCCAGCGGTAGACGAAGTTGGGGATGGGCGAGTTGTCGACGCCGCCGTAACGACAGTCGTTGTAGAACACGGCGGCGTCCTCATACGAGAGGGTAATGCCCAAACGCTGCATGAGGCGCATCGTGAAGCTGTCGCGTGATTCGAATACGAGCACTCCCACGCGCGCCACGCGGTACATCTCCAGCAAGGCGCGATGCGGCGAGCGGCAATGGTGCAGGGAGGCGTGCGTTACGGCGTAATCGAAGTAGCCGTCGGCAAAATCGAGAGCATGTATGTCCTGGCGCTGCCACTGGTAGGGGGCCAGCTTGGCGGCGTCGAGGCGCGTATCCAGGTTGACCATCGTCACGCGGCGATAGGCGAGCTCATGGAACACGTTACGGTCAGTCGGGCCGGCCGCGCAGACGAGAATGTTCGCATCGCGGTCAGGAATGAACTCGGTGAGGCCGTGACGATAGAAGTTCAGTCGTTGTCCGCTCATCGTTGGCCACCAGTGCCCGGCGCCGTTTGCCGGCTCGCGCGTCGACCCCGATCTGCCGGCCGAGGCGCCGAAGAATACGCCCGGCGGGCGAGGGTTTCAAATTCGGCGCAAGCTGGCTGTAAGCATCCGGCGGGGCGCACTCTGCGGTGCGAAAAACCGGCGCTTGGCGAGCTCAGCTTCGCAGGCTGCCCAAAGTATCGGGCCGACGCCGGCGGGCCGCGCACTCTCGACGCCTCATTGACAGGCCGGTACGATGACGCTCTGTCATTTGGGCCCGGGGCGACGGGCGCTGTGCATTGGAGAGCCGGCTTGCGTTTCCAGGGAACTTCGCGACGGCGACGGGGCTGGATCATGATATTCGGGCTGTGCTTAGTCCCGCCCGCATCCGCCGCCGAGATGACCATAGCCCGGCCGGGCGACAACCTGCCGCGCAGACTGGCGGAAGCCGAGAAGACGACCGGGACGCTGTTCCTGACGAAAGGGCTGTACGCGCTTGACGAGCCTCTGATGGTGAACGGTCCGGTCAGGATCATTGGAGCGGCAAAAGAGGCCGTTATCATCTATCCGACCAAGGCGTTCAGGGCAGATGCCCTGATCGAAGTGGTCGGTGGCGAGAAGCAGAATGTGCGCGGCGTCGCAATTAGCCACCTTCTTCTCGCATGCACATACGGGGACGCCGCGGAGGTGGTGAAATGCGGCATCGTACTCGGACGTGATGGCAACCGTTGCGAGTCGAACTCCCACGTGTTGGATCACGTAGGCATCGTGGGGCGTTTCAAATACGGCGTCGTGCTCCTGGGCACCGAACTCTCGAGCCTGCGCGACTGTAGCGTGGTGCTGACGGCGCCGGGCGGCGTCGGGCTGTATGCCAGCCCCGAGAACCGTATTGACTTCTGCAGCGCGCGCCTACAGAAACTGATCGCCGGAGGTACCACGACCTACAACCACGTCAGCGGCGGCGTCCTGGGGGCGGGCCCCGGTGGCAGTAGCGTACGATTTGATGGTTACGTCGTGGCTTGGACCTTCACCAATGTCTTTTTTGGTGTCGCAGCCGAGCCGGGGTCCGAATCAGTGATCCGCCTGCACGGCTTGCAATCGCCGAACAGACTGCTGGTGCCTTCCCAACTGACATTCATCGGCTGCGGCAACGATCAGCTCCGGACGCGTTTCGGACTATATGTGACCAGCGAGCGTCCGGATCGCGTCGGGGCCGACCGTCTGATCTTCGATAACTGCTACCTGCTCTCGCGCGAGTACCCGGTGTGCTGCAAGACCGCCGCAAATGACCCTGGCCCGGAAACCGGCCTGATTCGACATTGGGCCGAGCGAAACAGCCGATTCCTGAAAAACGGGGCGGTACAGGAGGTCCGGCCCTAGACGAGCGAGCCGAGCGAAAGCAGCCGGTTTGGCACGGAGCGTACGAAGGCGATAGATTTGCGTGCACGAGATGGATCTCGAGCAAGGCGTGAAGATCAGGCGCAATGTTCCAAAGTTGGCCGAGGCGGCGCGGGCGGCTGCCCGGCGTGGCGGTGGAGCTTGGTAAGCTTCCGGGCACCGCTTCAGGATTTGCGGATACACGGTGCGTCCGCCTGGGCAGGGCCGACCCTGCAGGCGCCGATGAGGCAGGCCTGTTTGCGGCAGCCGCCCACCTGGGGGTTTGGCGGGGCCTGGTCGGCGCTGGCGCAGATTATGCGCGGGCTTGACAGCGGGGCGGTAGTCCTGGCGGCCGGCGGCAAGCTGCTGACGAAGAGGCGGCGGCATGATTTCAAACCGGGAAGCTTGGCGAGTGCGGTCATGGGGTTGACCTACCTGAGTGATTACGGGTGTTCGTCAGGCTTATCGGCGCTCGATATACGGCCCGGGCAGCGGCGCTGCAGGTCAAAGAGCGCCGGCTTGTGTTTTCGCCAACTTGCCTCAAGCCGCGCGGCGCCGGTGCGCGGGCGCGCGACGGCTGGGCTGTTCTCGGTTATCGAGGCGCCCACCTTGGATGACCGACCGACCAGCGGGCCGCCCGGATTTTCGAGCAGATCATGAACCCGGCCGCAGCCAAGTGGGAAGCACTAACCAAGCCCCTTGAGGGGCTGCTGGGGCGGATTCGCGACAGCGAACGAGTGCGCGGCGAAATCGGCTGGGTGGTGTTTCACTGGGCGGCCGAGTTTGCGCTGGTATTCGCGGTATTGAAGCTGCTAACCACCATTTTGGGGCGGGAGGGCTACGGCGAATATACGCTGGTGGTGACGGCGACGGATTTGGTGGGTGCAGTATTGCTCTCACCCGTGATTCAGGCGTTCCTGCGCACGTACCACCCGGCTGAGCGCGACCAGCACGAAAGACGGGCCGGCTTGCTGGTGTTTCGCTGGTATGCAGCCGCGAGCATCGGGGTGATGACGGCGGGAGCGCTGCTGAGCAAGCCCTTCGCCGCGCAGTTCAACTTGCACCCCTGGTCGGTATTGGTGGGCGGGCTGATCTTCACAGGCTACCAGTTCCGAATGCTCGGGGTAGAGGTGCTCACCATTCGGCGCCGCCGGCGCGCAACAGCCCTGCTCAATTGCGCCTTCCTGGCGACGCAAATACTGTTGTTGTTGCTGATTACGAGCATCTGGGGCGCGACCGCGCAAGGGGCGTTGACTTCGTATGCCCTAGCCGTGCTATTGTTCGCGGCCGTGATTGCGATTCCATTACTGTGCGAGCTGTTGGGTAAACCGGACAACGGCGCATTCAACCTGCGGCCGCTTATATGGAGCTTTGGTGTTCCGGCCGGTCTATTGCTTGTTCTCCAATGGTTTCAGAGCTGTGGCGACCGTTACATTCTGGACCGGTTGGTGGACCGTGAGGCAGTCGGGTGCTACGTTGCCGCCAACCAGGTTGGTTCAGCTCCGTATTTTCTCCTGTACGGCGTATTGGCGACGCTACTGCGTCCGATTGCATACCAGCGCTGCAACGATTGCAATGACGCCCGGGGCCTGTGGGCCGCGGATCGACTGCTGTTGGGCGGGATTGGGGCATATGTTGTGTTGGGCGGGTTAGCCGGGGTGGGCTTTGCGCTTTGTGGCCCGGAACTGCTGGTGCTGTTTTCCAGTGAGCAGTTCGCATTGCCGCGCATAACGTTCGTGGTGCTGGCAGTCAGCCGCGGTTTGCAGCGGCTGGGTTTCTTGCTGGAACTCTTTTTTGCCGTCCATCAGCGCATGAGCGCGCTACTGGCGTTCCGCATCGCGGGCGCCACGTTCACTCTCGCGATTTGCTGGGTAATGACCGCAGGCTGGGGATTACCGGGCGCGGCGCTGGGCAGTTTAACGGCGGCGGCGCTGAACGTGGGGCTGATTGTCCTCGGTCCGGGTGGAGTCCTCCACATGATCCGCGCGGCGCGCCGGAGCCTGCGGGCTCAGGTATCAGAGCCACGGGGCGTGCCTGCAACCAGTGTTGCGCGCGTGGAGGGCTTGGTGCAGACAAGGGATTTGGGAGATGCCAAATGAGCACCGACCAACTGGCTGAGAGCTTGCTGCGGCGGCACTTGAACGGCCGAAATGTGGTGGTATTCGCGAAAAATCTCGGCCCCTACCATGTAGCGCGCTTCCGGGTTCTGGGGCGACGGCTCGCCGGCTATGGGGCGCATTTGGTGGGCGTCGAGCTGGCTGCGGCAGAGAAGGCCTATCCCTGGCGCGTCAGCCGTGACGCACTGGAGTTCCAGTGGCGTACGCTGGCCAGCGACGGCGCGGTAGAGGACATCTCAGGCTGGGGTCAGCGCCGGCTGACGCGGAAATGTCTGGAGGAATTGCAGCCCGTAGTGACCGTGGTCCCCGGCTGGTCAGACGCCTTTCTGCGTTATGCGTTGGCCTGGTGCAGGTCCGGGCCGGGCATCTGCCTGGTTGCCGGGGATTCCACGGCTGACACGCGCCGTACGGATTACGAGCCCAAGCGGCGCTTGAGATTATTGGAGTTGTACAAGCGCTGGCTGCTTCGGGGCGTGGACGGGGCGTTGGTTTCCGGGGATGCCTCACGTGATTATTTCGCCAGTCTGGGCGTGCCGCGCGAGCGCATCTTTCTCAAATACGACGTCGTCGACAACGAGTACATAGCGCAGCGCGCCGAACAGGCGCAGGGCACGCTGGCTGCTGTTGGTGTCGAGCTTGAGCGTCCCGGTCGTCATGCGCTGGAAGACGCCAGCGTAGGTCGTGGGCCCCGGCGTCAGCGTGATCTTCAGCGGCGCAGGCGCCCGCATGAAGACATACAACCGCCGCAGCAGCCCCAGAACGAAGATCGCCGCGGCTGCGTAACCCAGGCCTACGTAGAAGTAGGCAATGAGATCAGTCAGAGTGCCTCCAGTATCCATTGAGGACTCCTCGCTCCAGGCAATGAGTTGACAGGCCGCACAAAGCGG
>ENA-UOUL01000710-UOUL01000710.1-bioreactor-metagenome-genome-assembly--contig:-NODE-710-length-55077-cov-15.635255_pt1 | contig 55077 bp, 39 predicted proteins | sample MGYA00249838_ERZ747220 | MGnify/ENA primary metagenome ERZ747220 (study PRJEB28778, sample SAMN05720191) | bioreactor metagenome | isolation source: Anaerobic biogas reactor | place: USA:Washington... | reverse complement strand
TTTGTTCCCTACTATTTTATACAGGAAATTGAAATACCTGAAGAGTATGGAGATGAAATTCCTTCTCTCGGATATGAAGGGACATATTCTACTGACCCGATCACCGGCAAGCAGTATTATAAGGTTAATCAATTGGCATTTCTTGAAAAGGTATTCGGGGTTCCCGACCATCATCCCTACGGTTACCTGTTTGGGAATACTGACAGAACATATATCTTTAATGAAGATTGTACTGATCTGCCTCAATCTGAAGAGTATCCGTGCGGAGGCAGCCAGCCACTGATCAGAAGCAATAAATACAATGCTGTAACTGTGACAATGCCTGATAAAGGAGAAGAGGTTGAAATGTACTCCACAATAAGCTTTGATACAGAGAATCTTATCCAGGTCTATGCAGGTAATGATAATGTTCCCTATACCATGGATGATATTTTTGTTTATGCTCCCAATTACTGGGAAAGGATTTCTGTTAAACTTGAGATCAGATAGATTCAGTAACCTTAGATTATTATGACTACCCGAAGGTAGCAGTATTTGATTGAGGTAATGTGATATAGCCATCCGGCATTTACACCCAAACCCGGTCTGCTTCGCAGGCTCTGTTCCGTGCAAAAATGAAAAAGGCAGCCGGAATCGGCTGCCTGGTTGTGGGCCCAGCTGGGATCGAACCAGCGACCCCCTGATTATGAGTCAGGTGCTGCTAACCATCTGAGCTATGGGCCCGAAAAATATTTCAATCAACAGGGCCTTCCCGTCTGCCATGCGGCATCCGGGGTGCTGCTAATCCCGGGAATCACAAAATTCCGGAGGAATTTTGTATCATTCCCGAGGATCCCGGTCCGCCTCTGGCGGATCGGGACCATCTGAGCTATGGGCCCGAAATATCAGGGTGCAAATATAATATCAAATTGAAAAATCTGCAAACCTTTTACAATACCGGATCCCCACGGGGGATTTTTTTTATATGTCATTCATCTACAATTCTTAATGGCCTACGGCCAATGTTTCCGCGTGACAGATAATGTATTGTACCCGGATTGACCTCCGGCTGCTGACTGAGGACTGCCGAATGCCGGCTCCCGGTGCGGGTGGGTGAGGGTGACTGCCGTATTACAATTCTTTATCGTCTACGACGATATACACTGGTGTGGGTTGTGTTATCTACAATCCTTGTTGGTCTACGGCCAACCACACAATTGCCTGTTGTCTGCAATTATTAAGGCTCAGCGGGCTCGCATTGTCACACTAATGCCTCTTGCCTGATTGCTACTGCCTGTTTATGTAATCAAAGAGCACGCCCCCCGCCTCATCCAGGTCATACCCGAAGGTGATCAGTCCGCCACGGTCGCCACCCATCACAATGATCCGCTTCTCATATACCTCCTGCTCACCAAAGATGCGTATCATCTCGCGCGCCATCGCAGGCGTACCATACTCAACGTTCCTGTCTGTAGTGGGAACTTTGTCAATAATATCTTCCCACAGGCTCATGGAGTGAACATGAATGATCGCATTGGTGCCGGGGTCTGCCGTATAGATGGCCGCATGAGTAAGCGACTCCGAGGAGGCTTTCAGCGGGCCGCTGCACATCACCGCATTGTCATCGATGTTGTATGACTTTACCCTTACATAGTGACCCGGCTCAAGCTCCGGGATATCTCCCGTTGATGAGCCGGTGATGATGAACTGCGACGATTTTCCTACTCGAGTGCTGATATTCCCGAACCCCACGCCATTTTCAAACGCCCCTATCAGGTCGAGATTGAAGAGTATCTCTCTCCAGTGATTTATGATCTCATACTGCTCGTCAGTGATGACGGAACCCGACTGGCTCCAGTAGCAGTTAAACTTGACAATACCTTCCATATGATTATGATAACATTTTCAAAATTGATTCCTTTTCTGCCCTGCATATACCACGGTCAGTGATCAGACCGGTGATCAGACGTGCAGGCGTCACGTCAAACCCGTAATTTGAGACGGCAATCCCTTCAGGAGCAATGCTTACCCCGTCTATCGTCCTGACTTCATCAGCATCACGCTCCTCTATCTCTATCTGTCCGGGACGGTCAACAGACAGATCAAATGTGGATGCCGGCAGCGCTGACCAGAAAGGCACTCCGTTATCGTTTGCCGCCAGCGCCTTGAGGTATGTCCCCGTCTTGTTTGCCACATCTCCCGAGGCCGTAGCCCTGTCACATCCGACCAGCACAATATCAACCATCCCGTTCTGCATCAGGTGACCTCCCGCATTGTCTGTGATGAGTGTGCAGGGTACCCCGTGGTTAACCAGCTCCCAGGCTGTGAGCCTGCTGCCCTGGTTACGCGGACGGGTCTCATCAACCCACACATGCACCCTGATACCGTTGTCGTGGGCAAGATATACCGGCGCCAGTGCGGTGCCGTAGTCAACACACGCAAGCCATCCGGCATTGCAGTGAGTCAGTATATTTACCGCATCGCCGTGCTTTTTGCTGCTGATATCCTCAATGAGCGGAAGGCCGTGTACCCCTATCATCCTGCTCCGCTCCTCCTCCTCGTCGCAGAGGCCCTGGGCCGCCTTGCGCAAAACACCGGCGTCGGGGTAACTCTTCATTACCGCGGTCATGTAATCAACTGCCCAGGCAAGATTAACGGCGGTGGGCCTGGCAGATTTAAGTCGCTCTGCGTCACGCCTGACCGGAGAAAGCAGATCCCGGGAAGCAGACTGATCATCACTGCTGCTGACAGTTCGGCCGACATGTTCAAGGAAAGAGAGATAAACACCCCATGCCGCCACGGCACCTATCAGGGGAGCCCCCCGCACTGCCATATCTCTGATGGCATCATATACGTCCGCAACACTTCCAAGGGTCATCACCTCAAAAGAAAAAGGAAGTCTGCGCTGATCAATCACATGGACTGACCCGTGGTCTCCCTCATCCTTCCAGATGCTTTTGTAATACTTTTCCCCAACTTTCATCAAATGCCTTTCCCCTCATAAATTAATCCGTAAAATTAAGAATATTACACTTATTATGATAATCAGCGTCTTCACTAAATTTCAGAACAGTAGTTTTCGAATATCCGACCCGTTTGTTCCATCTCTTTAGAATTAATTGATTATCTTTGCATAAGAATAAAACCTATGGTAGATAAAGAGGAATACAGGGCACGGATCATCCGGACAGCCAGCAGGATTTTCAGTCATTACGGCTTCAGGAAGACTACTATGGATGAAATATCCAGGGCTCTTAAGAAGGGAAAGAGTTCGATTTACTATTATTTTGACAGCAAGGAGGAGATCTTTGAGGCGGTAGTGCTTTATGAGGCAAACCAGCTTCGCAGAAGGCTGACAGCTGCAATCAAGGAGGTGGACTCCCCGCCGGATAAGCTGCGAAACTATATATATGTCAGGATGAGGGAGTTTGCCAAGCTCTCCAATTACTACAATGCTGTCTTCGACAAGAATCTTGACCACTACGAGTTCATTGAGAAGATAAGGTCGCGCTATGACCGTGAGGAGCTGGCCATTCTCCGCCTGCTGGTTTATGTGGGCAATAACAGGGGTGTTTTTGAGGTGGAGGACAGTGAGTATACTGCCATGGCCATCCAGACGATGCTCAAGGGTATGGAGGTTCCTCTCTTCTGGCGCAAGCGCGAAATAGACATCAATGACCGCCTTGAGGCGATCCTCAGGCTGATCTTCAACGGGATAATGAAGAAACAGTAAGGGCCGGTATCGGACAGGGCGATGCTGCTGTTCAGTCCTCTCCTCTTATGCTAAGGTACACTGAGATCCGCAGAGACCGGCAGCTCTTCAGAGAAAGGTAATTCAAATCTTCCCCGGCTTACCCTTCGCCGTAGGGTCAGATGGGGTCTTTGTTACCGGCACCGGTTTATGACGGTATGCCCAGATCAGGATGGCTATGCCGATCAGGACCAACGGTATGCTGAGCCACTGGCCCATATTCAGTTTCATGCCGGCCTCGAAGGCTACCTGGTCCTCCTTGACGTACTCCACGAAGAACCTGAATCCGAAAACCATTATCAGGAAAACCCCGAAGAGGAGTCCCGGCTTCTGTTTGCCCATATTTTTCCAGTATATGCGCATAAGAACCCCAAAGGTTATGAGGTAGGCCAGAGCTTCATAGATCTGTGTCGGGTGTTTCGGTGCCGTCTCTCCGTTTCGCAGGAAGACGAATCCCCACGGGAGAGTGGTCTCAACGCCGTATATCTCCGAGTTCATCAGGTTGCCCAGGCGTATGAGTACGCCGGCAAGCGCTACAACAATGACCACCCTGTCAATGGCCCATATGAACGGTTTCCGTTCCTTTCTGGCAAAGAGCCATAATGCCAGAGGTATTCCTATTGCTGCGCCGTGGCTCGCCAATCCTCCGTGCCATATTTTAAGTATCTCCAGCGGCCGGGCAAGGTAGTAGGCGGGTTCATAGAATAAACAGTGACCCAGCCTGGCGCCCACTATGGTACCGATAGCCACATACACGGTAAGCCTGTCAAGGGTGGCATCTCCAAATCCTTCGTTCTTGAAGATCCTCTTCATTATATAATAGCCGATGACGAATCCCGAGGCAAAGAGAAGACCGTACCACCTCACTGCAAAGTTGCCTATCCGGAATATTTCCGGATCAACATTCCACGGAATAATCTGAAGTTCCATAGGGCATGATTTATGGTTACAAATTTAAGCAAAAATGGGAGAGATGGGTCATATGCCCGGAAAAGGTACAACCGGCCGGGTCGGCTACGGTTGAATATGTAACAAAATTTGATGTAAGTTTGCAGGTAGTGGATCACGGAAGATACATATCACGCAATCTGAGTCTGACGGCGATTGTGATGCTTTTAGCCCTTTCGTGTGCCAAGATCAGCGCACCCAGCGGAGGCCCGAAGGACAAAGAGCCTCCGGTGATCATTAAGAGCCTTCCCGAAAACAGCAGTGTAATGTTTACCGGCAAGGAGTTCACAATCACCTTCGATGAGTATGTTGTCCTTGACCGGATCACTGAAAAATTCATGGTATCGCCTCCCCTGGCCACCAAGCCCGAGGTAAGGCTCAAGGGCAAGAGCCTCATCGTCAACTGGGAAGATGATCTCGCAGACAGCACTACCTATACCTTCTATTTTCAGGATGCCATTCGGGATAACAACGAAAACAATCCCATACCCAACTTTCAATATGTCTTTTCAACCGGCCCGGTACTCGACTCCCTTTCACTGACTGGCAATGTCTTCAATGCTGTTGACCTTGAGATTGTTGAGGATGTAATGGTGCTGATGCATTCCAATCTTTCCGATACCGCGCCGCGAACCATCATGCCTGCCTATATCTCCCGTCCCGATGCCTCCGGCGGATTCATGATCAGGAACATCAGGCCGGGACGATACAACCTCTTCGCCCTGCAGGATCTCAATGGTAATTCAATGTATGACCTTGAAGATGAGGTTTTTGCCTTTGCTGATTCGATCATTTCCATTACACCTGAAGAGTATTACGGGCTGGTTCCGGATACTCTCTCATATAAGCCTCCCACGGCCACCGAGACAACGAAGCCGGACAAATTTGTATATGGCCTCCACAGGCTTTATGCTTTTCAGCAGCAGCCGGCACAGCAGTACCTGAAGTTCACTGAGAGAAAAAGCTCATGGCTGATCGGCTTTGGCCTGGCAATACCCTCTGACAGCGGACAGGTCTCCGTTGAGCTTATCGATGCTGACAGCACATCGTGGTTTATGGAGCACAATGCAGCACGTGATACATTCATGCTATGGTTAACCAAACCCGATATATACGACCTTGAGCTTATTGATGCCCTGGTCACCTATCCCTTTACTGACAGTACCGGTACGCTCATTTCCAGAACTGATACCGTCAGTTTCAGGTATCGCAAGCCCGCACCGCCCAGGGGAGGAACGGGAAGGGTGCCGGGACTCCGTCTCACCTCAAATGTTGCCGGCAAGGTCAGGCCCGGAACAATACCCATCTTCCGGTCCACCACTCCCCTTGCTGAACCGGATACATCCCTGATCACCTTCACGCGTACCATGGACAGCCTGCAGGTGCGCGTGCCGTATGAATTTGTAAGAGATTCCGTTTCATCACTCGGGTTTGTGATGAATACACAGCTTGAGACCGGCAGCGCATACAACCTGGTGCTCAACAATGGCGCTTTCCGCGATATCTATGGCCTGGCATCTGATTCAACAGTGTACCGGTTCTCGGTTGCCACGGAGGAGGATTACGGAAGCCTGAAGGTACTGATCACAGGGTATGAGGGCAACCTGATTATACAGCTTATCTCCGGAAAGGACAAGGTTGTCCGCGAGATGAAGATCAGCAGCCCGGGCGAGGCATCCTTCCCTCTCCTTGATAAGGGGACCTATCGCCTAAAGGCGATCTATGATCTTGACTCAAATGGAGTATGGACAACCGGAAACTATGATCTTGCAAGGCAGCCGGAGCCTGTCTCATATTACCCTTCCATGCTGGAGGTTAAAATTAACTGGGCCCTGGAGCAGGACTGGGATCTGGGGGAGATGTATTTAAAGGATGTTTCACTGCGTAACAAACCCGCAACAGGCAGATAAGGATATGTCAACACGCAGAAGGTTTATAAGGAATAGTATTGTGGCCGGTGCTGCAGTCACTGCAGGTATTCCCGCATTTTCATCAGGGCGTGCGGGGCGATGGCCTGTAGTGAGACCGGCGCCCCGGCAGCGCAGGTTTCGCAGCAGTGAGGTTGAAAGTACAATAAAGGAGATTGAGTCATTCCTAGGACCTGACAATGAGCTGGCATGGCTCTTTGGCAACTGCTTTCCCAACACCCTTGACACCACGGTCAATTTCTCGGAGAAAGAGGGCAGGCCTGACACCTTTGTAATCACCGGCGACATCAATGCCATGTGGCTGCGCGATTCCTCGGCACAGGTATGGCCGTATGTCTCGCTTGCCGCGAAAGATCAGAAGCTGAAAGAACTTATTGCAGGCGTCATCAACCGACAGGTAAAATGTATACATATTGATCCCTATGCCAACGCCTTCAATGACGGGCCGGGGCACAGCGAATGGATGAATGACCTGACCGAGATGAAGCCGGAGCTCCATGAGCGCAAGTGGGAGATCGACTCGCTCTGTTATCCCGTCAGGCTGGCACATGGTTACTGGAAGACAACAGGTGACACATCGGTTTTTGATGCATCATGGTCTTCAGCCATGAGGCTCATCATCAAAACCTTCCGTGAGCAGCAGCGCAAGGAAAATCCCGGACCATATAAATTCCAGAGGGTGACCGGCTGGCAGACAGATACCGTGGCAGGTGCCGGCTATGGCAATCCTGTCAACCCGGTAGGCCTTATCGTCTCCATCTTCAGGCCATCGGATGACGCTACCATATGGCCTTTCCTGGTACCGTCCAACTACTTTGCGGTGAGGTCGCTCCGTCAGATGGCTGACATAGCCACCGCGGTCACCCGCGATGAGGAGTTGGCCGCTGATGCCACCGCGCTGGCCGATGAGGTTGATGCCTCGCTGAAGCGATACGCGCGGGCCACCCACCCGGACCATGGAGAGATCATACCCTATGAGACTGACGGGTACTACAACTACAATTTCATGGATGATGCCAATGTCCCCAGCCTTCTGAGCATGCCCTACCTGGGGACCATTGACCGTGATGACCCGCTTTATCTCAGAACCCGTAAGTTCGTGCTCAGCAGGAGCAATCCTTATTATTTCTCAGGTATCAGCGGTCATGGCGTGGGGAGTCCGCATACAGGCCTTAACCGTATCTGGCCCATAGCCATCACCATGAGGGCGCTGACGGGCAATGATCATGATGTGATCACATCACTCAGGATGCTGAAGAACACCCATGCTGCCACAGGGTTCATGCATGAATCATTCCTTAAGGATGATCACTCGCAATTCACCCGCAAATGGTTTGCATGGGCCAATACTCTCTTCGGGGAGCTGGTGCTGGAGACATTCAGGAACAGTCCTGATCTGCTTAAAGAAGTTTAAAAGATGAGATTATGAAAGAAGTTGTTGCCGGAGTAGACATTGGCGGGACAAACACCAAGATCGGGTTTGTTGACGCGGAGGGTGTCATTCATGCTGAAGGCAGGCTCTCCACCCCTGATTATGCCTTTGCCGATGATTTTGTAGCGGGGCTTGATGAGAAGCTGAAGGAGATGCTTGCGGGTAATCATGACCTGAAGCTCATTGGAATAGGTATCGGAGCCCCGAATGCAAACTATCATAAGGGAACCATTGAGCTGGCTCCCAATCTCCGCTGGAAGGGTATAGTGCCGCTGGCAAGGATCACTGATCGCAAGACAGGACTAAGGACGCGTATCACCAATGATGCCAATGCTGCCGCGTTGGGTGAGATGATCTTTGGCGCCGCAAAGGAGGTCAGGGACTTCATCATACTCACCCTGGGCACCGGTCTGGGCAGCGGCATTGTCATTGACGGCGAGGTTGTCTACGGTCACACCGGCTTTGCCGGCGAGCTGGGGCACATGACTGTTGTTGAAGGAGGCAGGGTGTGCGGCTGCGGGCGCCGCGGCTGTCTTGAGACGTATGCCTCTGCCACGGGGCTGGTACGCACCGTTCTGCATATGCTCAGCGACCGCCGTGAAGATAGCCCCCTGCGGGAGCTGAAGAACAGCGAGATCACGTCACGGCGGGTCGCTGAAGCCGCGGCGGCCGGCGATATCATAGCTCAGAAAGCCCTTGACGAAACAGCGCGGATGATAGCCCTCGGTATAGCCAACTCGGTCATCTTCTCCAGCCCCGAGGTGATATACCTGTTCGGCGGACTGGCACAGGCCGGCGACGCTATCTTCACACCTGTACGCAAATATGCCGCTGAGCTCGTGCAGCCCGTTTTCCGCGACACCTTCAGGGTGGAGCCGTCAGGGCTGCCCGAGGCGCAGGCAGCCATACTGGGAGCCTCGGCACTGATCTGGAAAGAGGTAAAGCAGGATTACCGGGGAAGGGCATATATGCAGGACCACCCGGATCAGGAGGACGAGTGATGCATAGGATTGGCATTGCGGACGCAGGTATACAGCCAGCGGTTAGATCAGGCAATAGGCAATAGGTCCCGGCCCCGAAAACCGGGGCCGAGGATCCTCGATCCGCCGGATGGCGGATCGGGACAGTAGGCAATAGGCAGTAGTGAAAAATGGTTATAATATGCTATTGAGATGGCCTGCAACCATTCAGCATTGTATCCCCCGTAGGGGTTAAAGAATTGCATAAATATGGCTATGAAATACCATTAAATACCCTGTAGGGGTTAAAGAATTGCATAAATATGGCTATGAAATACCATTAAATACCCTGTAGGGGTTAAAGAATTGTAGCAAGGTATACCACATTTATTGTAAAGGGCATATGTCATACATAAAACATTAAAATAAAATGCGTATCATTGAGGTCACAAGATTGAAGACAGACAAACATATTCCGCCAATGGCAGAGGTCTCGGCACGGCTTGATGAGCTGGGAGAAGGACACGAGATAGGAACGGTCAACTGGCAGAGTCACACCTACCGCCCGGAGGTCAGATTCAATATCGCCTGGGGAGAACGCGAGATATATATCAAATACTATGTCCGCGAGAACCATGTCAAGGCAGAGAAGAGCCGGACAAACGAGATGGTCTGCGAGGACTCCTGCGTTGAGTTCTTCGTCGCCCCGGAGGATGATGGCATCTATTACAACTTCGAGTTCAACCCTATAGGCACCGCCCTGATGGGCTCGGGCCATGGCCGGCATGACAGCGTACGCACTGACCCCGGGTTGGTTGACGGCATACGCCGCCTTACAACCATGGGCCATGAGCCCTTTGAAGAGATAAGCGGCAAAATAGAGTGGTCGCTCACCGTGGCCATCCCCCTTGAGACATTCTTCCGCCACAGGGTTGAGAACCTGGCAGGAAAGAGCTTCAGGGCTAACTTCTACAAGTGCGGTGACAAACTGAGCAAGCCACATTTCGTTACCTGGAATCCCGTAAAAACGGAAAAGCCCGACTATCACAGGCCAGAATATTTTGGAACTTTGAAATTTGTTTAATCAGACATAACCAAACTCTTCATGATCAAAGGAAATGCAGTAATAGGTCAGTCGGGTGGTCCGACGACAGTCATAAACTCAAGCCTGGCTGGGGTGGTTGACGCGGCCAGGCGTTCGGGAATTATTGCCGGGGTGTATGGAATGAACTACGGTATTGAAGGGTTCATGAACGAATGGCTCATTGATCTCAAGGCGCAGCCGCCCGAGATCATCCACGGTCTTCGTCGCACCCCCTCATCCGCCCTGGGCTCATCAAGACACAAGCTAAAGGATGAGGATTTCCCGAAAATCATGAGTGTGCTGAAGAAGTATGACATACGGTATTTCTTCCTCATAGGCGGCAATGACACCATGGATACAATCAACAGGGTTGAGGCCTATTGCCGGAGTAATGATTATGAGCTCACCGGTGTGGGCATACCCAAGACCGTTGACAATGATCTGTTTGGCACTGACCATACTCCCGGCTTTGCCTCCGCAGCCTGGTCCAACATCCTCAATGTGCTTCAGGCAGGCATGCTGGCCCGTGACATGAAGAAGGTTGACCAGTTTGTTGTCTACCAGACCATTGGACGTGATGCGGGGTGGCTTGCGGCGGCCACAGCGTTGGCCAGGCGTGATGAGGATGACGCTCCCCACCTGATCTATACCCCTGAGCACACCTTCGTGAAGGAAAAATTCCTTGCTGATGTGGACAGGTGCATACGAAGGTACGGCTGGGTGTCGGTTGTGTGCGGTGAGGGCCTCAAATATGATGATGGCACCCCTGTCAGTGCCTCGGTGGTCAAAGACAAGTTCAGCAATACCGAGTTTGGCGCTATGGGAGGAGCCAGCGTAGCCATCAGCCTTCACCGGATGATTACCTCCGAATTTGGCGTCAGGGGAGAGTTCCAGGTACCTGAGTCGCTAATCATGAGCGACTTTGTCAGGGCTGTCCCCCTGGACCTGGAGGAAGCCTACAGGTGTGGCATAGAGGCTGTACGCATGGCCGAGCGGGGCGAATCGGGGTACATGGTAACCATTGAGCGCAGGTCAGATGATCCGTACGAGGCAGCCTATGGCAGTATTCCGCTCAGCGAAGTGGCCATCGCTGCCAGGCCAATGCCGCCTGAGTATTTCAACACTGAGGGTAACTTTGTGTCTGACGCGTTCATCAGGTACATGAAGCCGCTGGCCGGAGAGATACCCGGGTTTGTGAGGTTGAAAAAAATTATGGTGTTAAAGTAAAACGAAGCAAAATGGCAACTGAATTCAACAAGGTGGCATTGTCAGTCAATGCTCATCCCGATGATGCCGAAGCATGGAATGCAGGTGTTCTCAAACTGTTGCACGACAGGGGATACAGGATTGTGATAGCAACCATGACCGGTGGTGATCTGGGTGGCTGCAACATGAGCATGGAGGAGACGGCACGCGTCCGGTATAAAGAGGCTAAAGCTGCCGCCGCTGTCCTTGATGCAGAGTATTACACTCTGGGAGGCATTGACGGCTCCCTCTTTGACAGTCCGGAGATGCGTCTGAAGTTGATATCGCTGATGCGGAAGGTGAGGGCAGGCATTGTATTCACCCACCTGCCCAACGATTATCACCCTGATCACAGGGCCACAGCAGCCATTGTCGAGGCAGCCGCCATGGTAGCATCGCTTGATCCGGTGCCGGTGCCTGAAAAACCGCTGGAGGTAACCCCGCTGCTCTATCACACATCGCCGCTGACGCTCAGTGACCCGCTGGGATCACAGATCACCCCGCCTCATTTCTTCGTTGACGTAACCAGCGTGGTTGAGACCAAGAGAGAGATGCTTGGCAGGCATATATCGCAGCTTGACCTGATGAAGCATATGCATAAGATTGACGATTTCTTCGGGTACGTACTTGAGGGTAACAAAAACTACGGTAAATTAGTGGGGGTGGAATATGCCGAGCCTTACTGGCAGCACCTGGGCGGTGGCTTCCAGAAAGACCCCCAGATACAGCACGACCTGAAAGAATTCATTGTTAAACAATAACATACAAGATCATGAACCTGACTCAGAAGAAATACTCAAAGTTCGCGCTGGTGCGCGAGATGATGGAGACCCCGGGCATTGTCAAGGCATTCCGCCCGGAATCATCAATCCCCTTCATCCCGGCGTTTAAAAATAAGAAGGGCCTCTTTCTTACGGGAGAGGGCAGCAGCCGGCTCTTCCCTGCCAAAAGGGCCATCTTCTCCAATCTCAGGAAGGAGTTCCTGCTGCCGGTGATGACCGAAGGATGCACACAGTCGCTTGAGTATAACCTGAACGACTTTGTGGTCTTCGCCGCCTCCAACTCGGGCCAGACGAAGGAGGTCATCCGCCTCGTTGAGAAGCTGAAGAAGAAGAAACATGACGCCGTTTTCGGTCTGACCGCCAACAAAAACACCAGGCTTGAAGAGATGGCACATGCCGCTCATGTACTCAGGTGCGGCAAGGAGAACGCGGTTGCTGCCACCAAGTCAGTCGTGGAGCAGGCTCTCTTCTACGATTCGCTGCTGCGCAACCTCAGGGGAGAGAAGATGACCGGTCTGCACAAGACTGCCGGCCTGATGGAGGAGGTACTGACCGCAACCATTGACAGGAAGATCATTGACATGGTTCGCAATGCAGACATGATATGGTTCGCCGGTCGCGACAACGGGGTGGCAGCTGAGCTGGCTCTCAAGACCAATGAGATAACCCGCAAGAAATCGGGTTTCCTGGAGGGCACATTCGCCCTGCATGGCATAGAGGAGGTGATGAACAAAAATGAGGTGCTCATCTGGGTTGATCCCTTTGACCATGACCGTGATAAGTTCATGGAATGCATAGTGAAAGGAGTGGGAGTGAATGTCATTGCCATCTCTGATGAGAAGACTGACTTTCCCACCATCGTCATCCCTGAGGGAGGAGATTATGCCGAGTACCTGCAGCTGGCAGCCGGGTGGAACATACTGGTAGAGACCGGCATAACCCTGGGCATTGATCTTGATCACCCTGTCAGGGCAAGGAAGGTGGGCAATGAGTATGTGGCAGCGGGCAAATAGCTGCCACTGTCCGCCGGAGATCAAATTTTTTTCGCCGGTATTTTCTAAAACGTATATTTACGTTTAGTTTAATTGTGTATCAGGGTATGGATAAGGTAAAAACTGTGGTTGGGATAGATATTGGAGGCACCAATACCATTTTTGGCTTCGTTGACCGGTCGGGAAATATCCTGGCAGAGGATCAGATCATGACCGCACATTATGATGAGCCTGAGGTTTATGTTGCCGCACTCTATGAGAAGATAATGATCACGGCCCAGAAGACGGGGAGGGAGCTTGAGATACTCGGGTTCGGCATCGGAGCCCCCATGGGCAACATCAACAAGGGAACCATTGAATACCCTGCTGATATGCCCTGGAAGGGGATCATTCCCCTGGCGGACATCTTTGCGCGTCATACCACGTTGCCGGTCATTGTCACCAACGACGCCAACGCTGCAGCCGTGGGAGAGATGATCTACGGTGGTGCGAAGGGAATGAAGAACTTTGTAGTGATAACCCTGGGTACCGGCCTTGGCAGCGGCTTTGTTGTTGACGGCAAGCTGGTATACGGCCATGACGGCTTTGCAGGCGAGATAGGACACACAGTCATCAGGCCGGGAGCCTCTAACCGCGACTGCGGGTGCGGGCGCAAGGGATGCCTTGAGACATATGTCTCTGCCACGGGGCTCAAGCGCACGGTGCTGAAGATAATGGCAGACAGGCTTGACGACAGTGAATTAAGGAAGCACAGTTTTGAAGAGCTAAATTCGGTGATGATTTATGAGGCGGCGCGAAGAGGTGATCCTGTTGCGCTCGAGGCCTTTGAGCACACCGGTGCGATGCTCGGGTTCAAGCTGGCCGATGTGGTGGCACACACCAACCCGGAGGCGATATTCCTCTTTGGCGGGCTGGCTCTGGCCAAGGAGCTGATCTTTGAGCCGGCGAAGAAGCATATGGAAGAGAACCTGCTTTATATCTATCGTGACAAGGTGAAGCTGCTGCCCTCTGAGCTGAGCACACAGAATGCAGCCGTACTGGGCGCCAGCTCACTGGTATGGTCATCCCTGGAAGCTGACGGAGCATAAACCTGATCTGACGGAATTAAATGAGTAAGTTCAATCTGCCGGAGATGATGAATTATATCATAGGGGCTATTTTTGTGGTGATCGTTTTCTCCATTGCCTATGCCTATCTCAAGCCTCACCGGCTGCATCACGCAAGGCCCCTCTCAACGCTTGCCCTGAAAGGCAGCTACCTGCTCTACCTGATAGTGACACTGGTGGTTATCTATTTGGCCAGCCTGCGGGGTGGCGGGGTAAGCCAGGTGTTTGACGGCGCTGAATTTTTTCTCTTCCTGGTGGCAATATTCGTGCCCACAGCAGGCATCTTCTCAAGAAAAGTGGCACGGTTCAGCGGGAAGAGAGTCAGATACAATAATATATTTACTGTTGTGAACCTGTTGATGGCAGTATTGGTACTGGTTCTTTACAGGTTCTGAAACCATGATAATCAAAAAGACTACATTTGCTCAATAATTGATTAAAACTCCAAAACCATGATCAAGGAAAGATTTATCTCCTACGTAGAGGAGAGTATCAGAAAGAACTGGGACATAGAGGCGCTCTCCAACTACCGGGAGAAGGGTTACACATACAAAGAGATAGCCGGTATTATTGCCAGACAGCACATTGCTTTCAGGGAATATGGCATCAGTGAGGGGGATATGATTGCCCTGCTCGGAAGGAACTCGGCCAGCTGGTGTGCCATGTACCTCGCGGTGGTCACCTATGGAGCGGTGGTGGTGCCAATACTTCCCGACTTCAAGCCTGACGACCTGCATAATATAATCAACCACTCAGACTCAAAGATCCTCTTTGCCGACGACAAGCTGTGGGAGTCACTGAATCCCGAGAAGATGCCGGCGCTGCAGTGCGTCAAGAGTCTTGATACCTTTGAGATGCTCATGAGCCGGTCTGAAAAGATCACTGGGATATACAGGTCCCTTGATGAGAAGTTTGCCGCTCAGTATCCCTCCTTTGGTCCTGCCGACATAAAATTCTCCGATATTGACAATGAAAAGATGGCTGTTCTCAGCTACACCTCCGGCACAACGGGTTTCTCCAAGGGGGTGATGATCCCTCACAGGAGCCTGGCAGCCAACGTGCGGTATGCACAGGAGAACATGCCCCTTGAACCGGGTGATCCCGTTGTCTCATTCCTGCCGCTGGCACATACTTACGGCTGCGCCTTTGAGTTCCTCTTCCCCTTTACCTATGGATGCCATATCACTATCCTGACCAAAACCCCTTCGCCGCAGGTGCTGATACAGGCATTCAAGGAGATAAAGCCACGGCTGATACTCTCGGTGCCGCTGGTAATTGAAAAGGTATACAAGAAGCAGTTGTTGCCGGTAATCAGTAAGCCGGCGATGAAGGTGCTGCTCAAGATCCCCGGCATAAATAAAATACTCTTTAAGAAAGTGCGTGAAAAACTGGAGACAAGCTTCGGTGGCAGGTTCAAGGAGCTGGTGATAGGAGGAGCAGCCTTCAATGCTGATGCCGAGAAGTTTTTCAGGAAAATAGGCATGCGTTATGCTGTAGGTTATGGCATGACGGAGTGCGGACCACTTATCAGCTATGACGGATGGAGAACGGCGCGTCTGGCATCATGCGGTAAAGCCGTGGATACCCTGGAGGTAAAGATAGATTCTCCTGATCCCCTGAAGACTGTGGGTGAGATAATACTCCGTGGCGATAATGTGATGCTCGGATACTACAAGAATGAAAAAGCCACCAAAGAGGTAATTGATGAGAACGGCTGGATGCATACCGGCGACCTCGGGGTCATTGATAAAGATGGGTACATATACATTAAGGGCAGGAGCAAGGACATGCTGCTGGGGCCGTCAGGCAAAAACATCTACCCTGAGGAGATCGAATCAATCATCAACAACTACAAGTACGTGGCAGAGGCAGTAGTCATATCGGAGGACAATAAGCTTATCGGGCTTATTTACCCTGATTATGAGGCTCTCAAGGCTGACGGCATTGGCGATGACAGGATTGCCGATGAGCTTGATACCATACGCAGGGATGTTAATAACAGAGTGCCAGAATACATGGCTGTCACAAAATTCAGGGTCCATCCCGAGGAGTTTGCAAAGACGCCCAAGAAAAGTATTAAGCGCTACCTGTATATGAAGGATTGATATTCAATTTTTTGAGGGGCCCCGAAAGGGCCTCTCCCATAAATATGCGACGGTGAGGAAATATTGTATCATAGTGGCCGGCGGCAGTGGCCGGAGAATGAAATCGGCCCTCCCAAAACAGTTCCTCCTGCTTGAGGGGAGGCCGCTGCTGATGCATACAATAGAGAGGTTCAGCACGTTTGACAGCTCAATAATTATCATCGTGGTGCTGCCCTCGGAGCATCATCAGCTATGGCGCCGGCTCTGCAAGGAGCATGCCTTCGAGGTTAACCACCGGATTGTGGCCGGCGGCGAGGAGCGGTTCCACTCAGTGAAGGCGGGACTGGACGAGGTGGCGCAGGACCTGGCCGGAAGAAGGAACAGGTCTGATGGTGCAGCCGGGGAAGGTGCCATGCATGACAGTACAGTCGGAGAAGGTGCCGGGTATGACAGTGCAGCCGGGAAAGGGAGTAAGGCTGATGGTGCAGCAGCGGGGGGGAGTAAGGCGGATGATCTCCTCATTGCCATCCATGACGGCGTCAGGCCCCTGGTGAGTCATGACACCATCTGGCGATGCTTTGCTGATGCCGAGGAGTTCGGCAATGCTGTGCCTTTCATCGAGCCGGCAGACTCGGTCAGGGTTATTCTGGGCGACGACAGCCGGCCGTGGCAGAGAAATGAGATACGTCTTATCCAGACACCGCAGGTGTTTCGCGGCAGCGTGATAATGAAAGCTTACAGACGTAACTTTAACCCGGCGTTCACTGATGACGCCACCGTGGCGGAAGCAGACGGGATGAAGATACACCTTACTCACGGAAACAGGGAGAACCTGAAAATAACCACACCTGAGGACCTGGCAGTGGCAGCAACACTGTACGGGATGATCAGTCGATGAAACGGTAAAAGATGGATCACGAGAGGCTGCTTGACTATAAAAAACTGGAGATACGCAAGCTCAACAGGGCTGATGATGAAGTCATCACCCTTCTGAAAGAGACAGTGCTCGGGTCCGAGGGAGGCATGCGATATGTCATGCAGAACACTCCGGAGAGAATTGCCACCTATGCTGATCGCCTCTCCTTCCTGGCGCTTTACAAAAGAAGCAGCCTGAAAGGGGTGATCGGCCTCTGCCGCAGGATCATCTCCAACAGGGGAGAAAAGTGTGATGCAACATACCTGAGATATCTTGCCGTGCAGAGTGCCTTCCAGGTGGAAAAGGCTCCCGGCAGAAGGAGCGGGAGGCTCACTGCGGTGGCTGACAGCTTCAAGGAAAAGATCATCGGACTGATAAGGGAACCACAGCAGACGGCGGCAAATGACCAGAACGGCGACCGGCCTCACGTGATGTACGCTTACGTGGAGAGTCGCAATGAGAGATCCAGGAACATGGTAAACCAGGCGGGATATGAATATATCCGCTCATTTCTTACAGTGGCATTCAGCAGGTTCAATCCTCACACCAATCCGTCGGTAACATGCCTCGGGCCGGAAGAGGAGCCCGCCATGGCGAAGCTGCTGGAGGAGTTTTACAGCGGTTACTGCTTTTACACAGATGAGTTCTCATTCCATGATCACAGGTACTATGTGCTTCGCCGTAACGGCGAGATCATGGCAGGCGTGGGAGCCATACCCGCACAGTACAGGGTGGTGAACGTGCCGGGATTATGGGGCTGGCTGATGATGAAGGTACTGCCCCGCACGCCTCTCTTCAGGCGCCTCTTCCGGCCCGAGGCCTTCAGGTACGTCATTCTCAATGCTATCTACTGCCGCGAGGGTAGTGAGGACCTGTTGCCCGACCTGTTCGATGCCGTCTGCGCCGAAGAGGGATACCATACCGCACTGACATGGCTTGACGACCACTCACGACTCTACGAGACACTCCGGACAAACAGGAGAATGGGTGCCCTTAACCGCATGCTCAATGCCAAACCCGGATTGGTCTATGCACTATTCTCGGGCCTCGCCGCCGAAGAGACTGAAAAGTTCTATGACTCCCCGGCGTATATTTCGGGATTTGATTTTTCATAGATGCCATGGTGGCGGGGAGTTAAGCCGGGTGGTCGGCGTGATAATACGCAACTAACAATAAGACAATATATTATGACACTAAGGGTCAGACATTTATCGCGGATATCCCTTGCTTCACTGTTGCTCTCATGCCTCTCACTGGCAATTATTGCCCAGCCGAAGCAGGACGACCGGATGAAGTGGTTCGCGGATGCGAAACTGGGCATATTCATCCACTGGGGTATATATGCTGTCAACGGTATCGATGAATCCTGGGCGTTCTACAATGAACTGATAAGCTATGATGATTACATGAAGCAGCTCGAAGGATTCACCGCCTCGTCATATGACCCTGATGCCTGGGTGAAATTAATAAAAGAGAGCGGCGCCCGCTATGCCGTGATGACCTCCAAGCACCATGACGGTGTGGCGCTGTGGGATACCAGAATGAGCAGGCTTAATACAACTGACTCTACTCCTGCCGGACGCGATCTCCTGAAGCCGTTTGTCAAATCGCTGCGACACTCGGGCCTGAAGGTGGGACTCTATTACTCGTTGCTCGACTGGTCACATCCTGATTATCCTAACCTGACACGCAACATCAAAAGATATACGGATGACCCGGAACGGTGGGAGCGGTTCATGCAGTTCAACCTGGGCCAGATGACCGAGCTGGAGAAAAGGTTCAGTCCTGACCTGTGGTGGTTCGACGGCGACTGGGAGCAGAGAGCCGAAAAATGGCGCGCCGGCGAGATAAGAGAGATGATCCTTGACTGGAATCCTTCTGCAATAATCAACTCCAGGCTGGCTGGTTATGGCGATTACGGCACACCCGAGCAGGGGCTGCCCACACACCGTCCCGCTGATAAATACTGGGAGCTGTGCATGACCATCAACGACTCCTGGGGCTACCAGGGCAATGACAGGAACTACAAGAGCCCGTCACAGGTCATCAGGATCTTCGCGGAGTGCATCGGCATGGGCGGGAACCTGCTTCTTGACATCGGTCCCATGGCTGACGGATCCATCCCACCCGAACAGGCTGAGGTGCTGAAGGAGATGGGACGATGGACATCCAAACACCGGCAGGCAATTTATGGTACTGTGGCGGGACTGCCTGACGGTCATTTTGCAGGACCCTCCACCATGAGCGCTGACAGTACCATGCTCTACCTCTTCTTCCCGGGTGACGGCGGCGGCGAGCTGATGCTTGAGGGAGTGAAGACCAGCATCAATAAGGCCTTCGTGGTGGGCAACGGAACCAACCTCGAGGTCAGGGAATACCTGAGGCCCTACTGGAGCAGTCATGCCGGGGTATATTTCATCAAAGTGCCCGAAGAGGTACTTGATGAAAAGATGACGGTGATAGGGGTGGCCCTTGATGGCAAACTTGCAACAGAATAACTGATTATAAATGATGAGAATAATTCAATTGGCAGGGGGCCGGGTTATTCTGGCCGGAAGAGGCGTGTCTTATCCCGGGGAAAGTTTCTCTTCTGACGTGTCAGGCATGCAATTTACCCGGTACGGGAAGTGCAGAGGCCGGGGGGTATTGACAGCTTTACTCCTGGCCGCAGCAATGGCTGTTCCTTTATCGGCACAGGACCATGATGAGAGGTATGTTCCAGAGACTGATACTCTTGTATTACAGAAGCTTGAGGAGTGGCAGGACATGAAATTCGGGCTGCTGATGCACTGGGGTCCCTACAGCCAGTGGGGAATAGTTGAATCATGGTCCATCTGCGCCGAAGATGAGGATTGGTGCCGCCGCCCCAACCCGGATTATATCGAATACAAGGAGCAGTATGAGGCGCTGAAGCTGAGCTTCAATCCCATCGGGTTCAAACCGGAGAAATGGGCTGCCGCCGCCGCTGATGCCGGGATGAGGTATGTTGTATTTACCACGAAGCACCACGACGGCTTTTCGATGTTTGACACGAAGCTGACCGATTACAGGATCACTGACCCCGGATGCCCCTTCAGTGTCAATCCCCGGGCCAACGTCACGAAAGAGATTTTCAAGGCTTTCCGTGAACAGGGATTATGGACCGGGGCATATTTCTCCAAGCCCGACTGGCACAGCGAATATTACTGGTGGTCCAATTTTGCCACTCCTGACCGCAATGTCAACTACAGCATACCAGATTACCCGGAACGATGGGAGCAGTTCGTGCAGTTTACCCATGGCCAGATCATGGAGCTGCTCGGAGGCGACTATGGCCGGGTAGATATCCTCTGGCTTGACGGCGGATGGGTCAGGAAGATGTCTGACGAGGAGGTGCAGTCAAGTCGCTCTGCGCAGGGAAACAAGTACGTCAGGGTACAGAGCCAGGATATACGCATGGATGAGCTGGTGGCAAAAGCCAGGGAGAAGCAGCCAGGACTGATAGTGGTTGACAGGGCCGTGTACGGGAAGAATCAGAATTACCTTACTCCTGAGAACAGGGTACCGGAGAAGGCGCTGCCATACCCGTGGGAGTCGTGCATCATTGCCGGCGGCGGATGGGCATGGGTGCCGGACCCAAAGTTCATGTCGCCGCGCGAGGCAGTGCACCTGCTGGTTGACATCGTGGCCAAGGGCGGTAACCTGCTGCTGAACATAGGCCCTGCCCCTGACGGCACATGGCCCGGAGAGGCATACACCCTGCTTGAGGAGACAGGGCGGTGGATGAAAACCAATGGCGAGGCCATCTACGGTACCAGGGCCCTCGCTCCGCACAAGGAGGGAAAGACCTGCATCACCAGGAAGGGCGATGACAGATGGTACCTTTATTACCTGGCCGACGAGGGCGAGCAGATGCCTTCCTATCTTACCATGAACGGACTGACACTGCCGCCGGGGGCGAAGGTGAGGGCTGTGGGCAGCGGCGCAGCATGCAGATGGAAAAACGGAAGAGGGTCATTCACAGTTACTCTGCCACAACAGTTGAGGACCAACCCGCCATCAGACTACGTGTGGGTATTCAGGATTGACATGTGATACCGGTTGCCCGGGATCTGAGATTGCCGGGGTATAGGTATGATTATCAGGATCCTGGTATGTGGCAGGTTGCCGGAGGGCTAAGATCACCCGGCAGGATGCACCCCCTTAAAACGCGCCACACAGACCTCGTTAAAAGTGATCTGTGTGGCCTGACAGGGAAATGGGGGGAAGAACCACCTGTCATCTTTTTCAATTAAACCCTATTCTGCCATCAATTGAAACAGGTATAAATATTGTATAAATTTTACTCTGAGCAAGGCGAAAATGCCACGATTGTATGAATCAGGCTGCCTAAAGTATGAACAAACCGTTTTTGTGGATTATGTCAAAATATGTTAAATATTTTAGTTATCCGGAAGGTGGCTTTTCATATAATCCATCAGGATTTTAACCTTGTCACGGGCGATCTCGCACCGATACTCCTTATCCCCTTTGATGAAAACGCAGGCCATTTGCTTCATGTCAATCCTTGCCAGGTATACAGTGTTGATAATACAAGACCTGCCTGTTCTGAAGAATTGTTTTCCCAGATGCATCTCTACATTGCCAATGAGGGCAGTCACCGTCTCAACCCTTCCTGATATGAAATGAAAGTTTGAATAGTTGCCGTCAGCAGTGATGAACACCACCTCATCGGTATCAATGAATGTCACTCCGGTCACTCCGCGGAAGATGAGTATCCTTTCATTGTTGTAAACCGGCTGATGACTCCCGTGTCCCGTTTTGTCACCGTTGCTATGGTTATTGTACCGTTCCAGTGTCGCCTTCAGGCGGTCAGGATCAATGGGTTTCAGCAGGTAATCAAAGGCGGCATAGTCAAAAGCCTTTATGGCATATTCATCGTGAGCGGTGGTAAAGACTATATACGGCCTGGTCAGATCAATGGTGTTCAGCTCGTTCAATATCTCGAATCCTGACATGCCAGGCATCCTGATATCCAGAAACAGCATGTCCGGTTCATGCATGAGTATGAGCTCCACAGCTTCCGCGGGGTCTGTGGTTGAGGCCGCTACGGTTGCGAGCCCTGTAGCCTCAAGCAGTCCTGACAGAAGATCAAGCGCTTCAGGCTCGTCTTCAACTATCATGGCTCTGATCTTCTGATGATCCATATTCTGTTTTTATTGTTGATTACTTTATTCAGCAGTGATATTTATTGAGTAGTTATGAGGCAGAAAAACCCTCACCTCTGTCCCGGAGGGTTTTCCTTTGTTAAACAGATCGGTCAGTGTGAAAGTGATTTTCTCCTTGTTGGTCCTGTTGATGGCCTCCACTATGCCGGCAATGTTTTTCAGTCCCGTCCCTGCTCCGCTGGTACCCATTTCGGCGGCGGCTGCTCTGCCTATGCCGTTATCACGGATAGTGACCTCAATTCCTTCATTGAGATTCCTGAGGATTATCTCCATGGTACCATGGCCCTGCTTGTTTTCAAGGCCATGCTTTATTGCGTTTTCCGCGAACGACTGAATGATCATCTTTGGCACCGGGGTTTCCAGGTTCACATCCGGTGAGACATCTATGCTGTATTCAATTCTTCTACCGAACCTAAGCTTCTGCAGCTCGCAGTAGCGGGTAACAAACTCCAGCTCCTGCTGCAGGGGCCTGAAGAGGACACCACTGTCACTGATGATGGAGCGCAGCAGGTTCGACAGCTTGATGAAGTAATTGTAGGCTTTCTCCTTTTCGCCCTTCATTATCAGTGACCCGACAGAGGTGACGGCATTAAATGTAAAGTGAGGATCAAACTGCCTGATCACTGAGTTGAGCTGCAGCCTGTACGTCTCTGCCTGCTGCCTGGCGGCCTCTACCCTTCGCTCCAGAACGCTCTTGCGGATCTGCCATGAGAGGAACACTATCAGTGCCAGCCCGAGGATTGACAACAGTAAGATTGCCGGCACACTCTGGAAGAATGTGGGCACAACGGTAATACTCATCCTGTCGGGGTCTTTCGCTATCACACCGTCAGAGTTGACGGCCCTTACCTCAAATGTATAGTTTCCTGGCGGAAGGTCATTGAAAACCACGCTTCGCTCTGCGGTATTCATTGACCATAAATCATTGAGACCCGCCATCCGGTACTGGTATGTTACATTATCAGGATTCCTGGTGGAGATGCCGGTATAATTGATGCGGACATTGTTTCTTCTGCCTCTGATCCGGAGTGAACTGTTGGTGTCATAAAAGAGAGAGGTGTCAATCGCTGTTATCCATTCTGCCGTATCACCGGGGATCTCTGCCCGGGTGATGTGGGTCATCGGAGGGCAGGTGTTGGGGCTGAATTTATCCGGATCAAACCGGATCAGCCTGTCAGCAGTAAGTATCCACCAGTGGCCATCGACATCCCTGACGATGCCGTTGTCCTGGCAGTCGTTCCCCGCAAAGCCGCGACTACGGTCTATTATCGTGTAAAAATCATCCCGTCCCGAATAGTATTTGTTCAGGTCAATGATGCAGATATCCATCATCCTTCCCACTATCAGCCTGTGATCACCCATGTCACGTATCACATTGGCAGGGAGGTTGACCTCTTCGGGCAGAGCCCTGTTGAATACAGGTTCATCAGGGTTGCATATATAAAGACCTTCAGACCCGGCGCTCCATATATTTCCCATATAGTCGCACAGGATGCCCCAGACTGATTCGGCTGAAGCGGGACCTGACAGGAACGGGACGAAAGTTTTACCGTCAAAGAAGACCACCCCGTAATGTCCGGCGAGCCAATAATTGCCATCATGGTCACGTGCAATGCCTTCCACTATTCCAAGACCGGGCCAGGACATCTCTTTGTATTTTGTTATCTTTTTGTCCTTTATGTGGTAAAGGCCCTTGTCAGTGCCCACCATCACACTGTGGTCAACCGGGTCTTCATAGATAATGCATACCTGGAAGGTTACGGTATCTATTGCCGGTCGTCTGAACTTTTTACCGTCCCAGATGAGGACTCCCTCAATAGTTGAAAACCATACCTCTCCGTTGCTAAGGGTGGTGCTTCCCCTGAAGAAAGCCACAGGGTGGTCAAACAGTTTCTCGTATTCATTTATTTCAGTAAATGTTTCACCGTCAAAGTATCTCAGCTCGCCGTCTACTGATCCGGTCCAGAGGCCTCCGGCAGGGTCAGCCGCCACGGCCCATGTCTCATCCGGGAGTCCGTTATCGCGGTCATATTCAATGAATGCTTCCGATATGAGCCTGAAGATGCTTGTCTCGGTGCCGGCCCATACGGTTCCCTCCCTGTCCTTATAGTAAAAAGCAAGGCCGCCTCCTTCCCAGCGGAGAGATTCAGCCTCGGGAATAATGTAGTCAAGTTGTTTTCGAAAATAAGGCACATTATTGACGATTTTTATCTCTTCCACGGGACCATCATGGGCTTTTCTAAGGACTTTGCGGGCGTAGGCAAATGCTTCATTGGTACTATTAAGAAGATAAAGTGTGGTATCGGCGAGATTGGCTGCAGCAGGTTTCAGTTGTCTGTTCTGTAATGCCGGATGTTGTTGCTCATAATTACTGTACTTGCCGTTCTCAAAATAGAGGATTATCTGTTTTCCTGCGTCAATTGCTGCGCCGAGGAAGAATGTCGACGTGTCAAAACCCGGACAAGCCGCTCCTATCTGCTTTACTCTGAGGGTGTCGGGGACTTTATAGCTTATGAATTTTTTTCCGTTGAAACGTGCCAGGCCGTTGAGAGTCACCGCCCAGATAGTACCCCTCTTATCTTCAATAACTTTACTGACAAGGTTTGACGGAAGGCCATCCTTGCGCAGGTATGATATGAAGGTGGTGCCGTCAAAGCGTGCCAGGCCGTTTCTGGTGGGTATCCACAGGTATCCCCGGCTGTCCTGCATCACCGAGGTTGATTGTGTCTGGGGCAGCCCGTCGTCAGAGGTATATTCTCTGTAAGGGTATGTTTGTGCATGGAGGGAGAGGCCTGTTGCTGCAATGGTCAGTGTCATCATGAAAATCCGACGCATCACCCTCTGTGCTTTCATTTTCAGCTTCATTATCAGCGTTCAGTGCATAAATATACCTCTTTCATAGCTATTACAAAACAGACATTGCCGGGATTGTCCGCAGGACAGTAGGAATTGTCGATTTGCGATGTGCGATTGTAGATTTTGGCCGAAGGCGGGGGGATTGGTATAGGCGGAGGGATGGCCGTAGGCCATCAAGAATTGTGGATTTTGGCAGCATCCGGGGGGATGGCCGTAGGCTATCAGGAATTGTGGAATTGCGATGTGCAATTGTGGATTTTGGCAGCATCCGGGGGGATGGCCGTAGGCCATCAAGAATTGTAGATAGGAAGAATAACCCAAAACCCGATGGCTGTAGGCCATCAAGAATTGTAGATAGGAAGAATCACCCAAAACCCGATGGCTGTAGACCATCAAGAATTGTATAAGCATGGGCCCCACCCGCCCGCCCTTTTTTTTGTGCCCCGCCATGTACAATTCTTCCACCTCTACGAGGTGGTGTGTGTGTTTGGGACCCCCATTTACAATTCTTCCACCTCTACGAGGTGGTCATGGTCGGCGATATTTGTGATGATGCCCGCAGACCACATGTGTGGGGATGGCCGTAGGCCATCAAGAATTGTAAAAGCATGAGAAAGACCCACTCCCGCCTTTCCCCGCCCGGCCTGACTGCCGGCCGCCCCGCCCCGCCTTCCCTGCCTCTACCCCCATGCCGCCTTTCCACGACGGTCATACACGCCCTCCATGCCGCCACACCCCTCCGCCCTTCCTTTCCCCACGCCTATCCCGCCCGTCGTAACTTCCTTTATTTGATGACAATTGCGAAAAAAATTGATTTCACAAATCTCATTGTGTAAATTTGTCCTGATAATAAATGATATGCAGCTAATCCGGTAAACTTATTGCATATCAAAATATGAACCCGGAATAACCGCCGGATGAAGAAACTTGCCATCATAAGCGGACTTCTGTTTTTTATAGTTTACTTGTGCGTGAACACCTTCATAACAGATGAGAATGCGCTGGATGAGATTTATCCCTCTGCCACGGTCAGATCATTATCGGAGATGGACAATACTGTAACCCCGGTCACGGAAAATACGGATCCCACTACAAGCAGCATCATTCCTGTAAAGTACAGTTACCTCATTGTGGCAAGCTTCAGCGACCTTGAACAGGCAAACAGGGTGGCAGAAGAGTATGCTGGCAAATTCAATGTTGAAATACATGTCCTTCCGCCTGCCGCAAATGGTTATTACAGGATCAGCTATGGAAGGTATACCACCACCGGAGAAGCAATTGCGGCGCTTGAAACTCTTAAGCAGGAGCATTTTCCTGATGCCTGGCTGCTGACATCAAAATAGCCCGGCCCGACAACCTGGTTTGTTCCCTTCAGATTCCCCTGATTGCACTTGTAGAAAGTGATTGATTTATGGTCTTCATGTTTTCCGTTTTTTATAACTTTGATAAGCTGCATTTCTAAAATAATTTAAGATGAAACCTGGATCATTCACACAGTTGTATGTACAGCTTGTCATAGCCGTGTACATGAGGGATAACGCTTTAACCGACCGGATCCGGCCAAGAGTGATTGAGTATATCGGAGGGATCGTCGGAGGTATGAGGCACAAGCCGTTGATCGTAAACGGAGCCATGGATCACATGCATATCCTGCTAGGCCTGAGTCCCGCCGTATCAATATCTGATACTGTGGCCGCCATCAAAAAAAATTCAACGGTGTTTATCAACCAGAACCGGTTGGTAATGGGTCAGTTCCGGTGGCAGGAGGGGTATGGGGCATTCTCCTACAGTCGTTCAGAACTGGACAATGTGTACAGGTATATACAGAACCAGGATAAGCATCATGCCCGGAAGTCATTCAGAGAGGAATATCTTGCCCTGCTGGACAGGAGTCAGGAGGATTATGATCCGAGGTTTCTCTTTGAATTCTTTGACAGCCTCGGGGGACCGGGGCGGCAGGGGTGAGAGGGGGTGGGTGTCATTGCCTGTTACAATTCTTGATGGCCTACAGCCATCCCTGCAGATGTGTATCTGGTGTTACAATTCTTGATGGCCTACAGCCATCCCTGCGGATGTGTGTCTGGTGCTACAATTCTTGATGGCCTACAGCCATCAGGTTTTGGGTTATTCTTCCTATCTACAATTCTTGATGGCCTACAGCCATCCCTGCGGATGTGCATCTGGTGCTACAATTCTTGATGGCCTACGGCTATCCCTGCGGATGTGCATCTGGTGCTACAATTCTTGATGGCCTACGGCCATCGGGTTTTGGGTGATTCTCCCTATCTGCAATTCTTGATGGCCTACAGCCATCCCTGCGGGTAATGTCCGACGCAGGGTAGAGGTTGTGCCGTAAACGAAAAAAGCCGGCATCATGCCGGCTCCTGAATCTCTGTGGGGCGTACTGGAATCGAACCAGTGACCTCTTGCCTGTCAAGCAAGCGCTCTAAACCAACTGAGCTAACGTCCCGATCTGCCCTGGCACCGCTGGCTGCCTTAGATGACCAGCCGGGCTAACATCCCGGGCGGGGACAAAGATAAATATTTTTTGGATTTATCAATTACTCGATCATCACCGGCGTGTTGAAAGAGAACAGGAATGACGATCCTCTGCCGGGGAGCGACTCCACCCAGATACGCCCCTTCATCAGCTCCGTCAGTCGCTTGCATATGGCCAGTCCCAGTCCCGCCCCCTGTACCTTCGGAACATCCTCGTTCCAGTACTGCACAAACGGAAGAAAAATATCATCGAGACGTTCCGGACGGATCCCCACGCCCGTGTCAGTGACGAAATAGGTGATTGTATACCTGTTTTCGCTTCGCGAGATCTTATACCCGTACTTTATCTCACCCTCATCGGTGAACTTAATTGCATTGCTGACCAGATTACTGAAGATCTGGCTCAGGCGCAGCTCATCAATATACTGGTAAACGGACGTCTTCGATTTTTCAATCACAGGCGTCAGCTTCAACTCTTTCTTTCCCTCACTCTCAAGCTCATGATCAAACGAGGATACCATTGATTTGATGAAACCGTTGATCTCCACATTGGTGTACTTGATCTCCATGCTGTTGCTCTCAATGCGAGACATGTCTATCATGTCATTGATCAGCCTCAGCAGCCTCTGCGAATTAACCTCTATCAGCTTTACCATCTCCTGCTTCTCAGCCTCCGTGGTGTCCATCGAGGTCAGGATGTTCAGAAAACCCATCATGGCATTGAGCGGAGTGCGTATCTCATGACTGAAGTTGGCAAGGAATGTGGTTTTGAGCCTGTCAGACTCCTCAGCCTGCCGCCGTGCCGCAATCAGATCATCCATGATCCTCTGCGTCTCCGTGATATCCTGGCACGTGCCATAACGGTAGAGAAGACGCCCGTTATCATCATACCGGATATTTGAGTTGACGGCAATGGCTTTCACCTTACCCTGAGGCGTGATGATCCTGTAGGTCAGGGAGAACGACTCTTTTTTCTTCTCCATGGCGTCTTCCAGTGAGGTGATCAGGTAGGATCGGTCCTCGGGATGGGTGTAGGAGATATTGTCCTGATAAGTAAAAGATCGACTGGTAGGATCATCGGTAAATATCCTCGAGATCTCCTCGGAACCGATGTACATATTCGTCTCGGGGCGATATTCCCACCACCCGAATCGTCCGATGCGCTGTGCTTCCCTGAGACGTTCCTCGTTCAGCTCAAGAGCCCGTCGGATGCGATACTCTTCAGTCACATCGCTGATAAGGCTGACGTTGAATTTCTCGAGGTAGCTTGTCTGAACCTTGATGGTGATGATCTTGCCGTCTTTCCTGCGTGCCGGCCGGACAAGGGGCTCTTCGTTCCTGCTTCCCGGGATGATCTCCTGTTCACCAGTCTCGGTAGAGAGAGCCCGCGGGGTCATCTTTTGCAACTCCTCCTCGCTGTATCCGAAGAGTTCGGCTGCTGCCCTGTTTGCCTTTATGAAGCGGTTGGTGGCATTGTCAATCAGCATGATAGCATAGCCTGCCCTGTCAAAAACCTCCCTGTACCTGTTATAGGTGGCACGGGCGAAAATGCGCTGAAAGAATCCCCCCGATAAAATAATAATCACAGTTCCCTGAAGTTAGATTGTTCTGCTGACGTAAATTTAATCCTTTTTACCTTTTATTCTATCTATAACGTACCGATGCAGAAAAACTTGCGTGAGACCGTATTTCCTTCATCATCAACGGCCGTTATGAGGTGCTCTCCTTCACCCACCCTGACCTCTGCCTGGTGAATATGCCTTGTCATCCCGATGTAATTATTGTCGAGATGCCAGTAGATAATGGCATTCCTCCGCCGGTGAGCAATCTCCGGAAGCATTGACATCATCTGTCCCTGCAGGCTGCGCGGTATGAATATACGCGCATCACGCGAAGGATAGACAAACTCCATCGAGGGAATCTGCATGTCGTCCTTACAGCCTGCCCTGAAAGGCGGGAGGGCTCTGTATGAGGGATTGCGCATGCGATAGTAATACTCCATCGCCGGCGGCAGCACGAACCAGGAGCGCGATGTCATCTCGCAGAGCGAAGCGCATGAGCTGTTGACCCTCCATGTTCCTGACGTGTCGAGGGTAACGACGGTATGGTAGGGGCAAGCTTCGCTGCGAAGGCCTTCCTCGGGTATCCACACTTCCCTTCTCTCAGTGCAGTCGGGACCGGCCCTGTAACCGCTTGCGGCACATACCTCCGTGAGGGTCATCCCCTCTTCCGGCCTGGCGAACCATGATCCTGACGGTGGCAGCAGCCTGATGATGTCAAACAGCAGCGGCGCTGCCGACGAGATGCCTGACAGGCCGGGCCGCCCCTCGCCATCGGCGTTGCCCGCCCACACTGCAACCACGTAACGGGGGGTGGTGCCTATTGCCCATGCATCGCGATAGCCGAAGCTGGTGCCTGTCTTCCACGCCACCTCCGGCGCGCCCCCGAAGTATTGCCACCCTGTTTCCGTCTCCGGCCTGTTGACCCGGCGAAGGGCCTCATAAGTCAGCCAGATAGCAGCAGGAGAAAGAGAACGTCCGGTTCCGGCTTGCTGATCAGGGGAAATGGTCTTGCGGTCATGCGGTCCTGCAGTCATGCGGTACTGCGGTCCTGCAGTCATGCGGTACTGCGGTCCTGCAGTCATGCGGTACTGCGGTCCTGCAGTCATGCGGTTCCAATTGTGCTTCACCATCGGAACTCCGTATCCGCCACCTTGCATATACTCATCTGCGGCTCTGCGCCCCGGGCGACTGATGATTGAACCATTCTTATTGCCTGGCGCCATCCCAATGCTTTGCATACGGGATTTCGCCTCCCTTGCAGGCTCCGGCTGACGACTGCCGACTGCTGACTGCTGACTTTCCGTCAGAACGCGTGCCAGCGACGCATAGGCCGATGCCAGCTCCCAGAGGGTGGCCTCGCCGCCGCCGAGGATGAGCGAGAGGCCATAGTGGGAGGCGGGTTTGGTGAAGGTGGTGAAGCCCAGGTTACGGAGAAGAATGAGGAAACGTTCCTCCTTGTACATCTGGAGCATGCGCACCGCCGGGATGTTGAGCGAGCGGGCCAGCGCGTCACCGGCAGGCACGGCACCACTGTAGCTGAAGTCGGCGTTCTCAGGGCGGAATCCCTGGAAACGGGTGGGTATATCCGGTATGAGGGCATCAGGAAGCAGCTCTCCTGACGAGAGCAGCCCCGCGTAGAGGAACGGTTTCATGATGCTGCCCGTGCTGCGCGGGGCTGTGATCATGTCCACATCGCGACCGTGCCTGCCGGTGCTGTCAGGGAGGGCGCTGTTACCCACCCAGGCAACAGCGTTGCCGGTGGCCACCTCTACCACCACGGCGGCGGCGTTATGGACCTGGTTACCCTCCAGGGCCTCCACATGCCTGTCGACCAGCTCAGCCACACCAGCCTGCAGATGCTGATCAATGGAGGTGCGTTGCCTGGTGCCGGGCTCCGAGAGCCACACCCGGCTGGTCAGATGAGGCGCCAGCGATGGCATCGCCACAGCTGCCCCGGGGAGAGGCTCCCCTATGGCCAGCTCGCAGGTAAGAGTGTCGATATGCCCTCTCTCCATCAGCGTCAACAGCAGCCTGTCCCTCTTCTCCCGGAGTTTTTCCGCGTTACGACCCGGGTATATCAGCGAGGGAGCGTTGGGCAACACCGCCAGCGTGGCGGCCTCGGCCCAGGAGAGGTCGGCTGTGCCACGACCGGTATAGCGCCAGGCGGCAGCCTCAATGCCAACAGTGTTGCCTCCGAAGGGTGCGTTGGCGGCATAGAGCTTCAGGATAGCCCTCTTGGAGCGGAAGAGCTCCAGCTTGAGGGCCGAAAGCATCTCTATGATCTTGCCGCCATAGGTACGCTCGGGGTTACCGCGGGCCATCCGTGCCACCTGCATGGTGATGGTGCTGCCGCCGCGGACAATCTCCCCCGCCCTGAGGTTGTCTGCCAGCGCCCTGACCACGGCAACGGGATTGACGCCGGGATGCCACCGGAACCAGCGGTCCTCGTAGTTGATGAGGCAGGTGACGTATTTGTCCGGCAGGCTGTCGGGAGGAGGGAACCGCCACTGCCCGTCGTCGGCCACACGAGCGCCGAGGAGGGTGCCGTCAGCCGCCTCCACCACCGTGGAGAGGGGTGTGCGGAATGAGGGCATCGGCGCCACGAGAATGGCGAGGAGGAGGGTGGCAAGGGTGCCCAGGGTTACAATTCTTAATGGTCTACGACCATTACCACGTATTAACATCTTGTTCTACAATTCTTTATGGTCTACGACCATCTACAATTCTTGATGGCCTACGGCCATCCCTATCCATTGACGTCCTGTTCTACAATTCTTGATGGAATACGGCCATCCTCACAAATGTTGCCGACCGTGGCCACCTCGTAGAGGTGGAAGAATTGTATATGGACGCCCGAAACAAACCAACCCACCTCGTAGAGGTGGAAGAATTGTATAAGCATGCCGTTCCAAAACAAAAGGGTGGGTGGTCGGGACATGTCTTTTACAATTCTTGATGGCCTACAGCCATCCCCACAAATGTTGCCGACCGTGGCCACCTCGTAGCCATCACCACACATGTAGTCTGCGGCCATTCCCATTATTTCCTGACCTCCACCGGGAACCCCGGGCGGCGGGCGGAGAAGGACTCATCATAGAGTGCCTCGCAGACCACCGCCGGCATGCTGTACGTCCCCCGGTAAGAGGCCGTCAGAATGATAAAGAACTTCTTCGACTCCCCGGAACGCAGACCGAAATAGGTATAAACCCTGTCGTCACGGAAATCGCGGTAATCATAGGCGCTCTCCTTGACCTGCAATCCCGCCTCAAACAGGCGAGTGTTCTGTATCTCCCATCCCGAAGGCACCATCTGCGTCAGCGCCAGGTTGTCAATATTCCTGAAGGTGGTGTTCGTCACATCCACCGCCATCATGAAACTGGTGCCCTGCGCCAGTGAGGTGACATCAACAGTATTATTTTCCATATCCAGCCAGGCCACCTTCATCGAAAGGTTATTCTCCTTCACCGTCATGTCAGCCACAGAAGGCACACCCTCCTCGGTGACAGTGACAAACAGCGGTTTCTCACTCTCGTTCTCAACCACCAGTCTGTTGGAGGCGGCAGGGGTGAAGCTGCGCAATATCGCCCCGCCGTCGGCACTGAGTCTCTCGCTGCTGCCGTTAAACTCCAGCGACGCCTTCATCCCCTTACTGCTGTCATCCTTCACCGCCTTCGCGAAGTTCATATATGCAAACAGTCCCCACGCCGTCGTCTGGGTGCTGTACCAGCTGTTGCGGCTGAGCGATTCCGCCACCTCCTTCAGCACATTCAGCGCTTCGGCATGGTTGCCGAGCTGCGTGAGGGTATAGAGGATGATCGACTGGTCCCTGAGGTTGCTGCCGTAGTAGTAATGCACATACTCCTCTTCCGTCTTCAGGTTACGCACATCGATGAGCGTCTGTGCCACCTCGGTGCGCCCGGTGGTGGCGTATGCTGCTGCCAGGAACCACCGTGCCAGCGACGGCAGGTCGGTTATCTCGCGCATGCGGTTCATGGCGCCCCTGTCCGGCGATCCGGCCAACGCCAGGGTGAAGAGCCTGTAAGCCTGATCGTTGGCGGTATAACGGTACTGTGCCTGGTATCGCCATGCCGACGCCTGCTTCCTCTGGTATGAGGTCCACTTCTGAAGGAACCGCGGGGGCAGCGTATAGCCTGCTTTTTGCGCTTCCAGCGCGAAGTGACCCGCGTATGATGTCACCCAGTCGTCAGGATAACGTCCGCCGGGCCATATCGTCAGCGCTCCCGAAGCGATCTGGCGAGAAGCGATGGAGCGCAGGGCTTCCTGCACATTATAGCGTACCCTGCCCGGGTCAGAAAGGCCCGAGCCCACCAGCTCAGGCAGGTAAACCTGCGGGAAGGCGGCAGAGGTGATCTGCTCCGTGCAGCCGTGCGGGAACGAGGTCAGGTACCCCAGCCGGCGGCTCAGGTTGACCGACGGCAGGGAGAAGATCTCCACGGAGACCGAAGAGGTACCCTCCAGCCCGAATGGCACGAAGCTCTTCTCATACTTCTCTCCCGGCTGCAGCGCCTTCGTCTCAGCCCTCCTGTCGGGAGGATTGGGTGAACGTACGGGCACGGTGAGACTGTATGAGGCCTTCTCGCCACCGCCGGCAGCAGTCACGCTGATGGTCGCCGTCCCCGGTCGCTCTGCGGTATTGAACATCAGCTCCATGTCACTGTCGCCCGGCTCGCTGAACTGCACAGCACCGGAGGCCTGGGTGAAGCTGATCATCTCATTCGAGATGGCAGAGACATTGACATCGGTGATGCCCTTCTCCTGCACGAAGACCGTCACCGGCAGCGCCACCTTGTCGCCCGGCGAGAGCACCCTCGGGGCTGTGGCCAGTATCATCAGCGGATCGGCCACGGTAACAGTCTTTTCAGCTGTGCCGAAGGTGTTGCCCTGGCCGGCAGCGGTGACCATCACCCTCACCGATCCGGTGTACTGCGGGAGCCTGATCTTGTGTGACCCGCTCTTTCCCGGTGCGAGGGTGAAGGGTCCGATAAACCGCACCACCGGCTCAAACCGGCGTGCCCTATTCCTGCTCTGGTCAATGACCGCCTCGCTGCCTCCTGTCGCGAATGCGCGATCAAGCTTACCGCCAAAGGCGCCGAAAACAATATCATACAGGTCCCATGTTTTGACGCCCAGAGCATGCTTGACGAAGAACCACTTCCACGGATCGGGTGTGCGGAAGCCCGTCAGGTCAAGCAGACCCTCGTCAACCACCGCCAGGGTATAGGTCATCTCCTTACCGTTCTTCTCATTCACCTTTATCTCCACCTCCTGCTGTGACCGTATCTTGTCAGGCATGGTTATCACAGGCTCCATCCTTGAGGCAGGATCTTCCACCGTAACGGGAATGACCCCGTAAAGCCTCAGAGGTGCATCATTGACCGTCTGTGAGTGTGGCTGCAGCAGGGTGACATAGAGGTACGCGTTGGGCGACATCGAGGCGGTAGCCTTCACCTTCACCTCGGCATTGCCTGCCTGCGTTTTTACCTCGGAAAAATCAGCCAGGCCGGTGCTGGTCTCAATGGTGATGATGGCGCGCCCGTTCTCCGGCGACGGGAAGGTGAGGCATATCTCATCACCCACATTGTATTTCTCCCTGTCAGTGTTGACCTGCAGCAGGCTGGCGCCGTCGTTGCCGCCGGGTTTCATGCCGTAGTCCCACGGCCAGTCAACCAGAACAATCATGCCCGTAGAGTGGCCTGAAGGCAGTGTGGCCCTGACAAGGTAGCGTCCCCACTCCTCCTTACCCACGCTGAACGAGGTCTTCCCCTTGCCATTTGTGGTGGATATGGTTTGTGAGAAGATGTTGTTCTTGCTGCCGCGTGAGATATATGATCCGAGGTACTCATCGTCCGACTCCCACCACCAGCGGTAGTCGAGCTTGTAGACATTGATCTCCACCTGGCTTGATACCGGCTTGCCGGTCTTGTCAAGGGTCACCAGCCGTAATTCGTTGGGACGGTCAGTGTACAGTATGCGGCCTGTGGTGCCCAGGGCGGGGATGTTCATCCCCACAAAAGCAGGGTAGGGAGCATAGGGTATCACGTTCTGTGTGATGCTGGCGTCGCCGCCTTTCTCAAACACCCGGGTGGTAAATATTGCATTAAGCATGCCAGGCGCCTGCAATTGTTCATCAGGGGTAAAAGTGATGGTGGCCTCGCCGGAGCTGTTGATGCTGCCGTCAAAGATTGTCTGTGTCTCAAACCAGAACTGGGCCGACGGGTCATCAAAGTTGTACTGGCCGTATCGCTCAAATTTGGTCTTCACCGGCTTGAGCAGCAGCTCCACAGTTGATCTCATGTCGCGCGCTGCTGAGCCGTTGAGCCAGGTGACCTTCATGCCGCCGCGGATGTCTTTGGTGACGCCCCCGGCCACAGCCTCGGGGAAGTCGAGCTTTATCTTCAGCCTGTTCGGTTTGACGGTCTCCACCTTGATGATCTTTGTAAAGGTGGCTGCGCCGATACGCACCTGCGCGCGGTAGTTGCCTGTCTCGGCATCGTCAGAGGTTACAGCTGTAAACGTCAGGAATCCCTTGTCATTGAGGGTGGTAACCTGGTCATTGATGCGCTGGCCCTTACTGTTGTACAGCTCGAAGTGAACAGGGTGGCCCCCGGGCAGACCTGTGCCCAGGTCGCGCACAATCACTCCCACGAAGATGGAGTCACCCGGCCTGCGAACATCACGCTCGGTGAAGAGGAATGCCCTGATGCCCTCCTGGGGCGACTCGCCCGACACATCGAACGAGCTCATTGACAGCGCATTGCCATCAAGCAGCGAGAGGTAGTTGCGGTCCTGGTCCTTTCGTGCTATCACCAGGAAGGGTTTCCTGGGGCAGACGAGCGAGGCGATACCGTCCCTGCCTGTTGTCACCGAACCCATCAGCTGTACCTGATAGTCGTACACCTCCACCGTGGCGGCATCAACAGGATCGGCGGTGCGGAGGTTACGCACGAAGACCCTGAGATCATTATCAGGACCGCTCTTGGCTATGAGGCCGATGTCTGAGGCCAGTATGTTCCTGACTAGTTTTTTCTCGGGACTGTAGAAAGCGTCGCTGCAGGGGTTGTCATTTTCACGCCAATTGTAAGCATACTCGTAGAAGAGGCCATCCTCGGAGAGTGAGTAGTAGTCTTCTGATCCCTCCCACCGGCGGTCGAGGTCAACCGTTTCAAGCATCTCCTCATATTTTGATTTCTTGCGCTCGCCGGCACAGGGATAGAGTGAGTATGAGGGGCGCATCCCCAGTTCAATCCTGTAGAGTATGCCCTGTTCCGGTTTGATATAATCAGCCAGGTCGACGGTAAAGAGGTTGTATTTGTTCGGGTCGAAGCCTGCTCCGCCGGTAAGGTCTATCTTACCCCTGTACACCGGCCGGCCGAACTGCCTGATGTTGTTTGCGTAGCGCGAGGCGTCACCCATGTTGTTCTGCTGGAGGAAGTAGGGCAGGTTGTTCTCGAAGATCTTGACGATGGTCAGATCCACGGCGCTGAGGTTGGCGGCCAGGAAGGGAAAGATCAGGTTGCCTGATGATGGCATGATCACGCCGCGACCAGCCGCCTTCAGTCCCGGCTCCACCGGGGTGAAGTTGATACGGCGGCTCACCGGCTCACCCAGCCGTTCGCCGGCGCTGTTCCTTACGGAGGCGTCAATGGTCAGCTCCACCTCGCCAACGATGTTCCCGTCAGGGATGACCAGCAGCCTGTTGCCGTCGGCGGTGATAGTAAGTGAGTGTGGCGGATCGGTGACAACCATCCCTTCGGTCTCCATCCCGCTATCTAGCGGATCGGAGAAAAAGATCTCTATGCTTTTAGTTTCGCCGGCGGTGACTTTGACGTCGGTGACGGAGAAGACTCCCTCGGCGGGGATGGTCACGGGTATCTCGCCCTTTGCCTTTATCCCGTAGGCATTGCCGTTCCATTCAATCGTCAGCGTGTTCTCCTCCTTCGCTCTGCGTATCTTTTCAATGGAAAAGTTATGGAGATTGCTGCCGGCATGATCCCATATGATTGTCTCCTGGCGCTTGCCGACGCGTGCGGTGAGGTACCTCTCCACCTCGGCATTGTCAGTATAGTCAGCTGTGACCACCGAGCCGGTGAGGGTGTAGGTGTCGCCGTCAGGCATGTCAACAGTCACGGGATTGACGGTGACGGTGAAGTTTTTCTCCACGGTGCTGAATGCCAGGGGGAACGATTTCAGCCGCTCCTCCACCTTTCCCAGCCTTTTCATGTCGAGGGTGCCCTGGTAGCTTGTGCCCGGCGCCAGCGGCCGCGCCGGCGTGAAGACGAGGGTGAGGCTGTCAGTCCATTCTGCCGTGCCCTTCAGCGAGGGGGTGAATGAGAAGAGGCCGGTGGTGCGGCTATGGTCTGCGCTGGCCGCGAACTCAGGGGTGAAGATCACCTGCACCGTGCCTGTGGCGGGGATGATGCCCGTGGTGTAGGCTGAGATATACTTACTGAAACCCTTGTCAATGACGGTGACGGCGGGGGCGGCGGCGCTGGCGCCGGGCTCCTTCTTACCCTGTCCGCACGAGATGACCAGTGTGGCAAAGATGACAACGACGGCAATCACAGCCGCAACAAGGAGAAGACGACGGTTCATGATATAAGTGTTTAAAGATTCGTTCAGACGGCAATGTTCGTGTAATGGCTCAGTCAGGCATCGGCAGCTCCGTTATGGTTCTTTGCACAGCAGTGATCATACCTCTGCTCCCGTTTCCGTTCATCACACAGCAGTGATCATGCCTCTGCTCCCGCTTCCGTTCATCACACAGCAGTGATCATGCCTCTGCTCCCCGCTTCCGTTCATCACACGGCAGTGATCTCAGCCCTCAGCTTCGCCACATAATCGCGTATCTCGTTCAGCGTCCCCACCGTTACGGTCATCTCCGTGCCTGTGGTGGTGATGACCTGCCGGAGAGTGTCAACGGTGACATCCCCCGGCTGATAATAGATCTCGAATGTATCAAACCAGCGATTGAGATACTTCAGCTTCTTGGTATAAAAGACCACCATCGGGTCATTGTAATAGTTCTTCATGAAGCTCAGCAGCGAGGTGAGCGAATATTTCTGCTCGGCTATCTTGCCCACCACCTGAGGATCGGGGTTCGCCGGGTCATAGGCCAGCTGCGTGGCGAGGTACATAGCCTCTATCCATCCACCCATGAGCATCAGGCCGAGGGTGCCCTCGCTGCCCTCACCGCGCAGGTGTTCCTCTATCTTCGCGTATGCGTCATTCATCAGCCGTGTCACGGAGTCGGGCTGGCTCATCCCGGCATCGAGGCCTTTGACAGCGTCAGAGATGAAGTTGTCTGGCATGTTAAGCCGGTTGCTGAGCGTCTTTATTGTGTTGAAATAGTTCATTGTCTGCCTGTTGACGCCGAAGAGCTTGACATATCCCATGTCAACGCCGTAAACGCCGAGGTTCATGGCGGCTTTGTAGCTGCTCATGTATAGGTCGCGGTTTTCCGGGGGCAGGATGATGGTGTCATTATAAGGTATGCCAAGGCGTTCGAAGATATTGCACACTTCTACGGGTGTGAGCAGTCCGTAGTAGATTTCTCTCTGTCTGGTGGTGTCATCCGGCGAGTCGGGGAGGTATGTGGAAAAGACGGGAGGTTGTATCTCCGGGCCTTTGGCTGACCTGTTGCATGATGTAATAATGAGCATCGCCGTGCACAGGGCGATGGACATGGTCAGGAGTGGTCTCATTGCATGCAGAAATTTGTCACAAGTTAATAAAAAGTCTTCAATCAGGCAGCAGTTCCCGGCCCCGAAAACCAGGGCCGAGGATCCTCGCGAACAGAACGTTCATGGGTGTGGATGGCTGTAGGCCATCAAGAATTGTATAAGCATGGGCCCCACCCGCCCGCCCTTTTTTTTGTGCCCCGCAATGTACAATTCTTCCACCTCTACGAGGTGGCCACTGTTGGCGACATTTGTGATGATGTCCGCAGACCACATGTGTGGGGATGGCCGTAGGCCATCAAGCATTGTAGAACAGGACGTTAATGGGTGCGGATGGCTGTAGGCCATCAAGAATTGTATAAGCATGGGTCCCACCCGCCCGCCCTTTTTTTGTGCCCCGCCATCTACAATTCTTCCACCTCTACGAGGTGGGGGTGTGTGCTTGGGACCCCCATATACAATTCTTCCACCTCTACGAGGTGGGGGTGTTTCGGACCTCCATCGACAATTCTTCCACCTCTACGAGGTGGGGTGTTTCGGACTTCCATCTACAATTCTTCCACCTCTACGAGGTGGGGGTGTGTGTTTCGGACCTCCATCGACAATTCTTCCACCTCTACGAGGTGGGGGTGTGTGCTTGGGACCCCCATATACAATTCTTCCACCTCTACGAGGTGTGGTGGGGTGTTTCGGACCTCCATCGACAATTCTTCCACCTCTACGAGGTGGGCACTGTTGGCGACATTTGTGATGATGTCCGCAGACCACATGTGTGGGGATGGCTGTAGGCCATCAAGCATTGTAGAACAGGACGTTAATGGGTGTGGATGGCTGTAGGCCATCAAGAATTGTGGATGGCTGTAGGCCATCAAGCATTGTAACCCCCGGGTCAGATAATCAGCCTTCCGCCCAGGCCGGCGGAGATCTTTTTCTGCAGCGTGGTCATCGCCCTGTACTGCTCCTGCAGCTCGGAGATCTTCCCGTCGTCGCCGGCAGCCTCGATCATCGCCTTGCGTATCTCCTTCTGCATGATCTTGATCTTGTCACCCTTGAACTTCAGCACCGCATCGGGAACAATCTCCTTCAGCTTCATCTCCTCCGTCTCCACGTATGCACCGTGCTTGCCCCAGATGAGACTCAGGGTATCCTTCTCCGTCAGCATGTCAACCACCAGGGTGCTGACAGCCGGGTTGGGATGGTGCACAAACTGCTTGTCGCCCGGTGCGAGGCCCTGCTCCACGGTGAAGGTGATCTCCTCAAACATCGAGGTGAATAGCTCGTTCTCAAACCTGAGATCATCCTCTTTGATCTCCGTGATGATATAGTCAGCCACGGTGGTGATTGTCTCCGTGCCGGTCTCCCGGTCGGTATAACGGGTGAGCACCTCAGCGCCGTAACGTATAAGCAGCCGAAGTATCTCCCTCTCAGAATAGTACGATGTCTCCTCCGGCTTTCGCTGGCGCGCTGCCGTAGTCCGGCTGCCGTTGGCGCCCACACCCTGCTGATCGCCCCAGATGCCTGATCCCGTTCCGGCGCCAGTTCCCGTGCGACCATCGGCAGCACCCTCCTGTCCCGGCCAGGCGTTGCGGTCACGGAAGCTCGGCTGTTTGCGCAGCTTCATCACCTCATCCAGCACCACCTCCTCAGGCATGCCGAGCTGTGTGCTGCACTCCTTGACATAAACCGTTCGCGTGATCTGGTCAGGGATGACAGCTATGGAGCGGACCACCTCGCGCACCAGGTTGGCACGCCTGACAGGATCGCCCTGCGCCTCGTCAATGAGAAGCCTGGTCTTGAACCTGATGAAGTCGGTCTCGTTCTCTTTAAGGTAGCGTTTGAATTCCTCATCGGAGACTTTCTTGGAGTAGGAGTCAGGGTCCTCACCCTCGGGCAGCATGACGATGCGCACGTTCATGCCCTCCTCAAGCACCATGTCAGTGCCTCTGAGTGAGGCTTTTATGCCGGCCGGGTCGCCGTCGTAGAGCATGGTGATGTTGGGAGTGAACCGTTTGATGAGGCGTATCTGATCCTGTGTCAGGGCGGTACCGGAGCTTGCCACCACATTTTCAATGCCGGACTCGTGCATGCTGAGGACGTCCGTGTAGCCCTCCACCAGGTAACAGCGGTCCTCCTTGATGATGGCCTGCCGTGCCTGGAAGATACCGTAAACGATGCGACTCTTATGGTATATCTCCGTCTCGGGCGTGTTGACGTACTTGGCTGCCTTCGGGTCACTTTTGATGATGCGGCCGCCGAAACCCAGCACCTGCCCGGAGAGAGAGTGGATGGGGAACATTATTCGCCCTGCGAAACGGTCAAAAAGATAACCCTCCCTGTCTATTGTGAGGCCGCTCATGACAAGGTATTCGCTCTTATAGCCTGCGGCGATGGCTTTTTTGGTGAAGTCGTCGCGACGCTCGTTGCAGTAGCCCACCTCGAACTTGTGCAGTACGGCATCGCCGAAGCCGCGTTCACGGAAGTAGGAGAGGCCGAGGGCCATCCCCTCGTGGCCGTGGAACAGGTTCTCAGCGAACTGGCGGGCAGCATACTGGGTGACCACGAGCATGCTCTCGCGCTCATTCTGCTTCTGGAGCTCCTCGGGAGAGACCTCCTTCTCCTCTATCTCAATGTGGTATTTCTTCGCCAGCCATCGGAGTGCCTCGGGATAGGAGAGGTGCTCATGCTCCATGATGAAGTTGACGGCGTTTCCGCCCTTGCCGCAGCCGAAGCACTTGAAGATGCCCTTGGCGGGCGAGACGGTGAAGGAGGGTGTCTTCTCGTTATGGAACGGACAGAGGCCCAAATAGTTGACTCCTCTTCGCTTCAGCGAAACGAACTCAGAAACAACGTCCACTATCTGCGCAGCGTCAAAGATCCGTTCTATGGTGGAGTGGTCAATCATGGATTCCAAAGTTAGCAAAAGTTTGTCTTGCAGTCTTGCGGTCTTGCAGTCTTGCAGTCAGGGATTATTTTGTATATTTATAATGCTGTATTTCTTAATCTTGCTATTATGGGAACCATCAAAGACTTTGAGGAATTAGAAATCTGGACTTTATCAAGACGCCTGGTTAGTCTGATATACAATGATTTCAGGAATTGCAGAGATTTTACATTCAGGGATCAGATTTGTGGTGCCGGGATCTCAATAATGAATAATATCTCTGAAGGATTCAGCAGAAATTCTGATGCTGAATTCAAACAATTCCTGAACATTTCAAAAGGATCCTCAGGCGAGGTAAAAAGCATGTATTATATCGCAGAAGACCTTCAATATGTTACTGCTGAGACAGCAGGTGAAAGAAGAGATCTATGCCAGAAGATAATCAATGGAACATCTCTACTTATGAAATATCTTAAATCCTCTCATTAAAAAGACCGCAGGACCGCAAGGCCGCAAGACCGCAGGACATTTATTTACTGTTCCATATCTCCTTATGTCCAAACCCCATCCTATTGTCCGTAAGCTTTATATGGTTGAGGCTTATGGTCCACAGGTGGAGGTCTGCCAGGGCGGCGTAGGGGAAGCGCCGGAGGTATATGCTTCTCGCACGGCGAAGGTCATCTCCTGTTGGCTCGCTGACGGTGCCGGTGAACTGTGCGCCGCGGATGCGACCGATGCGCTTCGTTTCCAGGGCGATGGTTCCTGCAACATTTGGGTTGGCCCGGAACTCCGCACCGTGACGGGTGTCAGTGTCGGTGGTGATGATTAGTGTGTTGTTCTCCTCGTCCCAGGCATAGAAGCACGAAGCGCACCAGGGTCCCTGTTCGCTTACGGTGGCGATGCTCAGCAGGTGGTGCCTGCGGAAAAGTGATCTGATTCGTTTGTGAAGTGCCGGCTGTTCCAATTGAATATGCTGATAGTGAGTATTTCCTTTAGAGTATTATCAGAGCCTGGCCTCTTAAAAACCGGCCGGCTGACCCGAAAATTCTTACGAAGTACATCCTGGTTTCCCTAATTTTTCAGGCATCCTGCTCCTCATTCCACCGGTAGGTGTCAATGTTGAATCCTGCCAGTGTCAGCACCCGGTCAATCACAGTCATCACCAGGTCGTCAATTGTCTGCGGCTGGCTGTAGAACGATGGTGTTGCAGGGCAGATGACTGCGCCTGCCTCCGTCAGCAGCTTCATATTATTTATATGTATGAGGCTGTAGGGAGTCTCGCGTGGCACCAGTATCATCCGGCGACGTTCTTTAAGCATCACGTCGGCGGCACGGGTGATCAGGTCATCGGAGACGCCATGGGCAATGCGTCCTACCATTCCCATTGAGGCGGGACAGATGATCATTGTGTCGTATGATGATGATCCTGAGGCGAACGGTGCGTTGAAGTCGTTGTTATCATAGAGCTTTTCAGTGCCGGATGGCGTATAACCGGCGCCGGTTTCGTACTGCATGATCTCCTCAGCGTTGCCGGTAAAGATGACGGCCACCTCGGCGGGTGGCTCCGGCAGCCCGCGCAGCCGCTCCAGCAGCTTCACGGCATATATCGCCCCGCTGGCACCGGTGACGGCAACTATTATTTTCCTGCTCATGATCCTGTTAATGCGTGGTAAAGATAGTAATTGTTGAACCAACCTTGACGGTCCCTCTAATTAGAGATTGTGATTGATTGCCAAGTAAAGAAACAAAGGTCCGGGCCTTATTTTCCAGAGCCCGGACCTCCAACATAACGTCTGAAGCTTTTATACTAGTCTTTCTGTTTAAGCAATCGATGTTGACAGAAGTCTCCCTCACGGAGACATTATTAGAACTTTATCAGTTCTGATTCAATTCTGGTGTATCTGCTCTCTAAAGAAGTAATAATAAAATCAATCCTATCACGAAGATTACAGTGGAAAAGACGTAGAAACTCTTTTTCGATAAATTGTGAAATTGAATTACCACTGTATAGATTATCTGTAAAATAAGAAAGAATAGAATCAGAACCAGAACATCAATGGTGTAGTCATCATTCATAGACTGAATGAAGTTGAACGCAATAAGACAGGAATATAAAGCTGTCAGGAAATACCTGCTGATCATGTTTGTGTTGTGGATATAGCCATCAACATTATTCTTGTCTTTTGAGAAAACAAAGAGGACCAGACCACAAGAAAATAAAAGAGCAAAAAGTCTGGTAAGATGCAGGGTTTCAATAATTGTCGGATCATAATCAATTATTTTGCACAGAGTGAATCCAATCAGGCTTATTCCGCTTATTATGATCCCGGCAACTTTTACAGAGTAACCACTAATTCCTGTATCTGCTTTCATATTATGTATTGTTATTATTTGAGTAATCTCAATCAGGATACTTTTCGCTTACCACTGCAGATAACGCAGCACTTTCAATGATTGAAAATATTGATTCGAAAAGATACTGCAATTTTCAGCATGCCCGGATAGGTTTTATCTGTGTTAATATTCAGAGATGACCTTGAAGCGAATCAGACATTAACCCCGATTTTTGATCAAGACAAGATCTACACATAAATATTTCTGTTATGCACCATAAATAGTGCAAAACAGAAATAATAACGAGATTATTGCAGCTTTTCATTTCCTGGGCATCCGAAGGAACCTGCCGAAGAGGAGGATCGGGGGTGGTGGGGTGATCTTTCCTCTACAATTCTTGAGGGTCTACGACCCTCTATCTGCAATTCCTGAAGGTCTGCGACCCTCCGTCTACAACTCTTGATGCCCTACAGGCATCCCTCGAATGTGTGTCACGTGCTACAATTCTTGAGGGTCTACGACCCTCTATATGCAATTCCTGTAGGTCTGCGACCTTTTACATCACTGCTGACTGCGCTAATGCTGGCTGAATTACTGCTTTTCTACGTCCTTGTCAAGTATCTGCCTGACAATCTTTGCAATGTATTTGCCAAGGATGTCAAATTCAATGTTGACAACGGTGCCGGCTTTTATTTGGTGGAAGTTGGTGACTTCCCAGGTGAAGGGGATGATGGCCACCTCGAACGACCGGTCCTTAGAGTTTACAACGGTGAGGCTCACGCCGTTGACGCTGACCGAGCCCTTCTCCACGGTGATATGCTCGGGCGACTTCGGTTCGTATTCAAAGGTGTAGTACCATGAGCCCTCGGCCTCGCGCACGGATGTACATGTTGCGGTGAGATCGACGTGACCCTGCACCATGTGGCCGTCAAGACGACCGTCGAGCCGGGTGCTGCGCTCCAGGTTGACCTTGTCGCCCGGCTTCAGCAGCCCGAGGTTGGTCTTGTCGAGTGTCTCCCTGATGGCAGTGACGGTGTAGGTGTCGCCCTCCCTCTTCACCACCGTAAGGCAGACGCCGTTGTGCGACACGCTCTGGTCGATCTTCAGCTCATGGGCAAATGAGCATCGCATGGTTATGTGAATGTTATCCTTCTCCTGTTCTATGCGCACCACCGGTGCTGCTTCCTCTACTATTCCTGAAAACATGTTGTAAGATGGTTGTTTCGGGCAAAGATAGAAAATCCCATGGGAAGTGATAATTTTGAAAAAAGTTGAAAATATAAAAGAGATATTAAGGATCTTACAATATTGGAATTCAATTCCAAAATTGTAAACTATTGTAATTGAATCAACTCAGAAACCTTGCCGGATATCCACCCAAAACTGATGGCTATTCCCTCTTGCCTGTTACAATTCTTGAGGGTCTACGACCCTCCGTCTACAATGCTTGATGGCCTACAGCCATCCCTACAGATGTACACCCGGTTATACAATTCTTGAGGGTCTACGACAATTCACACAGGATGTCTACAGTCCACACCTCGTAGAGGTGGAAGAATTGTATATGACGTGGCACAAAAAAAGGGCGGGCGGGTGGGGCCCATGCTTATACAATTCTTGATGGTCTACGACCATCCTCACACATGAACGTCCTGTTCTACAATGCTTGATGGCCTACAGCCATCCCTACGGATGTACACCCGGTTATACAATTCTTGAGGGTCTACGACCCTCTCTGTTACTGCCTGCTATCTACAATTCTTAAGGGTCTACGACCCTCCTCACAGATCAACATCCTGACCTCAGCATGGGTGCCGGGGACCCTCCCTCCAACCTCGTAGAGGTTGAAGAACTGTATAACCCTGCCACCCGCGAACCCGGGGCGGGCCGGGTGGGGCCCATGCTTATACAATTCTTGATGGTCTACGACCATCCTCACACATGAACGTACTGACCTACAATGCTTTATGGTCTACGACCATCCCACCAGATGTACAACCGGCACCCACTATTGCCTAATGCCTAATGCCTATTGCCTTCTCCACCAAAACCTTCACCATCTGTTCCTCAATGTCCGTCTCTCGGGCACCGCGCCCGGAGAGCTCGGCACCAGGTGCCAGCGACACCTCCAGCGCCAGCGTCTGCGATGCAATATAGTCGGCATGCCTGCGCACGGCGGCAGCAACAAACGGCAGATCCTCAATCACCACCCTGATCTTGTCGGTCACCTCAAACCCGCTCTCCTTGCGCATGTTCTGTATGCGGTTCACAAACTCGCGGGCAATACCCTCGTGCAGCAGCTCCTCGGTGACGGTGATGTCCAGAGCCACCGTCAGCCGGCCCTCGTTGGCCACCAGCCAGCCGGGTATATCCTCAGAAATAATCTCCACCTCGTCAGTGGTGATACGGTGCACATTACCGTTCGGGCCTGCCGCACCTGTCGTGCCGTCAAGCGCCAGTTCCACGAATCCATCGCGTTCGAACTGTGCTATTTCGCTCTGCGTCAGTGCCATGATAGCCGCCCCGGCCTCCTTCATCTTCTTGCCGAAACGCGGTCCCAGCAGCTTGAAGTTGGGCTTGACGCGCCGCACCAGTATGCCCGAGGTGTCATCCACGTACTCCACGTCCTTGACGTTGACCTCGGCGAGTATCAGCGGCCTGACAGCCTCGAATTTTTGGCGGAAGCCGGCATCGGTCACCGGCACCATGATCTTCGCCAGCGGCTGGCGCACCCTGATGTTCACCTTGCGGCGCAGGGCCAGGATCATTGACGACATCTTCTGGGCTATCTCCATCCGTTCTTCCAGGTCCTTGTCAATCAGCTTATTATCGTAAGAAGGGAACGGCGCCAGGTGCACAGAACCCTCATCATAATGCCCGCTGACGGCATTGAGATCAGTAAAGATGCGGTCAGTGTAAAACGGTATCATCGGCGAGGCCAGCAGCGCCACGGTCTCCAGACAGGTATAGAGCGTCTGGTATGCCGAGAGCTTGTCCTCGTCCATGCCGCCGCCCCAGTAGCGCTTGCGGTTGAGGCGCACGTACCAGTTCGAGAGGTTTTCCGTCACAAACTCAGAGACGGCACGGCCCGCCGGGGTGATATCATAATCGTCGTACCGCTCGCTCACCTCCTTCACCAGCGTGTTGAGCAGCGAGATGACCCAGCGGTCTATCTCGGGCCTGCGCTCCACGGGCACCTGCGGCTCGCGGCCGGTGAACCCGTCAACGTTCGCGTAGAGCGCAAAGAACGAATACGTATTATATAAGGTACCAAAGAACTTGCGCTTGACCTCCTCTATGCCCGACATATCAAAACGCAGGTTATCCCACGGCTGGGCGTTGGTGAGCATGTACCAGCGCAGCGGATCGGCGCCGTGCTTATCAATGGTAGAAAACGGATCAACGGCGTTACCCAGGCGCTTGGACATCTTGTTGCCGTTCTTGTCGAGCACCAGGCCGTTGGAAATGATATTTTTGAACGAGACCGAATCGGAGATCATGGTGGCTATGGCGTGGAGCGTGAAGAACCACCCTCGTGTCTGGTCTACGCCTTCGGCGATGAAGTCGGCCGGGAACATCTCACCAAAATTTTCACTGTTTTCAAACGGGTAGTGCGCCTGCGCGTAGGGCATCGCTCCCGAGTCGAACCAGACGTCTATCAGGTCGGGCTCGCGGTGCATGGGCCGACCGGTGGGGCTCACCAGCACTATCTCATCAACATACGGCCGGTGCAGATCGAGCAGCGAGTAGTTCTCCGTGGAGAAATCGCCCTCCACAAAATCCTGCAGCGGGTTGCGGGTCATATAACCGGCATCGATGCTGCGCGTTATCTCCATCTTCAGCTCCGCCAGCGAGCCGATGCACATCTCCTCCTGGCGGTCGTCGGTCATCCAGATGGGCAGCGGCGTGCCCCAGTAGCGTGAGCGCGACAGGTTCCAGTCGACCAGGTTCTCCAGCCACTTGCCGAAGCGTCCCGTGCCGGTGCTCTCGGGCTTCCAGTTTATGGTGTCATTGAGCTCAATCAGGCGGTCGCGCAGCGCGGTGGTGCGTATGAACCACGAGTCGAGCGGGTAGTACAGCACAGGCTTGTCAGTGCGCCAGCAGTGCGGGTAGTTGTGCACCTGCTTCTCTATGCGGAACACCTTGCCCTGCTGCTTGAGCGTCACGGCTATGTCCACGTCGAGGCTCTCGGCGCCCTCCTTCAGGTTGTCGTCATATTCGTTCTTGACATAGCGTCCCGCGAAGGGACCATAAGTGTCTGTGTTTACGTGTGTTGCCACGAAGGCCTGGTCGAGGTCCTCCATGGGCACCATGCGACCGCGACGATCGACGAGCGGACCCATGAAGCCGTCGGACATCATCACCATCAGCGGCGGTATGCCGTGCTCTCGGCCGGCGCGATAGTCGTCCGCACCGAAGGTGGGAGCTATATGGACTATTCCCGTTCCGTCCTCTATGGTAACGAAATCGCCCGTGATGACCCGGAAAGCGCCGTCGTCAGGCTTCACCCAGTCGATAAGCTGCTCGTAATCAATATCCTTTAGTTCGGAGCCTTTATATTTCCCGGTAACGGTATATTCAATTTTCTTGTCCGGGGCGAAGATCACCGGCAGCAGTTCCTCTGCCAGTATCACGGTGATGGGCTCGGAGGTGTACGGGTTCGCTGTGCGTACCGTGACGTATGTGATGTCAGGCCCCACAGCCAGAGCGGTGTTCGACGGCAGCGTCCAGGGCGTGGTGGTCCAGGCCATGATCTTCACGCCGTCAGTGTCGATGCCTCGGAACAGGAACTCCGACTTCTCATTGCGTACCAGGCTGAAGAGGGCGATGCAGGTGGTGTCCTTGACGTCCTTATAGCATCCGGGCATGTTGAGCTCGTGTGAGCTGAGGCCGGTGCCGGCGGCGGGAGAGAAGGGCTGAATGGTGTAACCCTCGTAGAGCAATCCCTTGTTATACAGCTGTTTGAGCAGCCACCAGAGGGTCTCTATGTACCTGTTGTCATAGGTAATATAGGGGTTGTCCATGTCTATCCAGTACCCCATATGGCGGGTCAGATCCTCCCACGCATCGGTGAACTTCATCACGTCCTTGCGGCAGGCCTCGTTGTACTCATCCACGGTGATCTTCGTGCCTATATCTTCCTTGGTTATCCCGAGGGCTTTCTCCACGCCCAGCTCCACGGGCAGGCCGTGGGTGTCCCAGCCGGCCTTGCGTTTGACCTCGTAGCCCTGCATGGTGCGGAAGCGGCAGATGGTGTCTTTGATGGCGCGCGACATGACATGGTGGATGCCGGGCATCCCGTTGGCCGAGGGGGGACCCTCATAGAAGACGAATTCGCCCCTGCCATCGCGACTGCGCAGCGACTTCCGGAAGGTATCATGATCATCCCACATCTTCAACACCTCGTTGTTAACTTTCGGGAGGTCAAGGCCCTTATACTCGGGAAATTTCTTTGACATACGGTTTTACCTGTTAAAATCAGCGTGCAAAGTTAGTAAAAGTTGGAAAATAAGGCAGTAGGTCCCGGCCCCGAAAACCGGGGCCGGGGATCCCCGGTCCGCCGTATGGTGGAGCGGGACAATAGGCATTAGTGGTTTTCGCCGCAGGCCAGGAAGAATTTGCGATTTCCGATTTCCGATTTTGGCGGCATCCGTAGGGATGGTCGTAGACCATAAAGCATTGTAGAACAGGACGTTATAGTGTGTGGATGGCTGTAGGCCATCAAGAATTGTAGAACAGGATGTTAAAGTGTGAGGATGGCTGTAGGCCATCAAGAATTGTATAAGCATGGGCCCCGCCCGCCCGCCTTTTACAATTCTTCCACCTCTACGAGGTGGGGGTGTGTGTTTCGTACATCCATATACAATTCTTCCACCTCTACGAGGTGGGGAGTGTTTCTGACAGCCTTTTACAATTCTTCCACCTCTACGAGGTGGGGGCTGTAGACCTCCTGTGTGGATGGTCGTAGACCATAAAGCATTGTAGAACAGGATGTTAAAGTGTGAGGATGGCTGTAGGCCATCAAGAATTGTAGAACAGGACGTTAAAGTGTGAGGATGGCTGTAGGCCATCAAGAATTGTATAAGCATGGGCCCCACCCGCCCGCCTTTTACAATTCTTCCACCTCTACGAGGTGGTGGTGGGTGTGTTTCGTACATCCATATACAATTCTTCCACCTCTACGAGGTGGGGAGTGTTTCTGACAGCCGTCTACAATTCTTTCACCTCTACGAGGTGGGGTCTGTTGCAGACATCCTTTTACAATTCTTCCACCTCTACGAGGTGGTGGTGGGTGTGTTTCGTACATCCATATACAATTCTTTCACCTCTACGAGGTGGGGGGTGTTTCTGCCATCCGTCTACAATTCTTCCACCTCTACGAGGTGGGGGGTATCTCTGACATCCATCGACAATTCTTCCACCTCTACGAGGTGGGGGTGTTTCTGGCAGCCATATATGAAAATAGTCTGAAGGTTATGGGTTATCCGTGGCCTTTTTTAGTCAGAAGGACTTAAGTATCTGTATGACTCTCCGACCTACCGACCTACCGACCTTCCGACCTTCCGACCTTCAGACCTCAGACCTTCCGTCCTTACCTGAAAGCATTGACAACAGCTTCCGGGTCGAATATAACCGCTTCTTCAGGCAGCCCGGAAACCCGGTTTTTCAAAAACAATACCGGGATGATTTTCTGGCCCTTGACAAATGGCAGATTGACAATCTTTTTCTGAAGAATATCATATTCAGTAATGGGGTTTGTCTTTTCGGTCCACTTTGCTTCACCTATTACCAGCGTCTTTTTATCAGAGGAGCCGGCAACGATATCGACTTCAAGGGGTAGACCGTCTTTGCCCCTGCCCCACCACCTCATTGCAGGAAGAATTTTGTCATCTGAAAACAGGAATGGGACGGCCTGACGACAGAGCTCTTCCCAGGTTGAAGAAACATACAATGGCATTTTTCTTCTGATGTCCCGGATTACCTGTGATGTAAGGCCCAGGTCGATACGGCTTTTATCAGGTGCAACGAACGTAAACCAGAAGTTCAGGAAGGGGTCATCAATTTTATAAAGAGTCTTCTTTGTTGACCGTAAAGATTCACCAAACGGGATTTCACGCCGGATATACTTCAATTCAATGAGAAAAGAAGTTACTCCGGATAAATGAGTGGCAGGCTTTTCCATTCGTCCCGCAATCTCAGACAGCCTGTTGCATCCGGATCCGATGAGTGTAAGCATTGTATATGCCTGAACCGAAGTTCTTATCTCATCCGAAAACAAGCGTTCAGGCTCCTCGGCTAAAAGCCCGTAAGGATTGATCACATTATGTTCAATAGCCTCCTCAAGAGATGAGTGTAATTTTCGTACTTCCCAATAACGTGGAATTCCCCCCCATACGCTGTATTCCCGTATAGCTTCTTCAGGGATTACATCAAGAAACTTCATGAGATGACTGACCGACATAGGATTTACCTTCATAATTTCCCCGGCCCTGCCATAAAGAGGGGCTTTTTTGTTAAGCACAATATCAAGCATCATTTTTTGAGATGAGCCACAGAGGATAATATTGTAGTTACTGTGCGCTCCGTCGTCGTGAATATTCTGAATCAGAGACGGCAACTCGGGAGAATTCTTTACCAGGTACGGAAATTCGTCGATACAAAGAGTAACTCTCTCCTTAAGAGACCTGTTAAGGCTTCTGAACAGTGAATCCCATCCGGGATATACAGGAGCGGAAAATCCCGGAACAACTTCTTCAATTCTTTCTGTCAGTGATCTGATTTGTAATGGAGCTTCACTCAGGTCAGCTGAAAAATATACAGTATTGTTGTCAACTATTTGTCTTAAAAGAGTTGATTTTCCTCCGCGCCTTCTTCCATAGATCACAACCAGCTGGGTAGTATTCTGGTTCAGGATCCTTTTTAGCCTGCTGATTTCTGTTTCTCTGTTTACAAACATGACAAGTAATATGTTTTACAAAAATAATGTTACTTAAACATAAATACAATTTTTTTATCGATTATTATTCCCGGGAAATACTGATCTCGCATTTTTCTATTCGGCATGCAAAATTTACTCAATACACTGAGTAACTTTTTAATCAATTATTATTCAGACCTTAAGACCTCAGACCTTCAGACCTTCAGACTATATGACAGAGCATGTCTATATTCAAACAAATTATATTACATTTGCCGCGTAATAATAACACCGTTAGCCATGGCAGAAAAGACACGATATTCGGATGAGGAGCTGGAGGAATTCAGGCAGATCATCATGGCAAAGCTCGAGAAGGCAAGGAGGGATTATGATGTGCTAAAAGCCAGCATAACCCACGAAGACAATAATGACACCATGGACACCTCGCCCACCTTCAAGGTGCTGGAAGAGGGTGCCACCACCCTGTCAAAGGAAGAGGCCGGCCGCCTGGCTCAACGGCAGCTGAAGTTCATTCAGCATCTGCAGGCAGCGCTGGTTCGCATAGAGAACAAGACCTACGGCATATGCCGTGAGACGGGTCAGCTCATCGGCAAGGAGCGTCTCCGAGCCGTACCCCATGCCACCCTGTGCATGGAGGCCAAGCTGAAGCAGAAATAGTCTGAAGGTCTAATAGTCTCAGGTCTGAAGGTCATGGGTTATCCGTGGCCTTTTTTAGTCAGAAGGACTTAAGTATCTGTATGACTCTCCGACCTTCCGACCTTCCGACTTCCGACCTTCAGACCTTCCGACCTTCCGACCTTCAGACCTTCAGACCTTCAGACCTTTAAGCCGAGCGGGCGTTCCTGAAGAAAATATTGTACATGCTGCGGGCCAGGTAACGGATATCGGTGCCCAGCGGGTTCCTGTCCCATGAATCGAAATACCTCAGCTCCGAGTGCTGTATCGCCTCGAGGCCCGTGGGCATATCGGCATAGTACGGCGGCAGCAGCCCGGGCTTGTACCTTATGCGCCGGTCGCGTATCTCATCGTCGTAAAGACTGAAATAGTGCCTTGAGAGAGGTCTCACGCCAAACAGCCTGATATCGCCCTTCAGGATATTGACAATCATCGGCAGCTCATCAAGCCACACACGGCGCGCAAAACGCCCCCAGATCGTCACCCGGAAATCGTCCTTCATCTTGCCGCCATCCTCCACCGAGTGCAGCCCGTACACATAATCCTGGATGTACTCCGAGTAGGGGTGCATGGTGCGCAGCTTGTAGACGTTGAATGTGCGGCCATCCCGGCCGATCCTGGGCAGCGAGATGATCATCCCGTAGTTATTTTCATTTACAGGCATTGGCGCAGAGCGACGTTCGGCCTTGATGCACAGCATGTTACCTGCAAATTTCTCCTGCCTGATGGCGAAGCCGGCGCGACTGAGCCGTCCCAGCGCCTCAGCCCTCGAGAAGGGTGCATTGGCGCCGCCGGTGATGAACTCCCACAGTCCCCTCGTCAGCCGCAGTCGCGGGATGACACGGTTGAGGATGAAATCGGGCACCACTATCAGGTACCACACTGCCGGCGAATATTTCTCCTTGAGTCTCTGTGCCCGCTGCTCCAGCGTCTCCACCGAGCAGAGGAAGAGCCCGTCGTCGCCCAGCCGCGCGTTGACCGTATCGAGGAACCTGTCGAGCTTCCTGATGCCGTTCATCGGCCTGAGGTTGATGATGCACGTATAGTTGCTGTGCTCGAGGTTCTGAATGTTAAACGCCTCCCCGGTAGAGACAATCGCCAGTCGCGCCCCATCCTCCCTGCTGATCATTGATGAGAGCGCCTCGGCACGCACCCTTGAGCACCCCTCCTGCAACCGCACCGTCAGCGCGGGATCAGGGATGATGTCGCCGGCGTCAGCGGGCTGTGAACGTGCAACCATCTCGCGCTCGGTGAGCCTGATGGTGGCGGGCGTTATCAGCGGCGCCTTGCGGAAAGCCAGGAAAAGCGTCCCGAGAACCAGCTCAAGGAAGGTGGCGGTGAGAGCCGTGCCGAATACAACCTGCCTCGAGTAATGAAGATCACGCAGGGCGAAGAGGAGCAGGGCGGCAATACTCGTGGCTATAAGGTTGGCGGTTAGAACACGCGAAAAAAGGGTGCGGAGATTAACGATGCGGCCGCGACCAATCTTGCCGCCGGCCACCGAGACGATGATCCATAACAGCGCCAGCAGAAGAAAGAAACTGATGTGCGACGGTATGTAGGCTTTCAGCCCCGCCGGCTTAAGCATCGACATAAGAATGTAGGATGCTGTAAGTATCAGTATGTCAGCACTCAGTGTGATTACACGAAATCTCCCCCTTTTCATATCCTATAGTTTTTCGACAGTCTGCTGCAAATTTGCCACAAGCATTATCTTTGTGAAAAGCCTCAAATCGTGAACTATTCAACATACATAGTAACTTTATCAACACTACTGTTATTGTGTTGGAGCGCACCTTCAAAAGCCCAGATGATCCCCGAGCCGGTGGGCGATGAGGCCGTTTACCTCTTCCTTGATGAGCTGGCAGCCGACGGCGTGATCACTCTGAACGGGGTGGTTAAACCCTATAGCAGGCTGATGATCAGGCAGAAACTGGAGGAGGCAGCGGGGTGGAATGACCTGGCCGCGAAGGAAGAAGAGGCAGCGACGGGACGGTCTGATCAGGGGATGGCTGGTAAGGCAGAGGCAGCGACGGGTGATGAAGTGACCGCAGTGACAGGAACCACAGCAACCGGCAGCAGGCAGCAGGAGCCGGCAGAGAGGAATGCCCCCCTCACCCGGAGGCAGCAGAAAGAGCTTGAGTTCTGGCTCGGCATATACAGTCCCGGCGAGGCAGACGCCAAACTGAAGCTGTTGCTGAACCCCGCCACGGCATACTA
>ENA-UOUL01000709-UOUL01000709.1-bioreactor-metagenome-genome-assembly--contig:-NODE-709-length-55103-cov-5.427889_pt1 | contig 55103 bp, 59 predicted proteins | sample MGYA00249838_ERZ747220 | MGnify/ENA primary metagenome ERZ747220 (study PRJEB28778, sample SAMN05720191) | bioreactor metagenome | isolation source: Anaerobic biogas reactor | place: USA:Washington... | reverse complement strand
GTGCTCTGAGAAACTGATTCACTATCTCCTCAAAGCATCCCGGCATTCCTTCCTGGTATATGTCAGAGCTCAACTGGGGCGATGCCAACGTGGATGATCAACGATCATCGCTGGTGCGAGTCTGCCGAATCTCCTCATTGATGTCGTCAAGGTTCATACCCTGAAGATCTCTCTCTTTTGCCGACTTCCGAAGTGCACAGAAGGCTTCCTTGCCAACAGCTCTGGCGCTCTCAACAGGTGACGCATTTATCTCAAAGGGAATTCTCCTCTCACGGACAACCGCCTCTGCGAACATGATGAACGCAGCAGTTGCACTCAAGCCGAACTCTTGGCACACCGCATCGAATTCCCTCTTCAACTCAGCGTTCATGCTCATACTGAATGTAACTTGAGCCATATAGGAACCCCCTGTAACAGAATATACGTAATTCCCGAAATCAAGGTCAATGCGTTCAGGACCCTGCTGATTGTCTACTACGAATGTACGGATGATGAGCGAATCAGGAAATTCATGAAGGATGTGTGTTGGAGAAGGTTTTGAGTTAGGGAATATTCTTGACCTAAAACCCAGTTAATGTTCCCTAAATCCTGACCCTACATCGACGGGAGCGTGTTGGATGTGTACTTGCCCTACTCTCTCAACGCGGTGATCGGGAGTACATAGACACCGTCCGGGTGCAGATACGCAACATTGGCCATCAGTACAGTATGAGAAGATATAGCAACACCAACTTGATTGTTTCAAACCTCACTTCTTTTTCCTCTTCGTCCTCTTCGGCGCCTACCTCAAGTACAGCGGCTTCAGCCAGTTCATCAACGACATCTCCTTGACGCTCGTGAGGTAGACGGCGGGAGGACCGGCCAAGGTCGCCGTCATCGCCAGCGCCCTCTTGGGGATGATCAACGGCTCGGCGATCGCCAATGTGGCGACGACGGGGACCATCACCATCCCGATGATGAAGAAGACCGGCTACAAGAAGGAGTTCGCCGCAGCCGTCGAGGCGGTCGCCTCCACCGGCGGACAGTTCACCCCGCCCATCATGGGGGCAGTCGGCTTCGTCATGGCCGAATTCCTTGGTGTGAGCTACACCAAGGTCCTCGTCGCCGCGGCACTGCCCGCCTTCCTCTACTACCTCTCATTGATGTTCGCCGTCCACTTCGAGGCCAAGAAGCTCGGCCGCTCCGGCCTCTCCAAGGAGAACATCCCCGACGCACTGGTCGTCTTGAAGAAGCAGGGGCACCTGCTCATCCCACTGGTGGTGCTCTTGGGCCTCTTGGCCCTCGGCTTCACCCCGCTCTACAGCGCGGTCATCTCGATCTTCGCCACCATCGGCGCCTCCTGGCTCAGAAAAGAGACGCGCATGAATTGACGCATCATCGTCCAAGCCACCGTGGAGGGGGCGCGTTCGGCCATCACGGTGGGGATGAGCTGCGCCATCATCGGCGTGATCATCGGCACCGTCTCCCTCACCGGCCTCGGCCTCTCCTTCGGCTATCTGGTCCTGCGCGTCGTCGGCAACGGCCAGCTCTATCTCGGCGGCTTGATGGTCATGCTGATGAGCACCATCTTGGGCATGGGCGTGCCCGGGGTCGCCGCCTACGTCATCGTCTCCACCGTCAGCGTCCCGGTGCTCATCCAAGGGGGCGCCATCCCGATGGCGGCCCATATGTTCTGCCTGATCTACGCCTGCCTCTCCAACATCACCCCGCCGGTGGCGATGTCCAGCTATGTGGCCAGCGGCATCGCGGACAGCGATATGACCAAGAGCAGCCTCATCGCCGTCAAGCTCGGCCTCACCGGCTTCATCCTCCCCTTCTTCTTCCTCGGCAACCCGATCCTGCTCTTGGGGACCGTCGAGGGCGCCTCGATCCTGCTCACGCTGCGCGCCGCCCTCACCTCATCACTCGGTGTCATCGTGCTGGCCGCAGGCCTTGAAGGCTACCTCTTCAGCCGCCTCAAGATCGTGGGGCGGATTCTCTTAGTCGGTGCCGGCCTGCTCTTCATCGAGCCGAGACTGGCCACCGATCTTTTGGGCCTCGCCCTCGCCCTCGTCGTAGTAGTCGCACAACTGATGAAACGTTCATCGAGCAATACACACACAAGGAGTCAAATATGAAAAAGAGCCTCACAATTCTGTTGGTCCTGCTGCTGGCCTCCTCCCTCTTTGCCGCCGGAGCGCCAGAGACGGGCGCCGCCAAGCGGACCGTCATCAACTTCCCCACCGCGGCGACCACCGGTGCGATCTACCCACTCGGGTCGGCCATCGCGAACCTGTGGAACAACACCGTGCCGAATGTACGCACCAGTGCCCAGGCCAGCGCCGGGGGGATCGAGAACCTCAACCTCGTCGCCGATGGCGAGGCGCAGATGGGGGTGGCAGTCACCTCGATCATGTACGAATCCTTCAACGGCATCGGCTCCTTCGCGGGTCGGGCCAACCCCAACCTCCGCGTCATGATCGGGCTCTACCCCAACCCCAACCAGGTCGTCGTCACCAAGGCGAGCGGCGTCAACACCCTCACCGACCTGGCCGGCAAGCGTTTTGCCAGCGGAGCGCCCGGCTCGACCACCGAGGTTGAGACGGACATCCACCTCAACACCGCCGGCCTTCGCTACCCGGAGGGGTTGCGCGTCCAATACGTCGGCTTCACCGAAGCCATCGACTTGATGCGCAACAAGCAGCTCGACGGTGCCTGGATCATGGCGGGCATCCCCAACGCCGCCGTCACCGAGATGCTCTCCACCGCAGGCGGCAAGCTGCTCGAGATCGATGACACCCTCATCGCGGCCCTGCAGAAGGATTTCCCGTGGTATGGCGCCTACACCATCCCCGCCGGCACCTACCCGACCCAGGACAAGGATGTCCAGACCAGCGCCATCAAGATCACCATCTTCACCGACGCCCGCGTCGACGACGAAGTCATCTACCAGCTGACCAAGACCTTCTGGGAGAACTTCGACGAGTTAAAGAAGACGCAGGCTCCGCTTGCCAACGTCGTCAAGGCTGAGACCACCAAGGATCTCGCCGGCCTGCCCATCCACGATGGGGCGGCGCGCTACTACAAGGAGATCGGTCTGCTGTAGACCAACTTCTGTTTTGATGGGACCGGCGAATGCCGGTCCTTTTTTCCCCTTGACAGCCGCCCCTCTCCACGCCACGCTTGACCCATGTCCATCGATGTCCCCGCTTTCCTTGACCTCAAAGCTGCAGAACGTGCCCAGCTCGATGCGCTTGCCCGCTCCCTTGCCCATGACGAACGCCATCTTGGATACCTTCATCAGCTCAAGGATGCCATCGAGGGGCGGCAGACCCAGGCCATCGCCTCTCTGCTTGCAACCGGGATGGAGGTGCATGGTCCAGTCTCCCCGCTGCTCCTCATCACCCAAAGCATTGAGGTGATCTGTGAGCTCTACCGACGATGCGGTGTTGGTGATGATGTGCGCGACGCCACCCTCTTTGATATCCGTCGGTGGATCGATGAGCATGCGGTGAGGAACAGCGGACAGTTCGGCCTCTCCCAGCTCTTTTGGATCGCCCGGCTTCTCAGCTGCCGGATTCTGCAGCTCGGTAGCCTGCAGTTCGAGCCGAAGCCGTTTGGGTATCCATATCGAATCTACCAAGCCCGTGGATGTGCCTCTCCTCTGGTGGTGGCTGAATCGGGGGTCCAGTGTGACTCCCTGGGGTACCTCGATGAGCAGGATCTCGCCTTTATCACCGCCTTGGAGGAGCATGATAAGACCGTGTGTGCTCATCAGGTGGATCTCTCCTCCGGTCGCATTTCATGTGCGATGGATTCCTTCCCTCTCGATGACCTGGTCTTGCTCTGTGACCGGGAGACCGAGATACTCAACGTCCACATCCCCAAGGGCGTCGACTTCAGTTCTGAGGCGGTCGATGCATCCTTGAGACGAGCGGTCGAGCACTTTCCCACCTGCAGACTGTTCGTCTGCACCTCCTGGCTCGTCGACCCCGCCTTGGGCACAGTCTTGGACGAGGGGAGCAACATTGTGCGTTTCATGCGCCGCTTCTCCAAGTTCCCCGTCCCCTTCTCCGTCCCCCAGCACTATGAGCGGGTCTTCGGCCCTGAGGTGGTGGATGTGGTGGGCTTTCCCGCCACGACCCGCCTGCAGCGTGCGGTACAGCAGGCGGTCGAGGATGGGGTGGTGTTCCGTACCATGGGAGGCTTCGTGTCGATCAGAGGCGCATCCCCTTCGTACTGAAGGAGTCGAGGGGAAGGGAGACCGGCCCTCGTTCCGTATGGCTCTTGTAGATGGCGAGAACCAGCTCGAGGGCCCGTTTTCCACAGTGGCCGTCGAGCTCGAGCGGGCCTTGGCCCTCGCATGCCTCCTTGAAGAGACGGTAGACGCGCCGGTGGCTGTTGCCATACACCGAGTCCGTCGGCGGTGGATCGAAATCCTTGAGCAGCGCCATCACCTCCGGATCCTTGAAGTGCCAGACCTCTATATCTAGGGCGGATTCTCCCGCCAGCACCACCGTCCCCGTCTCCCCGATGAGGGTGATGCGTTCCTCGAGATTCCTCTCATAGAGGCTCGTGGTCCCCTCGAAGGTGCCGATCACCCCGTCTGCAAAGCGCACATACCCCACCCCCACATCCTCCACCTCCAAGTACGGATGGGCTCGGTTGGCGATGTGGCCGCTGACCTCGATGATCTCCTCGCCCCCGAAAAGGCGCATGAGGTCGAGGCCATGGATGCACTGGTTCATCAGGGCCCCGCCGTCCCTCTCCCAGGTTCCTCGCCACGGCGCCTGTTCGTAATAGTCTTTGTCGCGCCACCAGCGCACCTGCACCGAGACGTGACTGAGAACGCCGAAGGCGCCCCGGTCGAGGGCCTCCTTGACCAGGAGCGTTGAATCGTTGAGGCGGTTCTGCTGGCAGACCCCCAAGAGCACCCCCTGCTCTGCTGCAGTGGCGATCATCTCATCGGCGTCCTCGATGCTGAGCGCCATCGGCTTCTCGACGAGGACCGAGATGCCCCGCTTGAGGCAGTAGAGGGCGATCTCGCTGTGGCTGCCGCTGTCGGTGGCGACGGCCACCACATCGAGGGCAGAGCGCTCCACCATCTGCTTGTAGTCGATGAAGCGCTGGACCGACAGGCTCTCCAAGCCGGTGGCGGCGAGCAGCGTATCGATGGCGCTGCTGTTTGTGTCACAGAGGGCAACCACCTCGAAGCCGCTCTCCACGGCAAAGGGGAGGTGTTGCCCTGCGATGCGTCCACAACCGATGAGGGCGTAGCGCATATCAGCCGATCCTCAGGGCGTTGGTCTGCGCTTCGATGGCGATCTCGATGGCTCGGAAGGTGTGCTCCTGGCTCATCGCCGTCTCTGTGCGGTCGAGCGAGTCGCGGATCACGCGGCCGAAGAAGGGGAAGCCGACCTTGCCGGTGACCCGGAAGTGCTGCTCCCCGTCATCGTTGACCACGATCACGTTGTCCCCATCCTTGCTGGCAGCCACATCGATGTACTTGCGCAGCTCGATGTACCCCTTGGTCCCGATCAGGAAGAAGCGGCCGTCCCCCCAGGTTCCCAGCCCATCGGGAGTGAACCAATCGAGGCAGAGGTAACAGGGGATTCCGGTATCGGTGGTCAGGCAGGCATCGCCGTAATCCTCCAACCCCGGATACTCTGGGTGATGGAGGTTGGCGACCCGGCTCGACACCACCGTTGCGTCCGTGGCGCCGCTGAAGTGGAGCATCTGCTCGACCTGGTGGGAGCCGATGTCCGTGATGATGCCGCCGTACCGCTCGCGGTCGAAGAACCAAGCGGGACGATTAGCTGCCTGGAGGCGGTGCGGCCCCCAACCACGGAGGGAGACGAGCTCGCCGATGGCTCCATCCTTGAGCAGCTGCTCGGCATAGACCGCCGCTTCGACATGAATGCGCTCACTGTAATAGACGAACCACTTGAGACCGGTCTCCTTGACCTTGGCCCGGGCCGCCTGCACCTGCTCTCGTGTGGTGAACGGCGGCTTATCGGAGAAGTAATCCTTACCGGCATCGAGGGCCTCGAGGCCGAGCGGGCCGCGCTCATTGGCGATGGAGGCACTGGCGATGAGGTGAATCGCCGGATCGGCGAGGACCTCCTCCTTGCTCTTTGCAATCGTTGCAGAGGGGAAGGCCTCAACGAACGCCTTCGCCTTCGCCGTGTCCTCGTCAAAGACGCTCACGACCACCGCCCCCGCCTCGGTGAGGCCGTTGCACATACCGTAGATATGGCCGTGATCCAGGCCGATGACACCGACGAGGAATTCTCCCTGCTCGCAGACCGGGGTCGGCTTGCCCTTCGGTGCGTAGTTCTGTCCATCCATTGTGCTCATCGCTCTCCTCCTCCTTACATCGTACCCAGGGTTATCTCAGAGTCCTCGAGGTTCTCGACCGACTTGAGCTTCTTATGATACCTGATCATCCTCGCCATCATCCCCTCGGTGGTATAGAAGGGATCATCCGCTTCGAGCGGCAGCGCCACTTCACACGCCTCGGTGGAGGATTTGTACATCGCGGTGATCAACTCCACCGCCTTGCGCCCCTCTCTCCCATCCACCAGTGGTGCCCTGCCTTGCTGCACCGCCACGAGCACATCCTCGATCTGGGCGGGATGCCCCTCGAGTGCGAGACCAGGCAGGGAGGCGTAGTGGGCGTCGAGCGCTTCCTCACGCTCCGGATTCGGCTTGAAGAAGCCGTTCGGCAGCTGTTCGACCGCCTTCACATGCCATGGGATGGCGAAGGAGGCGTGTTCGGCTGCGAAGAAGAACTCCTGTTTTTCATCGTGGTCGACCAGTGAGCTGTTGACCTGGCCCAGCATCCCGTCGTAACGCAGGATCGACATCGAGACATCCTCCACCTCGCTGTTGGTGTGGGCGACGTTGCCCATCACCGAAAGCACGCTGTTGGGCATGCCGACGAGCCACTGCAGGATGTCGATTTGGTGCACCGCATGGTTGAGGGTGCAGCCGCCACCCTCCTTCTCATACGTCCCCCGCCACCAGAGGTCATAGTAGTTGGAGCCGCGCCACCACATCGAATTGACGCGCGCAAGGAGGACCGGGCCGAAGAGGCCGCCCTCCAGCATCCCCTTGATGCGCATCGGTGCGACGCGGAAGCGGTTCTGCGAGATGACACTGAGGATCTTCCCGCTCTTCTTCTGCGCTTCGATCATCACATCGCACTCAGCGAGCGATGGGGCCATCGGCTTCTCGACGATGACGTGTTTGCCCGCCCCCAAGAAGCCGACGGCGCCTTGGCAGTGCACCGACGGCGGCAGACAGAGCGAGACCACATCGATGTCGCTGCGGTCGAGCAGGTCGTGGTAATCGGCGGTGATGGTGCACCCCTCCAGGTCAAAGCGCTTGGCCAGGCGTGTGGCTTTGTCAGTGTAGAGGTCGCAGAGCGCCCGCACCTCGCAAATCTGAGAGAGCCGGGCATACCCCTCGAGGTGAGCCGGGGCGATATTGCCACATCCGATGATCGCGATCCCAAGTTTTTTCATTCTATCCTCCTTGCCCGGTATTCGATGGGCTCGATGCGCTGAAGCCGATCTTCCGGCCGAACCCTGTCGTTGCATACAGAGTCGTTGGATACTATACCACTAAAACCCTTTTCCAGGCATTGCAATGTTGCCCCCGGTGTGGAGGCACCCACCCCGCCACTGCTTGCAGCCGGGCGCTGTGAAGCGGTATAACAGTGGGTATGGACACCATCGCTCTTCGCCTGATCGATTCCCACTTCCACCTGCGCTCTTTGGAGCGCAAGGGCGTCGATGTCATCGCGCTGCTCTCTGAGATGGAGGAGAAGAGCATGGAGGGCATCGATGTCGGCCTCGACTGCGACGATTTGGGCGAGCGCATCGAGCGCTTCGGGGCGTGGAAGAACATCCGCTTCGCCGCCGGCATCGGGCCGTGGGGGGTCGCAGAGGGACAGAAACCCCTGGCCGAGCAACTGGAGGCCCTCTTTCTGCAGGTGGAGAGGAACCGTCCGGTGGCCATCGGGGAGATCGGACTCGACAACCACTGGAAGTACGGCACCCCGGCCCTTCAGGAGCAGGTGCTGAACGTCCAAATGGAGGCGGCCGAGGAGCGCCGCCTCCCGATCATCATCCACAACCGGGAGGCCGACGAGCAGTTCATCACGATCCTTGGCCAACGCTCCTTCTCACAGCGCGGGATCTTCCACTGCTACCAAGGCGGCGAGGCGCTGGCCCTCCTCGCCATCGAGAAGGGCTTCTTCCTCTCCTTCGCCGGACCGTTGACCTACAAAGCCAATACGGCGATGCACCGCCTCTTCGCATCCCTCCCCCTCTCCTCGATCCTCCTGGAAACGGACGGCCCCTACCTCAGCCCGGCACCGCTGAGGGGGAAGACCAACACCCCGCTCTCGATGATCCACATCTACCGGGAGGCGGCGCGGCTGCGGGGGATGGAGACAGGGGAGCTCGCTGAGGCGGTGGAAGCGAACTACCACACCTTCTTGGAATCGAATTCGTGAACATTGTCCTCATCCTACCGGTATGCGGTTGACCTCTTCGTACACAATTGATTACATTTGTCTTGGATTAAGCATCCACTGTACAAGGAGAACGCTATGACATCCTACAAGGAACTCGGTCTGGTCAATTCCAGAGAGATGTTTGACAAAGCCATGAAAGGCAAGTATGCCATCCCCGCCTACAACTTCAACAACATGGAGCAGATGCAGGCCATCATCCAGGCGTGTGTGGAGACGAAAAGCCCGGTCATCCTCCAGGTCTCCAAGGGGGCGCGCGACTACGCGAACATCAACCTCTTGCGCAACATGGCCCGGGGCGCCGGTGAATATGCCCGGGAGCTGGGCTACAATATTCCCATCGTCCTGCACCTTGACCACGGCGACTCCTTCGAGACCTGCAAGGAGTGCATCGACAACGGGTTTTCCAGCGTCATGATCGACGGAAGCCACCTCCCCTATGAGGAGAACGTGGCGCTGACGCGCAAGGTCGTCGAGTACGCCCACGCCCACGACGTGACCGTCGAGGGGGAGCTGGGAGTGCTGGCCGGCATCGAAGATGCGGTGAGCCACGAGGTGAGCCACTACACCAAGCCCGAGGAGGTCGTTGACTTCGTCAGCCGCACCGGCGTCGATTCGCTGGCCATCTCCATCGGCACCAGCCACGGGGCGAACAAGTTCAAGAGCGAGGATTGCACCCGCGATGCACACGGGAATCTCGTGCCGCCGCCGCTGCGCTTCGACATCCTCGAGGAGATTGAAGCGCAGCTGCCGAACTTCCCCATCGTCCTGCACGGCTCCTCCTCGGTGCCCCAGGAGTATGTCGAGATGATCGGACAGTACGGCGGCAAGCTGAAGGACTCCATCGGGATTCCCGAGGAGCAGCTGCGCAAGGCCGCTGCCAGCGCGGTGTGCAAGATCAACATCGACAGCGATGGGCGCCTTGCCATGACCGCGATCATCCGCAAGGTCCTCTCTGAGAAGCCCGGAGAATTCGACCCGCGCAAGTACCTCGGACCGGCTCGAGAGGAGCTGAAGAAGATGTACATGCACAAGAACAAGAACGTCCTTGGCTCCGCCGGCCAGGCCTAAGAATCATCCAATTGTCAGAGCCGCCCGCACGGGCGGCTTTGCTCATGCTTTGACACACCCTATTGCGTGTGGTATATTGTTTGAGGTCGGCCTTTTAGGTCGTTTTACACTCAAAGAATGTGGTTTTCACCGAAAACACAAGGAGATCGTTTGGCTACAAAGGATTTGAGGATCAATAGACAGATTCGTGCAAGAGAAGTGTTCGTCATTGACGCAGAGGGCAACCAGCGAGGGATCATGAGCTCCTTCGATGCCATGGCGCTCGCTGAGAGCGTAGGCCTGGACTTGGTGGAGGTATCCCCGAACGCCAACCCCCCGGTCTGCAAAATCCTCGACTTCGGCAAGTACCGGTATGAGCAGGAGAAGCGCATGCGGGACGCCAAGAGAAACCAGAATATCGTCAAGATGAAGGAAATCCGGATGCAGCCCAAGATAGAAAAACACGATCTTGAGACGAAGAGCAAGTTCATCGGTGAATTCCTCGGTGAAGGGAACAAGGTCAAGGTCAGCATTCGCTTCCGTGGCCGTGAGCTCGCCCACACCGAGCTCGGCAAGGTGGTCCTCGACAGGATACTTGCCCAGCTCGAGCTAAATGGTGTAGGCTACAACCTTGACCGGGAAGCGGCGATGGAAGGACGGATGATGAGCATGATCGTCAGTCCCTCCAAGAGCGCTCCCAAGAAAGAAAACCAGTAACCAACATCCCGCATGGGATCGAGAATATGCTGCTTCAAGGGGTCTTGTTCCTTGTAGGCGCAATGAAGGAAGGTGCATTACTATGCCCAAGATGAAAACAAGAAGTTCCGTTGCAAAACGGTTCCGGGTGACGGGGAGCGGAAAGGTCCTCTACAAGAAGCAGGGGCTTCGTCACATCCTGACCAAGAAGAGCAGTAAGCGCAAGGGCAACCTGCGTGCTACCGGCATTCTTTCTGACGTTGAAGCGAAGCGTGTCAAAGGCATGCTTCCCTACGCGTAAGGAGGAACGAGATGCCACGAGCAGTAGACGGAACCAAACACAAGGACAGACGCAACAAGATTCTTAAGCTCTCCAAGGGATACTACGGGAGGAGGAGCACCAACTACCGTACCGCCAAGGATGCAGTAGAAAAGGCGGGACAGTACGCTTATCGCGGTCGAAAAGAGCGCAAGCGGGACTTCCGCCGCCTCTGGATCGCCCGTATTTCGGCGGCAGTGCAGGACCAGGGACTCAACTACTCCCAGTTCATGCACGGCTTGAAGCTCTCCAACATCGAGATCAACCGCAAGGCGCTCTCGAATATGGCCATTGAAGATGCAACCACCTTCAATGCCCTTGTTGCCCAGGCAAAGGTTGCCCTCGCCAAATAAGGCGGGGCAATTCGCTCACAGTCGACAAAGGAGGAACCGTGTCAGTCGTTGATACCGTAAGGTTGTTGGAACTGAGGACCAAGAAGGCCGCTGGCTTGATCGCGATGCTGCGCAAGGAGAAGGAGGAGCTGCAACAGCGCTTCGACCTGGTACATGCGCACAACGCTGAATTGGAAGAGTATGTAGAGAGCTACACCACCAGCAACAAACTGCTCGAGCAGTCCGTTGCCATTGCGCTGGATACCCTCTCTTCGATCGACGGGCTGGACGATGTTCCGCTCTTTGACGACCTCTCCCTGGAGCTGGAGACCGCTGATGGCTACACCGGAGGCGATGCCCTCCTCGGTGATGAGATCGACCTCGAAGAGCTGTTGGAAGATAGCCCTCAGTTGTAGATGGCGAAGAGCGCCACAGATTGAATGCAGGACCTTCGGGTCCTGTTTTCTTTCCCCCCTCTTTCCCAAACCCCGTTCTTATTGTACCATGGAGGTGGGCGGGAAGCCGCCCTCACAGGAAACGTCTCCTGCGGTGCCACCTGGAGCCACAGTCTCTTGGCTCAACTTACACAGACGGGAAACGGTATAGCTGATTTGCATTGATCCAACTCCCCTGGGGTTGAATGGAACAGAATCTTCAGCACAACTAGTTTCCCCCTTGAACCGTCGGTTCAAGAGCATTCTCCGGGTGTTACACCGCAGGTTTTTATGCCTTGTATAGGAACGCACATTCATGCATGCACACTCAGACGAATTGAAGAACATCATCTTCATCACCCTCCCCCCCTCGAGCGCCAAGACCATCAACGACTTCACCATCGATCCATCGATCGAGATTCCGGTCCAGTTGAGTGAGGGGAGCACCGGCTTTGCCCAGACGGATCAGATCAGCATCGAGCTCATCGTGGCCGGGATGCTGAAGATCCTCGCCTGGGACCCCTCCCACCCCCACCGCGCCTACTACCGCGCCTTCGTCCTGGCCGCCCAACCGAATGCGGCCCAGGAGCTGAACATCGCCGCCATCGCCCAGGAGCAGAAGGGGAACCATCACTTCGCCGAGGAGCTCTTCCGCGCCGTGTGCGTCCTTGAGCCGCAAAGCGCCTCCTTCATCAACCTGGCGACCCTCTACAGCAGGATCGCCGCCCAGGATACAAAGAAGGGGGAGCAGTACGATACCTACCAGCAGCGATCGCTCTCCACCCTCCTCGAAGGGCTCGAGCTCCTTGAGGAGGACGGGGACCTGCTCAGGGAGATCGGCTACTTCCACCTCTACCAGGGCAACGTCGAGGCGGCGCGCTCCTTCTTGGAGCGCTACCTCGAAACGGAGGGGGAAGAGGATGAGAAGCGGACCCATACCAGGAAGATCCTCGCCGACATCACGGCGAAGCTCGCCGATGATGAGACCCTGATGGCCGCCTACGACGCCATCCAGATGAACAAGGAGGAGGAGGCCATCACTACCGTGGAAGGCTTCCTCTCAGCCAACCCCACCGTCTGGAACGCATGGTTCCTCAAGGGGTGGGCGCTGAGGCGACTGGCGCGATGGGAGGAAGCCCAGGACGCCCTGCTCAAGGCCCTCTCCTACACCACCGCCTCCAGCGACCTCTACAATGAACTGGCCATCTGCGCCCTCGAGAGCGGCAAGCGTGAGCTGGCCAAGCAGTACCTCGACACCGCCATCGACCTCGATGAGGGGAACATCACGCTCCTCTCGAACCTCGCCTACCTCCACCTCGCTGATGACGAGCTCGACCTGGCCCGTGAATACCTGGAGCGTGCCCGATCGGTCGACGAGGACGACCCGCTCATCGGAGAGCTCATCGCCCACTACCAGGCGGCCACCGGGGAGCAGGTCGGCGCTCCGGTCGTACAGGAGTATCTCGACGCTGAGGATGTAATCCGTCAGATGGACAAGGGAGAGGCGAAGTGAAGAGCTTTGTCAGTACATCAGCGCTCGAGACCACAGCCTATGGAGAGCGCATCGCCGCCCATCTGAAGGGCGGTGAGGTCATCGCGCTCATCGGAGGTCTCGGCGCCGGCAAGACGACGCTGGCCAAGGGCATCGCCCGTGGCCTGGGGGTCGAGGATGAGGTCGTCAGTCCCTCCTTCACCTTGATCCAGCAGTACGAGGGGCGCCTGGCGCTCACCCACATCGACCTCTATCGCCTCGACGGGAGTGAGGAGTTCGAGATGATCGGGGGGGAGGAGTTCCTCTATACGGACGGGGTCACCCTCATCGAGTGGGCCGAAAAGATCGGTGATCTGCTGCCCAAGGATTTGAAGAAGATCACCATCGCGATCGAGGAGAACCTCGACCGCACCATCACCGTCGAAGGAATTACGCTATGATGGTCCTCGCCTGTGATACTTCCACCTCGGCGATGCACCTCGCCCTCTGCCGCTTCGAAGAGGGGACGCTCACCTGGTTCGAGACGCTCTCCCTGCTCTCCGGCAACCGCCACAGCGAACTTTTGATGGACAAGATCCTCGCCCTCTGCGCCGACGCCGGCATCAGGGTGAAGGAGATCGATCTGTTGGTCACCGGCGCAGGACCCGGCTCCTTCACCGGCTTGAGGATCTCGATGGCGACGCTCAAGGGCATCAGCCTCGCCGCCTCCATCCCGCTCGTCAGCGTCCCCTCCCTCGACGTCTGGTACCACAGCGTCGAGCAGGTCGAACAGCCGGTGCTCACCGTCATCGATGCGAAGAAGCAACGCTTCTACACGGCCCTCCACCAGCGGGGGGAGCGCCTCCTCGGACCCGCCGACCTGACCGTCGAGGAGATCGAAGCCGTGATCGCCGCCCACCCCGGCTTGCTCCTCACCGGAGAGGACGCCCCGCTGCTCCTCTCCCGCCTCGGCCGTGTTTTGCCCCTTGTGCAGTGCGAGGGCGCCTCCCTTGCGCTGAGCCTTGCCCGTCTGGGCGTTCATCAGTATCTTAGCCAAGGAGCAGATGCACCAGACTCCGGGCCGTTCTACATCAGAAAGAGCGATGCCGAGCTCGCACTGCTGGAAAAAAGTTTGAAGGAGCAGTGAAATGATAGAACAAGATATCCTGATCATAGGCAGTGGCGTCGCCGGCATGAGCGCCGCCCAGTATGCGGCCCGTGCCGGTCGCTCGGTCACCGTCATCGAGGCGATCGCCCCGGGGGGACAGACCATGTACATCGACATGATCGAGAACTACCCGGGCTTCAATGAACCCATCAGCGGTGCTGAGATCGGGATGAAGTTCCACGCCCAGGCCGAGCAGTTCGGCGCCAAGCTGGTCTACGCCACCGTCGCCGAGCTGAAGAAGGAGGGCGACCTCTTCTTCGTCTCCACCACCGACGGCGAGGTCTACCAGGCCAAGGCGGTCATCTACGCCACCGGGGCCCAACACCGCCACCTCGGCGTACCGGGTGAAGAGGAGTACAACGGCAAGGGCGTCTCCTACTGCGGTACCTGCGACGGTCCCTTCTTCCGTGGCAAACGGATCCTCGTCGTCGGCGGCGGGGATACCGCCCTCACCGACGCCCTCTTCCTCTCCAAACTCACCGATCAGGTGACCATCGTCCACCGCAAGGACCGCTTCCGTGCCCAGGACAACCTCGTCAAGCAGGCGGAACGCAACAAGAACATCGAACGCGTGATGATGCACACCGTCTCCGAGATCAAGGGGGACGGGAACAAAGTCACTGCTGTCGTCCTCAATGACCTGGAGAAGGGAGTGCAGTATGAACGCGAGTTCGATGCAGTCTTCGTCTTCGTCGGCATGATTCCCCAGACCGACATCCTGGACGCAAGTGTACTCACCGCAGACAAGTACGTGAAGACCAACGAGCGGATGGAGACCCTCACCGACGGCCTCTATGCGGCAGGCGACGTACGCGACACCGTCTTCAGGCAGCTCATCACTGCCGCCAGCGATGGAGCCATCGCGGCGCACTGCGCCAGCGAGTACATCGACGAACTTGAGGGCCGTGCGTACGTATAGGTGATTTTCCTTGACGCTGAGCGAGGCTTAATGGTCTAATAGGGCATGAAGATATGCATGGTCTCCAGCGAAAGCGTCCCGTTTTCCAAATCCGGAGGACTCGCCGACGTGGTGGGAGCGCTCTCTACGGCGCTCGCCGCCCTCGGAGATGACATCAGGGTCATCCTCCCCCTCTATGGCAGCGTCGAGGCCTCTGCGTTCAAGAAGCTCGACATCACCGTCCCCGTCTCCCTGCTCGGCAAGAGAGAGGAGGTGACGTTTCGTCAGGCCACCCTCGACAAGGTGGTCTATTACTTCGTCGACCACTGCTTCTACACCGAGCGCGGCGGTATCTACGGCGATACCTCCCATGCTCCCTATGACGACAACCTCGTCCGCTACACGCTCTTGAACAAGGCCGCCATGGCCCTGGTCAAAGCGCTGGAGTGGAAGCCGGACGTGATGCACTGCCACGACTGGACGACCGGCTTCATCCCCTACCTGATGAAGACGAGCGGCGATGACTTCTGGTCATCCACCAAGAGTGTGATGACGATCCACAACCTCGCCTACCAAGGGGAGTTCAGCCGCCTCGACCTGCTCGGATGCGACATCGAGCCCGATGCGCGCCTCTTCGGAGGGCCGGCGCCCTCCAAGCGGACCAACATGCTCAAGAGCGGCCTTGAGTTTGGAGACCTGCTCTCCACCGTCAGCCCGACCTACGCCAAGGAGATCCAGAGCGCCGAGTACGGCTGTGGGCTCGATGCACTGCTCCGCCAGCGCTCCCCCGATTTGGTGGGGATCATCAACGGCATCGACTACGAGGAGTGGAATCCCCAGAGCGACAACTTCATGACCCACCACTTCTCATCTGACGACCTCGGCGGCAAGGCCCGCACCAAAGCTCAGATCCAGGAGTACTTCTCCCTGAAGGTCGACCCGTCGATCCCGCTCTTCTCGATGATCAGCCGCCTTGCGAGCCAGAAGGGCTTCGTCGAGCTGTTGGAGGGCTCTCCTTCGGCCCTTGAACAGATGCTGGACGACCACCCGATGCAGATGATCGTGATCGGTACTGGGGACGCACACATCGAGCGACAACTCATCGAGCTGGGACGGCGTCACCCCAACCTCTCGGTGAACATCCTCTTCTCCAACAAGCTCGCCCACCTCGTGGAGGCCGGATCGGACTTCTTCCTCATGCCGAGCCGATACGAACCGTGCGGCCTCAACCAGCTCTACAGCCTCCGCTACGGCACCATCCCGGTTGCTCGCCGCACCGGTGGTCTCAACGACTCGATCATCGACCTTGACGAGAACAATACTCAAGGCACAGGAATCCTCTTTGACCAACTAACCGGCCATGGTATACTGGAAGCGGTAGGGCGAGCGATCGCATGGTGGGAGAAGGGTGAGGAGGTCATCAGGACAATCCAACGACGAGCAATGCAGTGGGATAGTAGCTGGAATCACTCTGCTACCCTCTATCGAGAGCTCTATGCATCCAACAAAAGGAGAATGTGAGTATGCGAATCAAAGAGAGAGTTATTGCAATCGTGCTGGGCGGGGGGAAGGGAACTCGACTGTATCCATTGACGATGGACCGTGCAAAGCCGGCTGTGCCGTTTGCCGGCAAGTATCGCCTCGTCGATATCCCGATCTCGAACTGCATCAACAGCAACTTCAAGCAAATTTACATCCTGACCCAGTTCAATTCAGCCTCTCTGCACAACCACATCGCCAACACGTATATCTTTGATACGTTCTCCAACGGCTTCGTCGAGATCCTCGCCGCCGAACAGACCAACCAGACCGACACCTGGTACCAGGGAACCGCCGATGCGGTCCGCAAGAACCTCCGTCACTTCCGTGACCAGAACGCCGACTACTACATCATCCTCAGCGGAGACCAGCTCTATCGCATGGACCTGCAGGAGATGCTCAACCGCCACATCAACACCGGCGCTGAGCTGACCATCGCCGCCAAGCCGATCAGTCGTGAGCAGGCCACCGGCCTGGGCATCATGGGGGTCGACGAGAAGGGCATCATCAACAAGTTCTATGAGAAACCCGCCCCGGACCTCGACATCAGCGAGTACAAGGTCGGTGACGCCTTCATGCAGGAGTCCCTGGGCGTGAAGGTGGGGCCTGAGAACGAATATCTGGCCAGCATGGGCATCTACATCTTCAACTCCAAGACGATGGAGGAGGTGCTCAACAACGACAAGACCGACTTCGGCAAGGAGATCATTCCCGATGTGATCAAGCAGCGCAAGGTCGCCTGCTTCCTCTTCGATGGCTTCTGGGAGGACATCGGAACCATCAAGGCGTTCTATGACACCAACCTCGACCTCGCTTCCATCAATCCGAAGTTCAACTTCTACGACGAACAGATGCCGATCTACACCCACCGCCGCCACCTCCCGGCGACGAAGGTGAACTTCTGCAACATCTCGAACTCGTTGACCAGCGAAGGCTCGATCATCACCAACGCCTACATCGTCAATTCGATCATCGGCGTCAGGACGATCATCGAGAGTGGCGCCTCCCTCGATGGGGTCTACTGCATGGGCGCCTCCTTCTATGAGACCGAGCAGGAGAAGAGGGAGAACGCCAAACGCGGCATCCCCAACATCGGCATCGGCAAGGCCACGATCATCAGGCGGGCGATCATCGACCAGAACGCCCGCATCGGTGATGGGTGCCGCATCGGCATCGACGACATCCCGCGCAAGGAGGGAGACTTCGCCATGTACTCCATCCATGATGGGATCATCGTCATCAACAAGAACGCCGTCATCAAGAACGGGACGGTGATGTAATAGCGATCGGCGGGAGGGGACTCCCCTTCCCGCCTTTTTTATACCCACAAAAGGACTCGCACATGAAGGACTCTCCTGTGATCGACCTCGTAGCCACCGACCTAGATGGCACGCTTCTTGATGCGAATGGAGAGCTGCCACAATCCATTTTCCCCGTCATAGCGGAGTTGCTGCGACGGCAAAAGCGCTTCACCCTCGTCTCAGGCAGACCGATCATCTTCATGCAGCATATCGCAGAGGCGCTCCGCGTCGAGACGGCGATGGTCGCCTTCAATGGCGCGGCCCTCTTTCTAGGAGACACGATCATCGCCTCCGCTCCCTTCAGCATGGCGAGGCTCCGCCCCATCATGGAGGAAGCCGACCGTCTCGGGGCGACCGTCCTCTACTACACCGCGTGGGAGGCATTCGCCTTGAGAAAAACCGATTGGGTCACCCGTGCTGAAGAGACCATCCGGTGCTATACCATCGCGATCCCTACCGAAGAGGAGTGGACGGAGGCGGAAATCTTGAAGGCCGCCATCCTCTACCACAACGATGAGCGGATACACAGCGCCATCGACCCACAGCTCGACGCCCTCCAAGACGCCTTCTCATTCAGCCGCTACGGAACACGCTTTTGTGAGATCATGAGACGAGGCGTGGACAAGGCGTACGGATTGAAAGAACTCGCCGCACACCTGGATATTCCTCTTGCGAGAATCCTTGCCATCGGAGATGATGTCAACGATGTGACGATGCTGCAGGAAGCGGGCATCGGCGTCGCCGTCAACAACGCCCTTGATGAGGTGAAAGCGGCCGCTGACCATGTTACGAGAGCACAAAACACCGATGGGGTGATCGAGGCCATCCGCCTTTATAGCTGAAACACTGAAGGAGAGAATCATGAATACAGCACACACCAAGACACTGATCGCCAATGGAGAAGCCGTTCTCGGCATCGAGCTCGGCTCGACCCGTATCAAGGCGGTCCTCATCGACAGCAACAACCAACCGATCGCCCAAGGCGGCTTCGACTGGCAGAACAGCCTCATCGACGGAGTGTGGACCTATGGCCTCGATGAAGTTGAGCAGGGAATCCAAGCATGCTTTGCCTCCCTCAAGGTCGATGTACAGGAGCGATATGGTGTTCCCCTCAGCCGCCTCAAGGCGCTCGGCGTCAGCGCCATGATGCACGGCTACCTCGCCTTTGACGAGCATGATACTCTCCTGGTCCCCTTCCGAACCTGGCGTAACACGATGACCGAGGCCGCCGCCCAAGAGCTCAGCGACCTCTTTGACTACCCGGTGCCCGAGCGCTGGTCCATCAGTCACCTCTACCAGGCGATCCTCAACAAAGAGGAGCATGTACACCGCCTCGGTTCCCTCACCACCCTTGCAGGCTACGTCCACTTCCGCCTCACCGGAAAGAAAATACTCGGCACCGGCGACGGCAGCGGCATGTTCCCCGTCGACACCAATACCGGACAATACGATGAGGGCATGCTCTCCTCCTTCAGGGCCCTGGTCGCCCCCTACGCCTTCACGTGGGACTTGAAGGAGCTCCTGCCCACCATCCTCCCCGCAGGAGCGCATGCCGGAGAGCTCACCGAGGAAGGAGCACGCCTGCTCGACCCGTCCGGGGCCCTGGAAGCGGGCGTCCCCCTCTGCCCCCCCGAGGGCGATGCCGGCACCGGCATGGTCGCCACAAACTCCATCGCACCGCGTACCGGAAACGTCTCCGCGGGCACCTCGGTCTTCGCCATGGTGGTCCTCGAACATAAACTCTCCAAGAGCTACAACCAGTTCATAGACCTGGTCACCACCCCCGATGGCTCGTTGGTGGCCATGAGCCATGGCAACAACTGCACCGGTGAGTACGACCTCTGGATGCGTCTCTTCGGCGAGGTGCTGGAGACCATGGGCTTCTCAGCCAAGAAGGGCGAGCTCTACGATAAGATCCTCTCCGCTGCCCTGGAAGGCGATCCAGATTGCGGTGGGCTGCTTGTCTACAACTATCTCTCTGGTGAAACGAAAACCGGAATGCATGAGGGACGCCCGCTCTTCGTCCGGGAGACAAAGAATAATTTCACGCTCGCCAACTTCATGCGGTCCCAGCTCTTCACCGCCCTCGGTGTCATCCGCATCGGCATGGACATCCTCTTCGAAAACGAAGGCATAAAGATTGATACGATCACCGGCCACGGCGGTTTCTTCAAGACCGCCGAGGTCGGACAGAAGATGATGGCCGCAGCCCTGCACACCCCCATCAGCACGCTCACCACCGCAGGTGAGGGCGGAGCATGGGGCATCGCCCTCCTGGCAAGCTACCTGGTGCACGGCAAGGGAAGAACGCTCGCCGACTTCTTGAACAGCGAGGCATTCGCTGACGCCCAGGTCTCCACCATCTGTGCCACAGCAGAGGAGATTGAAGGCTTCAACGTCTTCATGAAGCGCTACAAAGACGGCCTCCCAATCCTGAGAGAGGCGATCAAAGTATTGAAATAAGGGCACGTACAATCATCACATCCCCCCTTCACACAAGGGGGGATGTGTATATACATATCAAGACTTATGTCAACATTTACCAATTATTTGTTATTTTAACTTGGATGAAATCAATATAAATAAAAAAAAACCAAGAAACTCAACACATATGACATCTCTCATTGTTCAGTACAGAAATGGCTAATTCTTAAAAACACCCCTTGCAAAACTTTATATAAAGGAATATTATATCTTTAGCATACATCAGAGACGGGACTTCATATACTACTAAAGCCAGAGGTTGCTCTTGTGACTTATGTCACTTATGGTATTCAACGTAGATTCTTTTCCAAGAATCCTCATCTCTCCGCTCGTATCAGTATACTTCTTGTGCTTTTCTCGTCGAGCCAACTACGTAAGACGAGTACGCACGAGCAAGCACAACTGCAGGTCCTGCATCCCCGTCACGTCATCGCTCATGTCCGATGTATCATGAGGGCCACCACCGGCAGATGGCTGTCACGGTCAATCATCACGGTCCATATCTGAGAGCAGAGAGCGTAGCGTCGAGACAATCTCCTGGTCACTTGGGGCCATCGCATACTCCTTCAGCTCATTGAGAGAGACCCACCGCAGCTCGGTGTGGACGGTAAGGCGGGGCTTGAACGGTGAAGAGAGATGCACCAGATAGGCCTTGAGATGGTAGCGCGTCTCCTTGTTGATGAAGAAGTGGGAGTGGATGAGCCCCTCGACCTCGATCGCGAGGTCAAGCTCCTCGAGGAACTCGCGCTTCAGTGTCTCTTCCTCACTCTCACCCCAGCGGTTCTTACCGCCGACGAACTCCCACATCCCGCCGATGGAACCGCTCTCGATACGCTTTGCGATCAAGAAACGCCCGTCAATGATGAGCACGCCCGCGGTGGTGATTCGATTCTCCATCACCGTCCTCCTAGAGGAGCACGAAGTGCGGGATCAAGAAGTGGATGATGCACACACAGAGCGTCAGATAGCCGACGTTGCGCCGGTTGTGCTCCACATACTGTCCGGTGGCGTGCAACACTGAATCGCTCTCTCGCTCTCCATCCTCCTCCTCTTGCCCCTTGAGGCTCAGGTAGAGGTAGTAGACGGCAAGCGAGAGGACATTGACCATCGGAATGAAGTCGCCGAGTACCACCGGTCCGGGCTCCACCGGGAAGAAGGCAAGCAGAGCGGCGATGGCGAAGCCGAGGATGATCAAGATGAGGCGCACCCCCTTCTTCATGCGGAACTGATAACGCAACGACAGGAGTGTCGGAAAGCGCACTCCGTGGACATCGGCGAGGAGGAAGGCCGAGCCGTAGAGCAGGTAGAGGAGACTCAAGAGATAGGTCTGCATCATCGCTCCGCCTCCATCACCACACGGGCCACGTACTCGATGAGGCGCTCGCTGTCGTAGTAGCCCTCCGCTTCATGGGCGCGGCGGCCGGCTTCCTGGTGGACCTGTACACCGCCTCTGGCTGCAGAGAGGCCATCGCGGCTGGTTGCCCAGAGGGCGGCGATGATCGCGCCGAGCACATCACCACTGCCCGCCACGCCCAGTGATGGGTTGGATCCCTCATACACGAGAATTCCCTCTGTGGGGCCCACGATATGGACGAGCGAACTCTTGACGACCAACAGGGCATCGAGGCTGCCGGCCATCTCTTCGATCATGGCAAAGAAGCCTGATGGGGTGTGGTCATCCGCTATGCCAAGGGCAGAGGCTAGGCGCCTCAGCTCGCCGAGGTGCGGAGTGATGATCAGGGGACCGTGGGCGGGGACTCCTTCTGCTGCGATGAGCTCAGCCAAGGCGGTGATGCCGTCGGCATCGAGGACCATCGGCTTCTTCGAGAGGAAGAGCTCCCGCAGGAGCGCTCGTCTCCCGCTCCCCCACCCCGGCCCGACCAGGAGCACATCAAAGGGGGATGGGTCGACGGCATGAGATGAGCGCACCATCACCGACGGTGCCTCAGATGCGGCGATCTCCATGATCTCCTCATCGCAGCAGAGCGTCACCAGGCCGGCTCGCGAGGCGAACGCAGAGCGGCCTGCAAGACGCAGTGCACCGCTGTAGGCGCGGCTGCCGCCGAAGATCGCCACATGGCCCCGACTGTTCTTGTAGTCGTCAGCCTTCAGGGGAGGGAGCGACAGAGCCTCGTCGTCGATCTGCGCCACGGTGGGCAACCCTTCGATCATGGGGGGAGGAAAGCTTGGGTTCACGACGACGATCTCGCCACAGCGGCCATGGGTCTTGGGGTGGAACATCGCACTCTTGAGCGCCCCCATCGTCACCGTAAGGGTGGCGGTGACCGATGGAGCGTCGATAGCAACTAAATCGCCGAGACCGGAAGGGATGTCGATGCTGAAGACTGGCACACCGCTTCGGTTCACCAGAGAGACCAGCTCACTCGCCTCAGGGCGTAGCGGCCCCTTCAGCCCGGTGCCGGCGATGCCGTCGATGACCCAGTCGGCGTGCGCAACCGCTTGATCAACGTCTTTTCCCTCGATCATCACAATGCCGTATCCTTCGATGATCCGGCGTTGCACCGCCGATGAGGGGGAGATCCTTCCGTCGAGGAGGCAGATGGTCTGGTTGGTGTAGCCATCGTTGTAGGCGTAGCGGCTGACCACCAAGGCATCGCCGCCGTTGTTTCCCGCCCCGGCGAGGAAGAGCAGTGATGCATCGGTGTCGGTAAGACGGCCCTTGAGGCACTGCCACGCTTGGAGGCCGGCGCTCTCCATCAAGAGGAGGGCTGGGATCTGAGCTTCTTCCTGGGCACGGATATCAACGTCTGCGATTTCAGCGGCTGTGACGATTGGTCTCATGCATCTACTGTAGACCAGAGATTGAGAGTTTTCAACCAAGCGAGGCCCCTTGACAGCCCCACCCCTCCTCTATAGGCTGATGTTGTCCTGGGGTGGCCACAAGCCTGAGATTACACCCGTTAACCTGATCTGGATAATGCCAGCGGAGGGAGACAGTCACTAATCATTCAATCCCCATGGCAGACTATCATCATTGGGAGGTGCAGTATGAAACAGCATCGAGCCTTATGTGTAATGGTTGCCATCATCCTTCTGATCTTCCCCCTGTATGCACAGGGGAAGACAGAGCGGCAAGAACCTTTGGTAGTGTACGCCTACGATACGTTCACCGGCGATTGGGGCCCCGGCCCTGAGCTGGTAGCGGAGTATGAGGAGCGGTACCACACCACGATCAAGCTGGTGGGCAGCGGCGACGCGGTCTCCATGATGAACCGCCTGATCGCCGAAGGGAAGTCGACCCCCGCCGACGTGGTGATCGGCATCACCGACGACATGGCGAGCCGGATTCTGGACTCCAACCTCCTCACCCCCTACCAGAGCCCGCTTTTGGGTGAGATCCCCGCCTTCCTGCACTTCGACGAGAGCCACCGCCTCCTCCCCTTCGACTACGGCAACTACGGCTTCGTCGTCGACAGTGAGAAGTTGGAGCGGTCGCTCTGGCCGACCTCACTTGCTGACCTGACGGACAGCCGTTACAAGAACAAGATCATCCTCATCGACCCGCGCACCTCATCGGTGGGCCTGGGGCTCATGCTCTGGACGATCGAGGAGTTCGGCGACGGCTGGCTCACCTGGTGGGAGGCGGTCAAGGCGAACGTGTTGACCATCACGGAAGGCTGGTCGAGTGCCTATGGCCTCTTCACCGAGGGTGAGGCGCCGCTGGTCATCAGCTATACCACCAGCCCCGTCTACCACGTGCTCAACGATGAGAGTACCCGCTACCAGGCCTTGATCTTCCCCTCCGGCCACCAAGCCACGATCGAGGGGGTGGGAATCCTGGCCTCGAGCACGAAACAGGAGGAAGCCCAGCACTTCGTCGACTTCCTTCTCTCCGATGCCCAAGAGAACATCGCCATCGCCAATTCGATGTATCCGGCCAACGCCTCGACCGCGCTGCCGGCCGCCTTCGATTGGGCGCCCAAACCGCCTCGTTCGCTCTCCACGGACCGGACAAGGCTTGAAAAAAACCTCGAACGATGGCTTACTGAATGGACAGAGGTAATGAGTCGATGAGATCGCGAGCCGAGATGGAGAGGAGTGGCTTCTATCAGCGCCTGGCACTGCCGGCGCTGGTGGTCATCACCCTCTTCTTCTTGGTGCCGCTCCTCATCACCCTCTCCTCGGCCTTCATCGACGAAGGAGGCTCACTCTCCCTCGCTCCCATCATCTCCGTCTTCTCCAACCCGTACATTCACCGCATCATGCGCTTCACCCTCATCCAGGCCGCCATCTCCACGCTCGCCTCGCTGGTGGTCGCCCTCGCCGGAGCCTACCTCCTCTTTGCCTACTCCTTCCGCTTCAAGCGCCTCATCCTCGCCCTCAGCGCCGTCCCCTTCGTCATTCCCTCGATCCTGGTGGTGCTGGGCTTCGTGATCTTCTTCGGCAACAACGGCTTTCTCAACACCGCCCTGATGAACATCTTCTCCCTCTCCGAGCCCCCGATCCGCATCCTCTACTCGTACAAGGCCATCATCCTCGCCCATACCTTCTACAACTTCCCGATCATCATGAACCTGGTCGCCACCTACGCCATGCACCTGGACCGCCGCCTCGAGGCGGTCTCCTACACCCTCGGCGCCTCCAAGGCCAAGACCTTCTTCTCCGTCACCCTGCCCCGCTTGCTGCCGGCCATCATCAGCGCCTCGAGCCTGGTCTTCCTCTTCTGCTTCAGCAGCTTCGCCATCATCCTCGTCCTCGGCGGGGGACCACGCTACACCACCATGGAGGTGGAGATCTACCGCCAAGCACGGATGATGGGCAATACCGGGGCGGCCGCGGCCCTCTCCCTCTTCTCCATCGCGGTGACCAGCCTCCTGCTGGTCGCCTACAACCGAAGCCAGCGCCGCCTCTCCAAGAGCGAGGCGTACCGTGAACCACTCTCCTTGGAGAAACGTCCCGCCGGCTTGGTGGGACGGGTCCTGGCCGTCCTGTACACCATCATCTCCCTCCTCTTCGTCCTCGCCCCGATCATCTCGGTCATCGTGCGCTCGGTGTACTCCTCCTCCACCGGCTTCACGCTGAAGTGGTACCGCCAGCTCCTCAACCTCGAACGCGCCACCTCCCACATGGGTTCGGCGCTCACTGCCTTGACCAACAGCCTCCTCATCGCCCTCGCCGTCTCTCTCCTCGCCGTCATCTTGGGTACCGGCTTGGCCGCCTCCATAGAGCGACGCAAGAAATCACGTGGCGCCTTGGAGCTCTTGGGTATGCTCAGCATGACCGTGAGCTCGGTGATCATCGGTCTTGGGTACTTCCTCATCTCCTCCCGCCTCCGCGGCAATGCGAGCCTCAGCTATACCCTGGTGGTCCTGGCCCATCTGGTCATCGCCCTCCCCTTTGTGCTGCGCGTCATGCTGCCTGAGTATCGCAAGATCCCGCTCTCCTATGCCCACAGCGCCTGGACACTGGGCAGCACCCCGGGCCATGCCTTCTTCTCCGTCGAGCTACCCTTGCTCAAATCGGCGATGGTCAGCGCCGCCATCTTTGCCTTCGCCATCTCGATGGGGGAGTTCAACGCAACATTGACCCTCTCCTCCTCGACCATCATCACCCTCCCGATCGTCATGTACCGGCTCATCGGTTCCTATAACTACCAAGGTGCCTGTGCGCTGGGCACCATCTTGATCGCCGTCAGCGCGGTGGTCTTCATCGCCACCGGCACCGCCAAAGGAACACACCATGCATAACAGTGGCCTCGCCTGCACCCTCAATGCATCGTACGATGAGTTCACCCTCAACGCCGAATTTGCCATAGAGGAGGGGGAGCTCGCCTGCATCATCGGACCATCGGGGTGTGGCAAATCCACCACCCTGCAACTCATCGCCGGCCTGCTCCCGCTCACGGAGGGGAGCATCACGCTCCACGGCAACGACCTCACCTCCGTGCCCGTCCACCATCGCCAGATCGCCATGGTCTTTCAGGAGTACGCCCTCTTTCCCCACATGAGTGTGGCATCTAACATCGCCTATCCCCTCAAGCTCAGGCACCTCAAGAAGTCAGAACGGACCAAACGGGTCGCTGATTTGCTCACCCTCGTCTCCCTCGAGGGATATGAGAAGCGCAAGAGCGATGAGCTCTCGGGGGGAGAGAAACAGCGCATCGCACTGGCCAGGGCATTGGCGAGCGACCCGCAGCTGCTCTTGCTCGACGAACCGCTCTCCGCCCTCGATGCGAAGCTGAGAAAGCACCTGCGCGAGGAGATCCGGCGCATCCATGACGAGACGGGCATCACCACCCTCTATGTCACCCACGACCAGGAGGAGGCGCTCTCCATCGCCGACCGGATCATCGTCATGCGGGATGGGACGGTCATGCAGAGCGGCAAGGCCGAAGAGGTCTACCATGCACCAAACTCCCTCTTCGTCGCCACCTTCATCGGCGATGGCAATACGTTGCCGGCCCACCTCTTCGCCGACGGTGAGGAGGAGCGAAGCGGCGTGATCTTCTTCCGCCCCGAGGAGGCGACGGTCCAGATCACCGTCCCCGGGGAGCACCTCCCCCACCTCGCCTTCAACGAGGCGACGGTGGAGAGCTGTGAGTTCCAAGGGGGACGCTACCGCCTCCATACCCGCTGGCAGGGCTACCCCATCATCTGCTACAGTGAGCGCAGACCGAAGGGCAAGAGCATCAACCTCACGGTCAGGAAGAAGGATCTTCTCTACTTCGAGGACGGAAACGTCTGAAACATACCCCGACAGGGGAATACACAGACCAGGGGGGAGGGCTATACTATTGCCATGAAACGAGTGGCCTTCATCATCGCCCTGCTCTGTGTACTCTCCCCCCTGGCCGCCCATGAGGGCTATTACTACACCCTCTCCCTCTCGATCTTCCCCTACCTCTCCATCCCCCACTACGCGGACGACATCCCGATGCGCACGGCAGGGGGAGGAGAAGCCTCCATCGGGGCGCTGGGCTTTCGAAAGAGCCACTACGACTTCAGTCTTGAGCTCCGCTACCGTGGCACCACCGCCTCGATTCCCCACGGCTTCTACCGAGCCCGAGGCTTCGACTCCCTCGGCTCCGACCTGCGCTTCGCCTACCAACTGAAGGAGCAAATCGCGCTCTTTGCCACGGTGGGCACGGAGATCAACTTTTACCGAGGGGTCGACAGCGCATTCGCCTCTTTCTCCACTGCGCTGGGAGCTGAATTCCTCCTGGTCGAAAATTCATTCCATCGCCTCAGCCTCACCGTCCCGATCACCCTCCACCTCAGAAAGGAGATCACGGCGATCCAGACGGCGGTCGGCCTCCGCTACCAGTACTTTTCCACCAGGGATGGACGATGATGAAGAACGCATTCCTCCCATTGGCCATCATCCTGCTCTCCCTCCTCCTCTTCAGCTGCGAGCTCTTCATGGAGGAACCACAGGCGGGGAAGGTGTATGCCATCTTGGTGGCGTTGGATTATGACGGATTGAATCAAAACACTCTCGCCGGAACCCTTCCCGATGCAAAGGAACAGAACAAGGCCTTTACAGCGCTTGCTGGCGATGAGAAGTACGAAGGGTATCTATTCATTCAAGAAAAAGGCGGTATCGTAGACACCAAAACCATCAACAGCACTCCCATTGAATTATACCCTACCGTCAAAAACATCGAAGATGCAATCTCTGCTTTGAGTGGAACTACCACAGCCGATGATCTTATCCTCTTCACCTTCAGCGGTCATGCAAAGGGTGGCAACATCGCACTCGCACCAAAAAGTGGTTCTGTCATTGAAACGTATGAGGTATCTCGATTACTCGACCTCTTCTCCTCCGTCAAGGGCCGCAAGCTCATCATCCTCGATGCCTGTGAGACCGGCTATGGGGTCCCGAGTGACCCGGCAAGCTCCTCAACTCTCTTGGAAAACTCCATTTCCACTTGGTACAGCAAGTACTTCAACGGAGAACGGTCAGTCAAGAGCGATCTCTTCGTGTTGACCTCCAGTGCCAATACCGACTCCTATGAAGATATTTTTAATGGAAAGCGCCATGGAGTCTTCACCTATGCCCTCCTCAAAGCCCTCGGATGGAATGTTGATACCGGTACGATGTCCACTGCGATTCCCCCTGCAGCAAAAAGAGGCCGACTCACCGTCGATGGCCTACTCTCCTATATCAAGGCGCACCAAACTCTCAAAACAAAGAAATCGTTGTTCAAACCGTTTGGTGATATCCAACACCCCATGGTCAGTGGTGGTGCCCTTGACATGACCCTCTTCACCTTCTGAAGCAAACCACTCTCTCTGCTCCCTTAGTACATATGAAGCGTTTGTTGCTCTCTTCCCTTCTGCTGGTGACGGTGTTGTGTTCGTGCGAACTTTTTCCCAGCGATGAAGGGAGAATCGTCCACGTGGGCATCGGTCTCTCGTATCGTGGTTGTGATGTGCAGGTGCTGCCGGCCACCATCAATGATGCGGTGGAGCTCTCCCTGGCCTTCACCGAGCTCTTTGACAAGCGGGCGTTCTCCACCGAGCTGTTGGTGCAGCGCGGCGTGCTCGATGAGCAGGGGGTGTGGGTCTATGAAGGCAGTTCGTCCCCCTCCATCCCCACCAAGGAGCGGGTCCTTGGACGTCTGGAGCATTGGATCACCACGCTGGAAGCCGCTGACCTGCTCATCATCAGCTATAGTGGCCATGGCCTGGAGGACGGGTCGTTGGTATTGGCGCCCACTGATGAGGGGACGATCTTCTTGGAGGCGGGGACGGTGGATGCATCGTTGCTCTTGGCTGTGGATGAGCTCTTCAGCCTCTTGGCGCAGAGCCGGGCGACGGTGTTCTTGATCCTCGACAGCTGCTACAGCGGAAATTTCGTCCGCGATGGTGACTCTTCAGTCTCGATTGTCGAAGAGAGGGAGATCTTCGAAGACGCATACCGATGCTACTTCAGCGATGCATCATATGGGCCGGGGGTGTTTGTGCTCAGTGCGACCAGCTGCGACCACACCAGCGGTGAACCACTTGCCGGGAGCCATACCCACGGCTACTTCACCGCGGCCCTCTTGGAGGGGTTGGGATGGGAGTGTACAGGCCGGCGCTTGGCCCTCAGACGGCCATTCATCAGCAGCGACTGGCTCTATGGGTATATCCTCTCGCACCAGCACATCCCCACCAGCAGCGAGTTCAGCCTCTGGTACCAGCATCCCCACATCAGTGGAGGTCCGTTGGACCTCGTGCTGGTCAAGTGATGAACTGTCCGTCGCGTACCGCGACGATCTCGTCTCGGATCACCGCGGCTCGCTCGAACTCCAGGTTCTTGGCGGCCTCGAGCATCTCCTTCTCCAGCGCCTTGACGTACTTCTTGCGGTCGGAGGCGGAGAAGAGGTTGTAGCCGCCCTTGAGGATGGAGATGTCCTGCTGTTGGACCTCGCGGGTATCCTCCTTCTCCCGCTCGATGATGTCCTGCACCGCCTTGATGATCGTGGTGGGCGTGATGCCGTGCTCTTCGTTGTAGGCCATCTGGACGGCGCGACGCCGCTCCGTCTCCCCGATGGCCTCCTCCATGGCACTGCTCATCCGGTCGGCGTACATGATGACCCTCCCCTCCGCGTTCCTCGCCGCCCGCCCGATGATCTGGACCAGGCTGGTGGTGGAGCGCAAGAAGCCGATCTTGTCGGCATCGAGGATGGCGATGAGGGAGACCTCGGGCAGGTCCAGTCCCTCTCTGAGCAGGTTGATGCCCACCAACACATCGAAGACGCCGAGGCGCAGGTCCCTGAGCAGCTCCACCCGCTCGATGGTCTCGATCTCGCTGTGCAGATAGCGGACCTTCAGGCCCAAGGAGGCAAAGTAGTCGGTGAGCTCCTCACTCATCTTCTTGGTCAGCGTGGTGACCAGGACACGCTGCTTCTTGGCCACCGTCTTGCGGATCTCGCCGTAGAGGTCCTCCATCTGGCCCTCGGTCGACCGTACGTCGATCTTGGGGTCGAGCAGGCCGGTGGGCCTGATCATCTGCTCCACCACCTGGCTGCTCTCACTGAGCTCCGTCTTGCCCGGGGTGGCGCTGACATAGAGGCGCTGGCCGATGACATTGACGAACTCCGCGTATTTGAGCGGCCGGTTGTCCAGCGCCGACGGGAGGCGGAAGCCGTAGTTGACCAGGTTGAGCTTCCGGGAGCGGTCCCCCTCGTACATCGCGCCGACCTGGGGAAGCGTCACATGGGACTCGTCGATGAAGGTGATGAAGTCCGGGGGGAAGTAGTCGAGCAGCACCGCGGGGCGCTCGCCCACCTTGCGGTTGGAGAGCGGTCGGCTGTAGTTCTCGATGCCGGAGCAGTACCCGATCTCCTCCAGCATCTCCAGGTCGCGGGTCAACCGTTGCTGCTCGGCGTCTGTTCGTTGCTTGCCAACAAGAGCGGGCTTCCGGTCCTGTTGCTCCGGATCACCTATGCCGTTCTCCTCTTCAAGTTCGGGTTTTTGCCAATGGCCGTCATCTACCTGGCCCTTGCCATGATCTTGCCTCGAAATTGAACATAATCATGGACGATACGGGAGGGCAGTCACTCTGCCCTCTCTTCTTGTAGGCGCTCCTGGTGCTTGCGGTAGAGGCCGCGCAGTTGGTCGTAGGTCAGGCCCAGCATCCTGGCCGCCTCCTTCTGATTCCCTCCCCCTGCCCGAAGCGCCTCCTTGAGGTAGCGCACCTCGACGTCTACCTTCGCCTCCTCGAAGCGGGAGAGGTCGATCGGCGCCGCATCGTCGCGTGTGTGTTCGATGTCGGAGAAGGGGTTCTTGAAGGGGTCGAACTGCAGAACCGAGATGAGCTGCTCGTCGCTGCGGTAGACGGCGCGCTCGACGACGTTCTTCAGCTCACGCACATTGCCGGGCCACGGGTAGGCGGAGAGCTGCTCCTTGACCTCTTGGCTGAACCTGATGGTCGCTTCCCGCCCGCACTCCAGCGCCATCTTGTTGGCGAAGTAGGTGGCCAAGAGGAGAATATCCTCCCCACGCTCACGAAGCGGCGGCAGGAAGAGCACCTCAAAGGAGAGGCGATCGAGCAGATCCTCCTTGAACTTGCCCTCGCGGCAGAGGGTCGGCAGGTCGGCGTTGGTGGCTCCGATGATCCTGACGTTCACCTCATGGGTGACCGAGGAGCCGACCCGCTCATAGGTGCCGTACTCGACGACGCGGAGGATCTTCTCCTGCACCTCGAGGGGGATGAGGCCGATCTCATCGAGGAAGAGCGTACCCCCCTGTGCTTCCTCGAATCTCCCCTTGCGGGTCTTCTGGGCACCGGTGAAGGCACCCTGCTCGTAGCCGAAGAGCTCGGTCTCGATCAGGGAGGGAGGGAGGGCCGCGCAGTTCACGGTGACCAGATTCTGTTGCCACCGGGGAGAGAGGAAGTGCAGGCGCCGGGCGGCGATCTCCTTGCCGCTGCCCCGCTCGCCGACGAGCAGCACCGATCGGTTCACCGTCGCCGCACGGCTGAGTTGGCTCTGGAACTCGAGGAAGACCTCGCTCTCCCCCAGCGGTTGTTGGTTATGCCCTCCGCTCACTACACCCATGACGCACTCCTTCTTTGGTAAATTCCACCACACTTGGCGAACAATGCCAAACCAAGACTACCACAGGCACGATGGGGTGAGAAGAGGGGGGCGCCTAATCCTTGATAATTTCAACAAATGGCATGAAAATGAAGATCGGCGAAGAATTGGCATGGTAGTTGCATTGTTGAGAGTAGCACACAAAAGGGCTGTGAAGCCAAGGAGAGAGATATGGGAGTATTTTCAAGATTCCTGGATATTGTCAACGCGAACATCAATTCGCTGTTGGACAAAGCGGAGGACCCGGAGAAGATGATCAAGCTGATGATGCAGGAGATGGAGGATACCCTCATCGAGCTGAAGAGCTCCTGCGCAGCGAAGATGGCAAGCCGGGCAAAGAGTGAACGCACCTATAGGGACGCCCTTGCCGCAGTCGAGCGCTGGCAGCAACGCGCCGAATTGGCCATCGCCAAAGGTCGTGATGACCTGGCACGAGAGGCGCTGTTGGAGAAGAAGCGCGTCAGTGGAGCCTTGGACGAACTGGCTGCAGATATCGCCGGCTACGATGAGCTGATCAAGGTCGCCAAGGACGAGATCCGCCAGATCGAGGATAAGCTGGCTTCGGTGAAACAGAAGTATCAGATGATGGTCGAGCGCTCACGGCGAGCCCGTGAGGAGCAGGCGGCCCAGGAGACGCTCAGGCGTGCCGGGGATGAGGCGACCACCTCCCGCTTCAGCGACATCGAGGAGCAGATCGACCGGATGCAGGCAGCCAATGAGCTCAACCGCTTCACCTCCACCACCCTCGACGAGAAGTTCCGTGACCTTGAGGAGATGGACGATATCGATGCTGAGATCGCCGAGCTGCGCAAGCGCGCAGGCCTCAAGTAAGGGAGGACTGGATGACAGCAGTCTGGATACTATCGGTTATCTTCATCTTCATCATCATCTCTTCGATCCTCGACCAGCGCCACAGCATCAAGAAACGGAAGATTGAAGCGGCGCTGAGGATGCGCGAAATGGAGCTGGGCCTGCCTCCTGGAACCTATACCAGCTACAACAAAAAGTGGAAGAAGCACATCAAGGAGGAGGATTGGGAGCAGATTCTGAAGAATTTCAAGCCCAACTCCCACGGAAACACCCACCGAACTGAGCTGAAGCAGGGTATCGACGACCTCCAAGAACGGCTTGCGAATCTTGAAACGATCATGGCCAGTCAAGCGGCCGATAAAAGAGAAGGAATATAAGGGATGATAGGTATGGCAACAAAACGATTGTACAGGTCCCCACGGGGAAAAGTGTTTGGAGTGGCCACCGGCTTGGCCGAGTGGAGGGATTTGCCGGCTGACCCGGTCAGGCTGATCGTCTTTCTGACCATCCTCTTCACCGGTTTCTTCCCCGGAGCCCTGATCTACCTCGCCGCGGCGCTCATCATCCCGATGAACCCCGGGGGAAGCGAAAGCACCGAACATCACCACTATCATCACCATGATGACGATGACAACGTCAGCGACAGTGAGTTGAAGGCGCAGTACGAGAAGCTGAAGCGTAAGGTGGAGAAGATGGAGAGTGAAATCCTGGACAAGGAGCGCGATTGGGATCAGCGCTTCAGGGAATAAAGAGGTACACCATGCTCAACGACAGCAAACGGACCAAAATCCTGCTCATCGTCGCCGTCATCGTTCTCGCGATCCTCGGCGGCACGGTGAAGGGGTTCTTCAAGCAAGACTCCAAGAAATCGACGAAGGCCCAGGCAGTGGTCCAGCAAATCCCTGAACCGGAGCTCCCCGACTTCCCGCTCTTTGGATGACAGTACTCCCAACACCATACCGGCACCGCCTCAGATTTGAGGCGGTGTCTTTTTGACCGCATCAATGGAATAAACCCAAAAAAAAATTCATTTTTTCTTGCAACCCTCCTTCATGACCGCTAGCATGGCAAAAAGGAGTTTTTGTGCAGCGAGAAGAGAAACGACTCTACCAGATCATGACGATCCTCATCATCACCACGGCGCTCTTCGCCCTCATCAGCGGCGGTCCACTGGCGACTCTCAAGGGGACGCTCCGCCTGCAAGCCAGCAGCGCCCGCCTCATCAGTGACTTCACCCTCCATAGCCCACAGGTAGCCCTCTTCAACGCCACCACCGTCGCCGCACTGGGCTTGATCATCGTCTTCTACGCCTCCATCAGCCTCTCAGGCCCGACGCTGGCCTGTATCTTGACGATGATGGGCTTCTCCTTCTTCGGCAATACGCTGCTCAATTGCACCCCCATCATCGTCGGGGTGTGGATCGCCAGCAGGGTCGCCGGCAAGACCTTCGGCGCCTATTCAATCATCGCCCTCTTCGGCACCGCCCTCGGTCCCTTGGTGACCTACGTGATGTTCTCTGTCGGCTTGCCCTACCTCATCTCAATCCCCCTCGGTCTCTTCTGCGGCCTGCTCTCCGGCTTCCTCCTTCCCGCCATCGCGAGCCCCCTCTTGATCCTCCACCAGGGGTACAACCTCTACAACATGGGCTTCAGCTGTGGCTTTCTCGGCCTCTTCTGGGCGAACATCCTCCGCGCTGCGGGCAAGATGGAGGAGCTGACCATCGCCTGGAATGGCGAGACGAGCCTCCCGATGCTCCTCTTCATCCCCGCCGCCAGCCTCCTCTTCCTCACGTTCGCCCGCCTCAGCGGAAGAACAAGGCAGAACATCAACGAACTGCGGGCCATCCAGCTGCTCACCGGCCGTCTCCCCTTCGACTTCTTCGACACCGGCCAGTTCGGTGGGACGCTGGTCAACATCAGCCTGCTCGGCCTCTCAGGCTGGGCGTACGTCCTCATCATCGGCGCTCCGCTCAACGGTCCGGTGGTGGGTGGCATCCTCACCCTCATGGCCTTCGGTGGCTTCGGCAAGACGCTGCGCAACACCTTCCCCATCGCCCTCGGGGTACTGCTCTCCACCCTCCTCTTCGGCAAGTCCCCCTCAGACCCGGGCCCACTCTTGGCCATCCTCTTCTCAACGACCCTCGCCCCGATCGCCGGCCAGTTCGGCGTCAGGGCCGGCATCGCCGCCGGGGCGGTGCACCTGGTCATGGTCGAGGCCACCGCCCTCTGGCATGGAGGGCTGGACCTCTACAACAACGGCTTTGCCGGTGGCCTGACAGCAACCCTCTTTGTTGCTATCCTGCAGTGGTACAAGACCAACAGCGCACGGGAGGATTTCGACTGATGAAACGCAAGAAGTTCCTGAGCCGACTCATCGGGGAGATGACGGGCTTCCTCCTGGAGAGCAACCCGCTGCGCCTCGTCATCAGCCTCCACCAGGAGGAGGATGGGGCACACATCACCTTCTTCGACGACACGCAGCGTACGAGCGCCGAGGTCAAGCGGATCACCGAGGCGCTCAACCCGAAGAAGGTGCGCCCAGAACTGGCCGACTACTACGGAGCGATGGCCGGCAGCACGCTGAACATCGATGCCCGGCTGAAGCTCATCGGCTGGCAGGTCAAGCACGCAACCGTCTCCAACAGCGAAAGCGGCATCAAGATCGACCTCTGGCTCGGAAGCGACGCCTTCAATCCGCAGGACTTCACCGTGGAGGAGCATACGTAACAGATTTTACCCAATAGGGTATATTGTTAGAATTTACCTAATAGGGTATATTAATGAATTATCCCCATTACGGTATATTATTGACTTTTACCGTATCGGGTATTATTATATACGGTATCAAATCTTTTGTATCACGAATTAGGAGACACTCATTGCAACACAACGTCAGCAATCCACTCCTCCTCTCCACCACCTTGCGCGCCCTACGCAAGGGCAAAGGGTTGACGCAAGAGCAGGCTGGTTCGTCAGTCGGCCTCCTGCCGAAGACGATCAGCGCGCTGGAGAACAACATTGAGACCGTCTCGATCATCAGCCTGCTCAAGCTCGTCTCAGCCTTGGACTTGGAGTTGATCCTCCAGCCCAAACCTCGTCCTGACGAGCATCAAGGAGCGTGGTAAGCGATGAACATGCGTTCACTCTCTGTATGGCAGAATGGAATACGGGTAGGAACCTGGTCGGTCTCTTTATCATCAGAGAACTTCTTCTCCTACGATGAGGCGTGGTTTTCCTCGCCCCAGAGTCGTCCAATCTCCCTCTCCCTGCCATTGACGGGTGCAAACGATCCCTATCGGGGCGAGCCGGTACGCTCGTTCTTCGACAATCTGCTCCCAGATTCAGAGAGCATCAGGGGGCGCATCAAGAGCCGCTATCGCCTTCGCTCTGACGCACCATTCGACCTGCTCTCACAGGTCGGCCGAGACTGCGTCGGGGCAATCCAACTCCTGCCTTCAGACGAACAACCTGCTCCTGCACGTATTGAGGGAAAACCTTTGGATGAGTCTGCAGTGGCAACAATCCTCAGATCAGTGATTAATCCAGGCTCTTCGAACACACGCGATGACGAGGATTTTCGTCTTTCTCTTGCAGGAGCGCAAGAGAAGACAGCATTACTGTTTCACGACGGTGAGTGGCACATCCCAATAGGCGCAACCCCATCAACCCATATCATCAAACTGCCGATGGGAACGTTTGGACCGTTTGGTGTCAACCTCGACACCTCCATTGAGAATGAGTGGCTCTGCTCCCTCATCGCGAAGGAATTGGGTCTTCGCACAGCGCATTCGACGCTCCATCGCTTCGAGGATCAGCGTGTCCTCATCGTCGAGCGCTTTGATCGGCGTTATGCGCCCGACCGCTCCCATATCCTTCGCCTCCCCCAGGAGGACTTCTGCCAAGCGACCGGCACTTCACCGGCTCGCAAGTATGAGAGCGATGGAGGGCCGACGATGGCCACCATCATGAACATCTTGCTCGGCTCTTCCAATGCCGCCGAAGATCGTGAGCACTTCTACCGCAGCCAGATCCTCTTCTACCTGCTCGCAGCGCCCGATGGGCACGCAAAAAACTTCTCACTCTTCATAGAGGGCGGCGGTCGCTTCCGCCTCACCCCGCTCTACGATGTCATCAGCGCCTACCCCTTCCTCGGCAAGGGGAGCTCACAGATCGCACCGCAGAAGCTGACGATGGCGATGAGTTTCACCACCGAGGATAAGCACTACAAATGGAACCGCATCGTCCCTCGCCACCTCATCGAGGCCGGCAGGCGCCTCGGCCTTGGCTCTTCGGCAGAATCGATCATTTCCACTCTGGCCGACAAGGTTCCACGCGCCTTGGAACGCGTCAGCTCTGCCCTGTCTGCCGACTTCCCGACTGAGGTCTCCCACCCCATCCTAGAAGGGGTGTATCGGCAGCATCGGCGCTTGGCAGAAGGGTAAAACATCTTTTGGAGCAATTGCCATTTCATACCCCTTGGAGTAGTATGACCATACTTTGCAACTGCATCGATAAGGATTATATGATGAGTGAAGAACTGTTTAGCCAACGCACCACAACCTGTGGTGCCCTCACCAAAGCCGATGATGGCTCGCGCGTCGTCCTCAATGGATGGGTTCATCGAAACCGCAACCACGGATCGGTACACTTCATCAACCTCCGTGACCGCTACGGCATTACCCAGGTGGTGGTCGACGACGATGCACCTCAAGAGCTGGAGGCGGTCGCCACCTCCCTGAGGCTCGAATTCTGCATCGCGGTCACCGGCGTCGTTCGCTGTCGCCCCGATTCCATGATAAACCCCGAAATGGCCACCGGTGAGATCGAGGTCAAGGCCGAGCGCATCGAAATCCTCTCTACCTGTCCCCCGCTCCCCTTCCAGATCGACGACGGGACGAAGACCAAGGAGGACCTCAGGCTCAAGTACCGCTACCTCGACCTGCGCAGCCAGGGGATGCAGCAGCGCTTGAAGCTGCGCCACGACTTCATCCTCTCCATTAGAAACTACCTCTCAGCTCGGGACTTCTGGGAGATCGAGACCCCGACCATGATCAAGAGCACCCCTGAAGGGGCGCGCGACTTCTTGGTGCCGAGCCGTCTCTACCCCGGCAAATTCTATGCGTTGCCACAGAGTCCGCAGCTCTTCAAGCAGATCCTCATGGTCGGCGGCATGGACAAGTACTTCCAGATCGCCCGGTGCTACCGCGACGAGGATGCCCGGGGCGACCGACAGCTGGAGTTCACCCAGCTCGACCTGGAGATGAGCTTCGTCAAACGTGACGATGTCCTCACCTTGATGGAGGGCCTCTTCGTCCACGTCTTCAAGGAGGTCATGGACTACGACCTGCCCACCACCTTCCGGCGCATCACCTACGCCGATGCGATGAACACCTACGGCACCGACAAGCCCGACCTCCGCTTCGCTGTCGAGTTCGTCGACATGGTCGACTTGGCAGCTCGCAGCAGCTTCTCCACCTTCCGCGAGATCGCCTCCAATGGTGGCACCATCAAGGCGGTCTGCGCCCCCAAGAGCGAGACGGTGGAGTTCAGCCGCAAGTACATCACCTCCTTGGAGGAGGCGGCCAAGGTCTACGGCGCCCACGGACTGGCCTGGATGAAGGTCGGTGAAAAGGAGAGCCTCTCAGGCGGCGTCTCCAAGTTCTTCGAAGGGCTTGAAGGTGAGGTCATCGAGCGCATGGGCGCGCATGAAGGGGACATGATCCTCATCGTCGCCCACCAGGATTGGAAGCGCTGCTGTGCGAGCCTCAGTGCGGTGCGCACCAAGCTGGGACGCGACCTCAACCTCATCAAGAAGGGGTTCGAGTTCTGCTGGATCATCGACTTCCCCCTCTTCGAGTACAACGAGGAGGGTGGCTTCTGGCAGGCAGCCCACCATATGTTCAGCATGCCGCAGCAGGAGTACCTCGATACGCTGGAGAGCGACCCGGGCAGCGTGCTCGGAGACCTCTACGACCTGGTGCTCAACGGCTACGAGGTAGCCAGCGGATCGATCAGGATCCATGATGTGGAGCTGCAGAAGCGGATCTTCCGCATCTGCAACTTCGACGACGAGACCGCTGAGCAGCGCTTCGGCTTCCTGCTCAACGCCTTCCGCTACTCCCCGCCGCCGCACGGTGGCATCGCGCCGGGCATCGACCGTATGGTGATGATCATGGCGGAGGAGACGTCGATCCATGAGGTCATCGCCTTCCCGAAGAATACGGCGGCGATCAGCCCGATGGACGACTCGCCGAGTGAAGTCGACCAGAAGCAGCTTGACGAACTGCACCTGGCTGTCAAGTATCCAGAGAAGTAACAGAAGGAGGGGCCCCGGAAGACCGGGGTCTTTTCAATGAACGAGAAGAACCTGACCTTACGAGTATCACAGCTCAACATCGTCATCAACGCCCTGTTGGCGCTCAGCAAGATCTCTGTCGGAGTGCTCGCCCATTCGGTGGCGCTCTTCAACGACGGCATCAACAACGCCGGCGATGTCATCAGCTCCGTGATCGCCACCGTCGGCATCGCCGCGGGCTCGAAGGCAAGTGACAACGAGCACCAGTACGGCCATGAACGGCTGGAGTGCGTCGCGGCGATCCTGCTCTCCGGCATCATCATGGTGGTGGGCATCGGCCTCTTCGCCGATGGGCTCCTCTCCATCATCCGAGGATCGTATCTGGACCAGCGGCAGCCCGGCATCTGGGCGTTGGTCTTGGCCATCATCTCGATCATCATCAAGCAGGTGATGGTCATCTACAGCCGGAGGGCCGCCAAGAAGAGCGGCTCGGTGGCCCTGCTCGCCTCCGCCTGGGACAGCCAAAGCGACGTATTGGCCACCACCGGCGGCCTCATCGGCATCGCCTTCGCACGCCTCGGCTACCCCATCGCCGACTCTATCGCTGCAGTCCTCATCGCCCTCTTCATCTTCCGCGTCGGCTTGACGGTCTTTCGCGATGGGGTGGACAAGATGGTGGACCGCGCCTGTGATATGGCGATGGTGGAGGAGATCCGCTCTCTCATCATCGCCCAAGAGGGGGTGAAGCAGCTCGACCTCTTGCGCACCCGTACCTTCGCCAACCGTTGCTACGTCGATGTCGAGATCGCCGCCGACGGCACACAGAGCCTGACCGAGGCTCATGCCGTGGCCGAACGCGTCCATGACAGCATCGAAGCGGCCTTCCCCGCGGTGAAGCACTGCATGGTGCATGTAAACCCCTACAAGGGCAAGAAACGGTAAGAGTATGCTGGAAAAACCGCATGCATTGGGCTATGATGGGGAACGAGGAGCACCGCATGGCAGATTTGAAGCATATCCGTTCTGACTTCGTCCCCGGCCACTGGCAGTTCGCCACCGATGGGGGCAAGAGTTTTACCATAGGAAAGGAGAGTACTCCCTACGACTACCTCTTGGGAGCCCTCAGCGGCTGTCTCTTCGCCACCTTCGACGACCTGGCCAAAAAGATGAAGGTCGCCTGGGAGCACGTGGGCTTCGAGGTGGACGGGGAGAAGCGCTCTGAGGTCCCCACCACCTTTGAGTGGGTCACCATCAAGGTGACGGCCACCGGGGTGGACAACCACGCCAAGTTCACCAAGGCATTCGAGACGGCGACCCGCTACTGCTCCATCTACACGACCATCTCCCAAGTCGCCCGGATGGATTGGTCGGTGAACTTCGCCTAGGACAGATCGATGATAAGCGAACCAGTGCTCTTTGAGACGCTCAAGGCCTCCATCAAGCAGTTCGAACACGAGGACTCGATGCTCCTGTCATGGCCGAAGGCAAAGGCGAGCATCGCCCATGCCCTGGCCATGCACATCACAGAGAACATCACCCTCCCCTCAGATGATCTCTTCATCGACATCATGGCCGAGGGCGCCGATGTGGTGGTCCATGACCGCAATGGTACGCTGCTCCTCGCCCTGGTCATCTCCACCACCTACCTCACCGCCGCCCAGCAAGCACAGCTGCGGAATCTGAAGGAGCGGGAGTGCACACTGGTCTTCGGCATCGCCTTCCTCAAGGAGAAGGAGTACCACCTCCTCTACCGGGTACGGCGTGACGCGGTCGATTACTACCACTACCGCAAGCACAACCAGAGCGTGGTGCGCCTGAGGGAACGGGACCACGGCAGTGATGAGGGGCAGTTGTTGTTGGGAATCGGCACAAAACAAAAGAAGAAAAAGAACGCTACACCGGATCGATGACCCGGTGGAGCCCGGTCATCTTGTCGACGCCACGGCGGTGGGCATCCTCACTGCCGTTCCACTCCTTGCCACGGTTCTCCGACTTGTGCATCTGTGTCATCCAATGCAGGTCACGGGCGATGCGGTCGAGGTTCTCCGTCTCAAGACGGGTCATCTCAGAGACAAAGGCATCAGAGCGACTCTTGGAAATCGCTTCGAGCCCCCGCTCCAAGAGCAGGCTGAAGTGGTGGAGGCAAAACCCCTTTGAAGCGAGCAAGGCCGCTCTGAACTCCTCCTCCTGCTCCCAGAGGTAGGCGGTGGTGAAGAGGTAGCGTTGCAGCCGTCCCTCCATGGCGGTACAGGCCAAACACCCCGCCTCCCGCTCAGCCAGCTGCTCCTTGAATCGGGCCACGGCGGCCTTGGCGCCCCACCTCCCCTTGGCCCGGGAGAGATCGGCGAGGCTGCCCTGCATCCGCGCTCGGGAGGCAGCGAGGTAGGTGTCCGCCATCAGGCTGAGTCCCTGGCTCTTGTTCGCCGCAAGCAACAGCTGCCAGTGAGTGGTACAGAAGCCGCTCTCGTTTACCCTCACCCGAGTCTCGGGGTTCATCACCGAGCTGCCGAGGTAGAAGGCGATGGCATCGCTCTCCGCCTCACCCATCAGGTCACAGATATAGCACTCGCTGCCGCTTCTGACCCCATCCCATACCGGGATCCGTTCCAGTTCCAGCTTCATCGCGCCGGCCCGTATTTCATGCGCATCAGTTGGGCCAGTCGCCCCTCCTCAAGCGGATGAAGCTGGCAACCGGCGCCTTCCATCAAGCGGGTGTACAGCGTCATCTGGCTGGCCCGCTCCAAGAGCTCGATCTTATCAAAGGCATCGAGCAGCGACTTGCCGATGGTCAGCACCCCGTGGTTTTCCAGCAGGAGCACATCGTGGTCGAAGGCCTTCATCGCAACCTGTTCGGCCAGGTCGACGGTCCCCATGAGGCGGTAGTCGACGAAGATCGGATCTTCGAGGATGTAGTAGGATTCAGCGATGAGGTGGGTATCGATGGCGACACCCCCGTCCCGGCTCAAGGCGGTGAACGCCGAGGCATAGGTAGGATGGGCATGGACGACCGCCATCGCATCAGGGCGAGAGATGAGGATGAGGCGGTGCATCTCCGTCTCGATGGAGAGGCGAAGATGGGGAGTGAGACTCTTCCCCTCGAGGGTGACGATGGCGATCTGGTCAGCGACCAACCTCCCCTTGTCCAACGCCGACGGGGTGATGAGGAAGTGATTCTTATCCAACCTCAGACTGATGTTCCCCCCGCTTGCCGTCGTCAAGCCACGATCATAGAGTCGTCTCATATAGTCTGCGACCGCGCTGCGCTCCGCTTCGAATCTCATAGTGCTCATGCGGCGAGTATAGCATGCAAGCACGGTGATGGGAACAGAACACAGTGACGCGGACGCCATGGTATCATCGTGCGCCCGGATGACTGATCATCCCTCCCTAGCGCCCCCACCCGGCTCAATACTCGGTGATCAGCAGGTATCTCGCCTCTTCATCCTCTTCGATCAGAGGAAATCGTGGCAGGTCCTCATAGAAGCGATTGTCGTTGTTGTCGTCATTGACTGCGCTGACCTCACCGAGGAGGACCCTGCCCGTCCCCTTCTTCCCGTAGAAGCGATGGTACATGAGCGGGAGCAGCGTGATGCTTTGTCCCGGGACCAGGACGATCGGCTCTCCCGCTTCAACGGTATGACGAGTCCCATCGATGCTGACGTGGACGGGGGTATCGAGCCGCTCCTCCCGCTCGTCGCTATTCCATAATTCGACCACCAGATCCCCTCCTCCCCGGTTGATGATGTCCTCCATCTTGGACCAATGGAAATGGATGGGCGTCTCTTGCTCTTCCTGTGCTATCAGCAGCTTCTCGGCATACGGCTTGGGGTAGCGCTCCTTGTCATGCGGATTGCCGTTGCGGATGGTGAGCACCACAAGACCGCGCCGATCAAAATCACCGCTCCCAAAATCCGTGACGTCCCAGCCGAGCATATTGTGTGCGATCTCTTGGCTGGTCGCTTTCTTTGTCTGCCACTGTTGTGGGTTCCAGTAGGCAAACGGCGGCATCTTGAAGCCGAGGCTCTCAATAAAGGATATCGCTTCGTCTATGAGGCTGTTTATCTTCGATCGTTTCATGGCGACCCTCCCTCCCCGCTGCTGTCATTTCATCATACCCCCGCCTCGGCAGTGACTCAAGGGATGCCGTGATCGGTGTTGGGGTGAAGGAAGAGGGCGGGCGACTCGCCCCACACCTTGAGAAGAAGCGTCCTCATTTGCTACAATGCCCCTCAAGGAGAGCAACCGATGAGGATGTCCAAACTCTTTTCCAGAACCCTGCGCGAAGCGCCCAGCGGCGCCGACAGCAAGGGGTACGAATACCTGCTGAGGGCAGGATTCATCCGTCAATTGGGGGCCGGCGTCTTCAATCTGCTGCCCCTCGGGTTTCGAGCGGTGACCAATATCGAGGCCATCATCCGCGAGGAGATGGAGAGGATCGGAGGCCAGGAGATCTTGATGCCGCTGGTCAACCCCGCCGATGTGTGGAAGGAGACGGGGCGCTACTACTCCATCGACCGGGAGATGAGCCGCTTCAAGGACCGCGTCGGGCGCGACATGGTCCTCGCCATGACCCACGAGGAGGTCGTCACCGACCTTGCCCGTGGCGAGATCGACAGCTACAAGCGCATGCCCCTGCTCGTCTACCAGATCCAGACCAAGTGGCGGGACGACCCGCGCCCCCGCGCGGGCCTCATCCGGGTACGCGAGTTCACCATGAAGGACAGCTACTCCTTCGATGTGGACCAGGCGGGCCTCGATGAACAGTACAAAGCCCACTACACCGCATACTTCCGCATCTTCGGCCGCGCCGGCCTGCCGGTCATCGTCGTCGGGGCGGACAGCGGCATGATGGGAGGCAAGATCTCCCATGAATACATGTACCTCTCCCCCATCGGGGAGGATACCATCATCACCTGCCCGGCCTGTCACTACACGGCCAACCGCCAGGTGGCTTCCTTCAAGAAGGTGTACCAGAGCGAAGAGATGCGCCCGATGGAGAAGGTCTTCACCCCTGAGACGAAGACCATCGATGAGTTGGTCGCGTTCCTCAAGATCGAGAAGCGGCAGACGGCGAAGTCGGTCTTCATGGTCGGCACCTTCATCGACGACACCAACGGCGAGGAGGAGAACAAGCTCATCGTCGGGGTCGTGCGCGGTGATCTGGAGGTCGAGGAGAACAAACTGCAGAACGCGTGCCGCGCCAATGCGCTGCGCCCGGCTCACCCCGAGGAGATCGCCGAGATGGGCATGGTGGCCGGCTACGGGTCAGCCATCGGGGCCAAGGAGGGCATCGTCGTCATCGTCGACGACTCGGTGGCCAAGAGCAACAACCTGGTCGCCGGTGCCAACGAGTGGGAGCACCACTGGCTGAACACCAACTTCGGCCGTGACTACCACGGGACGGTGGCCGACATCGCCAGCGCCCAGGCCGGCTTCGCCTGTCCACAGTGCGGCAAGCCGCTCTCCGCCTCAAAGGGCATCGAGGTAGGCAATATCTTCCAGCTCGGCACCCGCTACAGCGAATCGATGGAGTGCTACTTCCAGGATGAGAGCGGGAACCAGAAGCCGGTCATCATGGGCTCCTACGGCATCGGGGTAGGCCGCCTGCTCGCCTCGCTTGCCGAAGAGTACTGTGATGATTCGGGCCTCGCCCTCCCCATCACCGTCGCCCCGATGCAGGTACACCTTGTCAGCCTCGTCAAGGAGAGCGAGACGGTCGATGCACTCTACGATGATCTGACGAAGGCGGGCATCGATGTGCTCTACGATGACCGCAAGGAGTCGGCGGGAGTGAAGTTCGCCGATGCCGACCTCATCGGCCTGCCCATCCGCATCACGGTGGGAAACCGCTCATTGAAGGAAGGGATGGTCGAGGTCAAGCTGCGCAGCAACCTGAGTGAGACGCTGAGCTTCCCCCTCGCTACGGTGGTCGCCGATACCCAGGCTCTGATCAAGCGCCTCACCGACGAGGTGGAAGCGGGTATCCAGGAGCGGGAGTGGGACGGTCTGTGATCAGACCGCTCCCATCTTCTTGAGAACATTGACGATGTAGGTACGCTTGGCGAGCCGAGCGTACTCGAGGACCGAGTGTCCCTGGTAATCACGGGCGTTGATATCAGCGCCCGCTTTTATGAGGGCCGTGACGATGCGTGTCGCGCTGTTGGTGCTCACCGCCATGATGAGGGCCGTCTCGCCGAGGTAGTTCCGGGCATTGAGGTCGGCGCCATAGTCAAGGAGCGTCTTGATGATCTTGGGGTTGGTGGTCTTGTTGGCCGCCAGATGCAGGGCATTGGAGCGATACTTGGGCTCAGCCTCCTGCAGGTCAGCGCCGGCTGCAAGCAGCGCCTTGGTCACCACGACCGCGGGATTGTACTGGGCGGCGAGCATGATGGGGGTCAGGCCCCACTCATTCTGGGTATGGACATCCGCTCCTTGGGCGAGCAGGGTGGTGATCTCACGGGCACGGGTGGCGTTCACCGCGGCGTTGAGCAATTTTCTATTCAGTGCTTCTTCTTTCTTCGACATCGTACACCTCGTTACATAAAAACATGTTAGCCTTAGTATCCTAAATTTTTGGCTCCGTGTACAGTCTTCCAAAAAAGCTCATACAAAGGTTTGCGCACCACAAGATACATGCGCTATGATGAGAGCATGGTAACCAAGGAAATCATCCATCAGATCCCAAAGGTCGAACTGCATGACCACCTCGACGGTGGCCTGAGGATTCCCACGATCCTCGCCCTCGCACGAGAGCAGGGCGTCACCCTCCCCGCCGACGACGAGCATGGCCTGCATGAGTACTTTGTCCGGGGAAAAAAAGAGAAGAGCCTCGCCCTCTACCTCGAGCCCTTCGCCGTGACCATCTCCGTGATGCAGACCAAGGCTGCCCTGACCCGGGTGGCCTATGAGGCGGTGGAGGACCTTGCCGGTGAGCACGTCGTCTACGCCGAGCTGCGCTTCGCCCCGATCCTCCACACCAGGGGGGGCCTGAGCCTCGATGAGGTGGTGCAGGCGGTCCTCGACGGCATCCAGAAGGGGACGCGCAAATTCAATATCCACATCGGCCTCCTGCTCTGTGCCATGCGCAACCAAGATCCCAAGATCAGCCGCCGGATCGCCGAGCTGGCCGTCGCCTTCGCCGACCGTGGGGTCGTCGGCTTCGACCTCTCCGGTGATGAGATCGGCCACCCTCCCAAAGACCACCTGGACGCATTCCAGTACATCCGCAAACAGAACTTCAACATCACCATCCACAGCGGTGAGGCGTTCGGCATCGAATCGATCTGGCAGGCGATCCAGATCTGTGGTGCTCACCGCATCGGGCACGGGGTGCGCCTCGTCGAGGACATGTCCATCGAGGGCAGCCGCATCGAGCAGAAGGGATCGCTCTCCTCCTTCATCCTCGACCGCCGCATCCCGATGGAGATGTGCCTGACCAGCAATGTGGGCACCGGGGCGGTGGCCGACTACGCCAGCCACCCCTTCCCGATCCTCTTCCGCAACAAGTATCGCGTCTTCCTCTGCTGCGACAACCGCCTGATGAGCGACACCACCCTCACCCACGAGATGGAGATCGCCAGCCAGTACTATGGGTTGAACCTCCGCGATTTGGAGAAGATCACGATCAATGCGATGAAGTCGGCCTTCATCCACCACGAGCAGAAGCTCTCCTTGATCTACAATGTGATCAAAGAGGGGTATGCCGAGATCCGCACGCGCTATGGGCTCACCGACTAGAGCGTCCGTTTGAAGACATCGAAGGGATTGATCCGCATCCTGATGCGGCAGTAGAGGTATGCGATGACCAGTCCGCTGAGGTGGGTGAGGTGGGCCACCGAGCCCCCTCGGGAGAAGACCTGGCTGTACAGCTCGATGAGCGCGTAGACGACCACCAGGATCGGGGCCCGCACCGGCAGGATGCCGAAGACGTAGATCCTCGAGTAGGGAAAGAAGACCGCGAACATCAACAGCACCCCGTAGATGGCGCCGCTCGCCCCGACGAGGATGACGTTGGTCCCGCTCAGATAGTAGCTGATAAAGCTCACCACCCCGCTCAGCGTACCGGTCAAGAGGTAGAAGAGCAGGAACTCCTTGCTGCCGATCCGCCGCTCCACCATCGAACCGAAGATGTAGAGACTGAGCATGTTGAAGAGCAGGTGTGAGAACCCGCCGTGGACGAACATGTAGGTCACGAACTGCCAGAGCCACCCATGGAGCACCAGAGAGGGGATCATGGCAAGGTAGAACGTCGCACGCGGATAGATCAGAGAGGTGACCACATAGACGATGATGTTGAGGATCACGAGGGCGAGGGTGAAGTTCCGGTAGGTATCATTCTTGAAGCGCCGGTTGATGATGGAGCTGTGTCTCATACCCCATACAGTACCGAGACTCTTCGCCTATCGTCAATTGTGCAAATTTTGCACAATTTCACCACACTGTGAAAGCAATGCACAACAGAATCCACGAAATACCCGCCAAAACAGCCTGAATTCCACCTGGCACGGTTATTGCATTAATGAAGGCAGAACAGAGCAACATTTTTCATACTCCTCCTTTTTCCAACTGCTCGGGTGCCAAACTCCTTTTTGGCACCCGTCTTTTTTCTGTGCAAAATCCACACAGAGTGTGCTATTTTTGCACAGCAGTATGTGGGCAATTCCTCCCTTAAAGTGATGTAGCTGTATCATCAGCCTCCATTTTCCCTGTTGGCACAGTAATTGCATTATAGACAGTAGGACAAAGCAACAGTTTTTTTCAAACCTCCTTACAGTGTGATTTCCTTGATGCCGGCGCCCTCTGTACACCCCACGGACGCCGGCATCATCTATAGCATCCCCTTCCTCCCCTTTTGCTCTTCTGCTATCATGGCCCCATGGCGAAGAGCAGAAGAGACCGAGCCGACTTTTATACCCTCAAGGCGCGAGCAGAGGGGTATCCGGCACGGTCGGTGTACAAGCTTGAGGAGATGCAGCAGCACTTTTCTCTGATCAAGGCGGGGGATACCGTCCTCGATGTCGGCGCTGCCCCAGGCTCCTGGACCCTCTATGTGAAACGCAACTTCCTCTCCACGCGGGGCAGGATCGTCGCGGTCGACCTCAACCCCCTCTCCCTCTCCCCCCTCCCTGAAGGCGTGATGGAGGTGGTCGGCGATGCCTTCAGCCCTGAGATCCGAAAAGAATTGATTGCCCATGGCCCCTACGATGTGATCATCAGCGACGCCGCCCCCCAGACCAGCGGGATCAGGAGCGTCGACACCAGCCGCAGTGAAGCACTCTGTGAGGCGGTGATCTTCCTCGCTGAAGAGCAGCTCAAGGAGGGAGGCAACCTCGTCGTCAAGCTCTTCCAAGGCGGAGGGCAGGAGGCGTTGATCACAGAGATGAGAGAGCTCTTTGACCGGGTGAAACCGTACAAACCAAAGGCCTGTCGCGATGACTCATTCGAGGTCTATCTGGTGGGGCTGGGACGAAAGGAGCGGAGCCGAGCATGAAATGTTACACCCAGGCACTGCCGGCGGGCATCTCGCTGGCCGTCTTCAACGGCGATGACTTGATCTTCACCAGCGGCGCGAAGTGGCTCCACCCCCTCTTCGCCCTCGAGGAGTTTCTTCTCACCTACAACGGAGAGCGCGACATGCTCTCTGCCCACGACACCGCCGCCGGCAAGGCGGCCGCCATCCTCATGGCCCGTCTTGGCATCAAGCGGGCGCACATCAACCTGGTCAGCGACCTCGCCGCCGAGATCTACGAGGATCATGGCATCGCCCTCTCCTACGAGCGGAGGATCGACCGTCTCCTCTGCCAGACTGAAGCACTGCTTGCCTCAATGGATGATGAGGAGGAGATCTACCTCCTGCTCAAAGAGCGGGCGCAGCGAGCCCAAGAGAGGGCCTTGTCCGATCAAGGGTGAAATTCTTTCAGGCTTGTGAAGCGCAAAATCAGTAAAATCCTGCCCCTGGGTGCACCAAAGGCAGGATTTGCTGAATTTTGAATTGAAATTTTTCTCCTACCAAATCCTATTGAAAACGAGCGTGGGAAGCGGTGATGATACTACCATCCCTTCCTTCTCCCTACATCTCCTTGATCAGGGAGAGGTCTCCGCGTGCCGCCGCCCTGAGAAGCGGGGCCATGTAGGTGTCCACATCGCCCGCTTGCATCGGGACAGGCATGTTCTTCAGCTTCATCTCCAGTTGGGGATCCTTGGCCGCCTGAAGGGCACGGGTGATGTGCTCCTCGCTGAAACCCGGAATATCGGAGAGCTTCGTCGGTGCCTTGATGGAGACGCTGAAGGCGATCATCATCCGGGCGACCGCTTCAGCCAGCGCACGGCCTGAGAGATCCTCAACCGACGGGCCATACCCGAACTTGGAGAAGATCGCACCGACGACCTTCAACTGCTGCTGGATGGCGTTCCCGTAGAGGACCGCGTAGTACGGGTTCATGATACCGCAGGCCGTGCCGTGGGAGATGATGTCCACCAGCGAGAAGCTGGTCAGGTGGGCACCGCTGGTGCCGCCGATCATGATGGCGTACCCGCCCAAGTCGGTGGCCAAGCCGATGGCCTCACGCGCCTGTATGTTGGCCGGATCATCCATCAGGACCGGCGCATGGGCCACCACCAGGCTGATGGCGCACTCGGCGAGTTCAGCGGCCTTGGCGTAGGTCGCTTCACGGGCAGAGAGGAAGACCTCAAAGGTGTGGGCGATGGCATCTAGGGCGCCGTCGATGGTCAGCGAGAGCGGCATCGAGAGGGTGGTCTCGTAGTCGAAGAGGCCGACGGTCGGGATCACGGCATCATCGACGATGAGCTTCTTCTGGCCAGCGACGGGGTCGGTGATGTTGGCGTACTTGGTGAGGTGGGCGCCGCTGGAGGCACTCGTCATCACGGCGATCGTCGGGATCAAGGAGAGGCCGGCCTTGGCAAGTTCGTCCGTGACGACACCGGTACCGAAGTAGTGATCAATCTCCGGTGTCGCCGATCCTCCGAGGACAGCGAGCACATTGGCGCCCTTGACCGCATCGATGGCTGAACCGCCGCCGATGACGACGATCGAATCGGGCTTGGTGTGGAGGATGTAGCTCTCCAGGCGGTAAACATCCTCGCGGGGAGAGTTGGGCTTCGAGCCAGGGGCGATGAAGGCACCGGCGAGCTCGACACCGGCCTGCTTCAGGCTTTCGACGACCCGGTCGACGACCGGTTTCATGGAGGTATAGTTGCTGACCACCAAGGCCCGCCTGCCGAAGGCAGCGGCAGCGTCTCCTACCTTGTCCAGGACCCCGAGGCCGTGGATATAGGAGTCACCCTTCCAATCTCTGAGCAGCCCATACGCTCGTTTAATCTGATCCATTCTCTCCGTCTCCTACTATCTACAGAACGCCATTGCATGCAACTATGGTTTCACACCCCATCAATCTTGTCAAAGCTCTCGATTGTTCATCGATTGTCACTCATGAATTTCAGTAACGTTCCCTCTCTGTTCAAGAGAAGGAGAGGCTGTTCATTGTACACGATTTCCTTGACGCATGGAGTTGCCCCGAGTAGAGTACAGGTGCTGGAAGGAATGGGTTATGAAAAAGTGTATCCAAAGCAGTCTGAGTGACCAAGTCTCTACGATGCTGAAAGAGCAGATTCTCAACGGGCAACTCAAGGGCGGGGAGAAGGAGCGCTGCAAGGCCTTGATCCACGAACACGTCTTTCATCGCTCGATCGACCTCGGAGCGCCTCGATGAGAGAGAACGACATCATCATCACCTATGGATCGGACGCCTCGGCGATGACCCGTGCCCTCCTTGATGCCATCGACATCGAACACTTGATCACAGACACGAAAGCCACCATCGTTCTCAAACCCAACCTGGTGGTCGCCGTCACACCCGAGGGCGGGGCGACCACCCACCCCGAGATCGTCATCGCCATCATCGAACATCTCAAGGGACGGGGGTACCGCAACATCACCATCGCCGAGAGCGCGTGGATCGGGGACAGCACCGAGCGTGGTTTTGCTGTCAACAGGTACCATGAGATCAGCGAGCGATACGACGTGCCGCTCATCGACGTAAAGAAGGACCGGTACGTCACAAAGAGTGCGGGCGGCATCACGATGGAAGTCTCCAAGACGGTGCTGGAGTGCGACTTCCTCATCAACCTGCCGGTACTCAAGGGGCACTGCCAGACGGCGATGACCTGTGCGCTGAAGAACATGAAGGGGTGTATCTCCGATCGCAGTAAACGGCAGTTCCACACCCAAGGCCTCCACCGCCCCATCGCCTCCCTCAACCGTGTCAGGAGCGCCGACCTCATCATCGTTGATTCGATCTGCGGCGACCTTGACTTCGAGGAGGGGGGCAACCCCGTGGAGACCAACCGGCTCTACGCCGCCCGCGACAGCGTCCTCTCTGATGCCTTCGGCGCGTCTCTCATCGGTTTCACCGAAGAGGATATCCCGTATATCCACCTCGCCGAGGAGCTGGGCGTCGGATCATCGGATCTTTCTCGGATGAACCTCATCAGCCTCAACGAGCCCATCGAGCAGCCTCTTGCCACCCCCACCGGCAGGGCACGCTCCCTCAGCCGCCATATCGAAGAGCGGAGCGCCTGCTCCGCGTGCTACGGCACCCTCATCCACGCCCTCAAGCGCCTCGATGAGGTGGGGAGGTTGAAGAACCTGAAGCACACCATCTCAATCGGCCAGGGGTTCAAGGGAGTGGAAGACCCAAAGAAGGTCGGAGTGGGCAGCTGCACACAGGGCCTTGGCAAGAGCCTTCCCGGCTGTCCTCCCAAGGCGGTGGATATGGCCGAGTTCATCAAGGGGTTGGAGCAGCCTCCGCGGCATCATAGCTGAACATCGAGGCAGGATTGGCGAATACCCGTTTGAGTATCGCTCGAGAGGCCTTTACAAAGCTCTGTCCCCCTTGTTATGGTCGGCTATGGGCATTTCATCGATCGTGCAATATATCCTCTTGGGGCTGTTGGCCGCGTTCACCCTCTTCAACCTCTTCATCTTCACAGTGGGAAGAAAGCGGCGCAGGGCGGCGCAACACAGCCATCAGGAGACCATGGCGGCCCTCGAGCAGGAGGCCATGGCGGTGGTGAAGAAGGAGAAGGTCTCCTTCGAGACGAAGCTCGGGTATATGAACGATCAAAGCCAAGGGGTCCTGCTGACCTTCGACAAACAGCATGAACTGGTGGGAATCTTCTTACGCGGCCAGCACTACCTCATCTGGGGTGAGCAGTTCATCTCCGCCACCCAACGCTATGAGACACGTGACGACAAAAAGGTGACCAATGTCGTCGTCGACGTTGAGACGGAGGAGAGCATCATCACGGTGACCTTTGCGACCCGCGCCTACCGCCCTTCCTCATACCTGGGTAAGTTCATCCTTTCGGACAGCCAAGATTTCGCTACCCGCATCACCGAACACCTTCGCCCTCCTGGGCGATGAGGTGCACATCAAGCTGGGTGTGCGGCACGGCGATACCCGCTTCGGAGAGCCGGTCGTAGATCTCCCCATTGAAGCGGAAGTGAACCTTCCAATAGTCGGAGGGACGTACCCACGGCCTGACGACCAGGTCGACCGATGAGGAGGTGAGCTTGGTCACCTCGACCACCGGCTCGGGGGTGGGCAGCACCTCGCTGTACGAGGCGAGGATCTCCCTGATGGTCTTCTTCGTCCGTTCGATGTCCGAGCCGAGGGTGACGCTGACGGCAAGCTCGACTCTCCGCCGCTCGATGTCGGAGTAGTTGACGATCGGGTTTCCCCACACCAGCTTGTTGCTCATCGTGATCTTCTTGTTGTCCGGGGTGGAGAGCGTCACACAGATCATGTCCATGTCGGTGACCGTCCCGGCGAAGGCCCCCGCCTCGATGTAGTCGCCGATGCGGAAGGGGGCGTTGATGACGATCATCACCCCGCTCAAGAGGTTGCCGATTGTCTCCTGGAAGGCGAAGCCCAAGATGACCCCCGTGATCCCCAAGCCTGCCAGCACGGGGCCCATGTTCAGGCCCATGTGCTGTAAGAAGGCGATGGCAAGAAGAATCCAGCCAAGGATGTTGACCAGTTGCAAGGTGTAGCGAGCCATGAGATCGCTGATCTTCTTCGAGCGCTGCAAGCCGCGCTCGAGGAGCGTCATCACCCAATGGATCAGCAGCTTTCCCACCGCAACCATGATGATGCCGCCGAGCAGCGTCAGGATGAAGGAGACAACCTTAATATCGGACCACTGCTCAAGGTGGTGTTCGATGTTCAGAATGATCGATTTCATGTCGATGCTTGCAACTATCATGTTCGTACATCCTTATAGAGAGAATCAGGGCACGATGGAAAACCACCCTGCCCTGAGTATACACGCCTGGCCTCCCTAGCGGGAGAGAAGATTGTGTAATTTCTTGGTGAAAGCCACCGGGTCCTTGATCATGACGCCCTCGGCGAGCAGCGCTTGGTCGAGAAGCACCGAAGAGAGGTCCTCGGTATACTCCTTGTCTTCACTGGCCGCGATCTTCTGGACCATCGGGTCGTCAACGTTGACCTCAAGGATCGGCTTGGCTTCCTCGAAGTCGGCCTGGCCCATCGCCTTGAGCAGCTGCTGCATCTGCACGGTGGGGTCGTTCTCATCGACGACGACCACTGCCGGAGCATCGGTGAGGCGCGTCGATGCCACCACGTCCTTGACGCGGTCGCCGAGCGCCTTCTTGATCTTCTTGACGAGCGCCTTCTCCTCCTTGCTGGCCTTCTCTTCCTTCTCACCTTCCTCCTTGAGATCATCGACGGCCCCACTCTTGTTGATGGCCTTCAATGGGATCTCCTGGTAGGTCCCGATGGAACCGACGACCAGGTCGTCGATGTCATCGCTCATGATGAGGACCTCGAGGCCGCGCTTTCGGTAGGCGGCAAGCAGGGGGCTGGCCTTCAGCGTCTCTTCCTTGCCTCCGGTGATGTAGTAGATCGACTTCTGATCGGCGGGCATCCGCTCCTTGTAGGAGGCGAGGCTGACCCACCCCTCTTCGGTGGAGGACTTGAAGCGCACCAGATCCAGCAATGCATCGCGGTTGCCGTAGTCGCTGTAGAGCCCCTCCTTCAACGGGCGGTTGTACTGCTCGATGAACTTGGTGTAGAGCTCGGGATTCTGTTCGCTGATCTTGGCGAACTCACCGAGGAGCTTCTTCACCGAAGCGGTTCGGATGGCGCTCATCACGCGGTTCTGCTGCAGGATCTCGCGGCTGACGTTCAGCGGCAGATCCTCGCTGTCGATGACGCCCCGCACAAAGCGCAGGTAGGAGGGCAAGAGCTCCTTGTCGTCATCGGTGATGTAGACACGCTTGACGTAGAGCTTCACCCCGGGGCGGTAGTCGGCATAGTACATGTCGAACGGCGCCTTGGTGGGGACAAAGAAGAGGGTGATGTACTCGGTCGCGCCCTCCGCCCTGGTGTGGAGGTAGAAGAGCGGATCCTCGCTGTCGTAGGAGCTCTGCTTGTAGAACTCATTGTACTGTTCGTCGGTGAGCTCGTTCTTGGGCCGCCGCCAGAGCGCGGACGAGCTGTTTATCTGCTCGACCTTGTGTTCAGTTTTCTTCAGCGCGTTGCCGTCACTGTCCTTCTCTTTATCGTCGTAGGTGGTCTGGTCGTAGGAGAGGAAGATCGGATAGGCGATATGGTCGCTGTACTTCTTGACCAGCTGTTCGATCTGCCAGCGGTTGGCAAACTCATTGCCCTCCTCGTTGAGCGTCATCGTGATGGTCGTCCCCTGGCTCTCGCGCTCCGCCTTGTCGAGCGAGTAGCTGCCCTTCCCGGTGGAAGACCACTTCCATGCCTGCTCCTCACCTGCCTTCCGGCTGACCACATCGACGCGTTCAGCGACCATGAAGGCGCTGTAGAAACCGACGCCGAACTGCCCGATGAGGTTGCTGTCCTTCTTCTGTTCGTCGGTGAGCGAGGCGAGGAACTTCTTCGTCCCGCTTGATGCGATGGTCCCCAGGTTCTCGGAGAGGTCATCCTCGTTCATACCCAGTCCGTTGTCGCTGATGGTGAGGGTCCGCTTCTTTCCCTCCTCGGTGAAGGAGATGTCGATCCTCGGCTCGAAGGAGAGGCCCTTGAGCTTCTCATCGGTCAGGCTCAGGTACTTGAGCTTATCGAGGGCGTCGGATGAGTTGCTGACCAGCTCACGTAAAAAAATCTCCTTGTTGGAGTAGAGTGAGTGAATGATGAGCTGAAGCAACTCAGCCACTTCAGTCTTAAATTTCTTTTGTG
>ENA-UOUL01000707-UOUL01000707.1-bioreactor-metagenome-genome-assembly--contig:-NODE-707-length-55350-cov-6.217611_pt1 | contig 55350 bp, 46 predicted proteins | sample MGYA00249838_ERZ747220 | MGnify/ENA primary metagenome ERZ747220 (study PRJEB28778, sample SAMN05720191) | bioreactor metagenome | isolation source: Anaerobic biogas reactor | place: USA:Washington... | reverse complement strand
TGGATATCGAGCCAGATGCGGTCACGGGTGAAGCGATTGTCGCCGATGCGCACATCCAGGGCGTCCTCCGCGGCCCAGAACTCGGATGCGGGGTAGCGGTGGTACCAGGACCGTCCCGCGTTCCCATCGAGCACCTGGACGAAACAATGGGATTTCCCCGGGTCCTGGTGCTTAAAGATGCCAGGGATAAAGGCGTAGCGGCGGGTTTCCGGGCGATCCACCAGCTTGAAATACCACCCCTCAAAGTAGGGCGCCTCCTTGCCGCGGCCATGGTACAGCTCGGGGTGCAACACGCCCCTGACATAAGGGATCATGCCTACCTGTCCTTCTGGGTCCCCGCTGCTTGATGGTCTCGGTACGTCGGGGCGCTATCGGTGCAACACCAGCGCCCAATCATCTCGCCCGGCGGTGGGCGGCGTGAAGGTCGTCTCGCCGCCGACCTTGCCGCGGAGCGGGTGGCGCGCCCCGGTGCGCGGGTCGAACCACTCGCCGTCGTAAGCCTCGCCCGCCAACCGCAAGGTGACGGGGGCGGAGACGGGGAGGTAGGCCAGCACCCAATCGCCCTCGGTGCTGGATAGGCAGAGCGGCTGGGTTCCCGGCTGGACGGCGCCGCCGGAGACCACCCGCGCGCGATCCGGCGCGAGCCGGTGGAACGGCACGATGTCGCGGAACAGGTCGCGGGCGATGAGGAGGTATTTCATACCCGCCTGATCGCTCCCCGGGACCCACCAGGGGCCCCAGGTGTTCTCCCAGCCATGGATGATGCCCGTGGCGCAAAAGAGGCCGCGCCACGCGCCGCGCCGGGTATGCTCGGGGTCGCAATAGGTGTGGCTGGGCATGCGCATGTCCAGGTCGGGGTTGCGCTCATAGCCCCACTCGGCAAAGATGAACGCGCCAGGCCACCCCTCCAGCGCCTGGGTCATAATCTCTTCGATGCCGATGGCCAGCCAGCCGTTCTCGGCGTCCCGCGTGCCCCAGTCCTGGAACATGATCAGGTCGATGACGCCGGGGGCGCGCCGGAAGCGGTCGGCGAAACGGGGGAGCCGCGGCCCGTTGTGCACGGCGACGATGTGGCCGTGCGGCGCGGTGCGCTTGACCCAGCGGCCCATCCGGATGGCCCACAGGTCGGCGTCGGGGTTATAGTTCCAGTTGCCGTCGGGATAGAACTCGTACTCGTTCATCAGCGTCCAGACGGCGACGCTAGCATAGGCGTCGTAACGGGCGATGAGGTAGCGCATCCACAGCTCTTCGTATTCCGGCGTGAAGCGGCTCCGCTCGTTGAAGGGATACTCGAAGCCCCAGGCCTCCATGATCATCTCGAGGCCGATCCCCAGCTCGGCGGCGAGCCGCACCACCCGGTCCACGCTGCGGAAATAGTCGAGGTTGAAGCGATCGAAAAGCGGGCGTTGGTGGGAGCCTCCCCAGGGCCAGGTGGAGCAAGTCTGCCAGTCCGAGTAGCCGTCCGGCGGGTGAAAGGGGCTGACCGGCACCCGGGCGCGGACCAGATTGAAGCCCTGGGCCGCGCGCCGCCGCAGCACGGCCTCCACGTCCAGGCCGCAGTGGGCGACGCCAAAGAGGTTGTACATGGTGTCGCCCAGCACCAGGCATGGCTCGCCGGACTCCCACTCCAGCCCCCAGCCTCTGCCGGGGCAGGTGCGCAGGAAGCCGCGAACCTGCCCGGCGGGCTCGACGACCTCGAACTCGCCAGAGGTCGCCAGGTCGGGGTCGCCGATTGGCGTGGCCGTCCGGTAGCGCCAAGTCCCCGCGATATGGGGGGAAAAGCGGACACGCCAGGCGCCCTGGCCGTCGAAAAAGCCGGGCATGGTGCGCGTGGCGCCGTCGGGCGCGGTGAAGGTTGCCTCCAGCTCGACATCGAGGAAGGGGTTGCGGTAGGCGGCGCTGCTGCGCAGCGCCAGCTCCATGACGGATCGGCGTTGGATGGGCATCCTGACCTCCTGGCGCTTGCTACAGCTTGAGCCGGCGGGGCGTCTCCAGCCCGACCTCGCCCTCAGCGAAACCGAGACGCTGGCCGCTGGGCCGCGACTCGGCGGGCTCGATGGTGGGCGCCTTCTCGCCTGCTTCGATCATGCGCGCGATCAGCCGCTGGCGCAGCATGGCGCGCACCTCGGCGTGGCTGGCCTCGTGCACCAGGTTGCGCAGCTCGTAGGGGTCGGAGGCCACGTCGTATAGGAATTCCTCGACGTACCGGGCGGCGTAGGGGTCCTTGCCGCCGTCGCCATCCGGGGCCACCACGCTGTACTTCCAGCGCTTGGTGCGAATGCACCGTCCCACCTGAGACTCGCTGATCTGCACATAGACCTCCTCCGGCCAGCCTTCGCGCTCGCCCCGGGTCAGGGGCAGGATGGAGCCCCCCTGAAAGTGCGCGGGCACGGGCAGTCCCGCGGCATCCAGCAAGGTGGCTGGGAGGTCCACCAGGCTCACCATCTCGCGTAGCTGGCCGCCGCTCTCAAATCCGGGGCCGGTCAGCGCGGTGGGCAGCCGGATCGAGCTATCATGGCAGGAGCGCTTGTACTCGCCGTTGCGGGTCTTGAAGTGGCAGCCGTGGTCAGTGGTAAAGAGGACGATGGTATCCTCGCGCAGCCCCAGGCTCTTGAGCGCGTCCAGCAGGCGGCCCAGCGCCTCGTCCAGCCGCTTGATCATGCCCCAATAGCCCGCCAGGTGCTGGTGGGTGGTGCCGCCCAGCGCGGCGAGGTCCGGCGGGATCCACCGACCGCGATAGCGCTCCTCATAGCCATCGGGCGCGGGATAGTCGTCCCGGTGGTTCTGAAAGTGCGGCTCGATGAACGACATCATCAGGTAGAAGGGCTGCGCCTGGTGCTGATCGATGTAACGGATGGCGGCATCGGTGAGGGCGTCCACGCGGTAGCCGGGGAGCTTGACCGGCTTGCCCGCGCCGTCGTACATGACGGTATTGTAGGCGTCGGAGGTGAACTCCAGGGCATTGGAGCCAAGCCAGTCGTCATAGCCGCTGCGGAACTGGGGATCCACGGCGCCGGGCCCATGCTCGCCGAGGTGCCACTTGCCGATATAGCCGGTGCGATAGCCCGCTTGGCGGAAAAGGTGGCCGAGGGTGACCGCGTCGGGCTGGATAGCGATGCCGTTGCGGAAACAGCCCGTGTTGGTGGCGTAAAGACCGGTCTGCAGTGAGGCGCGGGCCGGCCCGCAGACGGGCTGGCAGGTGAAGCAGTTGTAGACGTGGGTGCCCTGGGTGGCCATGCGGTCAAAGTTGGGCATCAGCTCCAGCGGGTTGCCAAAGACCCCCGCCGCATCCCAGCGCTGCTGGTCGGTGAAAAAGACGATGACATTGGGCCGGTCTGGACGGATTCTGGCCATGGTCTTGCTCCTTATTCGACAAGAATGGGCGTCTCTCGTGGCGATAGCCCGTCGGGGTCGTTCACGCGGGCGCCGTGGGGCGCGGGAACTGGGCCGCGCAACAGGGGATCGTCGGTCTCGCGCATCCAGCGCTCCAGCCGCTGCCGCATCTCGCGCAGCACGGCGGCCTGTTCCGGGTCATCGGCGAGGTTGTGCGCCTCGTTGGGATCGAACCAGAGGTCGTAGAGCTGCTCACGGGCGATGGTCCGCTCGCGCCAGTCGGCCCTGAGCCAGACGTCCTTGCTGGGGCTGTCGTCGCAATTGGGGAGCACCGGCGTCTCGCGGTCGCCGAAGCGGCGGATGTACTTCCAGCGCTGTGTGCGGACGCAGCGCTGCGGCTCGTAAGCGGCGTGGTAGGTGACGTCGGCGTAGATGGCCTCGTTGACCTCAGCCGCCTCGCCGCGCACCAGGGGCAAGACGGAGCGGCCTTGCAGCCAGGCCGGGCGCTCGATCCCCAACAGCTCGCAGATGGTGGGAAAGAGGTCGATATGGGAGACCAGGCCGTCCACGACCTTGCCGCCGGCGAAGCCGCCGGGCCCGCGCATGATCAGCATCACGCCCAGGCCGTGATCGGTGAGGTTGCACTTCATGCCGGGGAAGGCGATGCCATGGTCGGTGGTGCAGATCACCAGCGTGTTCTCGGCCAGCTCGTGGTCGGCCAGCGCTTGCAGCACGGCGCCCATGCCCTGGTCCAGCACGCGGGCGGTGGCGCGGAAGCAAGCCATGTCGTGGCGCGTCTCGGGGGTGTCCGGCAGGGGGGCCGGCGGGCGCAGGTAGCGGCTATCGTCGGCAGGGCCAGGCTCGATGAACTCGCGGTGCGTCTCGGAAAAGCCTACGTCGAGGAAGAAGGGCTGCTGCGGCTTGGCGCTCAGAAACTGGATCGCGGCGGGAACTACGTCTCGAGCGTGGGTGCTGGCCGTGTCCACGCAGCGGTCATAGCCTATGATCGAGCGGTCGGCGGCGACGTGCTGCACGCCGATGAGCGTCGAGGTGTAGCCTGCCCCGCGCAGGGTGTGCGCGATGTGCTGGGAATAGTCGGCCAGGGCGAAGCCTCGGTGGGCCAGGCCGATCATGCCGCTGCTGTGGGCCGATTGGCCCGTTAGCAGGCAGGCGCGGCTGGGCGAGCAGGTGGGCGCGGCGTTGAAGGCCTGGCGAAAGAGGACGCCCTCCTCGGCCAGAGCTTGCAGGTTGGGCGTGGGGATGTCATAGCCGTAGGGCTGGATATAGCGGCCGGTGTCGTGGGAATGGAGGTACAGGATATTCGGATAGCTCATGCGCTGGCTCCTGACGGGATTGGCGCATTATATGCGCAAAGCGCGCCAGGGCGCAAGCGGAGACAACAGCAGGCCCTCCGCTCAGCCGAGCGGAGGGCCTGCGAGACAGCTAGTTCTCGCCGATGACGCGGCCGATGGCGGTGATGGCGAGGCGCGTGCCCAGGTAGATCTCCTCGCGGTGCTGGCCCGTGATGGCGATGTCGTCCTCGCGGTCCACCCGCGTCTCCACGGCCACGGCGCCCGCCTCGACGGCGCGCTCCCTCACCAGCGCCTCGCCTCGGGTCGTCGCCGCGGCGATGGCCTCGGGCAGGCTCTGAAAGTCCTGCACCTCCTCCACGCTATGCAGGCGGAACCCCGAGTGCTCCAGCGGCCGGATAAAGACGAGCAGGCGCTGGATGACGCTGCCCGCCACCGCGCCCACGGCGTTGGCTACCCCCGCATAGGGCGGGATCACCAGCTCGCCATGGAGCTGCTGGGCCACCGCGGGAAAGTAGGCGTCCACCGGCGCGCCGATGGCTACCAGCGGCCGCTTGATGCGCATGGCGTAATCCATGCTCGGATCGTTGCCGCCATGGTCGAGCGCTTGGCGGAGGATGTACTCGGTGATGTGGTCGCCTGGCCAGGCGACGGGACCAATGGCATCGCTGATGGTCTTGGCCACGATCTCGCGCGAGGCCATGTCGACGACACCCTGCACCACGCGGTGGCAGACCTCCTCGGCGGTCAGTCCGGACATGCGGCCCAGGATGCCGGCGCCGAACTGCGCCGCCTCGGGCGACCACAGGCGGAATTGGCCCAAGACGTGCAGGGCATCGCTGGGGGTAAAGCCCGCCAGGGTGACCAAGCCCTGGGTCTGCCAGGTGAAGATCTGGTTGCGCACGGCGTAGGGGTAGCCCGATTGGAGCAACAAGTCCTCCAGGGCCATGGGGCCATCGCGCAGGGGGGCATAGAGCTCGGGCAGATCGTCGGGTATCTGGCCGGTGGGGCAGACAAAGATGCCCGCCTCCTGATGCAGGTGCTTGCCCGCCCACTGGCGCTCCAGAACCTCGAGCACGCCCTCGCGCTCGGCGGCCAAGCGGCTGAGCGAGATCACCCGGCGGGGGCCGATCTGGAAAAAGCCCTCGCGATCATAGCGCACGTGGCTGTCGCCGCCGAGGGCGACGGTGCGCACGTCCACCGCCTCCACCATGGTCTGCCAGCGGCCCACCCGCGCGCCTTCGGGGTTGAGGCGCGGATGCCCGCCGCTCAGGATGGCGATGTCGGTGGTGGTGCCGCCCATATCCACCACGACGATGTCGTCCTGCCGGGCCAAATAGTGCCCGCCGACGGCGCTGGCCGCCGGGCCGGAGAGAATGGTCTCCACGGGGCGGGCCAACGCCACCTCGGCAGCCATGAGCGAGCCATCGCCTTTGACCACCATCAGTGGCGCCGTTACCCCCAGCCGAGACAGCGTCGCTTGCACGGCGTTGATCAGGTCCCGCAACAGGGGGATAAGCCGGGCGTTGAGGGCGGCGGTGGTGGCGCGGGTGATCGAGTTGAGCTGCTGGCTCAGTTCGTGGCCGCAGGTGACGGGGAGTCCGGTGAGTTCCTCCAGCAGAGCCTTGGCGCGCAACTCGTGCGCGCTGTTGCGCACCGAAAAGTAGCTGGATACCGCAAAGGCGGCCACCTGGCCGCGCTTGGCCGCGGCGATCTCGGCGATGGCTTGCTGGTCCAGCGGCTCCTGCTCGTCGCCCTGCACATCGTGCCCGCCGCGCACAAAGACCACATCATCGGTGCCCAGCTCGGACATAAAGCCGCGGTTGCGCAGCAACTCGGAATCGTAGCCGATCAGCACCAGACATATCGGCCGCCCGCGTTCCTCGACGATGGCGTTGGTGGCCAGGGTGCTGGAAAGCGATACGGCCTCGACCTCAGCGGGGTCGAAAGGCCACAGCCCCTGAATGGCCTCGCTGATGCCGATGGACAGGTCCGCATACGTGGTCAGCGCCTTGGCAGAAGCGGTGATCTTGCCGCTCCGCACGTCCAACAGCACTGCGTCGGTGAAGGTGCCGCCCGTATCAATGCCCAACGCCAGCCTGTTCTTCTCCTGCATACAGCCTCCATCCCAGACACAAAAATAGACGGGTGCCGGAAAGCGTTTCTCAGGCAGCACCGTCTGGAGCCATCCTCGATCTGTACGACAGTTACATTGTACGCCAGGATCGCTGCGAAGGCAAACGGAGCGACTTGGCGCGAAGCACTGGCTTGCCGGGCTTGACGCTCCTGACCGGGCGGGCATATAATCGAGCGAGACGCATAGGGTCTTGTCTGGAAGACACCCAGAGCGAGATACGCACCGATGTCGACGTGCAAGCTTCCATGATGCTCAGGACTGGAGGAGGACAGGCATGAAACCGGCAGACGAGATCACGAGCAGCGAGTTACCGCGTCAGCAGGCCCTAGCCGACCCCTATTTCCGCGACGTGAAGCAGTTCTACCGCATCAAGGGCAATCTCTTCAAACGCCGCGGCGCCTGGTTTGCCCTGTTCGTCGGCGACAACAGCTATGGAATGGCCAGCCTCTACCTTGGCACCCTGCGCGGGGCCAGGGCCCGCGCTCGGGATGGTAACAAGCTCCTGGATATTTATCCGACGCACCAAGGACGCAAGGTCCCGTTTGTGGTCAAGGCCGATGCAGCCGAGCTTACCCTGTTGACACGCCACGGGCAGGTCCGTTTCACCTATGCCAGTCCGACCACGCTCATCGCGGAAGGCGACAGGGGCATGGGGCTGCGCTTCGAGAAGACCCTGGGCCAGCACGATATCGTCAGGCCGCGCCGCGATGGCGCCTGGGAAGCGCCGTTTCGCTCGATCTGCTCTTTCATCTTCAAAGGGCTGGAAGGCTCAGCCTTTGATTTCGAGAGCGACTGGAATTGGGACAAGCTCTCGAATGGCGAGATTCGGGGCAACACCCACCCCGGCCCCGAGGGCGGGTTTACCCTCGGCATGGAAGAGTTCACCCACTCGGGGTGGGTGCGGGAGGGCTATCCGCAGTATGCGGAGGCCAAGGCCAGCATGCAAGCCGATTGGGAGCGGTTCTTCGCCGGGATGCCGCAGTTTGTCGCGCCGTTTGAGGATGGGCGCCGGGAAGCCGAGTATACGCTGTGGTCCTATCTCATGGACCCGACTGGCCGGGTCATTACCCACAACATGATGTTGATGATCGGCTCCTCGATGGGCTCCCAGTGGCAGATGTGCCAGAACGCCGTGGCGCTGCAGGAGCACATGGACATTGCCATCGAGCTCTTGCTCAGCCCCCTCGACCGGGTCAGCCCTGTGGGGCAACTCCCCGACTCGTATAACGACGAATTCGGAACGACCCAGTTGGTCAAGCCGCCCATGCACGGCTGGGCGATCAAGCAGATCATGAAGCATCACGACCTGGTCAAAGAGATCCCGCGTGCAAAGCTCGAGCTCCTATATGAGAGCGTCGGCCGCTGGGGGGACTGGTTCATGAAGTACAGGGATGAGGATGGAGACGGCCTGCCCGCCTTCGAGCACGGGGACGAAACCGGTTTCGACGACACCACCCTATTCACGGAGCATATGCAGGTTGCCTCTCCAGACCTCAGCGCCTACCTGGTGCTGCTGTTCGAGGCGGTTGGCGACCTCGCCAAGCTGCTCGGGGAGCCGGACGAGGTTGCCGCGTCGTGGTACGCCAAGTCGAAGGGGCTGCTCGAGAGGATGATCGCCCACATGTGGGATGGCGAGTGCTTTGTCGGGCTCGTCCCGTTCACCCACGAGCACGTCATCTCGGGCTCGTTCATCCATTATCTGCCGATCATCCTCGGCGACCGTCTGCCGCAGGAGATCGTCAACAAGATCGCCGACGACCTGTCTGTTGAGGGTGTGTTCCTCAGCCCCTTCGGCATCGCCAGCGAGCGCCAGGACAGCGACTATTTCGACGCCAGGAACTATGCCATCGGGCGCGGCAATGTCGTGCCGCCGGGAAACATCTATATCTGCACCGGCCTGTTCGAGTCCAGCCGAAAGGAAGTCGGCAGGCTGATCGCGGAGCGGTACTGCACCGTGCTGAAGGACCAGGGCTTCGGATTCCTAATTCACCCGATACTGGGCAGCGTGCTATCGTACCACGGCGGAAGCTGGCCCGCTTGCGCCTACACGATCCTGGGCCGCCTGCTCACCGAGCAGGCCGGCGCGCCGGCGCCCTAGCTCGGGTTGCGCTCGGCGATCAGGCGCACCCCGTCCAGGGTCAGGCCCATATCCACGGCGACAAAGCAGCCGGCCAGGGGCGCCAGGACGGCGGATAGCCCGCCGGTGGCGATGGCCTGGGTCCCCGGGCCCAACTCGGCGCTCATGCGCGCCACGAGCTCTTTGATCACGCCCACGTGGCCGTACACCAGCCCCGACTGCATGGAGTGGATGGTGTTGCGGCCGATGGCGGTCGGCGGCGGTTGCAGTTGGATGCGCGGGAGCTGGGAGGTCCTTTCGGCCAGCGCGCTGGCCGAGGTCCCCAGCCCTGGGGCGATGGCGACGCCCATCAGGTCGCCGGGCGCGGCCACGGCAGTAAAGGTGGTGGCTGTGCCGAAATCCACGACGATGCAGTGGGTGCGCAGCCTCTCATAGGCGGCCACGGCGTTGGCTACCAGGTCCGCGCCGACTTCGGCGGGGTTCTCGGTGCGCACGCGGATGCCGGTGCGGACGCCGGGGCCGATGATCAGCGGCTTGTGGCCCAGCACGCGGTTGACCGTCTCGGCGATGACGTTGGTGAGCGGCGGCACCACGCTGGCCAGCGCGACGCGGTCCAGATGCTGGCCTTGCAGCCCCGCTTCCTGCAGGAGCGAGCGCAGCAGCACGGCGTATTCGTCGGCCATCTTGTCGCGGTCGGTATGGATGCGCCACTGGTGCATCCAGCCGCCTTCGCCGTGGACGCCCAGCACCATGTTGGTGTTGCCGATGTCGATGGCGAGGAGCATCATGGGTCTCCTTTCGCGGGAAGGAGACCTGACAGGACCCAGATGGCGCTCTATCTGGGACCTGTCAGGTCCCGAGCGCTATATCGACGATCCTTGCTTGCGGCCGATGGCGATGCGCTTCCAGGCGGCCACGACCACAACCGTGATCACCGCCGAAGCCACCGCCTCGGGGAGGCCGTTGGCCCAGATGATCGGCGGCAGGGCGGCCCAAGGCACATGGCCCAGCACGCCGAGCATGCCCAGCACCAGCAGCGTGTTGGTCAGGCTGCCGGCCACCCCGGCCACCGCCAGACCGGCGACCTCATGGACGCGCCGGACGCCCTGATAGACCAGCCAGGCCACGGGGCCGATGAGGAGCCGGGGCAGCACCGAGACCAAGGGGTTGGTGAACCAGACGTCCGTGGGGCCGGTAGGCGCGATGGCCGCCTGGATCAGGCTGAACACGCCAAAGATCAGGCCGATCACCAGGCCCACCACGGGCCCTTCCAGCACCGCGCCGATGATCACCGGAACGTGCATGATCGTGAGGGCGGCGCCGCTGATCCAGGGGATGAAGCCCCAATGCGTGGCCCCTAACAATACCGAGATCGCGCCCAATACCCCCGCAACCGCGATTTTGCGTACCCGAGAACTGGTTTCCATGCCATACCTCCCCAAATAGAGTGTGTTACACCAAGACGACAGCAACCGCTATCCCTAGCACAAGCGCCAGGGCCACATAGTCCGCCGAGCGCATGCGCAACGCCACCCATTGGGTGCGCCCGCGGCCGCCCACGTACCCACGGGCCTCCATGGCGAGCGCCAGCCGCTCGGCCCGCTGCAGCGCGCCGAGGAAGAGCGGCACCAGCAAAGGCAACGCCTGCTGCACGCGGCGAATCGCCCCGCCCTTGGCGCCGCCGAACTCGCCGCCCCGCGAGGCCTGCGCTTTGGCCAGCCGCTCCGCTTCCAGCGCCAGGAGCGGCACGGAGCGCAGCGCGATGTCGAAGGTCAGCGCCAGCTCGTGGGCGGGCAGCCCCAGCCGTTGCAGCGGGCGCAACAGGTGCTCCAGGCCGTGCATCAGGTCGTTCGTGCCGGTGGTGAAGGAGAGCAGGCTGATGGCCAGGATCAGCACCACAAAACGCGCCACCAGCAGCGCCCCGGCCAACAGCCCCCCCGTGGTCACGGTGACGATCCACCATTGCCAGAGAACCGCGCCGGTGCGGTTGCCGGGCATCACCAGCACCTGCAGGACCGCCAGCAAGGCCAGAAAGGGCAGCGCCCGCCAGACGCTGCGCAGGGCAAAGCGCGCCGGAATCCGCGCCACCCACAGGCCGGCCGCCACGGCCAGAGCGGCCAGCGCCATGCCCAACAAGCTCCGGCAAGCGACCACGGCGGCGATCCAGGCCAGGGCCATGAGCAGCTTGGCGCGCGGGTCCATCCGGTGCAGCGGCGAGTCGCCGGGCAGGTACTGCCCGATGGTCACCTGGCCCAGGAAGTCGAACTCGCTCATGGGCTCCTCCGCCCGTCCAGCCAGGCGGCGAGGGCCTCCTCGGCTTCGTCGAGGGTCAGGGAGTCGCCGCCGACACTCACGCCCAAGTCGCGCAGCGCCTGCAGCAGGTTCACCACCGGCGGCGCGTCCAGCCCCAGCGCGCGGAGCCGCTCGCCCTGGCTCAAGACCTGCCGGGCAGGGCCCTCCAGCGCCACGCGGCCCCCTTGCAGCACGTAGAGCCGGTCGGCGAGGAGGGCGATATCCTCCATGTTGTGGGAGGCTACCACCAACGCGAGGCCCTCTGCGCGCAGCCGTCGCAGATCGTCCAGCAGGCCGAGCCGCGCCTGTGGGTCCAACCCCGCCGTCGGCTCATCGAGGATGAGGACCCGCGGCTGCAGCGCCAGCACCCCGGCCAGCGCGGCCTTGCGCTGCTCGCCGCCGCTGAGGGTCCAGGTGAGGCGGTCCTTGTAATCGAGAAAGCCCAAGCCGACCAGGTCCATGGCCCAGCGCACCCGCTCGCGCAGGGCTTCCCCGGCCAGCCCGAGGAGGCGCGGCCCGTAGGCCACGTCGTCGCCGACGTATTGGCTAAAGATCTGCTGCTCCGGCCGCTGAAAGACCAGCCCCACCGATCGCCGCACCTCACGCAGGTCCTGGCCGGGATCGCGAAGGTCGCGGCCCAGGACGTGCACCTCGCCCTCTTGGGGGCGATAGAGCCCGTTGAGGTGCTGCAAGAGGGTGGACTTGCCGGCGCCGGTACTCCCAACGACGCCCACCGTCTCGCCGGACTCGAGCCGGAAATCCACCCCGTCCAGGGCGATGCTGGCAAAGGGCGTGCCCGGCATGTAGGTGTGGCGCAGGCCGCGGACATCGATCAATAGCTCGCTCACGGCCGCCACTCCAGCAGAGCCTGGGCCAAGCCTGCCGCGTCCTGGGTGAGGGGCGCAGGCAGCGTGGGGAAGCGCCGGCTCAGCCGCCGCGCTAACTCGGCGGCGGTGGAAAGGCCGAGCCCCAGGCGCTCCACCCGCTCGGCGTTGCCAAAGAAACGGGCCGGCGGGGCGTCCAGCGCGACGCGACCCTGATGCAGAGCGATGATCCGCTCGGCGCGGGCGGCGTCGTCCATGTCGTGGGTGATGTAAAGCAAGGTGAGGCCGTCGGCGTGCAGGCGGTCCAGCAGGTCCCACAGCTCGCGGCGCCCCTGAGGGTCGAGCATGGCGGTGGCCTCGTCCAGCACCAGGCAGCGGGGGCGCATGGCCAGGGCTGCGGCGATGGCGACGCGCTGTTGCTGGCCGGGAGAAAGCAGGTGGGGAGGGCGCTGGCGCAGCTCCCACATCCCCACGCGCTCCAGGCTCTCGCGGACGCGCTCGCGCAGCTCGGCCCGGGGCACCCCGAGGTTCTCCGGGCCAAAGGCCACGTCCTCCTCGACCACGGTGGCCACGATCTGGTCGATGGGGATCTGGAAGACCATGCCCACCAGCGCGCGGATATGGCGGCGGTGGGCCGCGTCGCGGGTGTTCAGCCCGTCGATCCAGACGTCGCCGGAGGTGGGGAGCAGCAAGGCGTTGAGGTGGCGGGCCAGGGTGGACTTGCCCGAGCCGTTGGCGCCCACGAGCGCCACGCGCTCGCCGGCGCAAACCTGCATGTCCAGGCCGCGCAGCGCCTCCAGCGGCGGCGCGCCCTCGGGGTGATAGGTGTGGGTCAGCCCCACCACGCGAATGAGCGGTGTATCCGCGGACAAAAAAGGCCCCCTGGGCAAACCAGAGGGCCTGAGAGACGCACGCGACATCTCGGTATCTCGCAACCCAGCCCTCCGACGTCTCGGTGGCGCGGCAGCGCGCATATCCAAGCGTCCAGCAGGTTTGCTCTTTTTTACGAGTCGGCGCCGTTCGGTCGCCGCTGTGGGTGATTATACACCCGGATCGATTCATAACGCAAATGCGCTGATCGTCTCAACCACAGATGAACACGGATGAGGACAGATGGGGAACCCTTGCTGCAACTCCCCATCTGTGGTTCGATTCCTACGCCAGCCGCTCCAGCACATCAATGCAGTGGATCAGCGCGCGGGGCAGGTGGAAGGGATCCTTCACCGGCAGGGCCACGGTCTGGGTCAGCGGCTTGCCGTAGCGGTCGAGCTTTTGCGTCCACTCGCCGTGGGTCGGCACCGGGAAGTGCGTGAAGGCATAGTCGTGGACTTGCTCGTACCACTCCAGGCACCAATCCTCGCGGGTCTGCTCGTAGGCGAGCAGTAGCGCGTAGAGCGCCTCGGTGTGCGGCCACCAGAGCTTGGTATCGGCGAACTGCCACCAGGGCTCGCCGCCCTCGGCGTCCAGCCCGAGCAGGATGCCGCCATGCTCGCGGTCCCAGCCTCGCTCCAGGTGCCAACGGATCGTCTCCGCGGCCTGGCGGATGCGCGCCTGGTCGCCCAACCGGCGGAAGACATGCATCATGAACCACATCGACTCGATGGCGTGGCCGGGGACGATGCTGCGGCCTTGGGGTGAGTCCACCAACTGGCCATCCAGCGAAGCGAACTCGAAGAGCAGCCGGCGCTCCGGGCGGCGATAGACATCCATGACCTCGCGAGCGTGATGGAGGCTGGCCGCGACGATCTCGGGATCGCCGGTCAGCTCGCCCAGTTCGCCAAAGACGCTGGAAAAGATCATGGACACGCCATGTGCTTTGATCCCCTGCGGGAGCGTGTAGGGGGCGGTCCCATAGGAGCCGGGCTGAGCCAGCTGCCGCTGCGCGCCGCGGTAGGTCTCCAGCGCCAAGTCGAGCACCTCGCGGTCGCCGGTGGCGCGGGCCAGCTCGGTGAGGCCATAGATGGCAAAGCCGTCGGCGTAGATGCTCGTCGCTCCCTGCAGCACGCGGCCATCCTTGTCCACGGCATAGACCCAGCGTCCCTGCTCGTCGCGCCCGCACCGCTTGACGAAGACATAGGTGTTCCAGGCCACGTCCAGCCACTCCTGCCTGCGCTCGATGCGGTTGTAGAGCTTGGAAAAGGTATAGATGGCGCGGAGCTGCGACCACATGTACTTGTCCTCGGAGAGTACCTCGCCCGCATCCGAGACGCAAGAGAGAAAGCCGCCGTTGCGGCGATCGATGCTGTGCTCCATCCAAAAGGGAACCACGCGCTCCAGCAGCTCCGCGCGGTAGATGGCCAAGAGATCGGCGAAACGGGCATGAACCTTCATGCGGCACCTCCAGGTTTTCGCCCAGTATAGGCTCCATCGCCCGCGGCGTCAAGGCTGGCGACGACGGGGCTTGCGCCCTCAGGACGCATATTGACAAAACCCGGAACGTGTGGTATGTTATCCCAGTAACCCGCGCAAGCGAGTGGGAATCGCGCTAGAGGTCGAGTTGGTTCTGCAGGCGGTAGATCCAGCGCTCAAAGCGGGAGAGCAGCGATGGCTGGCCCGAGGGGGCGCGACGCAGGCGCGGCTGCTGTCCTGGCCGTGCTGCGTACCCGGACAGCAGCGGAAGGCCGTGGCGAAGGAGGAGGTACTCTGCCCAGCGGGCCTGGGCCCGCCTGACGGTGAGCAGGATGGTGCGGTCGACGATCATCAGGCCCCAGACGCGGACGCCGTGGCGGCGCAGGAGCCGCCGGATGTCGCGGGCCGCCCAGCCGCAATCCTCCGGGACCAGGAACGTGTGGTTGCTGCCGTTGGCCAGGTCGCGCGCACTGGCGACCAGCGGGCTGGCCCAGTCAAAGCAGGTGCCGAGCTCCAGGACAGGGTTGCTCATCGGTCATCTCCTCTCGTCGAGAGCCGTTGCTCGAGTTGTCTCTTGCCGGCGCAAGTATAGCACAAATGTTCTGTCGTGCAAATCGGGCTGTGGGCGCGAACGCGCTCGTTGCCTGGCGGGTATTCTGAGGTTGGCTAGAGGGCGGGCTGTGCCGCATGGCGGCGGCATCTTGCCGGCGGGGCCGTGGCGGCCAAAGGTGGGGGCAGATGAACTCGGGGACGCAGCCCGGCCTTCCGGGGGGCACGATCTTTCTGGCAGGACTGCTGTTCGGCTTTGCGCTCGCCGGGCTGTTGGGGTTTATCCTGCAACAGATTCGACTGGGCACCAAGAGCGTACGGGCCTACGAGCTGCCCATGACGGTGACGCTCAAGACGGAAAAGACGCCGCGGCAGGTGGGGGCCGCGGCGTCCCAGGGCCAACTAAAGAGGCTGCTTGGCTACGTGGCGCTTGTTTTCCTGCTCGTTATTGCCCTCAGATGCGGCTATCCGCTCATCGACTTTTTCGATGGCGCCGCGAGTGCGGGCCAGCCGCCCTATCTCCCCTGAGCCCGGCTATTGGATCACCTGGCGCAGGTAGGCGATGGCCTGCTGCGCGGCGGTGTCCGGGTCGGGGTAGGGCAGAATCTCGGCGGTGACATAGCCGTCGTACCCGATGCTGCGCAGCGCGGCGATGATGGCGGGAAAATCCAGGTGCCCTTGGCCGGGCGCCCAACGGTTGCTGTCGGCCAGGTGCACATAGCCCACCAGCGCACTTGCCGCCGCGAGGCTGCCGGTGATGGAGACGTCCTCGATGTTCATGTGGAAGGTGTCGGGCATGACCTTGACGTTGGGCCTGCCCAGCTTGCCCAGCGCGGCGACTGCCTGGGGGACGCTGTTGATATAGTTGATCTCGTAGCGGTTCACCGGCTCGAGGATCATGGTCACGCCCGCGGCGGCGGCGTGATCGGCGCACTCGGCCAGGCCAGCCAGAAAGCGGCCCTCGGCCACCTCGTGCGTCTCTCCCTCGTGGATGTAGCCTCGCACGCGCCCGATGTTGACCATGGCGCCGAATTCGGCGGCCAGGTCGATGAGCCCCTTGATGCGCTCGACGGCGGCGCGGCGGATCCGCTCCTCCGGGTGGGTGAACCAAACTTTCCCCTCGCTAAAGACTTGCCCGGTCGAGATGACGGGCAGGCCCAGGCCGTGTTCGGCCAGCGCGGCGCGAATGCGACGGCGATCCACTTGCTGGGGGTCCAGCAGGGCCAGCTCTACCCCATCGTAGCCCAGCCGCGCGGCCTTGGCCAGGCTGATCTCCAGCTTGTCGCGAAAGACTACAAAGGCGGAGGGGAGGGCGTTTTCCGGCGCGACGGCCAGGCCGATCTTCATGGTAGAGCCTCCTTGGGAGAGCCCGCCTGGTAGCGGGCGATGGTCTGTTGCGCAAAGTCCAGCACGCTGAGGCGCAGGTGCTCCGGCTCGAGCACCTCGACCGCCCCGCCGAACGACAGAATCCTGCCGCGCGCCTGCTCGAACGACTCGAAGGCCAGCTCCAGCACGGTCCACCCATGCGCGTCGCGCTCGGCGCGTTCCAGCGCCTCCCGGGCGGCCTCGCCGAGATGCCAGGGCAGCTCCCTCGCCAGCGCCGGCGAGACGCGCACGCGGGCCGCAAAGGTGAGATGCTGCTCTTCCCCGGCACACCACTCCTCCCAGAACCTGGCCAGATCGAACTCGGCGGCGCGCTCGAAGCGTTGGTCAGTGAGCCGCACGTCCAGCAGCGTCGAGACGCGGTGGGCGCGCACCCGCTCGTCGGCGGCGCAGACGACATACCAGACGCCGCCCTTGGCCACCAGCCCATACGGCGCCACCCGCTGCTCCATGCCCACCGGCGCGATGAAAGGATGGCGGTAGGTGATGACGGCGATCCGGTCCTCCCAGACGGCCTGGTGCAGCGCGCCAAGGTGGGGGACGGCGGTCCCCTGGCCCCACCAGGTGGCGTCCAGGTGGATGCGCTGGCGCACCCTCGCCTCGTCGTCGCGATAGGCGGCTGGCAGGGCGGCGACCAGCTTGCGGAGCGCTGCCTTGAGCTCCTGGCCGACCCCGAGCTCGGCGAGCGGCGCGGGGATGCTCAGCATAAAGAGCGCGCGCACCTCGTCTTCCTTGAGCCCGGTCAGGCTGGTGCGGTAGCTTTCCACCAGGGCATAGCCGCCCTCCGGGCCTCGGTCGCTATAGATCGGCACGCCCGACAGGCTTAGTGCGTCGATATCGCGATAGATGGTGCGCTCCGAGACCTCTAGCTCGGCGGCGAGGGCTCGCGCGGTCATGCGGCCGCGCGCCTGCAGGAGCATCAGCAACGAGAGCAACCGGTCAGCGCGCATGGAAGAGCCTTTCTGGGCGCAGTTGGAACGTCTGCTCCACATTCTACCACAAATCCTGACAGGAGATGTCAGGTGGGGTGTGCTAGAATGCTCCCTGTCCGCTCGAACGAGCGGGAAGCTGTGCAGCGAAAGGAGCAAGATGAGCGATCTCGAGGTACGTATCGTCAAGCTGGAGCCGATCAAGGCGGCGCGCTTTCATGCGTTCAGTCGCACGCCGGAACACGACGCCTGGGCCAAGATGCAGGCCTGGGCCGAGCCGAAGGGGTGGCTCGAGGCCCCGCGGGCCCGCCGCATCTTTGGCTTTAACAACCCGAACCCGTCGCCGGGAAGCCCGAACTATGGCTACGAGTTCTGGGTGACCCTCCTGCCGGGGGATCAGCCGGAGGAGGGCGTTCAGGTGATCGAGTTCGCCGGCGGGACGTATGCGGTGACTCGCTGCGCCGAGTGCGGCCCGGAGGGACAGGGGATTCCCAAGGCATGGCAGCGACTGGTGGCCTGGCAGGAGCGCAGCAAGCACCGTCACGCCCGTCACCAGTGGCTGGAGGAGCACATCAGCGGCTCCGCCGACGCCGACATGGTGCTCAACCTGTATATGCCCATCGCCTGAGTGGGCAAAAAGAGCCCCCGAGGCACCTGGCCTCGGGGGCTCTTCGCTTACCAGATGTCCGGCCACTGGTAGTGTTCGTTGATATCCTCGAGGTAAGCCATCGGCTCGCTGGGCTCCATGTGCATGAGCGCCTCCATGACCTCGACGGCCTGGTCGTAGGAGCGGGTCTGGTGGCTCTGCAGCACGCCGTAGAGCAGCATGGACTTGTCGCCGGAGAGGAGCGCCTCCAGCGCGACCTCCATGTCCAGCCAGTCGGGGATGATCTTGGTGAGCATGACCTTGGCGGGGAGCTCGCCTACGCAGAGCGGCTGGATGCCCTTGATGTTGACGATAGCGGGGACCTCAACCACCACGTCATCGGGCAGGCCGGCCAGCGCGCCGTTGTTCGGCACGTTCACCTGGAACTGGCCCTCGTGGTCGTTCACCAGCCCATCAATGATGGGGATGTGCTGCTCGCTGCTCCTCTTGTTGCCAAAGAGGTCAATCGGGCGCACCTTGTCCCCATAGGCCGCCTGCTTCATCTGCTCGTACTTTTCGTCCTTGCCGCGCAGGATCTTGTCGCGGCCCTCGGGCGTGTCGCCGCCGCCCGTGGCGCCATACCACCGTCGCCGCGTGTCCATGTCCGTGTGATACCACCAGCCGCCGCCGCGCGGCGTATCGCCGATGGGCATCAGGCCAAACATCTTGTACTGGTGGATCGCGGCGCGCGACATCTGCGCGGGGATATCCACGCCCTTCTTGTCCGCCTCCGCCCAGTACTCCTCGGCCTTGTTGGCGATCCAGTCATCCAGCAGGGGATAGGCATCCTGGCCTTCGTGGTAAAAGTGGGTCATCCAGATGTTATGGTTCAGGCCGGGAGCCTGGAAGGTCACCTTCTCCGGGTCCAGGCCGATGACGCGGGCGACGGTACGGTAGCCATAGTGGCCGTGGCAAAGGCCGCAGGCCTGAATCCCAGTCTCGCGGGTCATCAGCGTGGTGCCCTCAAAGACGGGGTTGCCGGCCTGCAGAATCCAGGCATCGGGGCAGATGCGCTCCATGTCCATGGCGATCTCGAGCATCAGTTGCAGATTGTGGTACTCGGGCATGCCCGTGCCGCCGTAGAAATAGCCGAACTTGGAGGCCAGCTCGCGCTTGGCCTTCATCACGTACTCGTTGTGAGACACCGTGGCGGTGTTGATCACAAAGTCGGTGTCTTGCAGCGCCTCCTCGCGGTCCAAGCTGCGCTCGAACTTGAGGTTGGCCCCCAGATCCTCTGCGTATCGCTTGCCCAGCCTGTAGATGACATCCAGGCGCTCCTCGTTGATGTCCATGAAGCAGACCGTGCTTCCGGACAGTCCCTCGGTCAGGCACAGGTCCTTGACCAGGGCTAGTGAGAACACCACGCTGCCAGCACCGATGATGGTTACCTTGACGCTCGACATTCCGCCTGCCTCCGTTTCTTGTGTGCGATCGTTGCCACGCCTCTCGCCGCCCCCACTGGCGGCGAGTCGGTCACCGAAAGAGCCGCCTCGATTGTGCATCGAAACGCTGGCGTGTCAAATGCGCTGCGCGACCTCAACACGGGCGCCTCCCGAGCGCCTACCAGGGGAGCGGGCCCTGCCGCCCAAAGTTCTGCCCGACCAAGACCAGGTCGGATAAGTTCACGCAGCCATCCTTGGTGAGGTCGGCCCACATATCGCCGGGCGGGCACTGCCCAAAGTTGCTGCCGACGATAGTCAGGTCCGAGATGTTGATGCGGTTATCGCCGTTGGCGTCGCCGCCGACCAGGGTGAGCGGCGGCAACTGGATGGTGTGCCCGGGGAGAATCTGCACGCCCTGGCGTTCCGCGCTGAGGTAGCCGGGGGCGAAGGCGCGGATGGTGTAGGTGCCGGGCGGGACGGACTCGATGGTATAGGCGCCATCGGACTTGGTCACCGCCGGCGACGAGAGACCGCTGAGCTCCACCACGATCCCCGCGCGCAGCTCGGTGCGCTCCAGGTTCACGATGCCAGTGATGCTGGGCTGCGGGGCGATGGGGACGATGTCGCTATCGTTGCGCGGCTCGACGCGGTAGGCGCCGTTCGCCGAAAAGACGATTCCCTGCACCGAGGCCAGGTCGCTGCCCGGCTGGGGAGCATAGGCATAGCCGGCGCGGTTGCCCACCGTCGCATCGAGCCCCGTAGAGTCGCGGACCTGCCAGGTGTTGCTGGGCGCGTCCACGCTGGTGACGGTGGACTTGGACAGGCTCACCAGCACGCCCTCGAATTGCTCGGCCGTGGGCGACCCAACGGCGAGGTCGGGTGCGCGCAGCATCAGCGGCTGCGGCAGGGCGTTGCCAATGTTGATCACCGTCAGCGACTCGACGCTGTGCAGGATCGTCCAGCCAGCCTCCTCGGCGACCACCGCCGACAGCACGGTAAAGCTGCCCACGGGCGGGCGATTGATGGTGTCGGCGACAAAGATGCCTGTCCAGGGGCCGCTCATCGGCTCCTGGAGGACGTAGCCATCCGCGTAACGTGCCGTGACGATGCCCCCGGTGGTGATGGTGCGCCCCACCTGCGGCGAAACGCCGGAGAGGTCAGCGGTGTACTGGATCTCGTGGATGGCGACCTCGTCCAGCGCCCAGGCGGGCGGCATGAGCACGGCGAGAAGCGCCAAGCTGGCGATGAGGATGATGACCGAACGCCGCATAAGGGTTCCTCCTTGGCGTGCCCAGGTGTCGCGACCGGCAAGGGAGTCTGGTCCCGGTTGGGGCGGCTGCGACGGGGCCACGACGGCCAAGGCGCAGCCCGCGAGGGCCTGAAGGCTCGGGCCATGATGCACAACTGCTGCTATTGTAGCATAGCCTGGGGAGGCTGTCAACCAACAAGCATCGCGTTGCGGCCCAGATTTTACGTAGGTTTTACATTAGGGTAATACAGCCCTAACGTGCGTCGGCGATAATGGACAATGTAAGCGGACAGGACAACAGCATATGACCGGCATCCCTGGGACCTCGATGCGGGGGTCGGAGCCAAGCTCCGAATCCGGCATCGGTGCCCGAAGGGCGCCGGAAAACTGGTGAAGTTTTACCACCAATCGCAACTGCGATGTGTCAGGGGCAAGCACATCGCAGTTGTCCCTTTCTACGGGGCATTTCCCTCCACGAGCTCCCTCTACCTCTCCGCATCCGCTCCCATTTGCGTCCTGGCCCAAAACTCACATACTTGTGCACGGTGATCTCTAGCAAAGGGGGTAGCAGGGCGATGGGCGACAAACTGACCCAGGTTGTCAAACGCAACGGCGCTGTGGTTCCATTCAACGCGGAACGAATCACCAATGCCATCTACCGCGCTTCCGTGGCGGTGGGAAACCGCGACCGCTCCGTGGCGGAGCACCTGTCCGCCGAGGTGGTCCGCCGGTTGCGCGAGACCGGGCCGGACGAGTACATTCCCACGGTGGAGGAAATCCAGGATGCCGTGGAGCGGGTGCTGGTCTCCAACGGCGTTTTCGAGATGGCCAAGGCCTACATCCTCTATCGCGAGGAGCACTCGCGCCGGCGGCGCACCAAGGTAGCCGGCAGCCACCGCGACTCGAGCAACATCCCCTACCAAAAGATCTATGACATCCTCAACTGGGCCATCGACCACGACCTGCACCGTGTGGACCTGCTGAACCACCGGATCGAGCGCGGCGAGTTCCCCGATATCGTGGCCGAGTCCGAAGCGTACTATGAGGACGACGTGGCGGCGGCGGCGGACCTGATCGGTGAGCGCCGGGAGGAGGTCAAGATCGTGCTGATCTCCGGGCCGAGCTCGTCGGGCAAGACCACCACGACCACCAAATTGGGCGAGCACCTGCGGGAGATAGGCCTGACGCTGGTGGCGCTCAACGTGGACAACTATTTCTTCGACCTGGAGATGCACCCCAAGGACGAGTTCGGCGACTATGATTACGAGACGCCGCAGGCGCTGGACCTGGCGCTGATCAACCAGCACCTGGTGCAGCTCCTGGAGGGTCGCGAGGTGCGGCTTCCTCTCTACGATTTCAAGACGGGCAAGCGCACGCTCGAGCACACGCCGATGCGCCTGCGGGAGGGCGACATCATCCTGATCGACAGCCTCCACGGGCTCTACCACGGCATGACCGAGGACATCCCGGACGCGAACAAGTTCAGGCTCTATGCGGAGACCCTGCTGCAGATGAAGGGGGCGGATGGGCACTATATCCGCTGGACCGACCTGCGGCTGATGCGGCGGATGGTGCGGGACTCGATCTTTCGCGCCTATAACCCGGAGCAGACGCTCTTGCACTGGCATTATGTCCGCAGCAGCGAGCTGCGCAACATCATCCCCTACGCCAACCAGGCCGATTACGTGGTCAACAGCGCCATGCCCTACGAGATGTCCATCATGCGGCCGCGCCTGATCGACCACTTTGCCGAATGGGAGCGGAAATACGCCAGCGACCCCTTGCGCCAGGATGCGTGCACGCGGGCGGCCCGGGTGCACGGCCTGCTCAAGACCGTGCTGCCGGTGGAGGGGGACGGCGCCATCCCCAAGCGATCGGTAATGCGCGAGTTCATCGGCGGTAGCAGCTACGAGTACTAGCGCTGCCGGGTGCCGTTATGTTGACATAAAAGAGCGGGGCTTGGATACAAGCCCCGCTCTTCGTTGGGTGTAAAGCTCGCTAGCTCGTTTGCAGCGCGGCCTTGCTGCGGGTGTATTGGAGGTCCACCTGGGCAACCTGGCCGGCCAGGATCTGCTCGACGATGGTGGTGTTCTCCTCCACCTCTTCGCTGCTCATCATGCCGATGCAGACCACATCGTTGGGCTTGACCGAGTTGTAGACGAAAGAGAGCCCGGTGGGCGGGAGGATGCGGCCAGCGCCCAGCGGCTTGATGCACAGCACGGGCTTTTTGGCGTTGCGGATCACCTTGCCGATCCAATCCGTCTCGACGGAGCAGAGGAAACCGATCGAGTTGTAGGGCTGGATATAGACCTCGCAGTCGTAGCCCGCCTTGTCCACCGTGGTGATGGTCTCGGGGCGGTGGGTGGAGAGGCCCGGGCGCATCCCCTTCTCGCGGATATAGGCGGCGATCTCGGCGTAGCGCTCGATCTCGCCGCGGCCGCTGGAGAGGGCGTTATCGGTGTAGCACTGGTGGGGCATGCAGAACTCGGCCCCCACGTCGGCGGTCATGTTCACGTCGTCTTTCCAGTTGGCCCAGGGGTACTTGTTGCCGGGGGTGGCGAACCAGTTGATGTGCACACCCGTGTTGGCCTCGACGCGGTCCATGATCTTGCGGAGCCGCTCGCCGGGCATAGAGCAGACGGCGTTCATGCCCTTGGCCGCGCAGGCCTCCAGCACTTGCTGGATGGCGTCGTCGGTGAAATAGCGGCGCAGCCAGGTGTCCTTGGCGCGAGAGACGTGGGAATAGCCGAAAAAGGTGTTGCTGCCGATGACGAGGCGGGAAATCTTGAGCCCGCCGATCTCGGAATAGGGTAGGGCCATGGTGAGTGACCTCCTTTGGGGTTGAGCTGCCAAGATTATAGCGCCGATGCGAAACGGTGTCAATGCGGAATAGCCTGGAGCCGCGCTCTGGCCTCCTCCAACAGCGCGCGCAGCGCCGGGTCGTCCACATCCTCCACGCGAGCCAGCTTGACGTGCCGTGCCCGCTTGCCGGTCCCCGCGAGAAGGCCGGCGGGGTCGGGCAGGTCGGCGCCGCGCGCCAGGCCCAGGTTGACCGCCGACTTGAGCGGCATGATCACGCAGAGCGTCCCCTTGTATGTGCGGTCCTTGCTGTAGCCGATGAGCTTGGCGGGAACATCCACCTCCTCGATCAAGCCTGGCGCCACCTGCAGGACCAGGTCGCGCACCCTGAGGGCGACGGCGCGCACCTCTGGAGTATAGGCGGTCAGGAAAGCCTCGATCTCCGGCGATATCATCGCGTGTCTCCTTCGCCTGACGAGTGTGGTGAAGCTCCAGGACCCTTGCATCTTAGCCGCGCTGCCCTGTCCGCGCAAACGGGGATTTGCCTCGGTTCGCGGATCGTCTACACTGGGGGCCGAAGCACATCCGGGAGGAGGTCCGACGATGAAGCTCGTCCTGTTCAGCAAGGGTCTGCAGGATCACGACGTGGCGGCGCTGATCGAGCGCGGCCACGAACTGGGCGTCGATGGGTACGACCTGGCGGTGCGGCCGGGCTATGTGGTCAGCCCGGATAACGTCACCGAGATGCTCCCCGCGGCGGTGCGGCGGCTGGGGGAGGCTGGGCTGGTGGTGCCCCTGGTCACGGCCAGCACTGACCTGGTCTCGCCTGAGCACCCCACGGCCAAGCCGATCATTGCGGCCATGGGCAAGGCCGGCGTGCCGCTGCTCAAGCTCGGCTATTTCCGCTTTGACCCCCGCACCCAGGACTATTGGGAGGAGGTGGACAAGGCGCGGCGGGCGCTGGATGGCTGGCAAGAGCTGGGGCGCGCCCATGGCGTCAAGGTCTGCTGCCACACGCACAGCGGCCCCTACCTGGGCAACAACGGCGCGGCGCTGATGCACCTGCTGCGCGGCCGCGACCCGCAGCTCATCGGCGCCTATCTCGACCCCGCGCACCTGGCGCTGGAAGGCGGGCCCTTTGCCGTGGAGCTCAACATGGCGCGGCGTTACTTGAGCCTGGTGGCGCTCAAGGACCCCATCCGCTTCCGCGAGGACCACGGCGACGAGGGCGGGTTGGGGCGCGAGATCGTGGAGGCGGGGCAGGGGATGGTGCGCTGGTCGGAGGTTCTCGCCGAGCTGGCGCGCGTGGGCTACCGCGGCCCCTTTAGCGTCCATGGCGAGTTCAAAGCGCCCGACCAACCCATCTACCTGGCCGCCTGCAAGCGAGAGGTGGCCTATTTCCGCGCCAAGCTCGGCGCGGCATTTCCAGCATAGGGGCGAAAGGAACGAGATGGACAAGTTGCGTATCGGGCTATGCGGCTGCGGCAACATGGGCGGCAGCCTGGCGGCAGGGCTGGTGGGAACCGAGGAGGCCGCGCTGGTGGCGGTGGCCGATGTGATCCCGGAGAGGGCGGCGGCCATGGCGGACAAGTACGACGCCCAGCCGCTGGACTCGCTGGACAAGCTGCTGGCGGTCCCCGGCCTGGACGGCGTGATCATCGCCGTGCCGGGCTATCTGCACGCGCCGCTGACCATCCAGGCAGCCCAGGCGGGCAAGAACATCTTTGTGGAAAAGCCGATGGCGCTGCACGTGGCCGACTGCCAGGCGATGATCCGCGCGGCGCGGGAAAGCGGCGTCAAGCTGATGGTGGGGCAGGTGCTGCGCCGCTATGAGCCCTACCGGAGCATCCTGCGCTGGCTGGACGAGGGGCGCTATGGGCAGGTCCGCGCCGCCAGCATCTGGCGGATCACCGACGGGCGGCGCTGGGCGGTGCCGGGCTATTGGCGGGCCAAGCACGCGCTGAGCGGCGGCTACCTGTTGGAGGTGGGCGCGCACGAGCTGGACATGCTGCGCTGTCTGATGGGCGCGCCCGAGATGGTGAACGCCCTCTCGCGCAAATTCCTGGACCGCGATCACGAGGTGACCGACTATATCCACGTGCAGATCGGCTTTTCCCGCGGCGGCGCGGCCTCCTACGAGGGCGGCGGCGGCACGAGCATCAGCCGCTACGGCTTTCGGATCTATATGGATGGCGCCACGCTGGTGAGCGACGCCGCCTTTGACCCGAAGGCGATGAAGGTCTATGACATGGAAGGACAAGAGGTGAGCACGGAGGGCGAGTTCTCGCCGGATAAGCCGGTGCAGGGCGAGCTGGCGAACTGGCTGGCGGCGCTGCGCGGCGAGGCGGAGGTCGCCGTCCCCGGCGAGGAGGGGCTGGGTACGGTGGCGCTGGCTGAGGCGGCCTACCGCTCGGCGGAGCTGGGTCGCCCGGTCCGCTACGAGATCGGGTAGCTGTCGGCGGGATTTGCGCCCGCGGTGCGGGTGTGCTATATTGGCGATGTCTTGCGAGCATCTATGACCTTGAGGGAGGAAGAAGGAAATGGCTAGATTGCCTGTTGCGTTGCAGCTCTATACGGTGCGGGATCAGACCGCCATCGACTATCCGGGGACGGTGGCCAAGGTGGCCAAGATGGGCTATGACGGCGTCGAGTTCGCCGGGCGGCCCGCGGGCGTGGACCTGAAGGCGCTGGTCACCAAGCTAAAGCTCAAGGTGGCGGGCGGCCACGAGGGCCTGCCGGTGCTGCAGAGCCAGCTCGACGAGCTGATCCCGCTGTACAAGAGCCTCGGCAGCAAGTTCATCACGCTGCCCTCGATCCCGGGGGAGTGGCGCGAGGCCACCGATTTCGCGCCGCTGTTCAAGACGCTCAACGAGATCGGGAAAAAGTGCTACGACAACGGCCTGACCCTCTGCTACCACAACCACGAGTTCGAGTTCAAGCTGAAGGCGGGCGACCTGTGCTTCTTTGACGCGCTCTATGCCGGCACCGATCCACGCTACCTGCAGGCCCAGATCGACACCTATTGGGTCTTCTTCGCCGGCCTGGATCCCGTGGACGTGATCAAGAAATACGCCGGGCGCTGCCCGCTGATCCACCTAAAGGACATGCCCAAGGACTTTACCACCCTGGTGCGCCCCGCGCGCTTTGCCGAGGTCGGCGAGGGCCGCATGGACATGAAGGCGATCATCGCGGCCAGCGAGGCGGCAGGCGCCAAGTGGTTCATCGTCGAGCAGGATACCTGCGCCGGGCCCAGCCTGGACAGCGCGGCGCTGAGCGCCAAGAACCTGAAGGCGATGGGCAAGCTGTAGGCCCAGCAGTCCCGTGTGATCGTGATCTCGAGCCAGCCACCCCACGGGGTGGCTGGCTGCGTATGGAGGCCCGAAAATGCAGGAGCCCGTCTACTTGCAGAATCCGCACCTGGATGGCGGCCCCTTCGCCCACGAGGGCGGTCCGGTGGGGGCGCTGCTGATCCATGGCTACACGGCCACCACGGCGGAGGTGCGCCTGCTGGGTGACGAGTTGGCGCGTCGAGGCTTTAGCGTGGCTGCGCCTCTGCTGCCGGGCCACGGCACCTCCCCGGACGACCTGGCGCGCTGCCGGTGGCAGGATTGGGCCGATCACGTGGAGAGCTTCTATGCGCAGTTGGCCGCGCGCTGCGCGCGGGTCTACGCCATCGGCGAGTCGCTGGGGGCGCTGCTGGCGCTGCACCTGGCGGCGCACCAACCTGACGTCGCTGGCGTGGTCCCGTGCGCCCCGGCGCTGATCGCGCGGACCAAGCTTATCCATCTCTCCCCGGTGCTCAAGCATGTGGTCAAGCAGCTCCCGAAGCGGCGCGGGGAGGCCCACCCGGATAGCCTCGTGGATAGGCGCTGGCAAGGCTATAACGTGGACGTGACCGCGGCGGCGGCGCAACTGCTGGCGTTGCAGCGGGTGGTCCGGCGCGAACTGCCGTTGGTGCGCCAGCCGGCGCTGATCTGCCAGGGGCGGCTGGACACCTCGGTGGACCCGCGCGGGGCTGAGGTGATCCATGCCGAGATCGGCTCGGCGGAGAAAGAGTTGGTCTGGTACGAGCGCTCCACGCACTGCCTGATGCTGGACGTGGAGCTGGCGGCGGTGGCAGAACGAATCGCCAGCTTGATGCGGCACAGCGCTTGATGGGCACCATGGCGCACAGGTTGATGCGGGCGGTTCGCGATCAGCGGATGGGCTGGCTGGCGGCTGGCCTGGTTGGGGTGGTTGTGCTGGCCCTCTTCTTTCCAGCGGCCAGCGGGCGGGGCGTCTTTTCCTTCGGTGATATCCTGAGCCTCCACTACCCCGAGCGGGCGGCCTACGAGCGGGCCCTGGCAGCGGGCGAGTTGCCCCTCTGGTCGCCGGACGTGATGGCGGGCTATCCGCTCTTGGCCGAGGGGCAGTTCTCGCCGCTCTATCCCCCCAGCTATTTGCTGCATCTGTTGCTGCCGACGGAGCTGGCCCTAAATGGGTTCGTGATTCTGCACTTTGCCTGGGCGGGCGTCGGCATGTACCTGCTGGCGCGGGGGCTGAAGCTGAGCCATGCCGCCAGCGTGCTGAGCGCGCTCACCTACATGCTGGGCGGCTTTTGCGTCGCCCACCTCAATCATCTGAATATCGTGGCCATCGCGGCTTGGCTGCCGGCGTTCTACCTGGCCGCGCGAACCGCCGCCCTGCGACTGCGGGGGGGCTGGCGCGGCGCGTTTCGCCCGCTGGCGGCGACGGTGGCCTGCTGGGCGGCGATCCTGCTCATCGGGCATCCGCAGATGGCGATGCTGAGCCTGTTAATCGTGGCCGCGGGCATGGTCGCGCAGGCCGTGGCGCCGGAGGATGACGCTGCCCTGGAGCATCCTCGCCGCTCCGGTGCGGCCGCGCGGACCATCGCGGCGCTGGCGGTGGTGGCGCTCCTGGGCGCGGCGCAGGCGGCGGCGCAGCTCCTCCCGACTTGGGAGCTGACGCGGCTTTCCCAGCGGGCTGGCGGCCTCGATCCCGACTTTTTCGCCTCCTTTTCGCTGCATCCGGCCTATCTGCTGCTGCTCTTCTCCCCGTTTCCGCTGGGCGACCCTTACCCCGCGATCTCGGTGGAGGTGGTGGGGTACGTGGGGATCGTCCCGCTGATGCTGGCGGCGGTCGCGATCCTGGGCGGGCGCCGGCGCGGCGCGCTCTTTTGGGGCGCGATGGCGCTCGTCTCGCTGCTGCTGGCATTGGGGCGCTGGAACCCGCTGTACATCCTGCTGTTGCGGGTGCCGGTGCTGAACTGGTTCCGCGTCCCGGCGCGCTATCTCTACGGCTTTGGCTTTGCCATGGCGGTTCTGTCGGGCCTCGGGTACGACGCGCTGGCGCAGCGGGCGAGGGCTTCCCTGCGCGCGGATGCGGCCACGCTCTGGCCCTGGGCGGCTGCCGCGGCTGGCAGCGTGGCGGCCGTCGCGGGCGCGCGCGCCCTGGGCGCCGAGGGGATGTATGCCGTCTGGCGGTGGCTGCCGCTGGGGCTAGCGGTCGGCGGGGCGCTGGCGGTCGGTTGGCTGTGGCGCGGATGTCGCCCAGCGACCGCATGGCTGGGCGCGTGCGCCGCGCTGGTGACCCTGGACCTGCTGGCCTTTGCCGCGACGTTTGGATTCTCCTACAACGCGACGGAGCCGCGGGAGGCGTTCGTGGCCGAGCCGCGGGTGGCCGCCTTCTTGGCGGCGGACGCGGGCGAGGAGCCCTATCGCGTGTACACCTATGAGGAGATTGTGCCCGTCCCGCCGGTGATGCGCGAGTCGCTCTATCCGAACCTCTCGATGCTGCACGGCATCAACGCACTCGGGGGCAACCTCCCCTTGACCCTGACGCGCTACGCCGAGTACATGGCGGAGCCGACGCCGCGCAAGCTGGACCTGCTAAACGTCAGGTACTTGCTCATCCCTCAGGTATTGCCGGTGGACGAGGCCAGCGAGTTCTACGACCTGGAGGATCCCTTCGCGCCGACGTTGGTGGGGCGTCACGTCACGTTTGCAGGGCTCCGCGTTCGGTCGGTGGTGGTCGAGTCCTACGTCAGCCATTCGGTGGACCTGGCGGATGGCGTGGTAGCAGCGGAGGTTGTGCTGCTGGACAGGGATGCCGAGAGGGCTCGGCTGCCCCTGCGGATCGGGCTGGACACGGCGGAATGGGCCTATCCGCGCAGCGACGTGCGGGCGAATATCCGGCACTCTCGCCCAGGGATCGCCCGCGCCTGGCCCGCCCGGTCGGGGTTCCCGCCGGAGAACCACGAAGGCTATGTCTATCGCGCCGAGTACGCGCTGGCAGAGGCCGTCTCGGTGACCGCGCTGGAGGTCCTGCCCCGCGAGCTCCCGCGGGCCTATATACGGGTGGAGCGCGTCATCCTGATCGACGAGAACGGCGAGCCTCACTTGCTGGCCCACCTGATCGGCGAGGGGGATCACACGCTGGCCTACCGCAGCGAGGACGTGGCGATCTATCGCAACAACGACGCCCTGCCGCGGGCCTACCTGGTCCATCGCGCGCGCCCCCTCGCGGAGCGGCCGGCGCTGCTGGCCGCCCTGGCTGACCCCGCCTATGACCTGCGGAGCGAGGTCTTGCTGGCGGAGGGGGACGGCTTGGACGTGGTGGCCCCGGCGGGCGACGAGGTCCAGGTGACACTCTACGAGTCCTCCCGCGTGGAGCTCCGCGCTCGCTCGGAGGCGGAGGGCTACCTGGTCCTGGCCGACGCCTATTACCCTGGCTGGGAGGCGACGGTGGACGGACAGCCTGTGCCCATCCGCGAGGCCAACGGCTACGTCCGGGCGGTGCGCCTGGCCGCCGGGGAGCACGAGGTCGTCTTTCGCTATCGCCCGGCATCGTTCCGCTGGGGCGCGGCGGTCTCGCTGGCCGCCGTGGCGCTGCTCCTGGTGGGGGCTTGGCGCGTGCGGCGAAGCGGCGTATAATAGCGCGCGCCACAGCCTGGACTCGAGGCGGGCGATGTTGATGGGGAGCGGAGCGTGAGCGACGAAGGACAGCGCATGGACCCGGAGCGCCTGGACCAGCTGGTGGAGGCGCTCCTCTTTGTGGCCGAGGGGCCGATCAGAGCGGCGGACCTGGGCAAGGTGTTGGGCGTGGAAGAGGCAGAGGCCCTGGCCGCCCTCTTGCGGCTGCAGGTGGCCTGCGCGAACCGCGGCATCCGCGTTCAGCACGAGCGCGGGCGCTTCCAGTTCGTGTCGGCGCCGGAAGCCGCGCCCTACGTGGAGGCGCTGCTGGGACTGGACCTGTCGACCAAGCTATCGGTGGCCGCGCTGGAGACGCTGGCGATCATCGCCTACCGCCAGCCGATCACTCGCGCTGAGGTCTCGGCCATTCGTGGCGTGGACTCGGACGGGGTGGTCAGGACCCTGGTGGCGCGCGGGCTCATCGGCGAGCTGGGTCGGCTGGAGCAGGCGGGCCGCCCGATCCTTTACGGCACCACGGACGAGTTCTTGCAGTATTTCGGGCTGGATGACGTGACCCGCTTGCCCGCCCTGAACGGCACAGAGGCAGCGCGGGATACCTCCGGCTCCGATGCGGGTAAAGCCGGATAGGCTAACCAGCGGGTGAGGGCAGCGGGAACCACCCTCGCACCCGAGCCGCGTCCGGGGAGGCCCCGAGCGCGGCCATGAGCCGCAGTCGGGCCTTGGCTCCGCTCAACCCGTTACTGAAAAGGGCCCCGGCCGCCACCAGGTCGCGGTGCGCGCCAACATAGCCATAGCGATCGTGCACCGTCCCCGATGGGCAGCGTGACGCGACGACGATCCAGAGGCCCTGCTGGATCGCCTCGACGATGGTCGGCATCCACCACGGGGGAACCCGCCCCCCGCCAAGCGCCTCCAGCACCACGCCCCACGTCCCACTCTGCCGCATGACCCGCAGCAGGGACTCGTCTTGCCCCACCGCCAGCCGCAGCAGCCCGACGTGCGGCTCCAGCCGCTCGGTGGGGATGATGTCCCGCTGCACCCGATAGCCGATCTCAACCGCATCCCCGTTCACGCGCCCCAACGGACCCCAGCCCGGGGACTGAAAGGTGTCCAGGCTGGTGGTATGCGCCTTGGTGACCCAGCGCGCCGCATGGATGGCGTCGTTCAGCACGACGAGGGCCCCGAGCTCCCGGGCCTGCGGCGCCGCGGCCACCCGCAGGGCCGCCGCGAGGTTGGCGCTCCCATCATAGCCGACCTCGGAGGCGGTGCGCATGGCTCCGGTGAGTACGATGGGCTTGGGGCTATCCACGGTCAGGTCGAGCAGGTAGGCCGTCTCCTCCAGCGTGTCCGTGCCGTGGGTGATGACGACGCCGGCGGTCTCGTCCTGCTGGATAAGGTCGCGGGCCAGGCGGCGGATGCCCCAGAGGTGATCCAGGGTCAAGTGCGCGCTGGGCAGGTTACAGAACTCATGCGCCTCGACCTCGGGGAGACCCGACAGCCCGGAGAGCAGCTCGCGCACGCCAAGCTGCGGGACGGCGCCGCCCTGTGCGGCATCGTGGCGCATGGCGATGGTGCCGCCGGTGGTGATGAGCGCAACGCGGGTCATGGGGCGGGCCCCGGCGAGGGGGCTGGCGCAGCCGTCGACTCGGCGATCTGCTGCTCGGCCTCATCCAGCTTGAGCGAGAGGGCCGCCGAGACGCCATCGCGGCGCATGGTGATGCCATAGATCGTGTTGGCGGCGTTCACCGTGTGCCGGTTGTGGGTGATGACGATGAACTGGGTTTGCTGAGACATCTCGGTCAGCAGATCCCGGAAGCGTCCGACGTTGGCCTCGTCCAGCATGGCATCGACCTCGTCCAGCACGCAGAAGGGCAAGGGCTTGGTCTTGAGCACGGCGAACAGGAGCGCCGCGGCGGTCAGGGCTCGCTCGCCGCCGGAGAGCAAGGAGAGGTTCTGCAGGCGCTTGCCGGGCGGGCGGGCGACGACCTCGACGCCGGTGGAGGTGAGGTCCTCGGGGTCTGTGAGCTCGAGGCGCGCCTGGCCGCCGCCAAAGAGAGTGGTGAAGGCCTTGGAGAACTGGGCCGCGATGGCGGCAAAGGTGCGGGCGAACTGCTCTTGCATGATCTTGTCCAGCTCGGCGATCACGTCGCGCAGGGACTGGATGGCGTTGCGAAGGTCTTGTGCCTGGCTGGCGAGGAACTCGTGGCGCTGCGCTTCCTCGGCGTATTCGGCTGGGGCGTTGGGATTGATGACGCCGAGACGCCTCAGTTGCGCCCGCAGCTCCTTGATCCCGTTCTCCAGCTCGGCGGCGGTGAGCGCGTTGGATTGGGGCGTGGGCGACGGCTCCTCGATGCCTAGCTGCAACTGGCGCGCCCGGCGGTTGGGCAGGTCCACGGGTCCCAATTCCTCGCCGATGCGCTGCTGCAATCGGTCCAGTTCCTCGTTGAGCAGCGTCCGCTGCAGGGTCGCTTGCTGGGACTGGGCCTCCAGCTCCCGATGCCGGGCGCGGAGGACACTCTCCTCAGCCTCCAGCGCCTCCCGGTCGCGCTCCAGGGCGTTCAGGGCAGCTTCGGCGGGCTCGATCTTGAGCCGAAGGGCGTCCAGGAGGTGGCGCAGGCCCTGCGTCTGGTCGGCCAACTGGGCGATGGAGGCGCCGGTGGCCTGCACCTCGCGGCCGAGCTCGGCAGCGCGGGCCTCCTTGCCGGCGACTTGGTCCTCCGCCTGGCGCAAGGCCCCCTGCGCCTGATCGAGGAGGGCCTGCTGCCCTTGGCGGTTGCGCCGGGCGATGGCCAGGGTCGTTTCCGCCGAGGCGATATCCCGCTGCGCGGTGGTCTCCTCGAAGGAAGCCAGGCGTTCCTCCAGCTCGGCCAGCCGGGTCTCCTGGGCAACCTTGCCCTGCTCCGCCGCGTGCCGGTCCCGCTCCAGCTTGAGCGCGCGCTCGGCGAGGGTGTCCAGCTCGGCCCGGGCGCGCATCAGCGAGCGGGAGTGCAGCGCGATCTCGTCCTGCAGGCGCTGCTGCTGGCGCTCCGCCTGGGAGATCTCTCGCGCGGCGGCATCGAGCTGAGCGCGGGCCGAGTCCACCTGGGCGTTGGCGGCGCCCAACTCGGTGGAGATCGATTCCGCCGCCTGGGCGGCTTCCTTCCTGCGCTGCTCGAGCTGAGCCTGCCTCGCTTCCGCCGCGGCCAATAGCTGCGGTATCTCGGCCCAATCGCGTTCGAGGGCGATCTTGCTATCGGTCTCTCGGCGGGAGCCGCCGGTGACCGAGCCGCTGTCGAGGACCAGGTCGCCTTCCAGGGTAACCAGCCGGAGCCCGGAGGCCATCTCGCGGAGGAGCCGGCGCGCCGTGGGCAAATCCTCGACCACCAGCGTGCGGTTGAGCAGCATCTCCAAGACGACGCGGTAGCGCTCCTCGTATTGCACCAGGTCGGAGGCCAGCCCCAACACGCCAGCGGCGGCGGGCGGGCGCGGCCCGGGGCGGGAGCGCAGCGTGTCCAGCGGGAGGAAGGTGGCACGGCCCTCGCGCACCCGCTTGAGCAGGGCGATGGCGGCTTCGGCGTCGTTCCAGCGCTCCACCACCACGTCCTGCAGGTGGGCGCCCAGGGCGACGTCGATGGCGACGTCCAGCTCGGGCGAGATGCGGACCAGCCGGACCACCGGGCCGACGATGCCGGCGAGCTCGCCGCGCTCGGCGGACTGCATCACCACGCGGACCCCGGCATAGTAGCCGCTCAGCTCGCCGCGCATGCGCTGTAACATGCGCTGGCGGTTGCGGATGCCGACGAGCTCCTGGGCGACGTTCCGCAGCTCGGCCTCCACGGCCTCCACGCGCTGGCGCGCGGCCTGCAAGCGGGCCTGCGCCTGCGCAGCGCGCTCCTGGACGGAGGCGAGGTCGTCGCGAAGGGACTGCTCGCGCCGCAGCAGCGCCTCCAACTGGGCGTTGGCCTGTGCCAGGGCGGCCTGGCGCTCCTTGGCTTGGCGCTCTAACTCGGCCAGCTCGCGCTCCAGCTCGGCGCGGCGGTCGGCATGGCCGGATAGGCGGGTGGTGCAGTCGGCGATGGTGGCGTTGGTTTGCTGGAGGGCTTCCCGGGCGCCTCGGGCCTCGCGGGCCAGCCGGTCGCGCTCCTGACGGACGCGCTCCCAACGCTCGCGGGCCTGCCGCAGCTCGGACTCGGCCTCCTCCTGCTCGGCGTGCATGCGGCGCAGGTCGAGCCGGAGCTCGTCCACGCGCGTTGCGGCGGCGTCGCGCTGCGGAGCCAGGGCGGCCAGCTCCTGGAGCACCTCGCGCTGCTGGGATTGAAGCAGCCGCTCCCGCTCCTGCGCGACGGCGAGGTGCCGCGTCTGGTCCTCCAGCTGGCTGTGCAGTGCGCTGCTTTCGCGGTGCCAGGCGCTGAGGTCCTGCCGGAGGCGCCCCTGCTGGCCCACGAGGGCCTGGGTGCGCTCGGAGGCGGCCTGAAGCACAATCTGCTGATTGGCGACCAGCTCGACCAGCTCGGCCACGCGGCGTTGCGCGTCCTCCAGCTCGCCGCTCTTCTGCTCCCATTGCCGCCCATACCAGAGGCGCAGGAGCCCGTTGAGGTCCTGCGAGAGGATCGCGTGCTCCTCGGCGCGCTGCGCCTGGCGTTGCAGCCGGGGCAGGCGGGGAGCGATCTCGTGCAGGATGTCACTGACGCGCACCAGGTTCGCCTGGGTCTCGTCCAGCCGCTTGAGCGATTCCTCCTTCTTGCCCTGATAGAGGCTGATGCCCGCTGCCGCCTCGAAGAGGCCGCGGCGCTCGGCAGGCCGCAGGCTGAGCACCGCATCCACCAGGCCCTGCCCGATGACGATGTTGGCTTCGCGATCCAGGCCGCCTCGGCCGAGGATTTCAGCGATGTCGCGCGCCAGCAGCCGGGCGCCGTTCAGCAGGTACTCGCTCTCGCCGGAGCGGTACACCCGGCGAGTGATGGTGACCTCGGCGAAATCGACGGGCAGCCAGTTGGCGCTGTTGTCCAGCGTTATCGACACCTCGGCCATGCCCTGGCGCGCCCGGTCGCGGCTCCCCGCAAAGATGAGGTCGTCGGTGCGCTTGATGCGAAGGTTGCTCTGGCGCTGCTCGCCCAGCACCCAACGGATCGCGTCGGCCACGTTGCTCTTGCCGCTGCCGTTTGGCCCGACGATGGCGGTGATGCCGGGAGCGAAGAGGAACTGGGTGCGATTGGCGAAGGTCTTGTAGCCCTGCAGCTCGAGTCCTTTGAGAAGCATGTCCTAGCTCACGGGAGGCGCAGGCCGAACAGGCGCAGCGCGTTCTCGCCCATCACCAGCCTGGACTCGGCGGGCGACAGATTCGCCTCGCGATAGAGCGAGAGCATGTACATGGTGTCGAAGAGGGTGGCATCGGTGCCAAAGAGCACCCGCTCCGGCCCCAGTGCGGCGATGGCGCGCTCCACCTTGCCGCGTTCCACCGCGCTGCAGCAGAACTCCAGGTAAATGTTGGGCGTCTGTTGCGCCACCTCGATAGCCTCGCGCCAGGCGTCGCCGCCGCCATGGGCCATGAGCACCTTCCACTGCGGCCAGCGCTGCGCCAAGTTGGCCAGCGCACGCACTTCGCCGGCGCCCCAGGTGTGGATCAGCGCCGGGCGGCCGCGCTTGGCGATCTCGGCGATGAGCGGGGCCATGTTGGGCGAGGAGAGGGGCGTCTTGGCGTAGGCCGGATGGATTTTGGCGGCGACGAACTGCGGGTTGTCATAATACTCGTCCATCTCGGCGCAGGAGGCGGCGAGGTGGGTGGGGTTGACCACTACATAGGCGTAGAGCTCGGGGTGGCCGGCGATGGCTGCGCCTAGCCGGGCGTTGCCTCGCGTCATGTTGGAGACGATGCCCTCGGTGGAGGAGATGACCGCGGCGCGGATGCCGTCGCGCTTCAGGTAGTGGAGGTTCATCTCCACATCGCCGAAGCGGCCGGGGAAGGGCCAGGGGCCATTATGCTGGTGGGCGTCGACGAGCCACTCGGTCATGGGTGTGCCTCCGGATCGGGCAGGTTAAAGATGCGCCGCGCGTTGCCGCCGAGGATGAGCGCCTTGTCCGCGTCGCTCAGCTCGGAGGCCTCGATCATGGCCCAGGTGGGACGGGTATAGTGGGCGGGGGTCAGGCTGCCAAAGAGCAGCCGGGCGGCGCCCACCGCCGCCATCTCCTCGACCTGGAACGGCAGCGCGACCATGTGCATCTGCAAATGAAAGTTGGGGGCCTCTTGCAGGACGGCCAGCGCCTCGCCGACCGTGCCATAGCTGGTCCCGCTGAGCACCAAGGGCAGCTCCAGCCCCTCCGCGGCGCGCAACAGGCGCGTGGGATCGCCCGCGCCAGCCACAGAGATGATCGCTGGCTTGCCCGTCTGGGCCACGGCCTGCAGCAGCCGCCGACAGAGCTGCCCGTCTACCGCCCAGCCCTGGCGCTGCGGATAGAAGCGATAGCCGACGAAGCCCTGCTCGGCCCGGCGCGCGATCTCGGCCTCCATCCCCACAAAACGGCGCGGGTCCACCGTGGCGATGGGGAAAAGCTCGGGGTGGGCCTGACACGCCGCCCAGGTGTCGTCGTTGCCGGTGGCATGGTCGAACTGGATGCCGCTCAGCGCATGGGTCAGGGCCTGGCGGATGCCGTGGTGGCGCAGGATAGAGACCAAGTTGCCCAGCGAGAGGTCCAGGTCGCTGCCTGGGTCCACGCCGAAATGGGTGTCAATGTCGGTGATTTGCAAGGGGGGCGCCTCCTGTAGATCTGCTCTAGCCAGCAAGTGTACGCAAAAGGGGCGAGCGCGCAAATACGAGGCGGTGCGGAGGCAAAAAGAGACCCCGGAGGTCTCTGGCAGGATGTGCCGCGACCTCCGGGGTGCTTGCTTGGCGCGATCTACTCGTTGCCGGTTAGGCGGCCTTGAAGTAGAATTGCGGCGGGTGAGCGAGGCCCTCACCGCGCAGCGGGTCGTCCTCGACGAGGCCGTCGGGAACGTTGCGGAAATTGTTCCGGGTCACAAAGAGGGCGGGGCCTTCGCCGACGACGCCGACGTTCCAGAGCTGCTCTTTCTGGATGGCCAGCATCTGTTTGAAGATCTCTTCGCGCTTGGCCTGATCGGCTTCCGCGCGGCACTGATCCCACAGCGCCCAGGTCTGCCGAACGACGGCGTCCGCGGGCGGCTCGACGCCACGGGCATCTCCGTCGCGCCAGTAGGTCCAGGCGGGATTCTCGCCGTCCACGTACCAGTTGACGTCGGCCATGACGATGGCGCTACGGTCTTGCACCCAGGCGGTCATGTGCAGTTGGTTCGCGTCGAGGCGCTCCTGGTACAGCGAGCGCTCCACTAGGTCGAGCAGAACCTTGATGCCCACCAGCTTGAGCTGGTCGACGACGATCTGGTGCATGTCATCGGCGCCAGCGAAGGAGGCCTGCATCGAGCAGATGGTCAGCACCAGCGGCTGGCCATCGGGACGAAGGCGATACCCTTCCGAGTCTTTCTTGGTCAGGCCCATCTCGTCCAGCAGGGCGTTGGCCCGATCGGGGTCATACTCGGCAAAGTAGGTCTCCAACTCGGGGTCATAGTTGGGCGAGCCGCTGACGGGCGAGGCCTGGCGAGGTTCCATCAGGCCGTTGTAGACGACTTGGTTGATCTCGTCGCGGTCGATGGCTAGGGAGAAGGCCTGGCGGAAGCGCACATCGTTGAGGATCGCCGCCAGCGCGGGGTCGCCGGTCCACGAGAGGTTAAAGTGGTAGGCGAGGGTGTTGGCCGTGCGCCAGATGATCAGGCGATAGTCGCCCTTCTGCTCGTTCTCGCGCAGCAGGGTATAGTCGGAGACGCTCACATGGCGCTGCTGGCAGTCGATCTCACCGTTGATCAGCTTGAAGGCAAAGACCTCGGTGTTATCGAAAAAGTCGTGCGTCACATAGTCGATATAGGGCAACTGGTTGCCCGCGGGGTCCACGGCATAGTAGTAGGGGTTGCGCTCCATCATGCAGCGGGTCTGGTTCTCGATGGGCGAAACCTTCATCCGCCAGGCTTGCAGAACCGGCAGGTCCGGGTTGTGGAACCAGAAGTTGAGGTTGCCCGTCTGCGCGACGAAGAGCTGCTCTTCACTGGTCAAGTTGCCGTATTTGACGAGGGCAGCCTTGACATCCTCGGGCTTGGCGTACTTGTAGTGGAAGGGCTTCAGGTAGTTGGCCGGGGCCATAAAGCTGCCGCTGCGGGGGCCGGTGTAGGTGGCGTTGCCCACGCACAGGAACAGGGGCAGCAGCGGGTTGGGCGCGGCGAACTTGGTCTTGAAGGTGAACTCGTCCAGGATCTCGATCACCATCGGCTTGCCGCCGGGCTTGAGGTTGACGTTGGTCTGGTTGTCCTTGATCTTGGGATCCAGGAAGAGATCCTCGTACCAGAACTTGACGTCCTCGGTGGTCAGCGGATCGCCGTTGGACCACTTTTGCCCTTTGCGCAGATACCAGGTGAACTCGGTGGCATCGGCGTTCTGCTCATACTTTTCAGCCACATGGTTCTGGATGTGGATGGAGCCGCCCACGGGCATGTGCCATTCCAGGAAGAACTCGTGGTTGATCTTGGTCGGTCCCCAGCGGTCGGAGACGCCCTTGTAGGCGCGGCGCCAGGTGCCGCCATAGTCGCCGATTCCCTCGACCACTTCCAGCACCAGCGGGTTCTCCGGCAGGCGCTCCTCGACGGGCGGGAGCTTCCCGGCCTTGACCAGCTCGGCCAGCATGGGGGCCTCGTGGTAGGCGGAGGGCTTTTCTCCCTCGACGACCACGACTTTCTCGATCGGCACTTCCTTTTCGACCATGACCGTCTCTTTGACGATCTTTTCGACGGCGACCTCTTTCTCAACGACCACCGTTTCTTTGACGACTTTTTCTACCGGGACTTCTTTCACGATGGTCTCGGGAGTGGGCTGCGCGCAGCTCGCCACTGCAACGCCCGCCGCCACCATCGCCGTGCCCCGGAGGAAAGCGCGTCGGTTTAGCTTCTCTGCCATTCTGATCTGCTCCTATGATTTGTTTTGACGTCTGGTAGGTTGATTCGATACTTCATCTCGAGCGTCCTCTGGCGCGGGGCCAGGAGACTTTTGTGCGCCCTGCTATTCTACCCCGAATCGCCAACCTCCTTTCCACTGGGCCATGGTCCACGGCGGACCAGGCGGACAGGCGCGTCCATGCGCGCAGGAGAACCAGGCGACATGATACCGCGAAGCGGAAGGGTTGTCAAGTTGGCGAATGCGTCTATACTGCTTGCCATCCTGACGCGACGGAGGCTCTGCTCATGAAGATCAGCAGCATTCAGACCATCGTGGCCTGCCTCGGGCGGCGTAACCATCTCTTCGTCAAGGTGCTCACCGACGCGGGGATCACCGGCATCGGCGAGGCCTATTCCGTGGGGCCGGACCTGGCCACCAAGGCGGCTATCGACGACTTTGCCGGGTGGCTGGTGGGCGAGGATCCCACCAATGTCGAACATCTGTGGGCCAAGATGTACAACTTTTCCCGGTTTCCGGGCGGCTCGGTGATCAACTCGGCCATCAGCGGGATCGAGATGGCGCTGTGGGACGTGGCGGGCAAGGCGGCGGGGCTGCCGGTCTGCAAGCTGCTGGGCGGCAGGACCCGCGACAAGGTGCGGGTCTATGGGCACGCGCGCGGCATCACCGCGGGGGATTCGCCGGAGGAGACCGCCGAGCACGCGCAGATGCTCATCGCCAAGTATGGCTACACCGCGGTCAAGATCGGGCCGCATCCCAAGGATAGCGACACCAAGCCCTGGGCGCACACCTTGCGCTACGCTGAGGCCAAGATGCGCGCTGTGCGCGAGGCGGTGGGCGACGACGTCGAGATCGGCGTGGACGCCCACGCCCGGGTCTGGGAGCCCTTCCGCGCCGTCGAGCTGGCCGAGGTGCTCAAGCCCTACCGCCCCTTCTTCCTGGAGGAGCCGTTGCGCCCGGAGAACATCGAGGCGATGGCCAAACTCAAGCAGCGTATCGACATCCCGCTGGCCACCGGCGAGGACCTTTACACCAAGTACGAGTTCCGCGACCTGCTGGTGGCCGACGGCGCCGATATCATCCAGCCGGATATCTGCGTGGCCGGCGGGTTCCTGGAAATGAAAAAGATTGCGGCCATGGCCGAGGCCTTTTACGTCACCGTGGCGCCTCACAACCCCATGGGGCCGCTGGCGACGGCGGTGAACGTCCACCTGGCGGCCAGCATTCCCAATTTCCTCATCCTGGAGTATATCCCGGACGACGAGGGCCCGCGCCGCGATGTGCTGAGGGAGCCGATGAAGGTGGTGAATGGCTACATCCCCGTGCCGGACAAGCCGGGGTGGGGCGTGGAGCTGAACGAGGAGGCCCTGGTAGGGCATCCTTACGAGCCGTGGCACCGGAATTTCCTCTATCGCGAGGACGGCTCGGTGGCTTTCGTCTAGGCCGCGTGGAAGGAGGCCAGTCATGAGCATGACATCGCGCCAGCGCGTGATGACCGCGCTGCGGCGGCAGGAGCCGGACCGCGTGCCCTATTTCGAGCTCAGCGTGGATCGAGCGCTGGCGGCCCAGGTGATGGGGTGGTCGGCGGCCAGCCAGGCCTTCGACCGCGAGTCCAACCAGTACACGGCGGCCGAGGCCAAGGAGGTCTCGGCGCGGCTGCAGATGGACAACATCCGCTACGTGTTGCGCGCGCCCGTCTATGCCAAGAAGGAAGCCGGGCAGGATGGGCGACTGTTCTACGGCGCGGGCCTGATCCGGTCCGAAGCCGACCTGGACATGCTCAAGCTGCCCGACCCCCACGACGACGCGCTCTATGAGGAGGCCGCCGAGTTCGCCGCGAACAAGGGCGACTATGCCGCCTGCCTGGTGACCCGCATGGGCATCTTTCCGACCATGCTCAGCCTGGGGATAGACGGGTTCAGCTATGCGCTGTACGAGAACCGCTCGTTCCTGGAAAAGGTGTTGGACCTCTATTGCGACTGGACCGTGGCCGTGGCCGAGCGGGTCTGCAAGCTGGGATTTGACTTGTTCGCCACCACCGACGACCTGGCCTTCAAGAGCGCGCCCTTCTTTTCGCCCAAGGTGTTTCGCGAGTTGGTCATGCCGCGCTATCGGCGGCTGCGCGAGGCGGTGACGCTGCCATGGATGGTCCACAGCGATGGCAACCTGATGCCCATCCTGGAGGACATCCTGAGCCTGGGGATCGCGGGGCTCCACCCCATCGAGAAGGGGGCCATGGACATTCGCGCCATGAAACGCGATTATGGCGGGCGCCTCTGCCTGATGGGCAACGTGGATCTCAACCTGCTGGGGCTCGCCACGGAGGAAGAGGTGGACCAGGAGGTGCGGGAGCTGATTCGCGACATCGCCCCCGGCGGCGGCTACATGGTGACGAGCGGGAACAGCCTGGCGGGGTACCTGAAGGGGGAGAACGTCATCGCCATGGCCCGCGCCGTGCAGAAATACGGCCGATATCCCATACGACTGTGAGGTATGATCCATGCGCATTCTTGTATTGACCGACCTGGAGGGGATCAGCGGGGTATGCATCTTTGAACAAACGCGGGAGCGCGGCAACCTCTATGAGGAGGCGCGCCGGCTGCTGATGGGCGACATCAGCGCCGTGGTGGAGGGGTGCCTGGCGGGCGGCGCCGCCGAGGTGGTGGTGGAGGATGGGCACGGGGGCGGCTTCAACATGGTCCCCGAGCTGATGCATCCCGGAGCCAGGTACATCACGGGCGTGGCGCGCCCCCGCTTTCCAGAGCGGGCCGCTTTCCACCAGGGCTACGATGCCGCCATCCTCTTGGGCTACCACGCTATGGCCGGGACGCCGGACGGGATGCTTCGGCACACGCAGAGCTCCAAGGCGGGCAATCGCTACTGGTACAACGGCCGCGAGTCGGGCGAGATGGCCCAGTCAGGGCTGATTTTGGGGCACTATGGCACCCCGGTGATCATGGTCAGCGGCGACACGGCCTGTTGTCGCGAGGCGCGGGCCTTTTTCGGCGAGGGTCCCGTCGCGGTGGCGGTGAAAGAGGGATTTGGCGAACAATTCGGGCTGCTCCTCCCGCCGGAGGCGGCCCACGAGGCGATCCGCCAGGGCGCAATCGAGGCGCTGCGGCGCGTCCAGACCTGCCAGCCCTACACCATCGCGCTGCCCATCCAGGGGCGGCTTCGCTTCCCCAACAAGAGCACCGCCGACGAATACCGGCCCGCCCTCTCTAAGCGCGTCGACGACTATACCTTCGAGGCGGTTTTCGAGTCGCCGCTGGATATCTATAGCTTCTAGCCATGGAGGAACACGTGCCCACAATCATCCAAGACGGCGCCCTGGTGCTATTCCAGGGCGACAGCATCACCGATGCGGGGCGCAGCCGCGAGAACGACGCCGAAATGGGGCGCGGCTATGCCATGATGACCGCCGCCTGGTTTTCGGCGCTCAGCCCGGCCAAGCGAGTGCGGTTTATCAACCGGGGGATCAGCGGCAACCGCGCGAAGGACCTGGTGGCGCGGTGGGAGACCGACGCCCTGGCGTTGCAGCCCGATTGGATCTCGATCTTGATTGGGATCAACGATACCTGGCGGCGCTACGACCGCAACGACCCCACCAGCGCCCAGGACTACGAGTCCGCCTATCGGCAGGTCCTGACCCAGACGCGCGAGCGGCTGAAGGCGCGGCTGATCATCTGCGAGCCGTTCCTGCTGCCCGTGCCAGAGGATCGCGTCAAGTGGCGCGAGGACCTAGACCCCAAGATCGACGCGGCGCGGCGGTTGGCCCGCGAGTTCGACGCCCTGTACGTGGCGCTGGACGGCGTCTTTGCCGCGGCGGCGACCCGCCGTGAGCCCAGCTACTGGGCCGCCGATGGGGTCCATCCGACGCCCGCGGGCCACGCGTTGATCGCCCAGGCCTGGCTGCGGGCCGTCGCGGCCATGCCGTAGAGACGAGAAAAGGAGAAAGACCGTGGAGACACAACCTTGGGCTCCGTTGGAGCCCGCGGCGATGATGAATCGCTTTCTGATGGCGCAGGCTTACGAGGCGCTGGATCGCCGCGCCGTGGCTTACGAGCAGATCAAAACCGCGGAGGACATTTCCACCTGGCAGGCGCAGCGGCGCGAGTTCTTCCTGGCTCAGTTGGGCCCTTTTCCCGCGCGGGGGCCGCTGAATCCTCGCACCGCGGGCGTGTTGCCCGGCGATGGGTACCGGATCGAGAAGGTGATCTTTGATAGCCAGCCAGGGCATCACATCACCGCGAATCTGTATCTGCCTTCAGGCAGCGGGCAGCACCCGGCGGTGTTGCTCCCCTGCGGTCACGACAATGAGGGCAAAGCGGCGGGGTCTTATCAGCGGGCTGGTATCCTGATGGCGCGCCATGGGCTGGCCGTGCTTTGCTATGACCCGATCAGCCAGGGCGAGCGTTACCAGGCGCTGGACGCTGAGGGCAAGCCGCTCAGCCATCCCACCGCGGAGCACACCACCGTGGACATGGGCTCTATTCTGCTTGGAACGAGCACCGCGCGCTATCGCATCTATGATGGCATGAGGGCGCTGGATTACCTAGAGAGCCGGCCCGAGATCGATGCGACGCGCCTGGGCTGCACGGGCTGCTCCGGCGGCGGCACGCTGACCAGTTATCTGATGGCGCTGGACCCGCGCGTGGCTTGTGCAGCGCCCGTCTGCTTTCTCACCTCGCTGCGCCGCCTGCTGGAGACTCTGGGCCCGCAAGACGGGGAGCAAAACATCCACCGCGATGTGATGGATGGGTTGGACCACGCGGATTTCATCATTATGCGCGCCCCCAAGCCCACGCTGCTGGGCGTGGCAACACGAGACTTTTTCGACATAGAGGGAGCGTGGGATACCTTCCGCCAGGCCAAGCGGATCTACGGAAGGCTGGGGTTCCCCGAGCGGGTCGAGTTGGCGGAGGCCGATGAGCAGCATGGCTACACAGCGCCGCTGCGGGTGGCGGTAGCGCGCTGGATGCGGCGCTGGCTGTTAGGGGTGGACGAGCCCATCACTGAGACGGACGTGCCCGTGCGCGCCCCTAAAGAGCTTTGGTGCACTCCGCAAGGGCAGGTCATGCTGTTGGAGGGCGAGCGTTCGGTGTACCAGATCAACGCGGCGCTGGGCCACGAGATGGAAGAGGCGCGCGCGGCAGGCTGGGCGGCCCAGTCGCCCGACCAGCGGCGAGCCGTCGTGCGCGAGGCGGCGGGCATTCGCCCCCTGGCCGAGCTCTCGCCAGTGACCGCGCAGCGCCTGGCGGTGACGCCGCTCGGCGCGGGGCGCGTGGAGACGTGGCTTCTCTCCCCCGAGCCGGGCATCTGGCTGAGCGCGCTCTTGTTCGCGCCCGCGACGGACGGAGGCGAGGCCTGCCTGTATCTCCACGGCGGGGGCAAAGAGGCCGACGCCGGGGAGAACGGGCCCATCGCGGCACGGGTGGCCGCCGGGCAGACGGTTCTGGCGCTGGAGCTGCGCGGGCAGGGGGATGAGGCGCTGGGCAAGCTGCACAAGAACTGGCTCCTGGCCTATCGCCTGGGCCGCTCCTACGTCGGCATGCGCGCCGAGGATATCCTGGCTTGCGCCCACTGGCTGGCCGCCCAGGGCGCGCCGGACAGGCCAAAAGCAGTTCATCTGGTGGCCGTGGGGGAGCCGGGGCCCGCAGCGTTGCACGCCGCGGCGCTTGAGCCAGAAGCATGGGCCAGTGTGACGCTTCGGCACAGCCTGGCGGCGTGGGCCGATCTCTTGCCCGCTGCTGACGCCTGCCTGGCGAACATGGTGAACCTGATCCATGGGGCGCTACGGGTGTATGACCTGCCCGACCTGACTGCGCTGGTGGGGGAGAAGCTCAAGATCATCGATCCGGCGGGTGTCTGCCCGTAGGAGGCGTAGCCATGTTGAGACTGGCTGTGCTGGGCGCGGGAAACCATAGCCGCGCCAACCATCTGCCGGCGCTGTCGCGTTATGTGTCCGAGCATCCCGGCGCCATCGAGCTGGCGGCGCTCTGCGACCTGGACCGCGCGCTGGCGGAGCGGATGGCCGCGGCGCACGGCTTTGCCCGCGTGTATACGGACCTGGGCCAGATGCTGGCCGAGGAGCGGTTGGATGGCCTGTTTGCCGTGACGCCGATCCCGGCGACGGCGCAGGTTGCGGTGCAGGCGATGGAGGCAGGCTTGCCGCTGCTGGTGGAAAAGCCGCTGGGCGGGAGCATGGCCGACGCGGACCGGATCATGGAGGCGGCGGAGCGGACCAAGGCCACGGTGATGGTCAGCGTCAACCGGCGCTTTAGCCCCGCGCTGCGGGCGGGGCTGGCGTGGTGGGGCGACGCCCCCGCCGAGTTCATCCGCGCCTCGATGTGGCGCACCCGCCGTCGCGAGCCCGAGTTCGTCACGGGCACGGGGATCCACCCGGTGGACGCGATCCGCCACATCGCCGGCGAGGTGAGCGACGTCGAGATGGAAGCGCGCCGGGTGGACGGGGTGTGGTGGTACTATATCCGGCTGCAATTCCAGAGCGGGGCGCGGGGGTTGGTGGAGCTGATGCCCACGGCGGGGCTGCGCCACGAGTCCTACGAGATCTTTGGCGCGGAGCGGCGGCTGCTGGTGGAGGAAGCCGAGTACGCCTCGGGGGTGGCCCGCGGCTGGGAAGGGGGCAACCTGCTCCTGGACACGGACCCCGCGGCCGGGCAGCCCGCCTATGTGCGCAATGGCGCCTACGCGGAGGCGTGCGAGTTCATCGCGGCGTTGCAGGAGGGCCGGCAGCCCTACCCGTCGCTGGTCGAGGTGTACCCCTCCATGGAGCTGGTGCATGGTGTGTATGCGCGGATCGCGGCGTGACGGGGGCAGGCCTGAAACCGAAGGCCGAAGGTCGAAAGCCATGCGCTGGGTATCAGCGGTCTGTGGCGGAGATGGGCGAGGCGAATGCGCATCGGGTATTTCACGGATCTGCACTATCGGGGCGCGGTGCCCGGCACCTCGCCCATCGCCAAACGGGAATGCCGGCGGGTGTTGGGCCTGCTGGAGACCTGCCTTGCTGACCTATCGCGGCGGGGCGTGGACCTGCTGATCTGTACCGGCGACCTGGTCGATGACCCGGAGCACCCGGCGGCGCCGGAGGACTTGGCCGCGCTGCGCAAGGTCATCGAGGCGACGGGCCTGCCGTCCATCCTTCTGCCCGGCAACCACGACCCCGCGCCGGAGGCGTTCTATCGCGTCTTCGACCGGCCAACCGCAGTGATCCAAGCCGACGGCGGGCAGATCGTCTCGTTCTGCGATGACGTGGTGGAAGAGGGGAGCCTCGCCTCGACCCGCGCGGACAGCGCGCTAGCCCAGATGCGCTCCTCGCTCGGCCAGCCGTCGCCCGGCTGGACGCTGGCCTTGCAGCATTACCTGATCTACCCCGACCGCAACGAGGGTTATCCGCACAACTATGCCAACGCCGCGGCGATCCGCGCCATCATGGAGGCCTCGCCGCGGGCGCTGGTCTCGGTCAGTGGACATTTCCACCCCGGCTGCGAAGCGACACGACATAACGGGGTGACGTACTTGTGCGGCGGCGCCTTTTGCGAGGCCCCGCACCCCTACTATGTCATCGAGATCGAGACCGCGGGGGTCAGTATCCAGGCGTTCAGGCTGGGCTGACCCCTAGCTCTTGCACCCACGCGGCGATGTTCTGCGGCGGGACGTCGTCTTGCATGTTGTGCCCCGGCGCCACCACATAGCCGCCCCCAGCGCCCATCACCCGGATTAGCTCGCGCACGCCCCGGCGCACCTCGTCGGGCGTGGCGTGCCGAAGGAACTGCTGCACGTCCACGGCGCCCCAGAAGACCAGCCGGTCGCCGAAGCGAGCCTTGAGCGCCGCCGGGTCCATCCCCGCGGCAGAGGACTGGATGGGGTTGAGGATATCCACCCCGCAGGCGATGATCTGGTCCAGCAGGGCGACCACCGAGCCGCAGGTGTGGTGCCAGTAGTAGCAGCCCGCCAGCTCTTTGGTGCGGGCGATGCGCGCGCGGAAATAAGGCGCCACCAGCGTCTCGAAGGCCCTGGGCGAGAGGAGCGGCCCCTGCTGCATCCCAAAGTCGTCGCCGCTGGTGGTCAGGTCGATGTAGGGTCCTAACGCGGCGTAATACGGCTCGATGATGCGCATCTGCCAGTCAAAGACCATGTCGGAGAAGGCCCGCACAAAGTCGGTGTCGCCGGCCAGCCGCATGAGAAAGTCGTCATAGCCGCACATCCAGCAGCCGAGCTCCAGGACGCCATAGACGGGGTGCTCGGCGATGACGACGTGGCGCCCCTCGCGGTGCAGCCGCCGCGCCTCGGCCTGCCACTGGGCCAGCAGCGCCTCGTCGATGCGGGGCTCCGGCCAGGGGAAGCTGCGCAGGTCCTCGACCGTGGCGCCGCGCAGGGGGTTGCGCGAGATCTCTTCATACTGGCCCAGCCAGGTGCGCTCGATGCCCCAGGCGTCCACGCGGACAGTGGGGGAGACCTGCCGTGTGTGGGGGCTGGGCGGACGCACGATGTGGCCCACGCCGCGAAAGTCGGTCCCCGCCCAGCGCAGGATCCGCTCGTCCACGCCCGAGTTGGTCAGCTCGGGCTCGTCGGTGAAGCCGAGGTACTCGCGCAGCTTGGCCTGGCACCCCGCGCTCATGGAGGTGAGCGTGGTCGCGCCGATGTCGATGGGCGGGCGATCGGCGATCTGGTGGGCCATGGTCCGGCGGAAACGTTCGCGGCTGTTCAAGCGGCTCCTTGTCCTTTCAGGATGCCCTTCGCGCCCACGCCATCCAGCGCGGCGGGCAGGTCGTGGCGCGCCAGCGGGTCGATGGCGGCCCAGTAGCGCAGGGTGTTGAGCGCAAAGGCGGCGCCATTGACCAGACAGGCTCGCCCGTGGCCCTCGGCTGCCGGGTCCGCGGGTAGGGTCCCCGGCGCGTAGACGAAGCCGCCGGGGGCGACGTAGAGCCGCGCGAAGAGCCCCGCTACGCAGCGGCGGCAAGCGCCGAGCGCCTCGTCGCGCAGGCAGCCGGTTTGGAGGTGATACTCGGCCAGCAGCTCAATGGCGTCCATGTTGGCGCACATGCTGCCATCGTGAAAGAGCCCGTCGGGGCGCTGGAGGGCCAGCGTGCTGCGCATGACCGCCAGCGCGGCGTCGGGCGGCTCGCGCAGCCCGAGGTCCATCCAGGTGTGCAGGATGTTATTGCGGTGGCCGCGCATGGCCCAGCCCAGGTCGCCCGATTTGGGGATGCCGATATAGCCCGTGGCCGGGTCGCGGTGGGCGGCCAGAAAGCCCAGGATGCGGAGGAGATGCTCGTCCAGCGCGGGGCCGGCGAGCATGCGGTAGAGCCGCAGGTACTGGACGATCTCTTTGACGCCGGCGCGGGGGTCATGGTCCCAGCAGCGCTGCATCCAGCCTTCCAGCTCGGCGTCGCTCTGCGGCGCCCAGGGAAAGTGGCGCCGCATCGCCAGCCCCGTCACCTGCGGGCGGGCCGGGGCGCCCATGATCTGCAAGCCCATGCGCATGACGCTATCGTTGTGGAAGCGCCACGCGCCGATGCGCCCAACCTCCTGGGTGTTGTCGTCGCGGTAGATCATGAGGTCGGGATCGTAGTAGGCGTCGATCCTGTCCAGCAATCCGGGCCGGTCGCGCACCGCGGCGATGCGATCCTCCGCCCCCAGATGTTGCAGGCAGACCAGCGCCCAGGTGAGGGTCTCCATGGTGTGCGGACCGCCGGGGTCGGGGTTCTCGCGGAAGGGCCACGGGGCGGCGGAGTCGTGGCAGGCGTCCAGCAGCGCCAGGATGCGCGCGCTGAGCCGGGCGTCCTGGCTGGGCAGCGCCGGGCTGGCGGCCAGCGTCCAGGCGATCAGGCCGCCGGGCGGGACGGTGAGGGTGATATCCAGGCTCGGCATTACCTCAGCGCCTCCACCACCCGCTTGAACGCCACCATGCCGGGGTCGTCCAGGCCGATGCTCTTGTCCCCAAAGATGCGCGCGCGGCCCTGCTTGGCGGGCTGGTCGCGGAAGCGCTCCAGCGCCCCCGCCACCGCGTCGTCCACGGCGACGGCCAGCGCGGCGGGGTCGTCCAGGCCGGCGGCCGCCGCGCGCGCGGCTTCCAGCGCGTCCAGCACGGTCTTGTCGCCCAGGTTGCCGCGGCCGCGCTTCATCATCCCCTCCAGCGCCGCGCCCAGCAGGTCGGCGATCTCGGAGGTGGGGATCTCGGCGCGCCCCTTGGCCAGCTTGGCCGCGCTCATGAGCCCCGTGGCCAGCAGCGTGCCATAGGTGGAGCCGGAGACCTTGGTAAAGACCTGGGCGCACTGCAGGAAGGCCATCCCCACGTCGTCGGGGAGCTTGGGCGCGGCCTCCACCAGGCCGCGCGCGCCCCGCACCATGGTCACGCCCAAGTCGCCATCGCCCAGCGCGCCGTCCAGCCGGTTCAACTCGTCGGCGCACGCCTCCAGATGGGCGGCGATGCGGGCGATGGCCGCCCGCAGGGATGCGGTGGTAAAGGTCGCCATGCTAGACCCTCCAGAAGGCGCACTCGGCGGGGGCCTGCAGCAGCGCCTCCAGCTCGGCGTCCAGCTTGCAGACGGTTAGCGAGAGCCCGGCCATCTCCATGGAGGTGGCGTAGCGCCCTACCAGCGGCATGACGATGGTCACGCCCAGCTTGGCCAGCTCGCGGGCGATGTAGCGGTAGACGATGTAGAGCTCTTCCGGCGGGGTGGCGCCGAGGCTGTTCACCAGCACCGTGACGCGGTCGCCCTGTCCCAGCGGCATATCCTTCAGGATGCGCTCGAGCATCTCGGCGGCGATGACGTCGGCGGGGCGGATGGGGCCGCGCCAGACGCCCGGCTCGCCGTGGATGCCCATGCCGAACTCCATCTCGTCCTCGCCGATCTCAAAAGTAGGGTGCCCCGCGGCGGGGACGGTGCAAGGGGTGAGGGCCACGCCGATGGAGCGACAGGCGTCGCAGGCCTTTTGTGCCACGCGGGCCACCTCGTCCAGGTCGGCCATCTGCGCCGCCTTGGCCCCGGCCATCTTGAAGGCGTAAACCATGCCCGCCACGCCGCGGCGCTTTTCGCGCTCCGCGGGCCCGGCGGAGGCCACGTCGTCGGCCACCAGCACGGTCTTGGTGGGGATGTCCTCCAGGCCGGCCATCTCGCAGGCCATGTCAAAGTTCATCACGTCGCCGCCATAGTTGCCAAAGAGGCAGAGCACGCCAGCGCCGCCATTGGCCTGGCGGATCGCCTCCACCATCTGCTCCACGTTGGGCGAGGAAAAGACGTCGCCGATGGCGCAGGCGTCCAGCAGCCCCTGGCCCACGTAGCCGGTAAAGACGGGCAGGTGGCCCGACCCGCCGCCGGTGACGATGCCGACCTTGCCGGGGGCCGCCCCGCCGGGGCGGGCGATGACGCGGCCATCCTCGCCGGCCTGGCGGTAGTGCTGGGGATGCGCGGCGCAGAGCCCCTCCAGCATCTCGTCCACGTAGGAGAACGGCTCATTCAGGATCTTCTTCATCGTGACTTTCCTCCGCTGATCTCTCGAGATCTCTCGGGTCTTCCTAGACCCCAAAGGCCTTGTTCGTCTCGCTGAGGCTACTATAGCCGGAGTGGCGCGGGGCGTCAAATGGGCCGAAGCGAATTGGGCGCAACAAAAAGCCGGGCCGACACGAGTCCGGCCCGGCGTGCGTTCAGCGCCAGCTTACCAGGTGAATTCCTTGAAGAGCAGCGGCAAATAGAGGGGCCCCTGGGTAGGCGTAGGTGTGGCCTCGAGCGGCGAGAGCCAAAAGTCCATCTCGGGCTGGGCGCGCAGGTCGTCCACCAGCGCGGGGAGGGTGAGCAGCTCATAGTCCAGCTTCCAGGCTTCCAGCGTCACCTGCAGGCAGGGGTTTACATAGTCCGCCGGGATGAGCAGGCTGTAGCTGCCATCCGCGCCGCTGAGGGCGGAGAATCGCCTGGGCAGGCAGGAGACCAGCGAGACCACCGCGTCCGAGAGGGGCGCGGTGACGCCGATCTCGGCGTCATAGACGTGGCCGGTCAGGGTCAGGTCGGCGCCCGGCGTCGCCGTGGGCGTGCTCGTGGCCGTGGCGGTCGCCGTCTGAGTGGGCGTGGCTGTGGAGGTGGCCGTGGCCGATGGCGTGGCTGTAATGGTGGGCGTCGGCGTCAGAGGCGGCAGGGGCGCCAGCACGATGAACGAGTCATCGTCCCAGGCGAGGGTGGTCTGGCCGGACTGGGCGGTGGCGCGGTTCTCCACCTTGGTGCCCGCGGGCGTGCTGCCGATGACATAGCCAAACACCGCCAGGCGGAGCGAAGCGCCAGGGAGCAGCGAGGGGACGGTCCAGGTCACTTGGTGGCTGGCCGCATCGTACCCGCCGCCGGTGCTGGTCCCATCGGGCAGGGTGGTATCCTGGAAGCGGAACCAATCGGAGAGCGAGTCCACCACCAGGATGTCGGTGAGCGTGAGGGCGGAGGTGTTCGAGATGGTGATCTCGTAGCGCTGGCTATAACCAGGACGGCGGTTCTCCAGCCAGTGCTTCTTGTCCACGCTCAGGGCGGAATCGTAGCCAAAGTCGGCGTTGAGCACCTGCTCGCCCGCGCCCAGGGTCACGGCGGCCTGATGCGGCGTGCCCACGCCATCGAGGTCATAGGTGGCGAGGCTGCCCTGCGGCACCGAGCCCGGCGCCACCGAGACGACATAGTCGCCGGCCGCCAGGCCGGAGAAGAGATAGATGCCGCCGCTGTCAGTCACCTTGGTGCCGATGACGGCGCTATCAAGGGTGAGGGTGACCGTCACGTTGGCCAGCCCAGCCTCGCTCGCGTCGTAGACACCGTTCCCGTTGGCGTCGGACCAGACCAGCGAGCCGATGGAGCCTGTGCCAACGGTGATGGCCTGGACGCCGCCAGGGGCGCGGAGCAGCCAGAGCGCCGCGGCCATGATGAGCAAGCCAGCCAGCCAGAGCAGGGCATGCGCGCGCCGATGATCTCGGACCAAGTGTCCAACAGACATGGATGACCTCCTGAGGGTGCGATAGATGGACGAACGGAAAGGCAGGGGTTGAGCGCGCTGGCGGGCGCGGGGCAGCGGCCCGGGCGTGGGCGGTGGGCTGGGCCTAGGCTTTGAAGAGGCCCAGCCCGACGAACAGGATGACCAGGCTGACGATGGCAAGAATGGGCGAGACAGACATGTCGAGCGCTCTCCTGCGGCTTGGATGATCGTAAGAACCATTATCCCTGCCGAAGGTTAGCGCTGTGTTACGCCTCTGTAAAGCGAGTGTAAAAAGATAGGGGCGTGCTGGACCGGTCAGACCAGATAGAACTGGTCTTGCCTCCCGTCGATGAGGCGGCAGCCCTCGCGGGTATAGACCACGTCCTCCTCCAGGCTCATGCGGAGCAGCTCGCCGCCCCACGCCGCCAGCTCGGCGCCGGCGGAAAGCTCCATGGTGAAGGCATAGTTCTCGCGCAACGGCACGTCGCCGCGTCCGGGGCAGTTCTCCTGCTCCCAGGGCAGGCCGATCAGCGGCCCGGGCTCGTGGAGGCAGTGGCCCAACGAGTGCGAATAGACCTTGGGGTAGCCGATGCCTTCGCGCTGGGCGCGGCGGAGGATGTTGCTCAGCAGCTCGTTGCCAGTGAGGCCCTCGCGGAACTCGGCTAAGTAGATGTCCTGCAGCCGGTTACCCTCGGCCAGCAGGCGGCGGTACTCTTCCGGCGCGTCGCCCTCGCCTGGCCTAAGGATGTAGGCCCATTCCTGATTGTCGCTGATCAGCCCCAGGTAGCGGATGCCCACGTCCGAGTGGATCATGTCGCCGGGGTGGATGACGCGCAACCCGCCCAGCTCGTCCCAGCGCCGCTTGCTGCGCACGATGTTGAAGAAGGGCTTGAAGGAGACCTCCAGCCCCAGGTCGGCGACCCGTTGCCAATAATGCCACTCCAGGTCGTCGCTGGTGGTGACGCCGGGGACGATGACAGCGCGGCTATAGCACTCGGCCAGCAGGGCGTGGGCGACGCTGACAACGTGACGATAGAGCTCGATCTCGCCCTCGGAGAGGGCCGCCAGCCAGCGCGTGACCAACGGCTCTGCCGAGATCAGGCGCTCGACATAACGCTGAGGCAGCGCTTGCACCAACTGGTTGTAGAGGTTGTGCGTCAACCCGCCAGCGGCCCATTGCACGCTGCCGATGTTGATGCCGATGCGCTGGGGATCGCGCTCCTCGATGATCTGGCGCAGGACGGTCCACTGCTCCTCGTGGTCGGTGCCGGTCCAGGGGCGCTCGTAGAGCCCCGGCGGGGTGCGCGTCATGGAGAGGTTGATCCGCTCCAGGCCCGCCTCGCCGCGGTCGAGAAAGACCAGCATCTGCAGGATCGGGCACCAACTGTCGAAATGCATGAGGGTGCGAAAGACCGGGTCGTAATCGTCCTCCTGGCAGAGGACCAGCCACATGTCGTAGCCGGTCTCGCGCATCAGGGCGGGGAGCAGGTTGTCCAGTCGCTCGCGCAGGATGCGCGTGGTGACCTCGGCGCGCTGGCGCAGGGGCAGCACGGCGGCGGAGCGGTAGCTGGCGGATGTGGGCAGATCGAGGTTCATGATGGCCTCCTGGCGCTCAGGTTCGGGTAACGTGGCGGACGGCGCGCTGGTAGATGCGGTCCACTTCGCGGTGCTGGTCCTCGGGCAGGCGGAAGGCGGAGGAGGCGATCTCGGCCTGCGCGCGCGCCCAGGCTTCGGCCAAGACCTCGGGCTCGCCCTCGTCGCGCCAGCGCCCCAGGTTCCAGTGGCGAAAGATCTCGGGGAAGGCGTACATGCCGCGAAAGCGTCGCGCGGTGTCTTCCAGGGCGACAAAGCTCCCCGCGGCGACGCCCTCGGCGATCAGCGCGGCGGGGTCGATCCCCGGCGTATGCGCGTCGATCCCCTGGAAGAGGCGCTCGACGTATTGCAGGATCTCGCGATCCAGCACCGCCTGCTGCGGGCTGAACACCTCGTCCACCGAGAGCTGGCCCACGCCGCCAAAGTGCCGAGCGCCGAGTAAGGCCTGCCACAGCGCCGAGGCGGTGCGCTCGGTGGCGGCCTGGCTATCGGGGCGCTTGGCGGTGGAGCGGAACCGGCCGGTACGCGCGGGTCGGCCGCTCAGAAACTCGCTCATCTGGGCGCAGAGGGCGTGATACAGGCACCACTCCGGCGAGCCAAAGACGATGGCCGAGTACTGAAAGTCGAACGGCTCCACGCGGAAGGTGAGCGGGCCGCTGTCCGTGCCCAAGGCCTCGCAGAGGACGCTCTGGACCAGGCGCTCCGCCACGGCCTGCACGATGGCGCTGCGTGGGTCCAGCGGGCAGGTGACGCCGGCCATGGGGATCGCGCCGGTGATGAGCACCTCCACATCAGGGTTGCCCAGGAATTGTAGGGCGATGTCCAGGCCGTGGGGGTTCAGGCGCAGCGGCGAGATGGAGACCTCCTCCATCAGCGTGTAGCGTCGGCCGGCGGCGAGGTTCATGTCGATGAGGTAGCGGACCTCCTCGGCGTCGGTGACGGTGAGTTGGCCGCCGAGGTAGCGGGAGTGCTGCAGGGCGATGCGCTCGGCGGTCAGCGTCACCAGCGCGGGCGGCACGTCGCCCGGCTGCACCGGCACCACGCCGGAGAGCCCGCGGGCATCCCATAGCCGCACCATGCGGATCACGTCGCGCTCGGCGGCGGGGCGGATGGCCTGGGTCTCGGGGTCGCAGTAGGTGAGCCCGGCCCAGCAGTTGCCCAGTGAAAAGGGCGGCTCCGGCGCCAGCGGGTCAGGGGCGTGGCGCGCGCGCATCCGCTCCACGTGGTCGCGCACGGGAGCAGGGGCGAAGCGCACCCGCTCCCCGGCTATGCTGGCGCCGGACCAGCCGGCCAAGCGCTGGCGCGCGCCCTCGTGGGCGCACTCGACGCCCACCTGGGCCAGCACGGATAGCGCGTCGGCCAGGATGCGCTCCATCTCGGCGGCGCTCCAGGCCAAGGGCATGGTTGGTTTCCAGCAGGTCATGCGCGCTAGGCCTCGGGGCCCTTGTAGATCTGCGGGACGACAAAGGTCCAGCCCAGGACCAGCAGCGAGCCTAGGGTCGGCAGATGCACGCCGAACTCGGCAAAGACGCCGCCCAGGGAGTAGACCCATACCAGGAAGGCGACCACCGAGATTCCGACGTGCTTCCAGTCGGTGGGGAGGCCGGCCC
>ENA-UOUL01000706-UOUL01000706.1-bioreactor-metagenome-genome-assembly--contig:-NODE-706-length-55397-cov-58.503163_pt1 | contig 55397 bp, 54 predicted proteins | sample MGYA00249838_ERZ747220 | MGnify/ENA primary metagenome ERZ747220 (study PRJEB28778, sample SAMN05720191) | bioreactor metagenome | isolation source: Anaerobic biogas reactor | place: USA:Washington... | reverse complement strand
AAATTCTGGTGAAGGATGAGAAAGAAATCATCCTCCTAAAGGATGAAAGGACAGAAAAAGGCCTCTCATACTTAAGTATGAGAGGCTGGTTAAACCTCTTAGTTATGCGGTTTAGGATATCATCAGCTAATTTGGTTCTTCAGCAAGGTACTGATAAGTTCTGCGCGGCTACTTACAGCATATTTAGAAAAAATATTCCTGGCATGTGTTTTTACAGTGCTCTCACTAATAAACAGAGCCTCGGCAATTTCCCGATTAGATTTGCCGGAAAGGATTAGCTGCAATACCTCCTGCTCTCGAACAGTCAGAGGGTCTAAAATTTTAATCTGCTGGATAATATTTGTTTGCTGGGAGTGGCTCATATTGTCATATACAGTAAGGTAAACATGGCTTTTTAGCAACAAAACCAACTGATGGTTCAGAGGGGGGAGCATAACCAATGTAACGCATACAACTGTGAGGGCAATAACTGCCACCTCTGCACTGGGAAGACCTATAGAGGTCACCGCCATCCCCAAGACACCTCCGCAAAGGACACCGAACACATTGGCCGACAGTCCAATCCCGAATATTTTTGCAGGGTTATCTGTGTAATCCAGCATTTCGCCTAAAATGCTCCACCAAAACAGGTCAAAAATACCGCAAGCGCCAAGCATCATCGTATCCACAATCAGATAATCGGAAGTACTCCGCCCTAGCAGCATAAAGCTAATGAAGGCTCCCACAATCATTATCATACCCACATACAAAATCCTGGAGCGTTTAACTCCAGTCGGTAGGTTACGCATAATAGCAAGGGCTACAATATAAGGCACCGCCCAATACCAGCTTACCAGTCCTGTTAAGTGATCAAAAGCGGGGTTTATGACCTGGTACATCAGTCCAGAATTAATTGTGATAATAAAGATAAAGAGGCACAAAAGTAGTAGCGGTTTTTCAATGTCACCACGAGTATTGTCTTTTAGCATTTTGTTCGATTCATTTTCCGACCCTACTGGCAGCATCCAAATAAAAACCAGGCCGATTACCAGACAAAGTATAGAAAGGCCAAGGCCAATAAACGGTGACTGGTTCTTGGCAACCAAGTTGACTGCAATCATTATTAGGTTGGAATAAATCAGCACGTCGGCGCAGGATTTAATGCGCTCGTTTTTAGGAGTATAGGCTCTGAGGAAATATCCCCATGCCGCCACCGCACAGCCGCTGGCGTACCCGCTGACAATCAGTCCCCCCATCCATAGAGCGGAAGGAGCAGAAAAGAAGAGGACAGCGGTAACTAAGCATAAACCCATGCAACCAAGCATCATGCTTTTGGCGGCCGCCTGCGATCTGATAAACAGCCTGCAGGTGAAAAGTCCTGTGAAATGTGCGATAATCGCAGCTAGTATGTAACCGGAGGGGTCTGTTTCGTGCAGATTCAACAGACTATAAAGCACCGATCCCTCAAACAGAAAAGAGAGCACATACGCAAAAGAAAAAGAAAACGCTGCAATGGAAAGCCTACGAGCATTTACAGTTTTAGATCCGTTCATTATATATTCTCCCACTCATCGAAGGCGCTATCTTTTTAATTCCATTCATAAATATTCGCAGTTTTGAAACATTAGATCTTCCCACCTTGGACGCGGGCATACTGCGCCGCTCAATCCAAAGCATGTCATGTAGCGCTTCACGCCCAGATAATCACAGCCATCCGAAATTATATTTTTGGGCATCTAGAAGCGTCTCTTGCGGACTAATTATAGTAACAAATGTATGAGATAATTATACAACATAGAGGAGTAATATAACTTGATCTGTGTTGTATTGTGATGAAATATGCAGTATTAAGCCGTATATAGCCTAATTACATGCAATTTTTGTAATAGACACTGAATACGCTGACCCTTTGGCTTTAGGTCGGTGTTTTTTTGTGGGAAAGATATGAGAGAACCGTAAATTGTTTATAATAAAATAGACTAGCGGTAAGAGGGGGTGAAGTTATTGAAAAAAGCATATCTGATATCGACCGGAACGGAACTGCTCTTGGGTTCAACCCTGGACACCAACTCGATCTTTTTGTCAAGAAGACTAGCGGAAATCGGTATCAAGGTAATAGGCAAAAGTGTAGTTGGTGATAATCAGGAGGCCATTGAAGCTGCCATAAAGTTTGGCCTTTCTACTGCAGACGTGGTAATAACTACGGGAGGTTTAGGCCCGACACTGGATGACTTGACTAAAGAGACTGCTTGTAAAGTGGCGGGGGCCGAATTGGAATTGATCGCTGACGAAGAACAAAGGCTGCGGGAATACTTTGAGCGCCGTCATCGCCCCATGCCGGAAATCAACTTGAAACAGGCTATGTTTCCTGCGCAGGCAACCATTATTACCAATACTTATGGTACCGCTCCGGGTATGTATCTGCCGCTGAAAAATAACCAGGTTATCATCTGTATGCCAGGCCCTCCTCGGGAAACAGAACCCATGTATGATAATTACGTCCAAGACCTGCTCAGACAGACCTATAATCTAGACAGCCAAAGCTCGGCCAGCCGGATAATAAAGGTGCTGGGGCCAGGTGAGTCACAGGTTGAGGATATGCTCACTGAGGTTATCGAGCAGGCCGAGAACTATAACTTGGCCTTGTTGGCCCGGGATGGTGAAATAGACATTCGCTTGACCGCTGAGGGTAAAGACTATCAAGAGAGTCTGATGATTCTAGATCAAATCACCGAACAGATAAACCATAGGATGGGTAAAAGCGTTTTCGGTTATGATGATGATACTTTAGTTGGAGTAGTGGCTCGATTATTAAGTAGCCACAATATGACTCTGGCAGTAGCTGAGTCGTGTACCGGGGGACTCCTGGGCAAGATGATCACTGATGTTTCTGGCAGTTCCCGATTCTTCTGGGGTGGTGTTATCAGCTATTCAAATCAAGCCAAACAGAAAGTGCTAGGAGTAAAAAGCGTCACTCTCCATGATCATGGGGCAGTGAGCCGAGCCACTGCTCTGGAAATGGCCCAGGGAGTAAAACGCTTGGCTGGTACTGATTGGGGAGTCTCTATAACTGGAATAGCCGGGCCAGACGGGGGCAGCAAAGAAAAACCGATTGGATTAGTATATATAGCTGTAGTTGGTGACAACCTGGAACAAGTGCGGGAAATGCATTTTGTAGGCAGCCGTGATGCGATCAGAATGCTGTCAGCAAAATCAGCCCTTGATTTACTGAGGCTACAATTAGTTTAAGGAGTAAATAGATATGCGGCTTTTTACAGCGATACCGGTTCCCGACCAAATCAAACAATATGCCGGTACAATTAGAAAAGAGCTGGAGAATACTGGTGCAGATGTGAAATGGGTAGAAGAGGACAATTACCACCTAACTCTTAAATTTTTAGGTGATGTATCTCCTGATGCTCTGGAACAGATCAATGACTTTTTGGAAGGAGCGGCCGTGTCCAGTCCCTCTTTTCGGTTACGACTACAGGGAATGGGGTTCTATCCCCATCGCAGACGCCCTCGAGTAGTATGGATAGGAATTGACGGGGAGTTAGAAAAGGCCTTATTTCTCGGAGATCGCGTCGATGCGTATTTAGCTTCCTTGGGATTTGAGGTGGAAAACCGACGTGATTATCATTTGACCATGGGCAGAATCCGATCAGAGCGAAATATCGATGACCTTGTTAATACGGTTCTGGCCCGAGAAAATGAAATTCAAACCAATTTCTTCTCGGTGAGAGAATTCTATCTTATGGAAAGCCAGCTCACTTCCAGCGGACCTATCTATACCATAAAAAAGAAATTTAGCCTGGATTAACGATGGAGTGTTGACATAATAGACCAGATACTCTTATAATTTACTCAAGGCGAACATATGTTTGAGGAGGGGAGCACGTGGAAGTTTTGGAGAATCAGGGTAAACAAGAAGCGGTTAATAATGCTATAAAAAATATTGAAAAGCAATTTGGCAAAGGCTCAATTATGAAATTGGGTGAAGCGGCAGCCATGAATGTAGAGGTTATTTCTACTGGTTGTCTGTCATTGGATATGGCTCTTGGGGTGGGCGGAATTCCCCGAGGAAGAGTAATTGAAATATTTGGTCCGGAATCCTCTGGTAAAACTACAGTCGCTTTATGCTGTATTGCTCAGGCTCAAAAAGAGGGCGGAATGGCAGCTTTTATTGATGCGGAACATGCTTTGGATCCACTTTATGCCAAGAACCTGGGTGTGGATATCAACAATTTATTAGTATCGCAGCCGGACTCAGGAGAACAGGCCCTGGAAATTGCCGAGGCTTTAGTAAGAAGCGGAGCCATCGATATAGTGGTTATTGATTCCGTAGCAGCATTAGTACCCAAGGCGGAACTGGATGGAGAAATGGGAGATGTTCACGTAGGGTTGCAGGCCCGCTTAATGTCCCAAGCTTTACGCAAACTGACAGCTCACATCAGTAAATCTAGAGCTTGCGCCATTTTTATCAATCAGGTTCGTGAGAAGGTGGGAGTGATATACGGCAGTAATGAAGTTACCACTGGTGGCCGTGCACTAAAATTCTATTCTTCCGTACGTGTGGAAGTACGTAAAGGCGAAGCGATCAAGCAGGGTACAGAGACCCTAGGGAATCGAACTCGGGCCAAGATAGTCAAGAACAAAGTTGCTCCGCCATTTAAGACTGCGGAATTTGATCTCATGTTTGGTTCTGGGATTTCCCGAGAAGGTGATCTTTTAGATATAGCCGCCGATATGGAGATTATTCAGAAAAGCGGTTCCTGGTTCTCTTATCAGGGTGAGAGATTAGGACAGGGAAGAGAAAACGTGAAAGAGTATTTTAGGAGTAATCCGGAGTTTTTCAACCAAATTGACCAGCAGGTTCGTGCAGCTGTCTTACAAAAGAAGGCCGACCTGACTAATGACTAGCTTGACAAGCAAGCCTGGTTATTACTAAAATTTAGATAGCTCAGTTAAGAAGTCTCAAAAAGACTTGAACATATAGAATCGATGGTGTGTATCGTTTACAAGTTGACCTCGATGAGTTTCGAGGTTGTCATAGATTCACAGTTCAGGTTGTAGTAGGTCAGTTGATTTGCCTGTGATAGAATAAGCGACGTATAATTGGCTGGTTGAAATACTAGCATAAAGGCGTTTACACAAAAACAGGTATATGTACTTACTAAAAATGAGTCTTCTATTGAAAACCGAGCGGTAGCTCGGTTTTTTTGTGGTCATATTATGCAAGATTCTATTTATTGAATCATCATTATTAACTCAAGGAGGTGAACCGGATGAATACACTGGGAACCTTTATAGTAATTTTATTATCTCTAGCTGTTGGAGCGGTGGCAGGCTATTATGGCAGAAGATTGATAGCCGAAAGCCGTATTAGAGGGGCAGAAGAAGAAGCCACCAGAATAATCGAGGAAGCGAGTAAGGAAGCTGAGGCCCAAAAGAAGGAGACTTTACTAGAGGGCAAAGAGGAAATTCATCGCTATAGACAGGAAGCCGAAAGGGATATTCGCGATCGTCGACGAGAGTTGGATCGCATGGAAAGAAGAATTCTGCAAAAAGAAGAACAGCTGGACAAGAAAACTGAGAATATCGATAAAAAGGATCAGGTTCTGCGGGAACAGGAAAAGGTTCTAGAAAAGACTCAGCAGGATCTGCAGCTGATTCTGACTCAGCAGTTGAAGGAACTGGAACGTCTATCCGGGTTAACTTCTGAAGAGGCCAAAGCCTTGCTGCTGTCTAATGTCGAACAGCAAATTCGTCAGGAAACGGCTGTTTTGATCAAAACCCTGGAGAGCGAGGCCCGGGAAGAGGCTGATAAAAAGGCTAAAAATATTGTATCTCTGGCTATTCAGAAGTGTGCTGCTGATGTTGTTTCCGAAGCTACTGTTTCAGTGGTGGCGTTGCCCAATGATGAAATGAAGGGCAGAATAATTGGGCGTGAAGGAAGAAATATTAGGACATTTGAGAATCTTACTGGAGTTGATTTGATTATTGATGATACTCCGGAAGCAGTGATCCTGTCGTCATTTGATCCTATTCGCCGGGAAGTAGCTCGAGTTGCCTTGGAGAATCTTATTTCCGATGGACGCATTCACCCGGCACGTATCGAGGAAATGGTAGAAAAGGCCCAGAAGGAAATCGATCAAGAAATTCGTGAAGTTGGTGAAGAAGCAGCCTTCGAGGTGGGGGTTCATAATCTGCATCCTGAATTGCTTAAGTTATTAGGAAGATTAAAATACAGAACCAGTTATGGCCAAAATGTTTTGAAACACTCTGTAGAAGTGGCGCATCTGGCAGGCATCATGGCTGCTGAATTGGGTGTTGATATTGCTTTAGCCAAACGAGCTGGGCTACTTCACGATATTGGTAAGGCAGTGGATCATGAGGTAAGTGGACCTCACATTGAGATAGGTGTTGACCTGGCCAAAAAATACCGTGAGAGCAAAGATGTTATTCATGCTATAGCGGCTCATCATGGTGATGTGGATCCCGAATCTATAGAGGCAGTGTTAGTACAAGCAGGCGATGCTATATCGGCATCACGTCCAGGAGCGCGACGAGAGACTTTGGAAGCCTATATCAAACGCCTTGAGAAGCTGGAGAACCTGGCTGATTCGTTTACAGGTGTTGAACGATCATTTGCTATCCAAGCTGGTCGTGAAGTTCGCATAATTGTAAAACCAGACGATATTGATGATTTAGCTGCTATTAAACTGTCCCAAGATATTGCTCGACGGGTGGAAAATGACCTTGACTATCCGGGACAAATCAAAGTAGTGGTGATTCGTGAGACTCGTTCAGTGGAGTATGCTAAATAGAACTAAGATCGAAAATTTAAACAGGGCTAAATATAGCCCTGTTTTGGTATTTCTGCATTATTTTACATAAGGCTGTTTTGAAGGAGTTTCCCCTGGCTTAGCGAAAGGTTTATATTATTGCTTATAAGGGGAAGATTTTTAATGAATTCTGCCAATGGCCTTGATTTGTTTATTTCAATTTCTTTAACATATCCGGAACTGAATGCAGTTCGCTATGATGCAGATCACAACATTATAGGTTTAGAAGTGGCGGTGCAGGGGGAAATATCTGCAGATGAAGAGAAATCTTTCCTGCACTGTATTTATCGAAACCTGGATCTGTACCACCAATACCAGATCATTGATGCGAAGGTGACAAAGGTTTATCTGCGCCGCTTAAAAGGGCTTTGCCTATTGCATTATGAACGTGATATGGGCACTATGTCTGAAGAGGAAATGGAATTAGTAATTAATTTGATCCAAGATAGTTTTCCCAACCGAATCATATTTGATCGGGGAGAAAGTATAACTGAAGAACCTTTCAAACACAGAGTAAAACAAAATTTATTGAGAAGTATCAGTAAGAATGAGGATAAACACTATTTTCTAGCCTTCCGTAAAAAAGGGCGGGTGTTGGTCTTTCAGAAATAAGCCTTGTTGGGGGTAAATGATATTGAATATATTGGTTATGGGGGATATAGTAGGTCGACCAGGGCGGCAGGCGGTACGGAAATTGCTGCCTGATATTGTGAGTGAGAACAATATAGAGTTCACCATAGCCAATGCTGAAAACGCTTCGGGAGGCCGTGGGTTAACTCGTGAGGTGATGCATGAATTATTAGGTGCCGGCATCGATGTACTGACTATGGGTAATCATGTATGGGACAATAAGGAGATACTCAGCTTCATTGATGATGAGCCCCGACTTATTCGGCCCGCTAATTATCCCTCGCCTTGCCCTGGTCAAGGATATCATGTTTATCGGGCTGGTTTTAACCAAAAGATTGCCGTTATTAATGTTGCCGGAAGAGTTTTTATGCCCGCTTTAGACTGCCCCTTTCGCACTGCTGAGCAAATCATAACAGATTTTCAAGATGTAGATTATATAATTATCGATATTCATGCCGAAGCAACCTCGGAAAAACAAGCTTTTGGCTACTATTTTGACGGCAAAGTAAGTGCGGTTCTAGGCACCCACACTCACATTCAGACCGCTGATGAGCGTATTTTACCTGAAGGAACTGCTTATATCACTGATTTGGGTATGACGGGTCCTATCGAATCAGTCTTGGGTATGGATCGTCATCTGGTGATCAATAAATTTTTATCGCAAAGACCGGTGCGCTTTGAAGTTGCCAAAGGACCTTCCCAGTTGCAAGGCGTAATATTGGAACTTGATGAACAAACCCGAAGAGTTGCTCATATAAGGAGAATCTCCTATAAGAATACAGATTAAAAGGAATATTTCCATTTCATGGTTATAAAAAGAAGGAATTACTCCTTTCACTGCGAATATAAATAGAGAAGAGCACCTATCTTTGGAACACATTTGAGGGAGGGTTAAACTGATGGAGGTATTAAAGGTTTCAGCCAAATCCAGTCCAAATTCAGTCGCAGGCGCATTGGCTGGGGTATTACGTGAAAAGGGTGCGGCAGAGATTCAAGCAATTGGAGCAGGTGCCATTAACCAGGCAATTAAAGCGATTGCCATAGCCCGAGGTTTTGTAGCTCCTAGTGGTATGGATTTGATTTGTATTCCCGCATTTACGGACATTATGATTGACGGTGAAGAACGCACCGCAATTAAACTAATTATTGAGCCCAGATAGTGGGTTATATTTACCAGCTTATTATTGAAATAGATAAAAAAACCTGCTAGGACAGCAGGTTTTTTATTTGGGAGGAAGATATGAAAATAATTGATTTACACTGTGACACTATCGGCAGGTTGATCGAGACCCAAGAGGGATTGTTTCAAAACCAGGGACACTTTGATCTGCAAAGAGCACAAAAAGCGGGACTGGTACTGCAGTTTTTCTCATTATTTCTTTACCCCGATGAACATAGCCAAGCTTTAAAGGGTATACTTCAACAAATAGATCGCTTTTATGAGGAAATTGAACAACAGAGTGAATCAGTCTACCCCCTTTTATTTATAAAAGACTACCAGCCCGATGAACATCGATTAGCAGCTCTGCTACATTTGGAGGGAGCTGAATGTCTTGGCACAGAGATAGAATACCTTCGCATAATGTACAGATTAGGCTTAAGAAGTGTAGGATTGACTTGGAATGATCGTAATCTCTTAGCCGATGGGGTCAAAGAAGGCCCAAATGATGGAGGTTTGAGCCAGGCTGGTTGTAGGATGGTGCGGGAAATGAGGAAAATGGGTATGTTGCTCGATCTTTCCCATATCGCTCCCCATGGGTTTTATCAGGCTATCGATGAATATGAGGGGCCGGTACTGGTCACTCATGCTAATGCTAGAAGTTTATGTGATCATCCTCGTAATCTGGATGACAACCAATTGAAGAAATTGGCAGAAAGCGGAGGGGTAATAGGTCTAAATCAGGTAAGTGGTTTTGTCAGTACCGACAAGAACCCGATTCTGGAGGACTTTGTAAACCATATAGTCTATGTCTCCAAATTGATTGGTGTTGAACATGTAGCTTTAGGTTCAGATTTCGACGGAGCTGATCAGGTAGTGCTTCCTGGAGTCGATGCCTATCTGCAGTTGGAAAACATGCTTGGACAAAAAGGATTTAGTCGCCAAGAAATGGAAATGATCTTTCATAGTAATGTAGAGAGAGTGATTCGGCAAATACTAAAATAACTGGAGAATAAATTGATGTACGACCTACATGTTCATTCAACAGCATCTGATGGTCTTCTAAATCCGGAAGAATTATTGGTACGTGCTGAAGAAATTGGCCTGAAGGGATTAGCCATAACCGACCACGATACCGTACATGGAATTGAAGAAGCCTATGCATTTTTGACCACTAATCCACTTTCGCTTCAATTTATACCCGGGATAGAAATGAACACCGAATTGGATGAAAACGAGGTTCATATTCTGGGGTATTTCATTGATTACCACAATTCCCGTTTATTGCATAGACTAGAAGAAATAAGGGAAGCACGATGGGACAGGGCACGTAAAATGGTCTACCGCTTGAAGAGTATGGGCTTGGCCATCTCTTTTGAGCAGGTTGAAAAACTAGCCCAGGGGGATTTGATAGGACGTCCTCATGTAGCGCGCGCTTTGACGGAAAAAGGCTATGTGTTTTCAGTCAAGGAGGCATTTGATAAATTCATAGGCAAAGGCCGACCCGCTTATGTACCACGATACAAGTTTTTGCCCCGGGAAGCGATTGAGCTTATCAAAAGTGCAGGTGGTGTTCCCATCCTGGCCCATCCGGGATTGTTGCCCAATGCGGAACTAGTATATGAAATTATTAACCTAGGGATAGCCGGGCTGGAAGTATATTATCCGGAGCACACACCCCAACAGATAGGTAGATTTCTGCAATTATGCCAGCAATTTAACCTGCTGGTTACAGGTGGATCTGATTTTCATGGAACAGGTCGGCATGAGAGCCGGAATCGCCTAGGTTGTAGCGGAATCGATGTAAATGAGTTTAATTTATTATGTGAATATCATCATGGAAAACAAATAACTATAGATTAGAATCTTTTATTTCTGAGCAGGACATTATACTACCTTTGTAGAATATTTTTCCGCAGTGTGTAAAGACGAAAGGTAGGTAGTATATGAAGATCATAGCCAGAAGTTTTATATTGAGTTGCTTTTTAGTGTGCATTTTCGTCTGCACTGCAGCTGCTAGTCCTGAGACATACACGGTTCAGAAAGGCGATAGCCTATGGATGATAGCTCACCATAACGGTGTCACTGTAGAGAATTTAATGGCAATCAATGGTCTCACTTCTGATTCACTCCAGGTAGGACAGGTCATTGTATTGGAAGAGGAACAAACTGATACTGATAATTCATCTGTTAATCCTGATATTGTCTATGTAGTACAAGCGGGAGACAGTCTCTTGAGTATTGCTAGGCAACATGGCACAACTGTTGAGGAAATAAAACGCATTAATCAACTGAGTACCGAGGTGGTTAATCCGGGTGTGGAATTAATCATTCGATACCAGGGAAATCCATCGCGATCTGGTAGCACTGTTGAGGCTGCCAGGTTACTGGAAATGGCTTCTAAACATCTGGGTACCCCCTACCGTTATGGTGGTCAGAGCCCAGGGGGATTCGATTGTTCAGGTTTTGCCAAATACAACTTTAGCCAGATAGGCATCAATTTACCGCGCACAGCTGCTGAACAAGCTGCCATGGGTACAGCTGTGGCGCGGGAAGAGCTTCTGCCTGGTGACTTATTATACTTCCGCTGTGGTGGCGGAGGCATTGACCATGTCGGCATATATGTCGGTAATAACCAATTCATCCATTCAAGTTCTCCTAGAAGTGGCGGAGTGATTTATTCTTCTATAGCAGAAGGTTATTATGCTCGTACGTATGCAGGTGCTCGGCGGATATTACGGTAGGAGGATAGAATGGAAGACAGTGATCTGAATAAAATTCATGAGTATTTTGGACTGGACAGCACTATCTTTACCAGCCCCGCCTGGAGTGAGTTACAGAAGACTGAAAACGAGATAGGCCCCGATGCGTTACTTTCTATTATTATAGACAAACGTCTCTGGACAAATGCGGAGATTGCTTGGGTCTTACGTAGACTAATTTATTTTTATGGAAAAAAGGATACCTATCTAAAGGAAGCTCCCATTGAGCGAATATTCACCAGTATGGTAGATGTTTTAAGGGCATTTTTCCTGTTGTTCGATCATTTGGATCCCGATATTGATGATAATATGAGAACTTATATATGTAACAAGCTGGGTGATGCTACCTGGGGAATCAACAGTCGCACTAGGGAGTACTTGTACAAAATGAAAAAATAAGGGAAAAAAACACAAACCGTCGCCAGGCGGTTTGTGCTTTTTTGCAGGAATTAGTGAATTTACTGTCGAACCGTATGGTAAATACAGTAAAATGCTTTGGATCGTGGGGGCGGGGGAAAAAATATGTCAAATGGAAACCGTGAACAAGTGATACGGCAGATTATTAACATGGAAGATCGCATTTCTAACTGCCGGCGTTGTGATGCAGTAACTCGGTGTGTTCGCAGACCATCTTTGGGTAAGGGAGATTTACAGCCAGACTTAATAATGGTTTTAGAATCGGATGATAGGGATTCCTGCGACATTAATCGTATGCTCGAATTACGTGATCTAATTAAGACTGGTTTGGGATTTGAAAAGATATATCATACTTTTCTAGTTCGCTGTCAACCCAAAGCCTGTCCGTTGCATAGCAACATAAACTGCCAAAGTAACCGGAAATTGCTGGACAAAGATCACCACTGTCTTTTAACTGACGCAGCCTGTGAAGGTACCAATATTCATCCCAGTTGTGACAGCATCATCTCTTGTCTGTCCTTTCTCCTGGAAGAGATCTCTATTCTGAATCCTGCTTACATTGTGCTGTTCGGTAAACGCATTTCCCGGTATATATTGAGAGCTTATGGATTTTTCGAGGAACCGGTAATGAACACCAGTTATCGTTATGAAGGATGTTCTATTATTCCCACAGTGGATGAAGCCCATTTTACTTCACTGGAGTGCCAGCAAATCAAAAGTCGTCTGTAAAAATCACGGATCTTTTGCCAGAGCGAGCAAAAAAGGATAAGAGCAAGGCAACCGGGAAGCCCGTGATTCATCGGCAGTCAGCCCTTCGGGCTTCTATTTGCCGATACTAGGCGCCAAACTGGCACCGTCGGAGGCGTACATAACGTACGTTGATTGAACGAGCTGCCCGAGTTAACGCCGCTATTAGCCTTTTTCGACGGTCTGAAACCTCCTTAGGGAGGTTTTTTGATTTTCACAGGTAATTATTGACAAGCCTTCCGTTGTTCGGTTAGGTCTTTTACCGATTTGCCTTGAATATGAATTTCTGAGAAAGGCAACCGTGGAGGCAGGAACAATGAATGTAAAGCCTTGGTACCAACTGAACCAGTCGGAAATTCTTGCTACACTGCAAACACAGCTTACAGGATTAAGCGCTGCACAGATAATAGAAAGACAGAGAATCCATAATAATGTTCTAGATGCGGCTGAAAATAGCAAGCCCTGGTTAATTTTCTTACGTCAGTTCACTGACACTATGGTCTTGGTTTTATTGGCGGCTACGGTAATATCGGGAGCCATTGGTGCCATGGCTGATGCTGTGACTATATTGGCTATTGTGATCATTAATGCTCTATTGGGCTTTGTTCAAGAATACAGAGCTGAGCGCAGTCTGGAGGCAATAAAGAAGATGGCCTCGCCCCATGCTTTGGTAGTGCGGGAAGGTCGAAAACAATCCATTGATGCCGCTCAGTTGGTGCCGGGTGACATTATATGGGTCGAGTCGGGAGATAAAATTCCCGCGGACGTTCGGTTCCTGGAAACATTTAGTTTGGAGATCGAAGAAGCGGCCTTAACTGGTGAATCCATTCCAGTGGAAAAAAACGGTCGACCTATCGCTTCCGAAACCCCTTTAGCAGAGCGTTTTAACTTGGGATTTATGGGAACATCAGTTACCCGAGGACGTGGATTGGCTGTGGTAGTGGAAACCGGCATGAACACGGAAATGGGTCGAATAGCAGCACTCATAGAAGAAACTGAACAAGTTATGACCCCTCTGCAAAAAAAACTTGATCAACTGGGTAAAATCCTAATTGTTATATGTTTGGCAGTATGTGGTTTAGTAACGGCTTTAGGGATTTTGCGTGGTGAACCGATCATGACCATGTTTATGGCCGGGATCAGTCTAGCTGTAGCAGCTATTCCTGAAGGGCTTCCTGCCATCGTCACCGTGGTTTTAGCTCTCGGTGTACAACGTATGGCTGCTCGTAACGCCATAGTTCGCAAATTACCGGCTGTGGAAACATTGGGCTGTACTACGGTTATCTGTTCTGACAAGACGGGTACACTGACTCAGAACAAAATGACGGTGGTACGAGCTGCTACACTTGACCATGATATAACTATTAGTGGAGAGGGCTATAGGCTGAAAGGAACATTCTCATCATCAAACCATAAACCCCTTGACCCGCTGGCTGATCCAGTGGTCAAACGTTTGCTGGAAGTGGCCCTTAATTGCAATAACGCTCAACTGACTGAACATAAAAACCATGTATCTGGGGATGGGGATCCTACCGAAATTGCCCTGTTAGTCATGGCATATAAAGCCGGCCTAGGTACTCCTTTGAAGCGTATTCGCGAAATCCCTTTCGATTCTGAAAGAAAAAGAATGAGTGTAGTTGTCCAAAGTCAGGGGAAATACATGGTTTTTACCAAAGGAGCTCTGGATCAAGTGGTTCCTCTCTGTCATAAGATCGCCGGCGGCAAATCTTTTGGTCAGGATATTGATACCCTCCTATCACTCCAAGAACAATGGGCCAAACAGGCTTTGAGGGTTTTGAGCTTTGCCTATCGGGAAATCTCCCTGGCGGATGCGGAACGGTTTAACGAGCACGAACTGGAAAACAATTTAACACTATTAGGCATATGCGGGATGATAGACCCACCTCGTGAGGGTGTGGCTGAATCGGTTAAACAATGCCGCCAAGCAGGTATAACACCCATCATGATCACCGGAGATCATCCTTTGACTGCTCTGGCTATCGGTCGGCAAATAGGTATAACGGAACACAACCAGGTAGTTGTAGGCACGCAAATGGACGCTCTGGATGACCGGGAACTTTTTCGACGAAGCATGCAAAGTCGCATTTTTGCGCGGGTCACACCTCAACATAAGAACCGTATTGTGAAGGTACTGCAAAAGCGCGGTCACGTTGTGGCTATGACTGGTGATGGTGTGAATGATGCTCCGGCTATTAAAGCGGCCGATATTGGCATTTCCATGGGGATTACCGGAACCGAAGTTACTAAAGAAGCCTCTTCCATGATATTAGCTGATGACGACTTTTCCACCATAGTCAATTCAGTTTATGAGGGGAGGGCTATCTATGATAACATACGTAAGTTTATCCGGTACCTGCTGGGCTGTAATATAGGGGAAGTATTGGTGATGTTTATGGCTTCGCTTCTGGCTATGCCTCTACCCATGTTACCTATCCAGATACTATGGGTCAATTTAGTTACCGACGGGCTGCCAGCGATGGCTTTAGGGTTGGAGCCCCCTGAACCGGGCATTATGGATCGTAAACCTAGACCCATTGATGAAGGCGTATTCTCACAGGGATTGGGATGGATGGTTTTAAGTAGAGGAATATTTATCAGCCTAATTACCTTGGTTAGTTTCAGTTTAGGCCTGGCGATATCCAGAATGCAGGGAATAGATGAATTGAACCTGGCTCGAACCATGGCATTGACCACCTTGGTTATTGCTCAGCTCTTTTACGTTTTCGAGTGTCGTTCCGAGCGTTTTTCACCCTTCGAGCTGGGATTTCTTAAGAATCGGTTCTTAATTGGAGCGGTACTATGTTCCCTCACTATGCATTTGGTTGTGTTATATGCACCTTTCTTACAGACTGTTTTTCAGACCGTGTCCTTAAACTGGTGGCAATGGTTAATGATCATCATAATGGCAGGAGCCAGATTTATATGGAAATATTTCTTTTTTATCGTGAAAGTTTTTGTTTCTAAAAATTAGTATGTTAAAATTGGCTAAGCAAGATGATCGCAGACATCTTTTTCCCGTGATAGAATCAAACAATTACTGCCAATTGGAAAGGTCGGATTATTTTGGCTAACAGCATGACTGGTTATGGACAAGCTCAGGTTAGCAGATCAGGTTATCAGATCTCATGTGAGGTGCGCAGTGTCAACCATCGCTATTTGGATACCAATATTCGAATTCCCAGAAGATATGCTCTCCTGGAAGATTATATCAAGGAAGAAGTTAAGAAATATGTTAGTCGAGGGCGATTGGAATTCACTATTAGTATTGAGAAAACAGAAGCAAAAGCTAGAAATATCAAGGTTGACAAAGAATTAGCCATAACGTATCATAAATATTTGAAAGAAATAGCAGATGATGCCAATATTACGTCTCAAATCAAGGTTATTGATCTGTTTAGACTACCAGAAGTGTTTAGCCTGGAAGAGGATACCGAGGATCTTGATGAAATTTGGCCGATTCTACAAACTGCCTTGATTGAAGCGATGGAATCCTTAGTAGGCATGAGGATCCGCGAGGGTGAATTCTTAGTAAAAGACATCCTCCAGCGCACCAACTTAATCGCTGATATGGTCGAGCACTTAGAACAGAGATCACCCCAGGTAGTTAAAGAACATACCGAAAAACTCCGTCAACGTATAAGTGAATTAATGGAGCATGAACTGCCTGATGAAGGTCGCATTTACCAGGAAGCTGCTCTATTTGCAGATCGAATTAACGTCACTGAAGAAATTGTTCGTCTGCAGAGTCATATCCAACACCTCAGAGATTTGATACAAGAGCAGGATTCAGTTGGCCGCAAGTGCGATTTTTTGGTTCAGGAGATGTTCCGTGAAACCAATACCATAGCTTCTAAGGCCAATGATTTCGAAATGAGTCGTATTGTGGTGGAAGCCAAAGCAGAATTGGAAAAAATAAGGGAACAGCTTCAAAATTTAGAATAATAGGAGGAGCGGTAAGAATGGATATTAAGTTAGTAAATATCGGCTTTGGAAACATTGTCGCTGCTAACCGAATCGTAGCCATTGTCAGTCCAGAATCTGCGCCCATAAAGAGGATCATTCAAGAGGCGCGGGAGAAAGGGATACTGATTGATGCCACCTACGGCCGCAGAACCCGAGCAGTTATTATTGCAGATAGTTCTCATGTTATTCTATCTGCAGTTCAACCGGAGACAGTTGCCAATCGCCTGACGTCCAAAGATAGCGAAGAAATATAATACAGGAAGGATTAAATATGACCAGGAAGGGCATATTGTTTGTTATTTCTGGTCCCTCAGGAGTTGGCAAGGGGACGGTTCGTGAGGCTCTGTTGAAGGGTAGGGATGACATACAAGTATCCATATCCGCATCTACCCGTCCTCCCCGATCAGGTGAAATAGATGGTGTAGACTATTTTTTTATGGATCGGGATACTTTCCTAAAAAAGGTAGAAGAGGACCAGTTTCTTGAGTGGGCTACGGTGTATTCGAATCTTTACGGTACACCACGGGATTTTGTCGTCAATAATCTGAACAATGGCTGCGATGTCCTCTTAGAAATAGATATTCAAGGTGCGATGCAAGTTAAACAAAAAATGCCCGAAGGTGTTTTTATTTTTATATCTCCACCGTCTATCGAGGCTCTCGCGCAACGCCTATGTGGGCGGGGCAAAGATAGTCAGGAAAGCATCGAAGAAAGATTGGCCGCCTGTGAGCAGGAGATGCAACAGATGAGCCAATATGATTATGTAGTTGTTAATGACCAGGTTGAGAAAGCGCTAGAAAAAGTTGAAGCCATTATTATAGCCGAGCGCTGCCGAATACATAACTTGAAATTGAGGTGATTAACATGATTCCTCCATCTACTAAGGAAATTATTGATATTGGGGATAGTAAGTATGCGGTAATTGTGGCAGTAGCACGCCGCGCCAGAGCCCTTTCTGAGGACAAGAAAAACGATGAGGATTATAGACTTTCTTCGATGGTTACCGATGCATTGAGTGAAATAATATCTGGAACAATCAAGATTAGTTCCTAAGGGACGAAAGGCGAACTGACCATGACAAAAAAGATTGGTATTGGAGTAACTGGAGGCATTGCTGCCTACAAGATAGTAGACTTGGTTAGCCGTCTTAAAAAAGACGATTTGGAAATTGTGGTTATAATGACCGAAGGCGCCACTAAATTCGTGACTCCTTTGACTTTTCGAACCATGAGCGGCCGCGAAGTTTTAACCGATTTGTGGCAGGAATCAGAGCAGTATAAAGTTCAACATATTGGCGTAGCTGAAGAGATCGACCTCCTGGTGATCGCTCCAGCTACGGCTAATTTTATTGCGAAAATGGCTCACGGAATTGCCGACGATTTGTTATCCACGGTTGTGCTGGCAGTAACCTCTCCGGTTTTAATTGTCCCAGCCATGAATTCCAATATGTATATGAACCCTATAGTTCAGAGTAATATCAATAAGCTGAGCCAGGTGGGCTATCATGTTATGGCTCCGGCTCAAGGGGATTTGGCTTGTGGCGTCTCAGGACCGGGGAGACTTCCTGAGATAGAAGATATTTATCAGGAGGTAATATCCTTGCTCGATCCACGCCAGGATTTTGTTGGGAAAAAGATCCTGATCAATGCTGGATCCACCTGTGAGGATATTGACCCAGTTAGGTTCATAACTAACCGAGGAACTGGAAAAATGGGCTTTTGCCTGGCTAGAGAAGCACATCAGCGGGGTGCCGAAGTTATTTTGGTAAGCGGGCATACCCATCTAAAGCCTCCCTCAGGAGTTCACTTTATCCCGGTATGGAGTGCTGACGAAATGTACCAACAAATGTTGCAGTATTGTTCTGAATGTAACATTATCATAGGTACTTCCGCAGTTGGAGACTTTAAGGCGGCACAGGTAGCCGATCAAAAGCGCAAGAAAGCTGATGACCGTTCGGAAAAGTGGATATTGGAATTGGTTGGTACTCCAGACATTCTTAAGGAGTTGGGCAAACAGAAGCAAAAAGATCAAATCATGGTCGGGTTTGCTGCTGAAACAGAGAATGTATTGGAAAACGCTCGTAAGAAAATCATCACCAAAAACTTGGATATGATCGTAGCTAATGATGTGACAGTAGATGGTGCTGGTTTTGCTACCGATACCAACATAGTAACCATAATTCACCGTAACGGAGAAGCCCAGGCTTTCCCTAAAATGACCAAACAAGAGGTTGCGGCAGTCATACTCGATCAAGTTGCTAAACTATTGGACAACCCTAAGGATGAGGAGTGAAGGAATTGACTAAGAGCTTGTTTACTTCAGAAGCAGTCACAGAAGGGCATCCTGACAAAATTGCCGATCAGATCTCAGATGCTATTCTGGATGCAATTATTGGCCAAGATCCTAACGCCCGCGTGGCAGCAGAGACACTGGTTACCACCGGTCTGGTATTAGTTGCCGGTGAGATTACCACCGATTGTTACGTTGATATTCCGCGACTGGTCAGGAGTACCATTGAAGAAATTGGTTACACCAGAGCCAAATATGGCTTTGATAGCGAGACCTGTGCGGTAATTACATCTTTAGATGAACAGTCCCCTGACATCGCCATGGGGGTCGATGAAGCCCTGGAGTCCAAAACAGGTGCCGATGATCTTATTGAAAAGACTGGAGCGGGTGACCAAGGGATGATGTTTGGTTATGCCAGCAACGAAACTGATGTGTACATGCCCCTGCCGGCTTTGTTAGCTAATCGAATGGCCCAAAGATTGACCCAGGTTCGTAAAGAAGGCATCTTAAGTTATTTGCGTCCTGATGGCAAAACCCAGGTGACAGTTGAATATCAGAACAATCAGCCGGTACGTGTTGATACCGTAGTTGTTTCCACCCAACATCATCCGGAAGTAGAGCCGGAAACACTTTCCCAAGATATTATTGATAAGGTTATAAAACCGGTTATTCCGGCTAATATGTTGGATGCTGAAACCCGGTATTTTATTAATCCCACCGGACGGTTCGTAATTGGGGGACCTCAGGGAGACTGTGGTCTAACGGGAAGAAAGATCATAGTAGATACATATGGCGGAATGGCTCGTCACGGCGGAGGAGCTTTTTCAGGTAAGGATCCCACCAAAGTTGACCGTTCTGCTGCCTATGCCGCTCGCTATGTTGCCAAGAATTGTGTAGCAGCCGGACTAGCTGATCGTATGGAGATCCAACTGGCCTATGCCATCGGAGTAGCCCACCCTGTATCAGTAAGGGTGGATACTTTTGGAACTAATCACATACCCGAGGACAAAATCGAAGAATTGATCAATAAGAACTTTGACCTGCGCCCAGCTGCCATAATACGTGATCTTGAACTGCGGCGACCCATTTACAAGAAGACCGCTGCCTATGGTCATTTTGGCAGAAATGAACCCGAATTCACCTGGGAGCGAACCGACAAGGCCGAAACACTCCGGCAACAGGCCGGACTATAATAGTATTAAATAGTGGAGGCGGGTTTCCCGCCTCTATTGCTTTTTTGGGGAGGAGCCATGCTTAGTGCTGAAGTCTTAATAAACCAAAAAGCGCGGGCTTTCAATCAATCATTCACTTACCAGGTTCCAGACTCTCTAGTGTCAGGAATGAAGTGTGGGATCAGGGTACTGGTGCCACTGGGAAACCGTAGAGTAGAAGGGTATGTGCGGGCTCTGCGCGAGATAAACAATCCAGGTGATCTAAAGCCGATTATTGATATCCTGGATAAAGACCCCGTGGTTATCCCGCAGTTATTTGAATTGGCCGATTGGATGTCACAGTACTATTTAGCCCCGATCAGTTCAGTATTATCATTGATGACGCCTCCGGCTCGAGCCAAAACTCGATCTAATTGGATTCTTGCTAATCCCTTGAGAGATGAGCATTCTCTGCAAAATATGGATGATACAACGGCTCAGTTTATTAAACAGATAGATGATCAAGGGGGTACTACCTTAACCAATGCTGTGCAAATACTGGGCCAGCCTGTTTTAGATAAGCTCTGCCAGGAGGGTATCATAATCCCCGTAAATAAATATGGTAGCAAACGTCTACCTAAAGATGGATGGGTTTATCGCATCATAGATACTAGTGTATTTGAACTGGATAAAATTCGAAAAAGAGCCCCACGCCAGGCCGAGATTTTAGAGAAATTGAGGCAGGCAGGTGAGATTGACTGCCGAAAACTAGAAGAGAGCTTTGCTTTAAGCAGTATTAGATCTTTGGAAAAACAGGGTTTTATTGAGCGACATAAAAAGCAGCCTCAGTTGCAGGCACCTTCGTACGGGCTATCTTTTGACCAGGAACAGGTAGTAAACAATGTGCAGGCAGCCCTTAGGGCAGGAAAGTTCAAAGAGCTCCTTTTACATGGAGTAACTGGCAGCGGCAAAACCGAAGTATATATTAATTGTGTATTAGAGGCCATTGCCAATGGTCTACAGACCATAGTGCTGGTTCCTGAGATAGCTTTGACAGAACACTTAATAACGCAGTTTGCGGCCCGCGTACCCGATACGGCCATATTGCATAGCGGTCTTTCCACCCTGGAACGCCATGGGGAATGGAAACGCATTGCGGAAGGAAAAGTAAATGTAGTGCTGGGAACCCGCTCAGCAGTATTTGCGCCTTTTGACAATCTGGGATTGATCATCATAGATGAAGAACAGGAATCGACCTACAAACAGGAGGAAAGCCCCCGCTATCATGCCCGTGAAGTGGCACGTTTCCGTTGTCAGCTGGAATCATCTGTACTCCTTCTGGGGAGCGCTACACCTTCTATAGAAAGCTTCCACCGAACTATGAACGCAGAATCTCAACTGCTCTCCTTGCCGAACCGAGTGGAGGGAATCCCTTTACCCCAAATATCAGTTGAGGACATGAAAATCCATCTGCAGAGTGGTCATGATATGTCAATATCACCTCAGTTAGCTCAATGTATTCAAGAGGTTTTGGATAATGATCAACAGTGTATCCTATTCCTTAATCGGCGCGGATACTCCCCCATGACTATTTGCCGTGAATGTGGTATTATAGCCACGTGTCCCTATTGTGCAGTGAGCCTTAATTATCACGAAGATATCAAAAGGTACATATGTCATTATTGTAATTATCAAGTTGACGAAGTTACTTTTTGTGCAAATTGTTCTAGCAAACGTCTTGCCAGAGTTGGTTTGGGGACTCAAAAGGTGGAGGAAGATGTTCGCAGGCTGTTTCCCGATGCTAGTCTGGCTCGACTGGATATGGATAGTACTCGTCGTAAGGGGCAGGTTCAAAAGGTACTGAGATCCATGGAAAAAGGGAAAACTGATATACTGATAGGAACGCAAATGGTAGCTAAGGGATTGGATTTCCCAGGAGTATCCCTAGTTGGCGTGATCAATGCCGACGGAATGTTGAACATTCCTGATTACCGTGCTGGAGAACGTACTTTTCAACTGCTGGTACAGGCGGCGGGGCGGTCGGGAAGAAGTTCCCAACCCGGCCAAGTTATCATCCAGACTTTTCAGCCCGATCATCCGGTCATTAGACAGGCTGTAGAACAGGATTATGTTAGCTTTTTCGCTGAAGAGATCAATTTAAGAAAAAGTTTAGGTTATCCGCCGTATACGTGCCTATTGAAGATTGAAATAAGCTCCCAGAGCCAGGATCAGGCCCAGCACACCGCTGATAATTTAAAACAATTGATTGAAGAGCGGCTGGATTCCATTGAAGAGGATCTACAGATATTAGGCCCCGCGCCCTGCCCGGTGTGGAAGCTCAGGAATCGTTTCCGAATCCAAATTGTCTTAAAAACGGCTCATCGGGGTCTTTTGCAAAGCCTGGGTGAATATCTATTGCAGTATCAATGGGGCAGTGGGGTCAGAGTTGTTTTCGACATGGATCCTGGAATAATGATGTAAGGAGGTAATCCATTTGGGTGTATACCAGATTATCGAAGAACCGGATGAAGTTTTACGCGCTAAAGCATTGCCGGTCAATAATATTAACGCCGGTGTTATTAGAGTCTTAGATAATATGCGTGATACCTTGTATGCCTTTGATGGAGTTGGTCTGGCGGCACCACAAATAGGTGTTTCCAAGCGAATTATCGTAGTTGATCCTGGGGATCAGTATATTGAACTAATTAATCCTGAAATAATAGAAGCTGATGGAGAACAGGTAGGCAGAGAAGGATGTTTGAGTGTACCTAACCTGTGGGGCACGGTTAAACGAGCCAACCGAGTAGTCGTACGGGGTCTAAATCGCGAGGCGGAGCCGGTGGAATATGAAGCTACTGAGTTGCTGGCCCGGGCCTTTCAACATGAAATTGACCATCTCGATGGAGTTCTTTTTATTGATAAAGCTTCCGATTTGCGCCGGGGCAAAGACTGAAGCTGGGAGGAATACTATGAACCTGGTTTTTATGGGCACCTCTGAATTTGCAGTGCCTTCATTAGAGATCATTAGCAAGCACTTTGAGGTGGCGGCAGTTATCACGCAACCGGATCGACCTAAAGGTCGCGGTCATCGAGTTGAACCTCCCCCGGTCAAAAGAGCTGCGCAACAATTGGATCTGCCCATTCATCAGTTCACTAGCATCAAAGAAGCCGCGGCAGTAGATACTATCATTTCCTTGAGACCTGATTTGATCGTGGTAGTATCATACGGTCAGTTGATACCTGCCAGTGTTTTGGAGATACCTCCTCGGGGATGCATCAATGTGCATGCTTCGCTTTTGCCCCGCTATCGCGGAGCCGCTCCCATCCAGCGAGCCATCATGGCAGGTGAAGAGACCACTGGCATAACCACCATGTTGATGGATCGGGGACTTGACACTGGTGATATAATATTGCAAACAGTGGTTGAGATTCCCACCGATATGAACTATGGAGCTTTGGAACGGAAGCTGGCCTCCACCGGAGCTGAACTGTTATTGCGAACTATTGAGGAGGTACAAGCCGGAACCGCCCAATATCATGCTCAGGATGATTCCCAGGCAACGTACGCAGCTATGATCCATGCCGAAGATGAACTGATAAACTGGACTGATTCGGCCTGGAAGATCCACAATCAGATTCGGGCGCTGGATCCCAAGCCGGGTGCCTATACCACTTTCGGGGGAATCAAACTAAAGATATTTGCCAGCCGCGTCCTAGAACAAGAAAGGGAATCAAATATGGCCGGTGCTTTCATCGCAGCAACCCAGGAAGGATTTGTGGTGCAGACCGGACAGGGGTACCTGGAAATTCTGGAGGTGCAAAGGGAAGGTAAGAAACGCATGTTGGCCAAAGACTTTATAAGAGGAAACCAACTGAAGTCAGGTGATCTGCTGGGCAGCTAGGGAGCGATCATATTGGAAGCGAGGAAACGTTTATATATAGGGCTGTTGTCCCTCACTCTGTTATTAATGGTAGCAATTATTTGGCTGGCCTGGTACTTGGTTTCTAATCAAAACGCCCTGCTAAATAAGGTACTACTTGTAATATTGGTATCCATAGCCATATTTTTTGCAGCTATTTTTGCGGTGGGTATTTTGGCCATGGTAATTATGATCATGCGTAGCCGTACTTCACCCTGGCAGGAAAGCGTAGCGAATATTGTCAATGGCTGGCTATTCCCAGTAGCCTTGTTGGTGGGCAAGTTGTTCCGGGTGAACAGAACTTCGATATTACAGTCATTCATAGCTGTGAACAATTATCTGGTTCGCTCCAAACATGTGAGCTTCCCAGGGCAGCAGGTAATGATCTTAGCGCCTCACTGCCTGCAGTATTCCAAATGCCCCCATAAAATAACCATTGATGCGGAAAACTGCAAAGAGTGCGGTAAATGTAAAATTGGAGAATTGAAACAATTAGCCGCCCAATATGATTGCAAATTACGAGTAGTTACCGGGGGCACTCTAGCTCGTAAGGCCATTAAGGATCAACGTCCCGGAGCGGTGGTGGCCATAGCCTGCGAAAGAGATCTATCCCTGGGAATTCAAGATATTCCTGCTATACCGGTTTTAGGAGTATTGAATCTTCGTCCTTATGGACCATGCATGAATACCGACGTAGACATGAACAGGGTAGATAATGCCATACATTTCTTAAATCAAGGAGGATAAAAACATGGGCACATATTTACTTTTCATAATACCTGCTCTACTACTTTCCATCTATGCTCAGTTTAAAGTCAAATCCACTTTCAACCGCTATTCTCAAGTACGCTCTTCCCGCGGTTTGAGTGGAGCCGAGGTAGCTAATACCATTTTACGACGTAATGGTTTGTCAACTGTGAGTATTGAGCCTATCCGGGGTAGCCTGACCGACCACTACGATCCTAGAGTTAAGGCTTTGCGTCTGTCAGAGACAGTTTATGGAAGCAATTCCATTTCCGCCATCGGCGTAGCAGCTCATGAAGTAGGGCATGCCATTCAGCACCAGCAACAATACGGGCCTTTGGCTTTGCGGCATAAGCTGGTACCAGTTACTAATTTTGCTTCATCAGCATCATTTCCAATTTTATTGATTGGATATTTTATCAACAGTCTTGATCTGGTAATGATAGGCATTTTGCTTTTCTCGGCGGTAGTTTTATTTCATGTGGTCACCTTACCGGTTGAACTGAATGCATCTAATCGTGCCGTTATGCAGTTGTCGGATGCCGGGATAATCACCAGCAATGAAGTTCCTCTGGTGAAAAAAGTGTTGGGAGCCGCTGCCCTAACTTATTTAGCTGCCACTCTATCGGCCATAGCGAACTTGCTCTACTATCTGGTCATATTTGGGGGCAGTGATGACTAAGTGACATCAGACAAAGAAATTCAGCCAAAAGATCCATCTGGTAAACGCTCAGTACGTGAAGTGGCCTTATTGATCCTCCATCAGATAAACCAACAGGGAGCCTATGCCAATCTGGCCTTGGACAAGAGCCTGCAACGTAGTAGCCTACCTCTGCATGACCGTAACCTGGTTACAGAGCTAGTCAATGGAACGGTACGAATGCAAAAGCACCTGGATTGGGTGCTTGCTCTTTTTTTACAGGGCAGCCTGGAAAAGCAGAATCCCTGGTTCTTAAACATTTTGCGTTTGAGTGCATACCAATTACTTTTCATGGATCATATCCCAGCCTATGCTTGTATCAACGAAGCAGTTGATTTAACTCGACAGCGAGTAAATAGTTCGATGGCCAGAGTAGTCAATGGGGTACTACGTAATCTACTGCGTCAAAAAGATATACTGGCCTATCCACCCAGCCATGAACCCGCTTATTTGGCCACCTATTACTCTCATCCCGATTGGGTGATCGAATATTATCTGCGTGAATACGGTTGGGATAAAACCAAATCGATCCTGGAGTATAATAATCAAAGACCAGGGTTGGATTTTCGCTGTAATCAGCTTAAAATCAGCCCGGCGGATTTGGTGCACCGCCTACAGTCGGAAGGAGTGTCCAGCAGCATATCACCATTGATGCCTGGGGCCATCAATATACGATCATTGTCTGTTCCCCTGTCAGGATTGAAGGCCTATCAACAGGGACTTTTTTATGTGCAGAATCTCGCATCCATGCTGGCTGGGCCAATACTAGATCCTCAGCCTGGGGAAAAGATCATTGATCTGTGTGCCGGAGTGGGAGGGAAATCCACTCATTTAGCTGAAATGATGAACAACCAGGGGACAGTATTGGCCTTTGACCTGTACCCCAAAAAACTGGAACTATTAGCGCAAAATGCTGAGCGCTTAGGGATCACTATTATTCATACTGAAGCGGCTGATGCCACTCAGCTGAATTACGATGAAGAGGTAGCTGATCGCGTTCTTTTAGATGCGCCTTGTACAGGTTTGGGTGTTCTCAATCGGCGCTCCGATGCTCGATGGCAAAAACGACCTGAAGATCTGCCGACTTTACTTGCTTTACAAAAGGCTCTGCTTGACCAAGCTGCTCGCATGGTAAAAAGAGGTGGCGTGATATTGTACTCCACATGCTCCATTCTGCGCCAGGAAAACCAGGAGCAGGTGGAAGCTTTTTTACAGCGTCACCAGGATTTCCAATTGGAGTCCATAAGCGACCAGTTGCATGATTTTCCGTTAAGGACTGAAGATCGAGAGAAGGCCAAGCAGGGTATGCTTTTGCTGATCCCGGGCAGCTATGGAACGGATGGTATGTTTTATGCGTTACTAAGGAGGGTAACTGGTTGAGAATAACAGACCAGACTCAATTACTGGGCATGAACTGTGAACAATTGGAAGAATATTTACTGCAAATCGGGCAGCCTCGTTTTCGCGGTCGACAGATCTACAGATGGATCTACCAAAAAGACACCAATTCTTTTGCTGAAATGAGTGATATACCCTTAAGTTTACGGCAGCAACTTGATCAAAGTGCTGTAGTGTCCATACCCATGGTATTAAAACAGAGCCTATCTCAGGATGGAACCCGCAAATTATTAATGGAACTGGAAGACGGGCAACGCATCGAAACAGTGGTTATTCCCCAGACTGAACAACGGGGGGCAAGGCATTCACTCTGTATTTCCACCCAGGTGGGATGCCCGGTAGGCTGTGCTTTCTGTGCCACCGGCTCCTCCGGTTATCAACGTAGTCTGCATTCCTTTGAAATGGTAGGCCAGTTTTTAAGTTCGCGGCGGGAACTTAGGCGGAACCTAAAGAAGAATGAGGATAATATAATCAGCAATGTTGTCTACATGGGCATGGGGGAACCTTTTTTCAACTATGATCAGGTACTGGCCTCGATTTACCTGCTGATCGACCCTCAAGGCATCAACCTGGGACAGAGACACATCACCATTTCAACCTCAGGGGAAGCTAAAGGCATTAAAAGACTGGCGGGGGAAAACCTGCAGGTAACTCTGGCAGTTTCACTTCATGCTGCTCATGATCAGTTACGTGACCGTTTAGTACCTCTCAATCGTAAATACCCATTGGATAAGCTGCTAGACGCAGTTGACTATTACATTCAAAAGACCAACCGACGGGTCACCTTTGAGTATATTATGCTGGACGATGTAAATATAAGTGGGGATGATGCTCATAGATTGATCAAGATATTAAAACCGTTGTTGGCAAATGTAAACCTTATTCCCTATAATGAAGTAGAAACATTACCCTTCAAGAGACCGTCCAGTAAAAAAGTAAGGCAGTTTTATAACTGGCTGGTTGAAGGAGGCTTGAGTGTTACTATCCGTGAAGAACGGGGTGGAGATATCGAAGCAGCCTGTGGGCAGTTATGCATCAAAGAACGATCATTGTAAAGGATTAATTACTGCAGGCTTATCATTTAAGGGGCGTTAGTTAATGAAAGTTGTGGGGATTTCGGACACCGGGTTGGTTCGCGAAAACAATGAAGATGCGTTTTTGATTGATGAAGACCGGGGGTTTTTCCTAGTGTGTGATGGTATGGGAGGCCACCGGGGAGGAGAAGTGGCCTCACAAATGGCTGTTGAGGCAATAAGCCAGTGCATGGAGGGATTTACATCAGCCAATGCACAGCAGCAGCTAGTTCAAAGCATTGACAAAGCCAATCGGGCTATATTAAAAGCCGGTCTTGCCAATGAGGATCTTTTTGAAATGGGAACCACTGTGACCGCTGTTTTGGTTCGCGATGGCCATTTTACCGTGGCTAATGTTGGTGACAGCGGGGTGTTCCTCATCCGCAGTGGATCTATTCGAAAAGTGACCCGCGACCATACCCTGGCAGAAGAAATGCTGTCCAATGGAGTTTTGAAACCTGAGGAAATGAGAGATAATGCCTATAATCATATATTGACAAGAGCCCTGGGGATAAATGAAGACATAGAAATTGACCTATTTGATGAAGAAATATTGTCCGGTGACATCGTGTTGATGTGCAGTGATGGATTAACTGATATGCTAACTCCAGAAGAGATCCTCACCATTGTTCAAGCTCATAGCCAAGATCTGGAATATGCCGCTCAGCAGTTGCTTAGAGAGGCTCTGGCCAAAGGCGGCTTTGACAATATTACCATAGTACTCATAGGCTTCAATTAGGAGGTAAACATAATTGGTAGGGATGATTCTAGGTGATCGCTACGAATTGTTGGAAATAGTTGGCGAGGGCGGAATGGCCATAGTCTATAAGGCCCGTTGTCGCATTCTCAACCGTACGGTGGCTGTAAAAGTAATGAAAGAGGAATTTGTCCGCGATGATAATTTCGTACAGCGGTTTAAGACTGAAGCCCTGGCAGCCGCCAGTCTTTCCCATCCCAATTTAGTAAATATTTTTGATGTTGGACAGCAGGGGGACTGCTATTACATAGTCATGGAATATGTGCAGGGCATGACTCTTAAAGAAATGATCGAGCAGCAAAAGCCTCTGGCTGTTGACAAAGCCGTTGACATTGCCATCATGATCTGCGACGGCTTACATCACGCTCATGAAAAGGGCATAATTCATCGTGATATCAAACCGCACAATGTTTTGATCACTGATACCGGAATTGTAAAGGTGGCCGACTTTGGTATTGCTCAGGCTGTCACCAAGCAAACCATTACCTTTGGAGGGAATGTAGTTGGATCTGTTCACTATGTATCTCCTGAGCAGGCCAAAGGGGAACCTCTAACCAGAGCCACTGACATTTATTCGGTTGGGTGTGTTCTTTATGAAATGGTCACCGGGCAGGTACCTTATGACGCAGATAGTCCTATCACAGTTGCACTGAAACATATTCACGATGATATACCGGCTATTAGAGCTAACAACTCTGAAGTACCGGTAGGACTAGAAGGTATTATCATAAAAGCCATGGAGAAATTGCCCCAGCATCGCTTTTCAACCGCCGAGGAAATGCGGAATGCACTACTGAATATCCACAGTCAGTATTTTTCCAATTACAGCAGCCAATACAAAAACGGAAAAACCTTGATCATGGCTCCGATATCGGAAGGGAGAGATCAAGAATTGGCCAAGAAAAAACTGCGTCCGGCAGCAGCCATTGTTTTGCTGGCAGTTCTGGGTTTATTTTTGGGAGTGGCGTACCAGCTGAGTGGGAACTTCTTTGGTGAGGAAGTTGAAGTTCCCGGTCTAGTGGGTCTAAGTTTGAAGGAAGCTGACCAAGAATTATCTAAAGTGGGGCTGAAACTGAAAGTGTTACCGGGGCAGTATCACGCTGAAGTGGAAAAAGATCATATAATATCCCAACGCTATGTGGAGGGATTTAAGGTCAAAAAAGGTCGCGAGATTGGAGTAGTACCAAGCTTAGGTATTCAGATGAAGAAAGTACCTGATATAGTAGGCATGGATAGAAGTGCCGCCGAGGTCGAATTACGCAACAGTGGATTCCGACCAGGAAAAATCGATAAAATCCATGATGACAAGTTTGAGGAGAATCAGGTCATATCACAGAATCCCCTCGGTGGTACTGAAGCCGAGCCGGGAGAATATGTAGATATGATGGTCAGTGAAGGCCCCACACCTGAGCGTATACCAATGCCTAATCTGATTGGAAAGTCTTTGGATGAGGCGCGCCAGATACTGAAAGAGAACAATCTCGTAATCGGCAACCAAATAACTAGAAAGGAAAGCAACGCCTATTATGTTGATTATGTTATAGATCAGGATACCCAAGCGGGTGTGTTAGTGGACGAGGATACTACCATTAATCTCACCGTTAGTTCAGGGCCAGGACCGGCAGCCCAGACACGTAGTTTGGAGTTGCGACTTCCGGAAGATCAGGACTTCTACAAGGTGGTAATAAAAGTGAAGGATGCCCAGGGACAGCGCGAGGTGTATGACCAGATGCATAATGGTGGTGATGGGGTAGTTGTAGGAATAAGCTATTTTGGCACTGGTCAAGCCGAAGTATTCCTAAATGGTAACAGCTACCGAACCTTTGATCTATAAATCTTAAGTGCTGAGGAGGTTTATATGACCGACCATCAATCTGTCGGACTGGTACTCAAAAACTACAGTGGGTTTTATTACGTGCAAACCGTGGATGGACAGCTTTACGAATGTAAAACCCGTGGTAAGCTTAAGGAACAAGTGGTAAGTGGTGATTGGGTAACCTTTACTCGATTGGATGATGGGCGTGGTATTCTGGAAGGTATTCAGCCTCGAAAAAACCTGTTATACCGACCCAAAATAGCCAATGTTACTATGGTACTAATAGTAATGGCAGTTGACAAACCTTCTCCCAGTATTACTCTGTTGGATAGGTTGTTGTTGCTGGCAAGTCTGCAACAGCTTACTCCCTGTATAATACTTAACAAGTGTGATCTTGATCCCGATCCCAAAGCAGTCCTGATAAATGAGTACTATCCCCAGGCTGGTTTTACAGTGCTATCCATATCCGCCCGGCAGCGACATAACCTGGAGAGTGTGCGCCAATTGCTTAAGGAGCAGATTGCAGTATTAGCTGGGCCTAGTGGGGTAGGCAAAACAAGTCTGATCAATGCTTTGTCAAATGATCAACTCTTGAAGACACAAGAGGTCAGCAGTAAAATTGGCCGCGGCAGGCACACCACCCGCCATGTAGAACTATTTGCCATAGATAACAACGGTTGGATCGCAGATACGCCTGGTTTTAGTGTTCTGGATCTGCCTATCATGAAGAGTACTCAATTAGCTAATTATTACCCTGACTTTACTGTTTTCAACCAGGAGTGCCGATTTGCAGATTGCTTGCATTATCGGGAAAAGGATTGTGGAGTCAAAACCGCGGTTGACAATGGAACGATCCCGTCCTTCCGCTACAAAAATTATATTCAGCTCTTGGAAGAGGTTATCGAAAAGGAGAAATGCTACCGATGATATTATTGGCTCCCTCCATATTGTCTGCTGATTTTGCTCATCTGGGACAAGATATTGCCAAAGTCGAACAAGCCGGTGCCGATTGGTTACACATTGATGTCATGGACGGGCATTTTGTACCGAATATTACCATTGGCCCTCAGGTAGTAGCCGACTTGCGGGCTCATAGCAAGTTGATATTTGATGTTCACCTGATGATCGAAAAACCTGATTTACATATACCCGCTTTCGCTAAAGCTGGGGCCGATCTGATTACTGTTCATGTGGAAACCTGTCCCCATCTTAATCGAACTATAAATCTGATCCATGGACTGGGATGCCGAGCTGGAGTATCCTTAAACCCTGCCACGCCCGTTAGTTTGATCGAACCCAGCTTATTGGATGTTGATTTAGTCTTGATAATGAGTGTCAACCCTGGATTTGGAGGACAGCGATTTATTCCCGGCGTGGTCAGCAAGATCACCCAGTTAAAGAGTATGATCGACCAAATAGATAGAGACATAGATATTCAAGTTGATGGGGGGATCAATCCCGAAACTGGCCGTCAGGTGGTGCAGGCCGGTGCTAATGTTCTAGTGGCAGGATCTTATATTTTCCATGCTACGGATCCGGCTCAGGCTATCAAAAACCTAAAGGATGCGGTAACTGGTTGACCATTTTAACCGGTCAGTGTACTATAAAGGCAATTAAATAAGAATTTCTTCGGGGATGGGTGAAATTCCCTATCGGCGGTACAGCCCGCTAGCCGTAAGGCATGATCCGGTGCAACTCCGGGGCCGACAGTGATAGTCTGGATGGGAGAAGAAATGTAATGTGGTACATTTTTCACAATGATGCCATATTACTTGTGTGTGGATTAGCTCCGAAGAATTTTATTGACGGAGTTTTTTTATTTCCATTTTTCAAAATCGAGGGTGTAATCAAGGTGAGTAGTGGTACCGACAATCAGTATATGCAAAGAGCTTTGGATTTGGCCGCTCTAGCATTAGGCCGCACCTCTCCCAACCCAGTGGTAGGGGCGGTGATAGTTAAGAATGGGGTGATAGTCGGTGAAGGCTATCACCAAAAAGCCGGCACCCCCCATGCGGAAATACATGCTCTTCAGCAGGCGGGCGAACAAGCCAGAGGGGCTGATATCTATGTTACCCTGGAACCCTGTAGTCACTATGGGAGAACTCCGCCCTGTGCCGATGCTCTTATTGAAGCTGGTGTGAGAAGAGTGGTAGCTGCCGTGCTTGATCCTAACCCAAAGGTATCAGGGCGAGGAATGGAAAAATTAAAAAAAGCCGGCATCGCGACCCAGATAGGAGTCTTGGAACAATCAGCCCGCCGACTTAACGAAGCTTTTTTCAAGTATGTATCTACAGGGCGACCCCTGGTATCTTTAAAAACTGCCATGACTCTGGACGGGAAAATAGCTACTGCTCAGGGGAGTTCTCGCTGGATCACCGGTGGGGAAGCCAGAAGGCATGTTCATCGGCTTCGTAACCAGTATGATGCCATAATGGTTGGTATTGGCACGGTATTGGCAGATGATCCGCTGCTTAACACCCGCTTGGATGATGAAGAAGCTAGAGATCCGATTCGCATTATAATAGATGGGCAGCTGCTGTTGCCCCACGACACACAAATCGTTAAGACCAGTAATAGACAGCCCACTCTGGTATATACTTCCCATGGGGCTGATCATGACCGAGAGGTTGCTCTTAGAGACAAAGGGTTGGAAATAATCCGCATAAATGGTTCGCCTGACTACCTGGATATGGGTCAGGTCATGGATGATCTGGGCAAACGCCAAATAACCTGTGTTTTGGTTGAAGGTGGAGCCGGATTGAATGCTTCATTACTGCAACAGCACTTGGTTGACAAACTATATTGGTTTATCGCACCGAAAATGGTGGGTGGTATCAAAGCCCCCGGGCCAGTTGCCGGAGATGGAGTTGAGACGATGGATCAAGCCTTACTTTTGCATGATGTGCAGGTACAGCAGATGGGAGCAGATATACTGATAGAAGCCTATACAAGGTGGTGAAATAGTGTTTACAGGCATAATTGAAGAAATCGGTCATGTACAAAGAATCAATCAGCAGTCTCACTCGGCTCAAATCCAGATAAAGGCCAGTAAAGTTCTGAGTGATGTTGCTGTAGGTGACAGTATTGCTGTAAATGGAGTTTGCTTAACAGTGGTTTCTTTTGATAATCAACATTTCATAGCAGATGTTATGCCCGAGACTATCAATAAAACTACTTTGCACGAATTAAAACCGGGTAGTCCCGTCAACCTGGAAAGGGCCTTACAAGTTGGGGCAAGACTGGGCGGGCACATTGTCCAGGGTCATGTTGATGCCATCGGTACCATTGTGCAAAAGCAGGTTCTGGAGATAGCTATCATATACCGCATAAAGACCACTCCTGAGCTGCTCCAATTTGTGGTTCCCAAAGGATCAGTAGCTATAGACGGCATTAGCTTAACGGTGGTGGACGTATTCCAGGATAGTTTTACCGTCTCTCTGATCCCCCATACCGCTCACGAGACAACTCTGGGGGGCAAGGATCCGGGTGATCGGGTCAACCTGGAAAGTGATATCATTGGCCGGTATGTTCAACATTTGATGGGTAGAACTAGTCCCGATATGCGTCAGGACTTGGATGTTTCATTTTTAGCAGAGAACGGATTCCTATAAGGGAGGACTGAAAAATGTTTAACACTATAGAAGAGGCAATCAAAGACATCCGGGAAGGCAAAATGGTGATTTTAGTCGATGATGAGGATCGTGAAAATGAAGGCGACCTTATCGTAGCGGCTGAGAAGGCGACTCCAGAAGTTATAAACTTCATGGCTTCTTATGCTAAGGGCTTGATATGTGTGCCTATGACTGGTGAGCGGTTGGATGAATTGGAAATTCAGCCCATGGTTTTAGAAAACACCGATAATCATGAGACTGCTTTTACAGTATCAGTGGATTACAAGACCACTAGTACCGGTATTTCAGCCCATGAGCGAGCAGCCACTATTGCCGGGTTAATATCACCCGAGGCCCAACCATCCGACTTTAGAAAACCTGGACATATTTTTCCCTTACGCTATAAAGAGGGAGGAGTATTGCGCAGAACCGGTCATACTGAAGGATCGATCGACCTGGCACGTCTGGCCGGACTGTATCCAGCTGCAGTTATCTGTGAAATTATGAGTAGCGATGGTACTATGGCCCGTGTTCCAGAGTTACTTGAGTTTGCGCGTGAACACCAGATAAAAATCGCCTCCATTGCCGATTTAATTGAATATCGGCGCCGTACCGAAAAGCTGGTGAAACGAGTGGCTGATACCAAACTTCCCACCGAATATGGGGATTTTATTGCCGTAGCCTATGAGTCACTATTGGACGGTAAAGGACATTTGGCTTTGGTCAAGGGGGAGTGGGATGAAGATGAATCAATTTTGGTTCGGGTGCATTCCGAGTGTCTTACCGGGGATGTGTTTGGATCAAATCGCTGTGACTGCGGTGAACAGCTGGCCGCTGCCTTGACCATGATAGAAGAAGCTGGCAAAGGAGTATTGCTGTATATGCGCCAAGAAGGGCGCGGTATTGGATTGGTGAATAAAATCAGAGCCTATCATCTGCAGGATCATGGCAGAGACACCGTAGAAGCTAATTTGGAACTTGGTTTTGCTGAAGATCTACGTGATTATGGGATAGGAGCTCAAATTCTGGTTGATTTAGGTATTCGCAAAATGCGACTCATGACCAATAACCCTAAAAAGATAAAAGGTTTGGAAGGATACGGACTGGAAGTGGTGGAACGAGTTTCCATAGAGATCCCCTGTAAGGATGAAAATCGCTATTATTTGCAAACCAAGAAAGAAAAGATGGGCCACATGTTGGCCGGACTATAATTAAGAGGAGGAATTCACCGTGAGCCAAATATTTGAAGGAAAACTGGTAGGAGATGGACAACGAATAGGGATAGTGGTGTCACGTTTTAACGAGTTCATCACCAATAAACTGCTATCCGGATGTATTGATACCCTGGTTCGTCACAATGTTAACCAAGAGGATATTGATGTAGTGTGGATACCGGGAGCTTTTGAAATTCCCTTGGTAGCGCAAAAAATGGTTCAACGCGGATATGATGCAGTAATATGTCTGGGGGCGGTTATTCGCGGTGCCACGCCTCATTTTGAATACGTTTCGGCTGAGGTTACCAAGGGGGTTGCCCAGGTAGCCCTTAACACTGGAGTCCCAGTAATATATGGAGTAATAACTGCTGATACCATTGAACAAGCCATTGAACGGGCTGGAACCAAGGCCGGTAATAAAGGAGTGGACGCTGCCAACTCAGCCATTGAAATGGTCAACATAATGAAACAGATCGGTTAATTGGTTTCTAGAAACCTCCACCAATCCGGTGGAGGTTTTTTGCTGTCAGAATAAATATAACCAGAATTAACAGAGTGGAGCCGGGGGGCGTTTCCTAAGTTATCGAAATAGAAAAACCTGTAGGGAACGACTCCCGTGTTGTTTCGCATCATCTCTTGATAATTGTTGCTAAAATGTCGAAAATGGTCTAAGTTTAAATAGAGAAGTGATTTAATTTTGTATCGATGGGGGATCGCTATGATTATCAGGGATATTATGACTATTAATCCCGTAACTCTCCAGCCCCAGGTACTCCTCGAGGAAGCGGCGCGAATTCTGGCTGAGAATCAGATTAATGGCGCTCCGGTTGTTGATAGTGAAGGAGCCTTAGTAGGTTTGATTACCAAAGGCCATTTGCTCCGGGGGATAATGGAAGAGAACAGTCAGGCTACATCCATTGACCGGGTGATGGAACGACAAGTGATTACCGTTAGTCCTGATGATAGTCTGGATGAATTGATCAACTTGGAAGTCGGGCGTCTTCCGGTGATAGATAACGGGCGTCTGGTAGGAATGGTAACTCGATCTGACTTGGCTAAAGCCTATTATAGTTCGGCTCGTGAACTAGAAAGATCGCTGGATATCATCATCGAATCGGTGCATAATGCCATGATAACCATTGATGAATCGGGCCAAGTGCAGATTTTTAATTCAGCTGCGGAAAAGTTGTTTGACATCAAGAAAGAGAAGATCATTGGTCAGCCTATCACCAAGTTTATGCCGGACAGTACTCTGCCCGACATTCTAAAGTCCGGTAAGACTGAATTTAGCCAAAAGGTTATCTTCCAGGATCGGACGCTTTTGTCCAATCGTACCCCAGTCATCGTAAATGGCAAAACGATTGGCGCAGCAGCAGTTGTCCAGGATATTTCTGAGTTAGAACAGATTTCTCAGGAGCTTCAGTCGACCCGGGAATTAAAAGAGGAACTGGATGCCATCATAAATTCCTCCTTTGACGGCATATATGTGACTGATGGTGAAGGAAAGACTATTAGGATAAATGAGGCTTACAGCAGGATCACCGGAATCAGAGCCGATGAAGTGTTGGGTAAAACCATGTCAGAATTGGTGGAGTCTGGCGTCTATGATCAGTCAGCGACTATGCTAGTGATGGAACGCCGGGAACCGGTCACCATAAGTCAGGAACTGCGCACCGGCAAAAGTATACTGGTAACCGGAAGCCCAATCATTGGCGAGAATGGTCAACTGCGACGGGTAGTGACCAATGTGCGGGATATTACCGAATTAAACTGCTTGCGTAAAGAACTTGATCAGGCAATGGGATTACAAATGCACTATGAAGAACGCTTGAGTCGTTATCAAGTATTGGACAAGTATGTTATCCGCGCTCAAAAATCTCGAGATCTAATTGATTTGGTACTAAGACTGGGTCAGGTGGATTCCACGGTTCTGATTCAGGGTGAATCTGGGGTGGGTAAGGAAATGATCGCCGAAATTCTGCACAGTAACAGTCTGCGTAAAGACAAGCCACTAGTAAGAATCAATTGTGGGGCGATTCCCGAAAACCTTCTGGAGTCTGAATTGTTTGGATATGAAAGCGGAGCTTTTACCGGGGCAAATAAAGGGGGGAAAATAGGCATATTTGAAGTTGCCCAGCATGGTACCCTGTTTTTGGATGAGATTGCTGAATTACCTCTGCATTTACAGGTAAAACTGCTACGAGTAATACAGGAAAGAGAAATGACTAGGGTGGGGGGGACAACCCCCATAAAGGTTGATGTTAGATTAATAGCTGCTACTAATCAGGATCTATGGGAACTGGTGAACAAGAATCTTTTCCGCAAAGACTTATATTTTCGACTCAATGTTGTTCCGATCACGGTGCCCCCTTTGCGGGAAAGAAAAGAGGAAATACCGGCACTAGCAGCTCAGTTTGTTCGGCAATTCAACCAGAAGTATGAACTCAACAAAAGCCTTGATCCTAAAGTGATCGATAAACTGATCGCCTATAACTGGCCTGGCAATATTCGGGAACTGGAGAATGTTATTGAAAGAACATTAGTGACCCATTCAGGTGATATTATCGATGATGTGGCTTTACCTGATGATAGTAGGGCCTATGGCAAGTCAAGCCAGAGTTCCCAGTCTACGCAACCACTAAAAGAAGCGGTAGAAGCCTTGGAAAGGCAGATGATCAGTGGCGCTTTGAACACCTATGGATCTACGCGTAAAGCTGCGCGTGCATTGGGTGTTAGTCAACCGACTATTGTTCGCAAAGCAGCTCGTTATGGTTTACAGAGCGACACTCAAACCGATGCATAAAGGAATCAGGTGATGCAATAATGCACCACCTACGGTTACAAATTATCTGACAATTAAATGCTTGGTACCCATGGTTTGTTTCGTGGAAGACAAATAACGCTAGCTGGCTTTCAACGAAACGTTTCATTTTCGAATCACTAAGAAGTCCGCCGGAAGGCCTTTGCAGTGTTTAGGTATTAAATGGAGTGCGGAATTATGTGAAAAGTATGATAGAATTCTGGCTGTGGTTGGCGTAGATCAGACAATATCAACTTATGGGTTGAAATCTATCATGCAACCAAGTTAATATTGGCACGATAATTGCATTGTAAAAGGGCAGGAGTGATAGTAGCGCAGGGAAGGCGAAATTGATTATCGACGTTAACTCTCGTCGAGGTATGTAATGGTGATTAGGAAAAAATATGAATGAGGTGAATTTATTATGGCATTAAAAACTCCGCAACAATATTTAGACGATCTTCGTCAGCTGAAAATTGATCTATATATGTTCGGTGAAAAAGTAGACAACTATGTTGATCATCCGATTATTCGACCTTCTATCAATGCTATGGCCATGACTTATAAACTAGCTTTGGATCCTGAATATGAAGATCTGATGACGGCAACTTCTAATTTAACCGGACAGAAAGTAAACCGTTTTACCCATCTGCATCAAAGTACAGAAGACTTGGTTAAAAAAGTGAAAATGCAACGCCTGCTTGGCCAAAAAACTGGCTGCTGTTTCCAGCGTTGCGTGGGAATGGATGCTTTCAATGCAGTTTATAATACCACTTATGAAATAGACCAAGCCAAAGGTACTGATTACCATAAACGGTTTGTTGAATTTATGAAATATGTACAGGAAAACGATCTGGCTGTAGATGGATGTATGACCGATGCTCGCGGTGATCGCTCCAAGAGCCCTGGACAGCAGCCTGACCCAGATGCCTACCTGCATGTAGTCGAAAGACGCACTGATGGAGTGGTGGTTCGCGGATGCAAACTGCATCAGACAGGTATGATAAACTCTCATGAAATATTAGTTATGCCCAATAACGCCTTGAAAGAGGATGAAAAGGAATGGGCTATTGCTTTTGCCATTCCACTGGATACCCCGGGCATGATCTATGTTTATGGTCGCCAGTCCTGTGACACCCGCAAATTGGAAGGCGGAAATATCGACGTTGGCAATATTCACTTTGGTGGTCAAGAGGTTATGACTATTTTTAACGATGTATTCGTACCAACTGATCGCATATTCATGGATGGCGAAACCGAATTTAGCGGTACTCTGGTAGAGCGCTTTGCCGGCTATCATCGTCAGAGCTATGGCGGATGCAAAGTGGGAGTTGGTGACACTTTGATAGGGGCAGCCAAAGCTATTACCGATTATCAAGGTGCCAGCAAAGCATCCCATGTTAAAGATAAGATTATTGAAATGTGTCATTTGAATGAGACTCTTTATTCCTGTGGTATTGCCTGTTCTGCCGAAGGACGCAAGACCGCAGCGGGCAATTATCTAATTGATCTGCTTTTAGCCAATGTTTGTAAGCAGAATGTTACCAGATTTCCCTATGAACTTGCCCGCATAGCTCAGGATCTGGCCGGCGGTTTGTTTGTAACCATGCCGTCTGAGAAAGATTTTGAGAATCCGGAAATTGGTGACCTGGTCAAGAAATATGTAGATACCGGTAATGTTCCGGTAGAACATCGTCAACGCATGCTGCGTTTGGTGGAAAACTTGACTATGGGTTGTGCAGCTGTAGGCTATTTGACAGAATCTATGCATGGTGCCGGATCACCTCAGGCTCAGCGTATAATGATTTCCAGATTGGTGGATCTGGAACACCGCAAAGAACTAGCCGAAAAATTATGCGGCGTAAAAGAAAATCCCGACATTGATTGGGAATAAAATATTTACTGGCGAAAAACAATGATTGCAGCAATCATCCTAGTTGTTAGTCTAAGCAATAAACATGAATTTGAAGCAGAAGCCGTCTAACTAATGTTTGAATTTGGATGTAATAATTAATTTTAGCCGAAGCCAGTATCTGTCTGGGCAAGGTCTTTGTATATACCAGGAGACGTGATCAAAATGAAGCTACGAATCAAATATTGCGGCGGGTGTAATCCTATTATTAATCGTTCCAAACTAGTTACAGCAGTAAGAAACGAACTATCAAAATCAGTAGACGTCGAAATAGTTGATAAAGATGCGGATGTAGGACTGCTAGTAGGTGGTTGTCATGTATGTTGCCCTAATCTGTCGCAAATAGAAGATCAGGCCAGGCAGTGGGTAATTGTCGGTGGAGACCTGGTGGATCATCTGCCGGTTCCCACCGAGCAATTACCGCAAATAATAGCAGAGAGAATTATTCAAAAGCAACACCCCGGTAGCTAGACTACCTTGCTTGCTTGACCAATTATATAAAACGCACTGTATTAGCCGCAGTGCGTTTTGCCTATTTAGAGCCACTTTTCGAGTAGGCGGTTGAACATTTTGCATCACTGCCGGCTTGGTATTGTTAAAAAAGTGGAGTAGACTATTTATAAGGTGAATTTCAAAGAGCGTCATAACACACAACACAAAAGGAGTGATATTCTTGGTGATAGCTGGGCTCGTAGTAATTTTGCTATTGGTTTTGACTCTACCTTTCCTGGTTAAGCCCATCGAAGAAAATTTGGAACCATTTTTGTTTGTTATGGGGGTAGCTGCTGCTCTAGTATCTGGCGTTATGAACAAGCACCTGATATTGGAAGCACTGCAAGAACCCATCATGATAACGGCAGCGGTATTCATTGCCGGGGCACTGTTTTATATTCTGCGCAAACAATTTGCCAGTTTCATGGATAAGGTATATCAAGTGATACCTGTATGGGTAGTGGTGTTTTTAATTATAGTTATTTTAGGACTGGTTTCCAGTATCATTACCGCGATCATTGCTGCCATCATCTTGGTTGAAGTAATATTTTTGCTGCCTATGGAAAGAAAGCACAAGATTACCATCTGTGTACTAGCTTGTTTTTCCATTGGCCTGGGTGCCGTTTTGACTCCTCTGGGCGAACCACTATCAACCATCGTGGTTTCTAAGCTGAATGGGGAGTTTCTCTACCTCTTCTATTTGCTTGGTAGGTTTATCATCCCAGCTGTAGTAGTTATCGGTGTTATAGGCGCTGTCTATACTTTTTGGGCTATGAGGGATCAGAACAAACTGGGAACATCAGAATTAGCCGCAACCACCGAGGAAGATGCTTTGCTTGAAGATGAAGAGTTAGAGCAGGAAACGTGGCGGGGTATCACGGTACGGGCTTTTAAGGTCTATCTATTTGTTATGGCTCTGGTATTCTTGGGCCAAGGGTTTACTCCCCTTATCGATAAGTATATCCTGACGCTTGATTCGCGCTTACTTTATTGGGTAAACATGATATCTGCAGTGTTGGATAATGCTACTTTAGCGGCAGCAGAAATCAGCCCTCAAATGGATGTTTTACAGATCGAAGCTATCTTAATGGGTCTGCTTGTCAGCGGAGGCATGCTGATTCCTGGCAATATACCCAATATCATTGCTGCTTCCAAACTGCGTATAAGCAGTACCGAATGGGCTAAAGTGGGTGTTCCTTTTGGACTGGTAGTTATGGTGATCTTCTATGTGATCCTTTTCTAAGCTGATATCCAACTACTCAAGCTGTTGACAAACCCCCTGGGATGAATTCTATCCTGGGGGGATGTTTGCTTAAGGGCAACTTGCAATAAAATAATGGCCTGTTTTTCAGTTTCAGGGCACAAAAAAGACCCTTGATCTCAATGGATTAAGGGTCTTTATGGTAATTAACAATATTAGAATGATGGCACACAGGAGTCTGGATAATTAGTCTCCAAAAACTCTTTTACTTCTGGGGACTGCATAGCTTTAACCAGTTTCTGAATTGATTCCTTACTTTCATCTTCTGGACGAACTACCAGTACGTTTGCAAAAGGAGAATCTTTAGGTTCCATGAAAATGGAATCCTGAACCGGGTTCAGATTGGCTTCTAGTGCATAGTTACTGTTGATAACACAAAGTTCTAAGTCTTCCAGTGCACGGGGGAGCATGGCAGCATCCATCATGGTGATCTTAATTTTCTTAGGGTTTTCAATTATATCCTGCTCAGTTGCCTGTACACCGACTCCTTCAGTCAATGTAATCAAGCCGGCGCTTTCCAGAACCATCAGGGCGCGACCGCCGTTGGTGGCGTCATTGGGAATCCCTACCGCAGCACCTTCACTGAGTTCATTTACATCAGTCAAAGTTTTTGAATAAACGCCCATGGGCTCATTATGGATCTTGGCGATCCATTTTAGATCAGCATTGTTTTGACTGTTATAATCATCCAGATAGGGAATATGTTGAAAGAAATTGGCATCGATCTCGCCATCTTTCAAAGACGGATTAAGTAGTACATAATCAGTAAACTCTTTGATTTCCAGTTCCACGCCGTCCGCTTCCAGAACTGGTTTGACCACTTCTAAAATCTCAGCATGAGGTTTGGCAGTGGCACCCACCACCAGCTTTTCAGTCTGATCAGCTGGCCCGGGCGTCTGACCTTGGTCATTGCCGGTGTCGCCTGAACAACCAACTAAAGCCGCTGTCATCAACACTAGACTGAGAACCAGTACGATAAGCTTTTTCATTCATTTACCTCCTTCGATTAACCGCTCTCGCTGCCAGGGTATCTCCAAGTACCTGAACACCCTGAACCATGATTACCAGAATAACGACCGTAATTAATAGAATTAAAGTCTGGTAACGTTGGTAGCCATAATAGTAGGCAAGAGTACCCAATCCACCTCCTCCCACTATACCGGCCATAGCCGAATAACTAACCAAGTTAATGGTGGTTATTGCTACCCCCAGGATAAGACTAGGACTGGCTTCAGGGAGTAATACCTTAGTTATGATCTGCCAGGCATTGGCCCCCATAGACAATGCCGCTTCGATCAGACCCCAATCTATTTCCTTCAAACTGGTCTCTACCAGTCGAGCTACAAAAGGAACTGCCGCTAAAGTCAGTGGAACCATGGAGGCCACTGTGCCGATAAAACCTCCCACTATGAGTTTAGTTAAAGGTATTACCAGGATAAGAAAAATGATAAAAGGAATAGAACGAAAAACGTTGACAATGACACCGAGGATACTATTCAAAGGAATGTTTTCCAGAATATGACCTTTCTCAGTGATAACCAGGATCACTCCTAAAGGAAGACCCATTACATAGGCCAGAGCGGTGGAAATGATAACCATGTAAATAGTTTCCCAGGTGGCTAGAGATACTTTTTCTATCAACCAGGAAAAATCCACTGATGCGGCTCCAACCAAGGAGGGCAGGTTGAGTAGGGCAATGGCATCAAACATTCTTCAACACCTCGATTTCCAAGCCACGTTCCCGTAGGTAAGCCATAGCTTCATCCAAAAGTGAAGCCTCCCCAATAAGCTCCAGAACCAAATTGCCAAAGGGGGTATCTTTGACTCGATCAATGTTCCCGTAGAGAATATTCACATCGATATCATAACGCCGAATCATCGAGGATATAATTGGCTGTCCGGCCGAACTGCCAATGAAGGAAACCCGGATCAGGCGCGTAGGGTGTCGTTGCGGATCTATTTTAGCAAGTGTCAGATCCTCGGGTATGTCGTTCTTAACTACTGCATTTATAAAGCTATGGGAAGTTGGAGTAGCAGGATTGGTAAATACCGATAACACATCGCCGATTTCTACGATGCGAGAGTTGTCAATTACTGCCACCCGGTCGCAAACCTGCTTGATAACGTTCATATCGTGAGTAATCAGTAAGATAGTCAGGTTTAACTGACGGTTGATGTCCTTTAAAAGCTTGAGAATAGAACTGGTGGTTTGTGGATCCAAGGCGGAGGTCGCCTCATCTGATAGCAGAACTTTGGGATTGTTAGCTAGTGCCCGGGCAATACCTACCCTCTGCTTTTGGCCGCCGCTGAGCTGTCCTGGGTAAACTCCAGCTTTATCAGTCAGACCTACCAGATCCAATAATTCGTTTACTCTGCTTTTAGCCTGAGCAGATGGTACCCCGGCGATCTCCAGGGGGAACAAAATATTGTCAAACACCGTACGTGAGGACAAGAGGTTAAAATGCTGAAATATCATACCTATTTTTTGACGGGCGCAGCGTAAATCGCGTTTGTCCAGAGAAGTGATCTGTTGACCATCCACATAGATCGATCCCTGAGTAGGTTTTTCCAACATATTAATACAGCGAATCAAGGTACTTTTGCCAGCTCCACTTAGCCCGATGATCCCAAAAATCTCGCCTTTATTTATTGATAAAGTGACATCATCGAGAGCCAGGACCTGGTGACTGGGAGTTTCAAAAATTTTGGTCAGGTGTTCGATTTGGATCAAGGCCCCGTCCTCCTTCATTGCAAAAATAAATGCCTCCTGGTGCTTAGCCGAAGAGGCAAGATAGTTATTATATATCTTGCTCTTATCTGCCAGATATGCCATCTGCAGGAATTGGCACCATACCCGCTGGGCGGTTGCCGGGCTTCATCGGGCCAGTCCCTCAGCCACTCTTGATAAGAGTATGAACACTATAACATTACTACTAAGTGTAGCACCTGGTCGGGTTAACAGTCAATACAAATGACCTGTCCTATTTTGCAATAAGAGGGTCATTCTGCAGGACGATCCGCACTATTTTCCCTTGCCGCACTTGAAAAACAATGCAGCGGCGGTTGTCGTCACCATATACTGCATCAAAATCCTCGGTATTGCCGTTATCAACCCAGGCATATTGTGTTCCATACTGGGCAATGGCTGTGTCAAAAGAATCTCCCACTCGTACGCCACGAAAAGTCGGCAAATCAGGATTTTCTATATGAGCCCTGTGTAAAATATTTTCATCTTCAGTAAATGTAAATAGAATATTATCTTCATTTAAGCTGAAAATCGTACTGAGGCCTAGCATATATCCATGAGGATAGTGATCCATAACCGTCTCTCCTGGAGTAGAGCCAAGCTCCACCAGATGACTTCGCCATTCCAGCTGGAAGTCCTGGTCATCCAAGACAGCAAATTGATCTGGATAATGGACGTTAAGCATATCCCGGCTACCAGCCACTGAAAGTCCCAGGCAGAACACCACCACAATTATTACTGTAATAACAATGATTTCACGTCGATTTCGCTGAAACATAATCCCCCTACCTTGCCAACCGTCTGTTGAACGGTATTTTCCATACTATTATACTACAAAGGGATGACAAACCAACGGCTAATGGGTGAAAGATTCTGCGCTGGATTATTCGGGAATGCATAAGGAGAGACATTATCCCTGATCAATAACAAATGAACCAGCAGCCCGCTTGACAAGCTTTTGATCCGTATACTATAATGAATCTTGCTGATGGCAAATGAGCTTTATGCGGTAGTGGCGGAATCGGCAGACGCGCTAGATTCAGGTTCTAGTCTGTGCAAGCAGGTGGAGGTTCAAGTCCTCTCTACCGCACCATATATGATTGTAAAGGAGTCTACCAAGGCTCCTTTATTTTGTTTCTGTGTTTTTTACGGCCTGTTAGCAGGGCGCACTGCTGTATAACCAGACAACAATCTACATTTTGCTGAGAATAGAATGAAAAACAAAAAATATGCTAGCTCCAATAAGTAGGCTAAGTACGACCAAGAATAGGGCGGCCCGATTGGATAAAAGCTGCTTAAACCAGTTCATTACTATTCAACCTCTCCGTATATAATGAAGCCCGTCTCTGCCAATATGACTTTTAGGTGAGTATTCAACAAGCATCATGTCATTCTGAGGCGTAGCCGGAGAATCTTACTGGTAGCCGGGGAAAGATCCTTCGGTCGTCCCTCCCTCAGGAGGCCCATAACAAACCCGGGTTTTTCAGTGATCTCAAATGCTCTAGGGATCACAAATAGTACAAGGATCATAACCCGAGGCAATTGCCTCATCGCGATGAATAAAATACTCACGGTTTTCGTAGCGGATTTTTTTGACCGAGCTGCAATCAGGTCGATGAAAACGCGTTCCCTGTATACTGGCAATAAATTGAGGTGTAACCTCTTCAATAACACTTTGATCCGTAGCCTCGTTGGGCCTTTCTTGGTCGGTGTTTTCCAAAGATATGGGTTGTTGCACATAAGGTAAAAACGGATCTGCCTGGGGAGATAAGGGGGCCGTTACAATAGGAGACCCTGCTGTCGCCTCAGTGGCTTGCTGTCCGATTAGGTCACCGTGGAGAATACCAAAGGCCTGCATAGCTTTTGAAAGGTGGTAGACAATGAGAACTAACAGCACTATACATATGCCCGACAGCATCCAATTTAACATTTTTTTGCCCCCCGATAGATCTATAATTTCAAGCCCATATGATAGGCTAAGTAATACACACCTGGGCGGAAACACTGACGCTCAGCCATGCCTTCGATGGAAAAACCCATGGACTGATAAAGATGGATAGCACGGTGATTATCAGTGCGAACTTTCAAATGAATTTTTCGTACATTGTTTTGAGTAGCCCATTCCAGCATTGTACCCATCATAATACGTGCCAGACCGCATCCCCAGAATTCCTCCACTACCGATATACCAAATTCGCCGTGGTGACGGAAAAACGGCCAGCGACCGCACTCAAAATTCAAGGTGGCCAAAATACGGTTATCATCAGTAGCCAGTAAAAATAAGCTGTCGGTTCTTTTGGATGCCTGCTCCAAATACTGCCTGGCTTGATCTGTGTCCATGGTGATCTGCTCAGATGAGAAAGCCAAGAAGTCGGTTTCATCCCCTACCTGTTTGAGGTAATCCAACCAGGCGGATGCATCTTCGTCAACAATTGGGCGAATCGTCACAGCCCTGTCTTTTATAAATACCGTAAATGGTTGCAAAATTATCTCCCCTGAAGGTAATGATACAGTGGTGGAGGGAAAATATATTTAAGGATATACTATTAATATATCATGAGCAATTGTTGTATCCAGACTAACATAAAAGGAGGGTTCTATGAATAAAATTGACGTCCAATTCCAGAAGTTAGTTGACTGGGCGCAGTTGCCGGCATACGAGACAACCGGTGCGGCTGGATGTGACCTTTCTCTGGCGTTAAGAGAAGAAATAGTGCTTTATCCCCATGAGGTACAGAATATTTCTACCGGATTTGCCATGCGTATTCCTGATGGATATGAAGCCCAGATACGCAGTCGGGCTGGTATGGCGCGCAAGGGGATTATTGTGGCTAATGCTCCCGGTACTATTGATGCTGACCACCTAGGAGAGGTAAAAGTGCTGCTTGTTAACATAGGTAACAAACCCATTAAAGTTGTCCCCGGCCAGAAAGTAGCTCAGATGGTTTTTAGCCCGGTCGTCAAGGCTCAGTTTCATGAAGCTTAAGAATCAACAAATAGTTGAATGTCTACATAAATAAGGACTTGAACCATTTATCTACCCTAATCACAGCAGTTTTATTTAATAGGAGGGACAAATTTGAAGAAGTTAACTCTTAAGGCTGAGGATACAGTACTTCTAGTAATTGATCTTCAAGAAAAGCTGATGAAAGCTATGAAAGACCGAGAGCGAGTATATAAGAATACCGCGCTGCTGTTGGAAACTGCAAAACAGTTTGATATCCCGGTGATTGTTACTGAGCAGTATCCTCGTGGTTTAGGCAAGACAGTTCCTGAGGTGGCTGAACATCTGGCTGAGCACTCTTGTGTAGAAAAGACCAGTTTTTCTGCTTGCACTCCGGATTTTAATAGTGTACTCGGTGATACCAAACGTCGCAGTGTTATTGTTACCGGCAGTGAAACCCATATCTGCGTGTTCCAGACCGTTCGCGATTTGGTGGAGGATGGCTTTCAGGTCTATGTGCCCAGGGATGCTGTTTGTTCACGTACCGATGAAAACTACGAAAATGCCCTGGAATTGATGAGATTAGCTGGGGCAGTGGTGACAAACACTGAAACAGTTGTCTTTGACCTTCTTAAGCAGTCAGGAACCCCACAGTTTAAGGCGATATCTCCATTAGTGAAGTAGTTCAAGCATGCTGTTTTGGAAAAAGCCTGTTGCATAATAGGAGTTTTATTTGACAAATTAATAAAGTGACCCTATACTTTATCTTTGGGCGCCAAAATCGGCCCCCAAAAGTGAGTATGGACAGTAGATGCGGCATTCTGGTAATGCCGTTTCTATATTTCAAAAGGTATTTAGTCTAATTTGGGAGTGAAGTTATAATGTTAGAGAAACTGCGTAATATTGGTATCATAGCTCATATTGATGCAGGGAAGACCACTACTACCGAGCGCATTCTCTTTTATACGGGTTTGACCCACAAAATAGGAGAGACCCATGATGGGGAAAGTGTGATGGATTACCTTCCTTATGAAAAGGAAAGAGGCATCACTGTGGAATCTGCAGCTACCCGCTGTGTATGGAGAGACCATGCCATTAACATAATCGATACGCCCGGGCACGTTGATTTTACAGCTGAGGTGGAAAGAAGCTTACGAATTCTGGACGGGGTTGTGGTGATATTTTGTGCTAAAGGTGGAGTGGAGCCGCAGTCTGAGACAGTATGGCGGCAGGCGGACAAATACCATACCCCGCGTATTGCCTATATTAATAAGATGGATGCCGTCGGAGCAGATTATGTCAGAGTAGTTGAACAGATAAAAGTACGATTGGGAGCTCATCCGGTGATTATGACTTTACCGGTGGTGGAGAATGATACTCTGGCTGGGGTAATCGACTTGATCAAAATGGTCTACATTACTTTCGGAGGGCGGCTGGGCAATGACGTTCAGGAACAGGAGATCCCTGAACAATACAAGCAGGAAGCCGAGCACAACCGACAGCTTATGATAGAAAGCATTGCTGAACTGGACGAAGCCCTACTAGAACCATATTTAAACAATGAGACGATCAGTGAGGGCGAGATAGTTGCGGCAGTCCATCGCCAAACAGTGGCCAATAATATGGTGCCGGTTATTTGTGGAAGCTCTTACCGTAATATTGGTGTACAGACTCTTCTTGATGCTATAGTTGATTATTTACCGTCACCGCTGGAAGGGGAAAACCCAACAGCCACATATCTGGGCAGCGAAGAAATGGTGGAAGTAGCGCCCGATGCCAATAAGCGGTTTGCCGCATTAGTGTTTAAGATCGTCAGTGATCGCCATGTTGGTAAATTGGCGTTTGCTCGCATTTATTCAGGTACCTGCAAGGCAGGTAGCTATGTCTTCAACAGCAGCAAAGGTAAGAAAGAACGTATTGGGCGTTTAATGAAAATGCATGCTAATCATCGCGAGGAAGTGGAATCCGTTCAAGCCGGTGATATAGTAGCAATCATCGGATTAAAGGATATAGGAACCGGAGACACCATCTGCGACGAGGATTTCCAGGTAATTTTGGAGTCTATCAGTTTTCCGCAACCTGTAATTCAAATTGCTATTGAACCCAAGACCCAATCTGACCAAGCCAAACTGGGTGAAGCCCTTAATAGGATCTCCACCGAGGATCCTACCTTTAAGGTGGCTTATAATCGTGATACCGGACAGACTCTAATTGCCGGTATGGGTGAATTGCATTTGGAAATAGTATCTGAACGGCTAAGCCGTGAATTTGGGATCGACTTTAACATAGGGGAGCCCCAGGTAGCTTATAAGGAAACCATTTCCCAGCGAGCCGATCATGTTACCCGCTTTGTAAAACAGACGGGCGGGAAAGGGCAGTTTGCCCATGTAGTACTGCGCCTGGAGCCTAGTGAAGGATTTGAGTTTTCCAGCCAGGTGGTGGGCGGCAATGTGCCCCGAGAATATATTCCGGCAGTAGAGGCTGGAGTACGTCAGGCCTTGGAGGAAGGGGTCATAAAAGGTTATCCGGTGGTTAATGTGAAAGCTACCTTATTGGATGGTTCCTATCATGAAGTGGATTCATCGGAAATGGCTTTCCGAACTGCAGCAATTTTAGCTACCCGGGAGTGCCTGAAAAAAGCCGGTTCTTACCTGCTTGAACCCATTATGAAATTGGAGATCACTTCACCGGAGGAGTTCACCGGCAATATTATCAATAACATCAGCAACCGACGGGGACGATTGGAATCCATGTCCATGGAAAACAACACCCAGATAATTAGAGGCAGTGTCCCCCTGGCGGAATTGTTTGGCTACTCCACCACTCTTCGTTCCTTGACCCAGGGTAGAGCAGGATTTTCCATGGAGTTTTCCCACTATGAAAAACAGCCCGTCGCTAGCTAGAAAAGAGCTAACAAAGGCCTCTGTTCAATGAACAGAGGCCTTAATTATTGGATGTTATATTTTTTAGCAAAAGCTAGTTTTCGAATGAGATCTCATTCATCAATTCTGACAACTCTTCCGGGGTAAGTGTGCCCCCCAGGGTAACCTGATAGGTCTTACCATCGATGTCGATACTGTAATTAACCTGTTGAGTGGCTTCCGAATCGACTTCAGGAACTGATCTAAGCGCAGCTTCAGTGCTGGCTTGGCTAATCATAATCGGTTCTGGATCGAGGGCACTCTTGATAGCAATATTGATGGAGCGCCTGTTTTTATCCCTATAGTGATAAATAATAACTGAGCCATCCGTGGAGTAGCTGTTTACGGTATTGATCAACGTAAAGCTGTCTGGAACCTGGGGGCGAGTCGGTAAACTAGTAACCTTATTGGCCTGTTCAGGTGGAATGTTTATGCCCCCCTGACGACTGGATGATTGCAGTTGACTTGATTGCGAATACATAGCCGCAGGTAGACTACCAATTACGTCTCGAGTGTCGGTGTTATATGATTCATCCACCATGGCTACTTGACCTACCCCATCTTGATCAGCAAATTGACGAGCAGTTTCCACGGTTAATGGGGAAGTGTCTGCTACTTGGTAGGAATCTGCAGTTGCGTTACGCTCTGCCAATGGTTCAGTAATCTGAATGGATCTCTTCTGAGCCAATTCTTTTGTCTCTACTTGCATTTCTGTCTCGGACTCACCTAGATCCGTAATCGCTATTTGCCTTTGATCGGAAACGACCGAGGGGGTATCTGCCACTTGCGCATTCTCTTGGAACGGCATTATGTGCGGTGCCAATACCGCCACCAGCACCACCAAACCAACAGCTGAAGCCGCCATAGCAAACCGACCGGCCTTCTTAGGGCCCAACCCAGTCGCCCATTTATGGCCTCTGGATACGGCATTCCCTGAATTAGTTATTTGGTGCATAACCCGATTGGTAAAATCACCTGCTAATAAAGGCAGATCAGAGTTATCTCTTAGCACTTCGTTTTCCAGAACCGTTAATTTTACCTTATTACTGCAATTGGAACACTCTTGAAGGTGTTTATCGATTTTTTCTCGGAGAACAGGGGATAGATCATCATCACAATAATCAAACAAATATCTATCAAAAAGCTGACATTTCATGTTTCTTTAACCCCCTTTCCTCCCAATGCTTAAGCAGGACTCTGCGTAAAGCTTTTCGGGCTCGATGAATTCTCACTTCAACGTTTTCCTTACTAACTCCAAGTATTTCAGCGATCTCTGCATTATTCATATCCATCTGATAGCGTAGAATCAAAACCGAGCGGTATGACTCCGGCAGTTCGGAAATGGCAGCCCGAATATCCTCCATAATTTCCTTACGTTCAAACATAGCCTCAGGATCACTTTCCAGAACGGAAGGGTAGTCTTCATAAGGCTGCCCATAACTCTCATCAAAACTCAAGTGAACCACTTTCTTCTTCTTGCGTAAGTTACTTATGGCAGTGTTGACTGCGATCCGGTGGATCCAGGGACTGAACCTTTTGGTGCGATCAAATTGGTAGAGTTTATCGTACACCAGTATAAAAACTTCTTGTGTAATGTCTTCCGCCTCTTGATATTGGCCGACCAGGCGATATACTACATGAAAGATGGAGTTTTTATAACGATTGACCAGCTCTTCAAAGGCTGCCGTATCTCCACGCAAAATACGATCAGCGAGCATTTCGTCGCTTAACAAACAAACCAACTCCTCGAACGCGTTCAACTATTATACGCAAAGGGTTTTCTATAGCTTACATCAGTCAAAGAGAAAAGGGTATGGAAAAAGGTTTGCTCAGGTTTGAGGAACACTTAGATATGGTAAAATGAGGTAAACTGATTGAAAGAGTACCATCAGACAACTATGCCCAGCGAACAGGAAGGGAAGTGCAACCGATCAAAATCCTGGTAGATGCTGATGCCTGTCCAGTTAAGCATATAATAGAATCTGTAGCCCGAGCTTCCTCAGTACAGGTAATATGGGTAGCCAGTATTGAACACAATATTGTCAGTCAATATGGCCAGGTGCTGGTAGTAGACCATGCACCTGAAGCAGCCGATCTATGTATCATTAATCATACTCGGCCCCGCGATATAGTAGTTACTCAGGATATTGGATTGGCTTCCTTGGTTTTGGCTAAAGGAGCACGAGCCCTTACTCCCAACGGAAAAGTACTTGATGAAAAAAATATAGACTCCTTACTGGCTCAGCGCTACATAAATAAGAAGGCCCGGCGACAGGGTTATCGCATTGGCAAGATCGCCGCCAGAACTACCCAGGACGATCACAGATTTAAGCAGGCATTACTTGATCTGATAGGTCAAAATAATCCCGAAAATTAATGGGCATATGCCAAAATATATTGCCGCTCAGCAAGCGGATGTTTATAATAAAGTCAATGTAGGTTAAGGAAGGAGAAAATATTATGTCCGATCAATGCAAAACTTGCCCTAGCGCACAAGGATGTGCATCTGACCCAGAACATTGTGGGGTAGATCCGGAAAAGGCTTTGCTGGGTTCATTGAATAAAATTAATCACGTGCTGGTGGTCATGAGTGGCAAAGGTGGCGTAGGAAAATCCTCAGTTACCGCTCTTATTGCTGCTACCCTAGCAAAACAGGGAAAAAGAGTAGGTGTTCTCGACGCCGACATAACCGGCCCCAGTCAACCGAAAGCATTTGGACTAAAAGATGTTGCCTTAAAAGCTAGTGAATTTGGCATTATTCCTCCGGTAACCGAGTTAGGTATAAAAATTATGTCCATCAACTTCTTTCTCCCCCAGGAAGACGATCCAGTGATATGGAGAGGGCCTTTGCTGGCCGGAGCTGTTAATCAGTTCTGGGGAGAGACTGACTGGCGGGAACTGGATTATTTGATTGTAGACCTGCCTCCTGGAACTGGAGATGTACCTTTGACAGTGCTCCAATCTCTGCCAGTTACCGGCATAATACTAGTCTCATCACCACAGGATCTGGCCTTCATGGTGGTTAAAAAGACCATGAAAATGACCCGGAAATTAGATATTCCTATCATTGGGTTGGTTGAGAACATGAGTTACGCTATCTGCAATCACTGTGGCGAGAAACTGGAGATATTCGGTAAGAGTCAGGGTGAAAAGATTGCTAACGAAAGTGGTATTCAGTTTTTGGGACAGTTGCCCTGGGACGCTGACCTCAACCACCTGGTGGATCAAGGACGTATTGAAGAATATGATTCTCCTGCCGCTCAGGAGATGGTCGGAAGGATTAGTCAGATTTTAGCTCAGGCTTAGTATTAGGATCAAATGCTCCCACCCCAGAGTGCTTAACAAACGAGGAAGTTTTAGTGACAGTGGACTATGGTGCATAGAATTTCTAGAGTTTTTCTGTAATTAGCATATTAAATGACATTCTCGAGCGAGTTTTGTGTATAATTTAGATATATAACCAAAATAGTATTCTATTAACTACACCATAAATACAAAGGAGGGGGTTTTCAATGGGCATGAAACTATTTTTAGAGCTGAAAAACCTATTTGCTGATCTGGCTTCAACTCTGATACTTGGTAAAACTAAAGATGCCGCCCATTTGGCCCTTATTCTATCGGAAAAGAGTAAGGCTCTGGCAGAGGAGCTGGCAAAATAGCACATAGGGAGTTACCGCTGCAATCATGCAGCGGTTATTTTTTTATATGGAGCTTTTTTGGATAAACTAAACTGAACAAGGTGGTGTATCAAGCAATGAATGTTTCTTTGGCTGCACATTTATCTAAAGTAAACCAACCGGTGCCATCAAAAAAACTTATTACAGTATCCTGTCTGGGGGATTCAATCACAGCGGGAAGTTTTAATTATCCCCATTCTAGCTCCATTTGGTATCCCACCTACGCCAATCACCTCTTGGCGAGAGATTCTACCGTAACGAGAACTTGCGGCGACAACCGATTTATATCTGACCAAGCGGCACTGAGTCCGGGAAGTTCATTGTCCAGGTCAGAATTTACTTTAGCAGCAAGCTCCGCCACTCCATACTCCAAGGTAGAAATGAGCCATAGGGGATTATTGCCTGTTGATGAAGGTCTTTACCTGCTCCAAGGGGAACTTATAGGCAATTTGAGTATCGGAGCTCATTTGGCCGTGGGTGTCTATGGAGTTGACCATGATGATCAAATCGTTGAGGATAGTTGGCAATTTGCGGGAAGTTATGAGGTGGATAGACTTGGCTATGCCAAAGTGAGTTATACATTTTCGCCCCGCTTTATAGCCTCATTAGACCCAACCATAGTCAAAGTAGGAATTGGTGGATTACTGGAAAGCGAAGGGCAGATCAGCATGGGCCAGCTACGCAATATTCAATTATCTGCATTAAGTAGCGGCATAGCCATTCACAATCAAGGTGTTAGCTACACCTCAGTAGCTGAGGGCTTGGCTACTATTGGTAAAGTTATCCGGTGGCAACCCGATGTGTGCATCGTAGCTTATGGCACCAATGATATCCGCAATGGTGTTTCTTGGGAAGATTATTGTACCGACTTAGTGCAGTTAGTAAACACCCTAAGAGAACACAGGATATTTCCTATTATAGCCACCCTGCCGCCCCTGGGGAAAGACCAGGTAAATTATGATCAAGTTCCAGCATGGAATGAGTTGATAACCGCGAAAGCTAATGAACTTGGAATCGGTCTATGGGATCGCTGGCAGGCTTTTTATAAGGGCGACCTATCATTTATAGAAGACGGTCGTCATCCTACCCGGAAAGGTTATCTGAGGCTGGGGGAAGACTTGGTGCGTTTTTTATCTGAAGCAATGCTAAGATGATTACTGCGTTGCCGTTCTGCCGTTTGCTTTTCTTCTTAGTTTCCACGATGACTTTGGAGAGGGCTCGTTCCGACTCAAATGTGGGACACACTGATCGAAAGTCAGATAGGTTGTTGGAGTCCTTGTAATATATTATGGCATCGGTTTGGCATCGGTTATAAAAAACAGGGGAGAAGTCTAATAACTTCTCCCCTTTGTATTTGCCTATATATTGGGATTTTCAATGGTGGGCCATGAAGGAATCGAACCTTCAACCTTCTGATTAAGAGTCAGCTGCTCTGCCTAATTGAGCTA